>Ga0181520_10012512_pt1 | contig 10882 bp, 15 predicted proteins | sample PEATcosm2014_Bin_29_FD_132451 | JGI IMG/M metagenome (GOLD analysis project Ga0181520, IMG submission 132451) | Peatland microbial communities from MTU Mesocosm Facility, Houghton, MI, USA - PEATcosm2014_Bin02_30_metaG | ecosystem: Environmental > Terrestrial > Soil > Wetlands > Peat | place...
CGGGCTTTCCCAGCCCCTTTGACCCCCGCGCGAAGTTCGAAGAGAAACGCTTCCCGGGCGGCTACGTTTTCGGCCTGCGCAGATGGCGGGCCGGAGTCGAAGCCGTTCAAGTCGGCAGCCGCAACCGGAGAAGCAAGAAGGATAAGGGCGTAACCTGCTACATGAGCAGCCAATTCACCCCGTTCCTTTACCACTCTCTGCCGGTAGCTCTGCGGCCGGCCTACGAAGCCGCACGCGGCAAAAAGTTCCAGGAGTTTCTGGATATGTCCGCGAAGCTGCTCGCCTGACCCAGTATGGATTTTCCAGAGGGCAAGGTGAAAAATCCTTGCCCTCTCCCTAGTTTCTCAATGCGCTTCAGTTGGCTTAGGCAGTGTGCGTCAGAGTATAACCGGGTAGAATCGGCTAAGGGGTAAGATGAAAGACTCTTGCCATTGTTCGGTACAATCGGTGGGGTTCGGCAGACTTGGCTTTGTTAGTGCTGTCTTCAGCATTTTACGTTAGGCTAGTGTTTGCGGTGAAGTGAAAAACCCTCACCAGTCCTCTCAAGCCTAGTCACGGTGCAGTCACCAGTCGTCAACAAAGTTATGTCGCGCTAGAGGTTTGGGGCAGGATGCAAAATTCCTGCCAAGTTTGTGGCCAGGCGAAGCAGTCAGTACATAGGCCTGCTCCGTTGTGTCGCGTTTTGGTTTGTGGTGGGTTGAAAGATACCTATCAGTACTTGTTGTTTGGGGTGGGGCAAGACCCGCACCGGCTCGCAAGGATACGCCAGCGGCAGGTGTGCCAAGAGGCGGGATGAAAGAATCCTGCCGATCTGCTTGTGGCGATCCGCGGTGAAGTCCGCTCTGGCATGAAAAGGAACCGTCAGCCAGTGCAGTAAATGCTCGCCTAAGGTGCGGATTGAGATACTTCCGCAATTTATTCAGCAAGGTCAGGATGCGTTCAGCTCCGTTCGCAGCAGTGCAGTCAGGTAGCTGTATTGTAGGGGGCAGATTGAAATACATTTGTCACATTTCGCTCCACTGGTGTCGGGTAGGCTTAGCAGGTCCTTTCGAGGGCGGCCTTGGCTTCGGTACGGGGTAAACTGAAATATGTCTACCATACGTAATACTCGGGGCACTCTACACTCAAGCCTTCTGTCTTGTGTTGTCGTGGAGTCAACCCCGCCGGCCTCCGCTGTAAGGAGAATTGAAAGAATTTCTCCAGTAATTAGGTCGCGTGTAGCTCAGTGTTCAGCTAGCAAAGCTGTCCTACTGTATGGCAGGCTGCGGCCAAGTCGGGTCTGGGGCAAATTGGAAGATATTTGTCACATTCGGCAAAGTGAAAAAACTTTGTCATAATATCCCGTGGCTCGCTTAACAAGGCAGCGGTTCGTTGCGTCGATTCTCGGTTGAATGTGCCATTAGATAGGTTGAAAGAAGCCTGTCAAATTTAAGGCCATGGTTTGGACTCGGCAGGTTGGCATCGGTGCACCCCGGTCCGCAAGTCTTCGTGGCGGGGTGAAAGACCTCTGCCGGATGTCAATGTGTGGCCATCTGCGGAGGGCTTAGGCACCCACAGCAGTGGAGAGCCCTGCTCCTGTACGCGATAAGGTGAAAGATCTTTATCAGACTGCTTCATGGACAATACATTGATCTTCAGCGCGATTTGATGCGCTGTGATCCGCACCTATAAGAAGAATGAAATATCTATGCCAGTTGTATGGGTTGGCGGTCTGTAGTTCAGCCCGGCCAAGCCGTCCGTTGTGTGAAAATCTCCACTAAGTGACAAGTTGTAAGATACTTGCCAAACTTCGGCTAAGGTGTCCGGGGCCAGGGCACTATGCTCTGTGTTACGCTACTTTATGGCTCGGGTATCCTTCTCGGTAAGGTGGAATATCTTTACCATGCAGTTTATTTGTCGGAGCTTGTCGCGGCCCGGCAAACCCTTGCCGACTTAGTCGTGGTTCACTCGGCTCAAGCGCCGTGTTGGATAAAGTGGGAGACCTTTGTCAGGTTCCAGGCAGGGTTCGTCGCAGCGGGCTTGGGTCCGGCAGTCTAGGCTATCCCGTTATATGTTTCTCTTTGGTACGGTATTGTTGGCGGCAAAGTGAAAGATATTTGCCTGTTGGTGTGTCTTGTTATTCTGTCCCAGCCTGTCGTGAGCCGTGCCGCCCTTGATCCCGCTTAAAGACGAGGTGAAAGATCTTGGTCAAAAAATATTGTGGCGCATGAACAGGCAATCTCAAGCCAGTCACGGTCTGGTAAGATGCGGTTTGAGGTAAGGTGGAAGATCCAAACCAATAATTCTTGCGGACTGCGGTTAACTTGCGTTGGCTCGCGCGCACCTCGCTGCGCTAAGGTCTAGGATGGGTTGTAAGATATCTGTCAGATAAGTACCATGGTGCGTAGCTCGTTCCACTGACCTGCCCTATCCTGAAGTGCGATCCCGTCCTGTAGTATATGGGGTGGAGTGAAAAATCTCTACCAATAAAAGTGTGCACGACGCTCGGGACAGGCGTGGCCATGCTGGCACTGGTTAAATATCCCCGTGTGTCTGATGGATTGAAAGATATTCATCACAAGGTTCTGGGTGCTAGCTCGAGCTATGCTCGGGTTGGCATTCAATAGGGTGGAAGATCCTTATTGCAACACGCTCCCGGATGGAAGTGTTAGCTAGCCTAGGCTACGGAAGGAATCGGTCAGGTAAGCGGCAGAGTGGAATATCTTTGCTATACAATCGCTGGCGCACACTATCCCACAGTCGTCAATGTTGCGACAGGCTGGTCTTTGGTCCGCGAAAAGCTGCAAGAGGCTTTTTAGTCATTACCCTACGGTTAGTTACAGCTAGGACAACGGCGGTCTGGTCTTCTAAGGCCGGGTTAAGTTTAGGATGAGGTGAAAGATCCCCATCAAGAAATGCGAAAGATCTGTTTCTGACTTTACAACAAAGGAGGTTGTGCCAATGAGGCATAAGCAGTCCAAACGCAGTTTCTTTACGGGCCGGCGTTCGGAAATGGTTACCTTGTTGGCGCTACAGCGATTGCGCCGGCAGGGAATCATAATTGATTTCCGCAAACGCGACGGGTCAGGCGTTGATTTTTACCTAGACCTGCCCGATCCGCCGCCTTCCGAAATGCCCCTGCAAACCAAGAGCTCGTTTACGGGCCAATGGGAGCATGAGAGAAGGTACGCTGGCATCCCTTGCGTGGTAGTCAGCAGTGAAGCAAGAAAGGCGTGTGGAACGCCGAGGCAGGAGGAATTCGTCAAGATGATTTATGAAGACATCCGCGCATGCATCGAAACTTTTCGGCGCAGCGCAGAGTCTTAACCCCGGTGACCAAGTTAGTCATCGGGGTTTTGTTTTATTAGCCAGAGCATACTACTGGCATTAAGCCAAGTGGATATCGGCCTTGCCATAGGGTTGGTTCAGCGGTAAAATACAGGTAGCAGATTAAAAATTATTCCTATTGTTGACACAATGTTAAATTGCGTCAAGTTGGCTCGGTAACACCTCCATCCATGGAAAATTTTTACCATTCCAGGATTGGTTCTTAAAATAAAAAATTCTTAAGCACCTAAATAATTATTAGACACAATATTTTATTAAGTTTTTATCTTAAATAAACCTAAAATTGACTAATATTAGACACAAAATCAACCTGCTACTGTACTGTCTATTTATGTCTATTTATCTCCCCGAAATTCTTCCAAAAAACCTATGACCCGAGTGCCTAGCGCAGGCCTTCAAAAAACCCTAGAAAGTTGCCCAAAGGGGCGACCGCAATCCAGCCGCTGAGCCAGAAAAAGCACATCAGTTTGGTGTGCTTTTTTTGTGGGCGCCCTAACAAAAAGATATCTGTATAAATTGTGGAAAACTAAGGCTTGACCGAAAAAAACGGGTATAATATCATTCAACTATATGGTTGAATATAATTTGGATTTTAACGCCATTTTTGGTTCCCTGGCCGACCAAACCCGCCGCGACATCCTAAGGCGGGTGGCAAAAAAACAGCTTACCATAGGTGAAATTGCCCAAAGCTACAAATTAACTTTTGCGGCGGTTTCCAAGCACTTGCAGGTACTGGAAAAAGCCGGGCTGGTTGTTAAACACAAAAAAGGCAAACAGCAATACGTTCGGCTGTCCCCCGCCGCGGTGCACGGCGCCAGAAAATATTTACAACATTATGAAGCTATCTGGAATGAACGATTTGAGCCGTTAAAGGAACTTCTGCGCAAAGAAAAAAAAATTTTTGTGCCACTGCATCATCCATTTAAAAATTAGATGACAGAGAGGGGCAAAATTATGCCTAATAAGAGCAACCAGACTGCCAAAAGCAACAACGATCTACTGATAGAGCGGTCTTTTAACGCGCCCAGGAAACTGGTCTGGAAAGCCTGGACGGATCCTGAAACGCTCCGCGGCTGGTGGGGGCCAAAGGGCGTTACCAACCCCGTTTGCGAAATAGACGTCCGTCCCCAGGGCGTTATACACATTATTATGCTGGCCGGCAAAGAGCTTGGCGAGCTGGAGGGAAATGAGTGGCCTATGAAGGGCGTGGTGCAGGAAGTGATTGAACCGGAAAAACTTGTGTTTACCTCCGCGGCGATTGTAAACAATAAACCAATCCTGGAAAATCTGGTCACCCTTACGCTTAAGGAGGACGGGAACCCTTCAACATCGCCCAGGACAGGCAAGACAAAAATGACGCTTCACGTTATGGTAACCAAAACAACGCCCGAAGCGGCCGGACCGCTGGCCGGGATGAAGCAAGGCTGGAGCCAGAGCATAGACAAGCTGGCAAATCTTCTAAATGGATAATCTTAAATATATCAAAATAATTCCGCTTCAGGCGGGAAAGGAGGCATATGAACCGAGTCGCACACTTTGAAATACATGCAAAAAATATGGATAAAATGCAAAAATTTTACCAAGATGTATTTGGCTGGAAAATAAAAGACATGGGCCCCAAGATGGGCAACTACCGGATGGTCACAACCGGCAAAGACAAGCCCGGGGAAAAATGGCCGGGAATTAACGGCGGCCTTAACCCGCGCCAGGGCGCCTTGCCAAAAAAGGGCCAGCCGGTTAACGCTTTTGTCTGCACTGTTGGCGTGGAAGATATCGATAAAATGTTAAAGAAAATTACGGCATCCGGCGGCTCTGTTGCCGTCAAAAAAATGGAAATTCCCGGCGACATAGGCACCCTTGCCTATTGCAAAGATCCCGAAGGAAATCTTTTTGGTCTTTTACAGCCGGTTAAAACCTAAATATTGCGAAACTTCATAATTAATTATATGAACCGGCCCAAAATTATCTTTGGGGTTAGGTTCTTAAAAAGGAGCATATATGATAATCGTGCACGACACTTTTATTTGCAAACCCGGCAATGCATCTAAAGCGGCCAAACTGTTTAAAGAGATGATGGGCGACAACAAAGAGTTTGTCCGTGTTATGACGGATGTAACCGGCCAATATCACCGCGTGATTATGGTCAGCCAATACGAGGACTTGGCGGCTTGGGAGAAAGCGCAGGAACGATATATGAACCAATCTAAGGAGATGTCCGCCGAAGGCGGATCCGCCTCCGGCGAAAAAAAAGAGATGGAAAAAATGAAGGACTTTCAGCAAATGTATACCGGGGGTTGCCGGGAAATATTTAAGGTTTGGTAGGATGTTTTAATGAAAGGAGATTTATGGATAATACAACATTAGGCCAAACATTCTTAAAGGAACTGGAGGCCGAAGCGCCGGCCACGAAAAAATGTCTGGAAAGAATCTCGCCGGATTTGTTTAACTACAAGCCGCACGAAAAATCCATGGCTATGGGATATTTGGCAGTCCTGGTGGCCGAGGTTCCCAAGTGGCTTGCCACAATGGCAAACGGGGAAGAAATTGACTTTGCCACCTGGAAGCACATTGAGCCAAAAACTACGGAGGATTTGGTCAGCCACTTTAACCAAAATATGGCGGCCGCAAAAAAAGCTTTACAAAATATTTCCGACGAAAAAATAGCAGGGCCCTTTTCCCTTAAAGCCAACGGGAAAGCGCTAATGACCATGCCTATAAAAAATTTTATCGGCTCTTCAATTAACCATCTCGTCCACCACCGCGGCCAGCTGACCGTGTATATGCGGTTGAACAATATCCCTGTCCCTCCTATTTACGGCCCGAGCGCGGATGAAGGCAGATTTTAAATCATGATTGCTATGGCCAAAATAATTGTTTTTAACATGATTTCGCTTGACGGATACTTTGCCGGGTCGGGCGGCGAGTTAAACTGGCATAATGTGGACGCTGAATTCAATAACGAATTTGCGGTACCGCAATTAAAATCGGCGGGTCTTTTAATGTTTGGGCGGATGACTTACGATTTGATGGCAAGCTATTGGCCTACCGAGCAGGCAATAAAAAACGACCCCGTTGTGGCCGGGCTGATGAATGGTTTGCCCAAGCTTGTTTTTTCAACGACGATAGAGCAGGCCGATTGGAATAATACAAAAGTGGTGAAGGAAATTAGGAAATTAGAAATAGAGAAATTAAAACAAGAAACTGCGAAGGATATTTTGATTCTTGGCAGTGGAAATATTGTTCAGCAGTTTGCCAAGCTGGGACTAATTGATGAATACCGGCTGATGATAAATCCGGTTGCGCTCGGAGTCGGCAAGACGCTGTTTGCCGATAAAATAAAATTCAAACTACTAAAATCGCGGGAATTTAAAAACGGCAACGTACTGCTGTGTTACGCGCCGTCCAGTTCTTTGGCGTCATCCCTTCACTTCGTTCAGGGCAGGCTCTGAGCCGTCATCAGCAAAACCAAAGTCGGCGAAGGATCTCTTTTATTTAGAGATTCTTCGGCCATTGTCCAAGGCCTCAGAATGACGCCGTAAAGATAGGCTATCTCCCTATCGCGCTCTTGATAATGGTTTTAACCATATCGGACGGAATGGAAAAGCTGATATTGTTTGAGCCCTGGACCGTGGCTACGTTAATGCCCACGGCATTGCCGTTTAAATCCAGGAGCGGTCCGCCGCTGTTGCCGGGGTTAATAGCCGCGTCGGTCTGGATAACGCCGGTTAAAGTTTCGGCATTGCCGTTTTCGTCCGACGCCTGAATTGTCCGATTAAGTCCGGACACAACGCCCAAAGAAACGGAATTGTTATACTGCCCCAAAGCGTTGCCGATGGCAATTACGGTTTGGCCAAGCTGCAAATTTTTTGAATCGTCAAAACTTATGGTCGGAAAATTACTGCCGCTGATTTTTACAATCGCCAAATCATTATTGGGGTCGCGATAAATAACCTGCGCGGTTTCCTGCTTGCCGCTTTGAAGCAGAACCGTATAGCCGTCCTGATCGCTCGGCACCACGTGCTTATTGGTAATTATGTAACCGTCCGGAGTGATAATGTAGCCGCTGCCCGCGCCGACTTCCTGGGACTGGGTCTGGCCGGTGGGCACGTATTCGGGAACCTGGATGCCGATGTTTTGGAAAAACGGATCGTCGCCGAACGGATTTTCGTAGACGACTTGGTACTGGGGCACGTCCTGCGAGATAATTATGGAAACCACGGCCGGCGCGGCCTTGGCCACGGCCTCGGTCACCAGCTCCTGCTGGGATTTTTGCACCACGGCCTGGCTGTTGCTCGCTTCCTGCGCGGAAAGCGCGACGGCGCTTTGCTTACCCTGCCGGGTCAGTTGGCTTTGCAGTCCGGAAATCTGCTTTTGTAAAGCTATAACTTGGGCGGTTTGATTTTGTTGCGTTTTTAAAGTCTGTTTCTGATACCAAAATACCGCGCCGGCATCACTGGCGGCTATGAGCAAAATAATTATTAAAAATGGGATGGCTTTTTTAAGCATATACATATTTTAGTAAAAGATTATTAGCATTTCAAGCACTTGTTGTTTCATCCCTCCCCCTCTGGGGGAGGGTCAGGGAGAGGGTTTGAGATGATACAATCCGATAGTAATCGCCATAATCCCCGCTTTTTGCTATCATATCTATATATGATAACGTATTTTCAGGCAATTATTATCGGCTTGGCCCAGGGAATTTCCGAGCTGTTCCCAATTTCCAGCCTGGGCCACAGCGTAATTTTGCCCAAACTTTTGGGCTGGAACCTTAACCAAAACGACCCGTTCTTTTTAACCTTTTTAGTAGGTACGCATTTGGCCACGGCTTTGGTGCTATTTGTGTTTTTCCGCAAAGACTGGGTAAATATTATTAAAGGCATTTTCCGCTCGCTGGCGCAAAGGCAAATAAAAAATGATGATGCCTGGGCCAAAGTTGGCTGGCTGTTGGTTATAGGCACGGTGCCGGCCGGAATTTTGGGCTTGATTTTTAAAGACCAGTTGCAAATGCTGTTTGCCACTCCCAAAATAGCGGCATTTTTTTTGATACTCAACGGCGCGGTACTTTACGGCGCGGAAATTCTGCGAAAAAAGTCTGCTGATGTTAACGGCCAGCCGTCTTACCAAAAGATCGCCAAACTTTCCTGGTGGCAGGCCACCAAAGTCGGCCTTAGCCAAATTTTGGCGCTCATCCCCGGCCTGTCCCGCTCCGGCTCCACAATGGCCGGCAGTTTGCTGGTCGGCCTCTCCAACGAAGACGCCGCCCGTTTTAGTTTCCTTTTAGCCACTCCCATAATCGGCGCGGCCGCGGCCCTTAGTCTCCCTGATTTTTTTAAACCCCAAAACCATTCTTTATTAGGCCCCGCGCTAGCCGGCGCCATAGCCGCGGCCATAGCCGCGTATTTTTCTGTAAAATTCCTAATCAAATACTTTCACACCAACAAACTCACCCCGTTTGCGATTTACTGCGTTGCCGCCGGAATAGTTTATTCAGTTATTTTGTACGTTAGATAAATAAGCCCAAAAAACTTGAAACCCATAAATTTTTCTAATATAATTAATAAAATCAAATAATCTTAAAAATATGGATAAAACTCAAAAAATTTACATAGGCATTGGTTTAGCATTAACGGTTTTGAGTATATTTGGTTTGATAATTTATTCCGTTGCTGTAAAACCAGTCAATCCTGCTGTAATTATCGTTCTTATTATCACTTTTTTTATTGGCATTTGGCTATCAAGAAAAGGAGTTGTTAATCGCTTTAAACTTTTGAAAGCCAATGGATATAAAATCCAGGCAAAAATTTTATATATTTCGCTAGAAAAAGGGCAAATGCCAATTGGCAGAGCCGGTTCAGGAACTGTGGAAATTTATAGAATTATTTGCGAAGGACAAGACCCAATAAACCAAGCCACCAAAACCTACAAAAGCAGCGATATGGAATTGGCTCCGGATATAAATATTATTTCGCAACCTAATTTGGATATCTATATAGACAAAAATGACCCCAATAATTACTGGGTAGACATTTCAAAAGTTCCAGTAAAAGCAGCAGGATTAGGTAATAATAAACAGTTACACTATCAGGCAGGACAACAGGTAGTACAAAATTTTTACAAAAGCACGGATGGTATAAATTATTGGCCTGCATAAAATTATTGAGTCTAAATATACGGTTAATAATTTCAAACACAACCAATGATTGCTTCCAATATCAAAATAGACCACCTATACTTAGGCGGTCTATTTTTATTCAACCTTATTTAAGCTTCCATCGGGCCGGTTTTGAACCAGGCAAAGATGAAGCAGGCTATGCCGACGATGAAGGCGGCTATGCTGTGTTTGTAGTGGAGGACGGTTGAGCCGGTAGAGTGGCCGGGGAAAAATGCCGGTAGGTTGCCCGCGGTGTGAGACATATAAATGTAGCCAATATAACAGAATACAAAACCCAAAACTATCCCTAAAATAATTTGCCCTTTTGGCTTGCCTTTTTGAGTTGGGTTTAACGTTGGAGTTTGACTGTCCATATTTTTTTGATTTTAATTGTTTACTATTAACTAGCTCTACAATGGCGTCATCCTGAGCCCTGGCACAAAGGGCGAAGGATCTCTTTATCCTCGTGTGAGATTCTTCGGCCGCCGATGAATTGCCGATTTGCGGCCTCAGAATGACGCCGACAATAAAGATTGTCCTCGCCTTCTGCACTCCTCGTGATGACAAACAGTGATATCCTAAACAATCATCTGTCCGCAAAACGCGCACCGCTTGGCGTCTATGGGGATTTCACTTAGGCACTCCGGACATTTTTTTGTGGTCGGGTCGGCAGGAGGTTCTTTGTGCATGCGCGAAACCAGTATATTCATCGGCGTAACCACAAAAAAATAAACGGTTGCCGCCACCAGCAAAAAAGAAATTAATGCGTTTAAAAAATCGCCGTACATAAATTTACTGCCGTTTATGGTAAAAGCCAAATTAGAAAAATCCGGCGACTTGGCAATGGCCGATATAAAAGGCGTTATCAAATCTTTTACCAAAGCCGTGACCACACTGCCAAACGCGGCGCCAATAACCACGCCCACGGCCAAATCCACCACATTGCCCCTTAACACAAATTGTTTGAATCCTTTAAGCATAAATTTTAGGATTACTGTTTGATTCCCTCCCCTTTAGGGGGAGGGTTAGGGAGGGGTGCAAAATTAAAATTGGCTAATTCTATCATCACCCTCCCCCAATCCCTCCCGTCAAGGGAGGGGAAAAAAGAACAGACACATTATATTCTTGGATCATTATTAACTTCTTCTTGGGTAACCTCGGGCCCGGCATGCAAAGCCACTCCCAGCCAATACAAAATAAAGCCGATAATCCCAAAGCTCGCTATCCCCATTAAAATTTGTAAAATAATCATCTACCCCGATTTAATTACTTTTATAATATCACCTCCTATAAATATTGGCCAGACGCCAAAACCCCTTTGTTGATAAAACTCGTGGCCACGAGTTTTATCAACAAAATATTATTTACCCAAACTGCTGATGTCGCTTTGATATTTCGCGGTAG
>Ga0181520_10012513_pt1 | contig 10880 bp, 8 predicted proteins | sample PEATcosm2014_Bin_29_FD_132451 | JGI IMG/M metagenome (GOLD analysis project Ga0181520, IMG submission 132451) | Peatland microbial communities from MTU Mesocosm Facility, Houghton, MI, USA - PEATcosm2014_Bin02_30_metaG | ecosystem: Environmental > Terrestrial > Soil > Wetlands > Peat | place...
CGGTCCGGCGAAAAGAGCCAGAACCGGGACCATCAGAAAAGGCTTCAACATTGCAGCCTCCTGCATATTTCGAGGGGAAATCCCCGCACCACTTTACTCCCGGAAGACACGTTGCGACAGGTTTTCTTGTGCTGTACAGGGTATTAACGTAACGGCGATGGGTCAGCCAGGCTGGAACGGATCGCGGTGGTTCGAAGGATGGTCCTTGGGGCTGAAGGAGTAGCGCTGGGATGGAAGCGACGTCAAAAGTGTGAGTATAACAAGAATTGTCAAAGCTTGTTATTATTAAAGGGGGAGTGTACAGAGGAGGAATAGCCATGAACGTGTCACTCACTCCGGAGTTGGAGAAGTTTGTGCAGGAAAAGGTCGGGGGCGGGCGGTATACGTCTGCAAGCGAGGTGGTGCGTGAGGCGCTGCGGCTGCTGGAGAAGCGGGAGGAGCGGCTGCGGGAGCGGGAGCAGGCGCTCGAGGTGTTTCAGGCGGAGCTGGACCGGAGGATTGCGGAGGCGGACGCGGGCGGATGGATCGACGGTGAGGAAGCGTTTGTGCGACTCAGGGCAAAGTCGGAGGTGCGGCGAAAGGGATCGGCGTAATGCCAGGGAGTGCGATGGCCCCAGGAAGGCCGCGCCGAAATTCAGGTTTGAGCGCTTGATCGGTATTACCAACGAGTGGTCCGCTGCGGAACATAAAGCAATTCCGATCACAGGGAAGAGCTAACCTGGAGAGGCGAGCCATTCATGAGTCATTTTCGCCTCTCGAACACAGCGAATCGCGACGTGGAAGAAATTTGGGAATATATCGCGGCTGATAATCTGGACGCCGCCGATCGCCTGATCGAGCGTTTCCATGAAGCTTTCCTATGGTTGTCGAAGTATCCTGGGGCCGGCCACAAGCGAAGGGACATCAACAAGCCTGTGCTGTTTTGGGCTGAGGGCAATTACGAGATCGTCTATCGCGCTTTTGCGGGCTTCATCGTAATAGACGCGGTATTGCACGGCAACCGCGATATTCCCGCAGCCCTCCGCGGTCGCGAGCCGGAAGAATAGCGACGGCTACAATCAGCGGGTGTCCCTTACTTTTCAGATTCAAAAGACCCGCGGGCTGGCGCGGCGCGCGACGTTGACCCTGCCGCATGGCGCCGTTGAGACGCCGGTATTTATGCCGGTGGGCACGCAGGGGACGGTGAAGGCGATTCCGCAACATCTTCTGGAGGAGCTGGACGTTCGTATTCTGCTGGGCAATACCTACCATCTTTATCTGCGCCCCGGGCATGAGGAGATCCGGCGGATGGACGGTCTGCACCGGTTCATGAGCTGGGATCGGGCCATTCTGACAGATTCCGGCGGATTCCAGGTCTTCAGCCTGAGCGAGTTGCGCAAGGTGACGGAGGATGGTGTCGCGTTTCGATCCCACATCGATGGGTCGTCGCATTTCTTTTCGCCTGAGCACTCGATGGATGTGCAGATTGCGCTGGGATCCGACATTGGTATGGCCTTCGATGAGTGCACGGAATACCCGGCGGATCATGCACGGGCGCGTGTCTCGCTGAACAGGACTTTGGGCTGGGCACGACGCAGCAGGGATCATTTTGAGCAGCGTAAACACGACCGGCCGTGGGGGCAGCGTTCAGCGTTCGGCGTTCAGCGTTCAGAAAACGAGCCCGACTTGCTTGCGGATCGCTTCGAAGGGAAGACGCCGAGTCTCTTCGGCATTGTGCAGGGCGGCATGTTCGCCGATTTGCGGCGGGAGTGCACGGAGCGCCTGGTGGAGATGGATTTTCCGGGATACGCCATCGGGGGGCTGAGCGTGGGCGAACCGCGCGAGCTGACGCGAGAGATGATCGCCACGACTTTGCCGCTGCTGCCCGCGGACAAACCGCGCTATGTGATGGGGGTCGGCTATCCGGATGAGATTGCCGAGTACGCGCGGATGGGCGTGGACATGATGGATTGCGTGCTGCCGACGCGAGCGGCCCGGCATGGGCTGCTTTTCACGTCGGAGGGGCGGCTCAATATCAGGAATCGGCAGTATGCGGAGGATCAGGGTCCGGCGGATCCGGCGTGCGGCTGCATGGTCTGCCGGCGGTACAGCCGCGCGTATCTGCGGCATTTGATGGCTGCGCAGGAGCCGCTGGCTGCGGTGCTGAACACGGTGCACAACCTTGCGTTTTATCTGGAGACAATGAGGAAAGTGCGCGAGGAGATCGCGGCTGAGACGGTGAGTCAGGAATCCAGGATGGGCGATCAGGCGGTCGGGGAATCCATGAAACGATGAAGGCCGGCGCGGTCGGCATGCTCGGCAATCGCGGCATTGATGTCGAGCGCCAGAGCCAGGGCGGCGCGGCCGTCTTTTCCAGAAACCCGAGGCGCGGATCGTGTGCGCACACACTCGAGGAACGATTCGATCTCCAGACGGAGAGGCTCGCCTGGCAGGACCTGGGGCTTTTCGATATGCAGGCCGGGGAGGCCGGCGGAGGCGACAGTTGCTATCGCCGCAGCGTCGCTGTGGACAGCACGTGACACGTCGATGACGAGCAAATCCTGGCGGGCGTAATCGATTGATACGTACTGATGGGGCTGGAAAAAGCGAAGCTTGCGGACTTTTTCTGTGCTGACGCGGCTCGCGGTGAAATTGGCGACGCAGCCGGATTCGAATTCGATGCGGACGTTGGCGATGTCCACCTTGTTCGAAAGAATCGGCAGACCGACGGCGTTGAGAGAGCGAACCGGCGACTGAGCGAGGCTGAGCACGATATCGAGGTCGTGGATCATCAGATCGAGGACGACGTCGACATCGAGAGAGCGGGGGCTGAAGATACTGAGCCGGTGGGCCTCGAAAAACATAGGGGAATTCAGGATGGGAGCGGCGGCAATGACAGCAGGATTGAAGCGCTCCAGATGACCGGCCTGGAGAATGCGGTTGTGCTGTGCCGCGGCTTGGATAAGGCCACCGGCTTCCTCCACGCTGGTGGCGATCGGCTTCTCGATCAGAACATCGACTCCTGAGGCGAGCAGGGCCTCAGCAACCGGGAAGTGGGTGGAGGTCGGGGTACAGACTGAAGCGGCGCCGAAAACGAGCTCGGCCTGGGAGCGGGCGTCAAGGCATTCCTGCACAGAGGAGAAGACGGGCACGCCCCATTCGGCGGAAGCCGCGCCGGCGCGAACGAGGTCTGGTTCGAGGATAGCCGCCAGGCGAATCGGCGCGCCTTCGCTTTGGAGCGCCCGATAAACGCGCAGATGATTGCGTCCGAAAACGCCGGCTCCGCAAACGAGAATGCCGGGATGAGACGAGCGGGGATGAGGCGAGCCGGGCAAGAGAAGGCGGCCTTACGCCGGCTTTCCTTCTACCACGCGCAGGCAACGGGAGTACAGCTCCAGCAGTTGGGCAACCTGATCGTCGGGTTTGGGAGCGCCGCCAGCGACGAAACCGGTGGAGGGAAGGCTGGCACGGCCGACGCCGGCGGTAGCGGCCACAAACTTAAGCAGATCGAGCGCGATGTCCTCATTGCGCCGAGCGCCATTACCCGGAGCGGCGGGGAGCGGGTCCATGGAAATACCTCTGAAGGGGATGCTATCAAAGGCAGCGAGGGGCGGCACGTTCTGGTTATGTCGCGGTAATGCAGAGGCAGACCCGGCCTACAAGGCGGTCGGAGGGAACTTCCTGAGAGGCCAGCTCTATGAGGTCAACCGGGAACGCGAGGGCGCGAGGGCGGAGGACAAGGCGGCTGGACTCAAAAGTGACGTGGCGAAAAAGCAATTGCGATCCGGCACGGACTCCATAGAGGTTTGGAAAGGGAGGCCGGCAGGCGGCGAGCGAGTTGTAATGGCGGTCGATGACGACGATGGAGCCGATGCGGAGCACGGGATCCATGGGGAGAGCCTGCGCCTCAGTGACGCGTACGCCAACGAATCGCTCCCAGCTGCGCCGACTAACCGCCCGGCGAACTGGAAAGCTGGCGAGCCAGCCAGAGGGAAGCTGAACGGAGTCCAGCACGACCCGTGAGCCAATCAGAGGCGCGGTCATGGCGACGATGTGCGCGACGATCGGCACAATGTCCATGGATTCTCGCCCCGTATTCGCAGAGGAAGGGGGGCGGTCGGGAGACAGATCCTCCACGCTCAGCGCCTGGGCCAGAAGGAGGCGGTCCAGAGCGGGAAGACTGAGCCGGCGGCGGCGATGAAGAAAATTGGAGATGTGTGCCTGGGCCAGGCCTGTCTGGCGGGCGAGCAGCGAAGTGCTGAGAACTCCCTGGTCGATGCGACGCCACGTCTCGAGCCGCAGGCGCTCGTGTAACTCGATGAATTTCATCTTTCAATTGTTTTCGGGGAGCTATAACGCCGTTACTTCGGGTTTTGCAGAAAGAATCGCGATTTTGCGAAATCCGCAGGCCGCGGAAAGGACTTCAGTACCCAGCTACCTTAAAACGACCGAATTGCTCCTCCCGGTAATTGATCGCATTGCTCCATGAAAGTAGTGTCGGACTACTTGCGCCGGCCAGACATAGTACTTTCGCTCGGGATGGGCTGGCTGGCGGAAGCCGTTGTGTGCAGCGAGATTCCGAATGCACGGGAGACTCTATACGGCCGGCCGGCCGATGCCGGCTCACCACAAACAGGGAGGCCACGGCTGCCGTTTAGAGAGCAGCCAGGCTGTATCCAAAAAACTCTACGCGCGGAAGGGCTCACCAGCCCAACTCACGCGGAGAGCGAACTCTGGAGAACGACTGATGTATCTGCGGATTTTTCTTAAGGTGTGTGAGGGGTGCGGGGTGCTTTGGTTCCGTGCCCAGGATTGCCCGGAGATTTATTGTCCGGGCTGTGCTCGAAAACTGAGGCCCGTTCCACAGGCAAAGCGAACGCGCCGGCCTGGGCGCAGGGGACGCCACAGGATCGGTGTGCTGACGGAAGGGGGTGCGGCATGAGCGCGGCTCTCGCGATGCCATGCGTTGTCTCCACGGCGACAGCAGTCGCCGAAGCCGATGTGCCGGTTTGGCGGCCGAGAGCCGTCGATGGCCTGGCCTTTTACAGGAGACGCACGGTCGCGCTGCTGCGCCGCTACATGCAAGTCTCCATGGAAATTGGGCGAGCGCCATGCGCGCTGAGCAACAACACCGCAATCTCGCGCGCCCGGGTCTCCCATTACCGGCTTCGGACCTTCGAGGACACGCTTATCTTTGTCCTCGACGTCGAGAAATGCCTCGGGAGGCTCGATCGTGTCTCTCGCACGATTGTGGCGCGGGTCGCTCTGGAGGATTACACACCCCCCGAAGCGGCACTTCTGACCGGGGAGAGCGTGCGATCGGTTGCGCGCATTTACCATGACGCGCTCGACCGCCTCACGCGGTTTTTTTTCGCTTTTCGCCTCTTCGACCCAAATGTGGAAAATTTGTCAAGAGGGGAGGCTTCAAACCAAGGTAATGACCCAACATAATAAAGCGCTTGCAAACCAGATTTCCCGAAGAAAGTTGGCAGTTTTATTGTCGGGAACTGGTATTCTGAACTTATAGAGTTAAAAAAGAAAAAGGGGACACCCAACGGTGTCCCCTTTTCATTTGGTCCGTGTGGGTGAACATCGATATAAAGACCCAACGGGCAACTGGCCGGCCTGGGAAATGAGGAATATGCGGAACAGAGACTCGAAGAAGCGGAAGGACTCGATCAAGCGGATGCGCGCCTTCGCCCACCTGGCGCGAGTGGCGATTGGGCTGATGGCGGTGGCCTGGGCGGTGCTTCCGCCGCGTGCGACCGCGCAGGTGAATACCACGACCGTGCAGGGCACCATTTATCGCGCCGACGGGACGGCGGCAAGTGGAACCTTGCTGGTAAGCTGGCCCGCTTTCACCACGCCGGAGAATCAGGCAATAGCGGCGGGAAATACGAGCGCTGCGATTGGCGCCGACGGATTTGTGAGCCTGAACCTGTTGCCCAACGCCAATGCGCTGCCGGCAGGCAGCTACTATACGGCGGTCTATCACCTGAGCGACGGGACGGTAAACCAGGAATATTGGGTGGTTCCGGCGTCGGCCACAGCGTCAGTTGCAGCGGTGCGCGCACAGCTGGAGCCGTCAACCGAAGCGGTGCAGGCGGTTTCGCAGGCGTACGTACAGAGCGCCATCTCGTCCCTGAGCGGGTCGTTTCTGCCCCTGGCCGGGGGAACTCTAACCGGCCCCCTTACGCTGAACAACGATCCGGCCGCGTCGAGCCAGGCGGCCACGAAGCATTATGCAGATCAACTGGCGGCTGCGAACCTGCCCCTGGCCGGTGGAACACTGACCGGACCATTGACGGCGCCGCAGATCAACTCCAGACAAATGGAGGGAGATCTCTACGCGGACCAGTGGCAATCGAGATCGGGCAGCAACGACGGCATCAAAATGTCGCTGGCTCAATGCACGACTTACACCTACGCCTGCCGAGTCATTGCGCCGGCGCTTTACGCCCAGACGGAGGCGCAGCCATGGGGCGGAACGTACTGGGCAGCCTATGTAACCACAGACGGAGGGTTGTATCAGACTGGCCCTGCGACCGGCCAACCGATAGGCGGAGTTGTAGATTACCGCTACGGCCCGCCAATGTGGATCTTCAACTCTGCGGAACCTTACATCGGCAACCGCATCTTCGCCAGCCCCACGTTTGCGATGAACACGACGAACTGGGGAGCCGGGCTTTACCCTCAATCTCCCACCGCATTGCAGATCATGAATACCGGCTGGATGGGCGGTCATAACTTTACGCCCTCGTCTCCAAATGGAGATAAGGCCGATTTCAACACTTTTGCAGTCACGGCGAGAAAATACACCGAAGTGCAGGACGATGGAGCCATTCGCCTCGCATCGTGGGGATTAGGGAACGGCGATCTTGTTGGACAGCAGGATTACACATTTAGTTATGGCGGCCCCAACACGAATGGCGACGAAGCGAATGAAGGTCATCGAGATTTCAATATCGAAGGCGGTGCGGTTCCGTCAGCGACCGCGAACACGATCGCTACGGGCGCGGACGGCTCGGAGACAATCACCACCACCGCCGAAACCAATGCTTACGCCGAGGGTGAAGGAAGGCTGCTGATCGACACCGCGAAGAAATACAATGCCGGCTATATTAGTCTCATTCAGTATGGTCCGGCTCCTAACTACCTTCCCATCCTGACCTGCGCCGGCTGTACGTGGGATTCGACCTACGGAGACACAACGCAGACGACCCTCACGGCGGCGATCTCTCAGGGATCGACCAATGTGTTCCCGGAAAACAACGCCGTTATCGGGGTTGGGTCCACGGCGGGCTTTTCGACAAGCCAGATTGCTTGCATCTGGGACTATGACTATGAATGCGAAAAGGTCACGGCAATCGGTTCGGGAACGATCACGCTGGCTACAGTCCGCAAGCCGCATGTCTCGGGAGCCTATGTCACCACGGGCGGCTTGACAGGTTACGGATTGAGACTGGAAGCGGATGATGTTGTTCCCGGCAATACCCTGGGCGTAAATGTGCCGGCTACTGACTTCAACTCGACGGTGAGCAAGGTCTCGCCCATAGTGATGAACACGAGCGGCAACAATGCCTATCTTTTCATCAGTGGCGATTCGCTTCCCGGCTCAACCGTCGGCGCGGGGTGGACAACCAGAGCTTACACGCAGATGGGTTCGGGCGGGACGGTGGCGCTGACAATCTCAGGCGGTTCAGTGACTGGCTGTTCGGCCACAGGAGGAACCGGGTACTCGGCTGCTTATGATCAGTACGGACATCTCCTGAATCCTCCACAGGTCACGGTCACGGGAACCTGGACCGCGGCGCCATCGGTCTATATCAGCGCCGCGTCAGGAGCAATAAGCGGTTGCGCCGTAAGCAACCCCGGAACGGGTGTCACTGCGGCAACGGCTGCCGTGGTTCCGACCAACGCTTACGATATCTACCCGGCCGCGAAAGTGTACCAGGTTTACGACGCGGCCAACGGCGCGATAGACGGGACGTTCTACACGGAGCCTTTCGCCGGAACGGTGTCGAGCGGGGATTCGCTGTCTGAGCCGCACTACTTCAACCAGGAAACCAAGAACGCTCTTGCGGTGAGTGGAACACTGCTCCCCTCGCAGGAAAATGGCAACACCACTGTGCAGCAGATCGTGACCGGCATTTTTCAGGGTGACGACTATGCCGGCGGTGTCTCAAATACTGCAAGCCCAACCCTCTATCGCCATTACCCCCTTTCCAATCCGCAGGTTCCTGGATCGGGACAGCTCACAACGCCCGGTGGTTATCAGATCAGCGGCCCCTGGGTAACCGATTTCTATATCGACACCCCACCGTTCGGGAATATATCGGGATGGCGTGGCTCGGGAGTTATCTGGGTGGGATGCGGATCGATACCCTGTTCGAGCTGGACGGGAGGGTACAACGTCTTTTCCGGTTCCAACGCTACCGGGGGGAATGACCTGCTTCATTACACCCCGGCTACCGGGGCGTGGCTGCTCACGTCGGGAGCGGCGCAGAATAACGGAGGCAATTCTGTCTGCAGCTATAACTTTGGCGGAAGCGGCAACGGGCTTTCCGTTAGTTGTGGCGGAAACACCTCGAAATTTGACGCTTCGGGCAATCTGTCGGTGCCCGGACTGGTCCGAGCGCAGAGCGGTGTCACCGGGGCGACGATTAACGGCGAGATTACGGTGGACGGCATAACCTACCCAGCGCTCGCTGCTGCGTGGAACGCCGCGGTTAGTCAGGCTAACGCGAGCGGTCAGAATCAGACCTTGCGCCTCGGACCAGGGACGTTCCCAGTAACAGCAACCCTGACAGAACCCTCCAATGGCGCCTGCGTAAGCGTGCTGGGCTCCGGCGGAACTACCGTGAATGCCGACAGCACCCAGATCGCGACCACGCTGACGGTGCCGGGCTCGCTGGGAGGCGACTTATTTTATCTTGGCAACGGCGTGCAGGCGCAGGGCTGCACCTTTAAGGATCTGAACATCCTGGCGAGCGGCAACGCAACGCATGGTTTCGAGCTGCAATGGTTTCGCGGCGCGCTTATCGATAACGTGACGGTGAATGACACGAGCGCCGAGGGCATTCTGCTGGGTGAGGAGAATACCTCCGCGGGCCATCAGGCCAACTTCCTGCTGCGCAACGTGACGGTCAGTTACAGCAGCTCCGCATTTACGCCGGCGAATCGCTCGCAATACGGGATCCATCTGCTGAAAACCGCAATCGACAGCCATCTCGATGACATCGTGGTGAGGAACGCGCAAACCGCTGCCGTGTACAACGAGGGCACCGGCAATACCGGGTATCTGATCCACGGATTCGGCTATCCCTATACATGCTCCAGCGCTCCATGCGTGAACAACGCGTCATCGGGGTCGGCAGCCAATGCGTCGTACGCGACGAATTACGTGGTCTACGACACGGGTGGTTCGGGCAGCGTGTGGACGGACACTTACGTTGACAGTCCGGCCATCGCGGGCTTCTATGTCGGAGCGAACGGTATCGAGATTCATGGTGGCCATATCCAGTGGCCCGATGTGAGCAGCTTCCCGGCAGCGAACCTGGCCTACGTCGCTCCGGCTGTCAGCAATAACCTGCTGATTGCCGATGTCGATTGCCTGGAAATGGCGAGCGGAGTCAACTGGATTACTTATGCCGGGTCTTCGGGAAACCCGCCGACCTACGCGAGCGTGCATCATCTTACGGGTTGCGGTAATTACTATCAGGCACTCGAGGACGCCGAAGTGACGGGTTATTCCAGCGGCGGCGCTAATGTCAATGATCCAAGTGGCGCAGTCCCGCGGGTCTGGTCCACTCCCGTGGCTTCAGCGGCGAGTTATCCGGCTTACGCCGCGCAGATGTATACGGGCTACCAGGGCGATGCCTTCCAGGCGCACTTTTCCGGAGTCAATCCGTTCTTCAATATCACCTATCAGGGGACGATTCGGTCGAACGGGGGGATCGCGCTTGGCACCATCATTAACACGGCCTCGACGCTGACACTTACGGCTGCGAACAAGAACGTAATCGCGAATGCGGCGAGCGGCGCACAGGCCATTACGCTTCCCAGTTGTTACACGCCCCTGCTGGACAAGGCAGCGCCGACCGGGCTCGAATTTACGATCGTCAAATCGGATACTTCTTCGAACACGGTAACGCTGCAGACGACGAGCTCCGAGCTGATCTATGCCTCCGGAACATCGGCGGCGACGCTGGTGTTGTCCACGCCCTCCACACAGACTCTGGTTTGCGGGCCGGATTACAACTGGTACGTCGCGGGCAGCGCGGGCGCGACCGTGTCGAGCGGCGGCGTTGCTTCCTTTAACGGCCGCACGGGGGCTGTGGCGCCGGCTGCGAACGATTACAGCTTCAGCCAGGTGAGCGGGCAGGTGACGAACGCACAACTGCCGGCCACGCTGACGGCCGCCACGATCGGGAATGCCAGTACGGCTTCCGCCCTGGCAGCGACACCCCTGCAATGTCCGGCGGGCTATTACGCAACAGGAGTCACGGCCAACGGAACGGCAAATTGTCTTCAGTCCTGGCATTTCACCTGGTACGGCAATTTTGCGGGGACCTTCGGGACATCGACAAACAATTCCCTCGGTGCAATCTGGTCCCCCAGCGCGGCGATTACGATGACTCGGCTGGATATCGCCAACGGGACAGCCCCTTCCGGATGCAGTTCTTATCCGGTAATCGGAGTCTATGACAGCACATCGTCCATCTGGCTGAAGTTAGTATCGCTTGCGTCAGGCACGTACAGCTACCGCAATGCGGTCAGCGGCGTGTCGATCGTTGCCGGCCACAATCTGTCCATGGGCGTGCAGGCGGCCGGCGCGGGATGCAGCACCAACGCCGGGTCGGCGCAGTTGACGATGGAATACACGATGAACCAGTGATCGA
>Ga0181520_10012514_pt1 | contig 10880 bp, 9 predicted proteins | sample PEATcosm2014_Bin_29_FD_132451 | JGI IMG/M metagenome (GOLD analysis project Ga0181520, IMG submission 132451) | Peatland microbial communities from MTU Mesocosm Facility, Houghton, MI, USA - PEATcosm2014_Bin02_30_metaG | ecosystem: Environmental > Terrestrial > Soil > Wetlands > Peat | place...
GCGTTTCGGCCAGCGCGTAGGATGTCAATTCCACCCGCACGGCGGCAACCGGCTCGCCGTTCCGGTCGTTCAGCGGCATGTCCACCGCCACCTTTCCCTTGTCGTGGCCGTAAAAAATCGCGCCTTTTTCGAGCGTGTTTTTCTCCGCGTCGGCGCCGGCCATGCCGATTTCTGATTTGTCCCTGCTGGCGAGGACGCGCATCTGGCCCTTGTCGTCGGGCGTGTAAATGCGCAGGCCCAGGATGCGCGGGTATTTTTTCATCATGTCGTCCACCAGGGTCTGCGCCGCCGGGACCATCGGCGTGTAATCAATCGTCGTGTCGCCGAAATAACTCACCGCGTCGGACTTGGTCCAGAAGCCGATTTTGCCGGACGAAAAGGAGCTGTCATTGAGCGTCGGCATCACGGGCTTGCCGTCGAGCCAGCAGGTGACCTGGTCGCCCAGGCATTGCACGGCCAGCGTGTGCCAGTTGTTGGTGGCAATGTCCAGCGGCGGGCCGATGGGTTCGGAGCGGAGGCCGTTCACGACCTTGTAAAAGCGCACATTGCGGCCCAGCGCGCTGACGCGGACGACGTAGAAATTCGACGCGTTCTGGAAGCGGAACACGACGCCCGCCATCTGCTCGGCCACGCCGCCGATGATTTTGAACGGCATCGTCAGCTTGAAATTTTTGAACGTCTGGCCGTCGTAAATCAGCATCGGGAAATGCTCGTCGGTCTGGTCCCGGCTCAATTGGGCGAGCACGGGCCGACGGACGGCGGGCGCCGTCGAGGTGATTTGCGGAATCAGCGGCGCGAAGGCCGACGGCGACTCGTCCGTGACGATTTTCCAGTCGCCCGGCTGACCGGTGCCGGCGAGGGCGTTGTGAAAATTGGTCGGCGACTGGCCCGCGGCAAAGCCGCCGAAATTGATTGTGATTTCCGCGCCGGAAGCGGAAATGGCCAGCGCCAGCCACAAACCCAAAAATGATTTTCGCATCGCGCAGAGCGTGGCAAAAAAATGGCCGGGCGACAAGCAATTGCGCCCGGCTGAATCTTGGTAGGGCGCGTCACTCCGTGCGCGCCGCGGCGGGCAGGGGACTGCCCGCCCTGCTGATTACGCTTTCCAAATCATGTCCGCCACGGTCTTGCCGGCGGGGATGAACGGAATGACGTGCGTGCTGTAAGGCGTGATGACGTCGAGGACGTAAGGCTCCTTCGCATCAAGCATCCGCTGGATGGCGGCGCGCAAATCCTTTTTGAACATCACGCGCTCGCATTTCACGCCGAACGAATTGCAGACGCGGACGTAGTCGGGATAAATCTCCGGGCGATGTTCCGGGTCGCCGAGATAGGTGTGGCCGCGGTTGCCGCCGTAGAAATTGTCCTCCCACTGCACCACCATGCCGAGATGCTGGTTGTTCAGGATAATCGCCTTGATGGGCAGATGTTCAATGTGAATGGTGGCCAGTTCTTGAATGTTCATCAGGAATGAGCCGTCGCCGTCAATGTCAATCACCTGCTTGTCGGGGAAGGCGACTTTCACGCCCATGGCGGCGGGCAAACCGTAACCCATCGAGCCGAGGCCGCCGCTGGTGATGAACTGGCGCGGATGCTCATATTTGAACCACTGGCCGGCCCACATCTGGTGCTGGCCCACGCCGGTGGTGATGATGGCATCGCCCTTTGTCAGTTCATAAAGCGCCTCGACCACCATCTGTTGCAGGATGACCTGGTTTTCCTGTCCCTGCATGTGGTCTTTCATGTGGTCGCTGTTGGCGATTTCCGGCGTGATGCGATACCCGAACGGCCCCTTCTTCTTCCACTCGTCAATCTGCGCAAACCACGCGGCGCGCTTTTTGTTGAGCGGGCGTTTGGCGAGCATCGCGTTGAGCCGTGTGAGCGCGTCCTTGATGTCGCCGACCACCGGCAAATGCGCCTTGCGGTTTTTGTTCAACTCCGACGCGTCCACGTCAATGTGGACAATCGTGCCGTTCTTGCAGAACTCCTCGAACTTGCCGGTCACGCGGTCGTCGAACCGCACGCCGAACGCGAGCATCAAATCCGCGCCCTCCTTGATCTTCACCATCGGGTCGTTGAAACTTTTGCGATATTCGTATTCGCCGTTGACGGCCCAATTCGCAAACGCCGCGCCGTGCATGCCGAGCCAGCGGAGCGAAAGCGGGTGCGTCTCCGGGAAACCGCCGATGCCCATGAGCGTGGTCGTCACGGGAATGTTCGCGGCCTCTGCGAATTTTTTCAATTCCGCCGCCGCGCCGCTGGTGATGATTCCGCCGCCGCAATAAATCACCGGGCGCTCGGCCTTTTCGAGGAGGCCGATGATTTCGTTGAGCGCCAGTTCATCAGCCTTCAAATCCGGTTGCGTGTAGCCGGGCAGACCTTTCTTGATCTGCTCCAACGTCGGCCAGACGGGCTGGGTTTTGGCCTGCTGGACGTTTTTCGGCACGTCAATCACCACCGGGCCGGGCCGGCCGGATTGCGCGATGTAAAACGCCTCCTTCACGACGCGCGGAATGTCGTTCACGTCGGTGAGCAGATAGCTGTGCTTCACGATGGGCAGCGTCACGCCGATGATGTCGGTTTCCTGAAACGCGCCGCGGCCAATCATGTTGGTCGTCACCTGTCCGGTGATGGCGACGAGCGGGCAGGAATCCAGATAGGCGTCGGCGATGGCGGTGACGAGGTTCGTTGCGCCGGGGCCGCTGGTGCTCATGCACACGCCGGCCTTGCCGGTGGAACGGGCGTAACCTTCCGCCGCAAAACTGCCGCCCTGCTCGTGGCGCGGCAGGATGGTGCGGATTTTTGATTTCGTCAGCGACTGGTGGATTTCCATGCTTGCGCCGCCGGGATAGGCGAAGATGACCTCGACGCCTTCGCGTTCGAGGGCTTGCACGAGGATGTCGCATCCGGCCATGGCCGGGCCGACCTCGGCGCGCGCGGCGGAGGCGGATTTCTTCTTTTCAGTGGTTTCAGTTGTTTTGCTCATGTTTTCTTTCAGTTGTGGCCGGTGGCGCGGATTAAACAAAAACCCACAGCCGTTGCCAGCCGTGGGTTCTTGTTAAATTTGTTTCGTTCAACAAGCGCCAACGGCGTCGGCATCTACAACGACGACGACAACCAGATTAGCGGCTTGTGAAACGTTTTTCAACATTGCGAGGCACAATATAGCGGAATTGCCGGCGCGGTCAAGCCCTGTTTTTGGCCAATTTCAGGACTTTTTTTGCTCCACCTCGGCAATGTATTTGCGCGTGGCGGCGGGCAGGTCGTGCCAGATTTTTATGGCAATCAGCGTTCCGATGATGGCGAAAGGCATCACGAAAAGCGGCAGCCACTGCCAGTTCGAGTCCCTGGCCGCCAGCAAGAAGCCGAGGCCAAAGGATTGAATACCGCTGCCGATGTAGGCAAAGCCGTTCACGATGCCCATGCTAGTCGCCGTCGCCTTGCGCCCGCCGAAATCCGTGGCCGCCGTGCCGGACATCAGCGACGTGACGCCGATGGACGCCATGCCGATGAACACCGCCGCCCAGCCCACCACGAGCGGACTGGAAGACAGGAACACGGACATCAGCACCGCCATGACCAGGACGAAGCCGCACAGCATCGCCGTGGGCGGCCCGCGGCGGGATTGAAACCATTTGTCGGAAATCAAGCCGCCTGAAAATCCGCCCGCAATCCCGAACACGCAGGTGAACCAGCCCCAGTGCTGCGACAAAAATTCCGCGCCCGGCTGCTTCACTTCCCCGGCATAAATGGAATACCACTGGGTCATGCTGTAGCGGAACACGCCGCCCGTCAACTCGACGCATGCCACCAGCAACATCAGCTTGCTGGCGAAAACTTTTTTCAGCAGATCCATCACGGAAAATTCCACGTGCATCTGGCCGGACGACGCGTCGCAGGTGTCGAAGTGCGGAAAACCCGCCTCCTCCGGCGAATCCTTGATGAGCCACCAGTCGAGCAGCGCCCAGAAAATCGAAATGGCTGCGGGTATGTAAAAAATTGACCACGTCGCATCCAACGGCGGGCCGGCGGACGCAAAGATTCTGCGCAACAGCCCGGTTGAATCCGCCTTCGTCAGTGTGATGATGGAGCCGCCCCAATCGAACGCAAAATAAACGCCGATGGAAATCAGCGACCCGAAAATCGCGCCGAAGACGCCGCGCTCGCGCACATGGAACCAATACGCCTTGACCTTGATGATGGACATTGAGCCGAAGCTTTGGAAATACATGTTGATGGCATAAAGCAGCGAATATGTGGCGACAAGATTCACCTTCAAATGCTTTGCGACGATGAGCCAGGTCAGGACGCCGAGCGCGACGTTGGCTAGCGAGGCGCCGACGGCGGAAATGAGCATCCCGGCTTTTCCGCCGAGCTTTTTGTCAATCAGCGGGCCGTTCACCAGGAACGACAGCGCATAAACCACCGTGCCGGTCCCAAAAATGACTCCAAGGTCGGACTTCGACATCAACGTTCCCAGCGCGGGCTTGGCGACGATGATGTTGTAACGGCCCATGCACAAAAATGCGTAAGTCATCCCCAGCGGAAACCAGTTGATGAAACGGCGCACCATGAACCAGCCGCCGTGATGCAGGGGATTGCTGAAGAAATACACGGCCACAACCGCCACCAGACAAATGGCAATTGTGACCGGATAAAGAAAATCTGGAATCATTTCGTCGCCGCGAAGCAAAAACAGAGCCGCACGCGGCGGTCAAAGGATTTTGTGCAACAAAGAAGCCGCGGAAAATGTTCCGCGGCTTGATGAAAACGTGAGACTGGAATTATTCAGCCTTTTCCTTCTTCTCGGCCTTCGGGGCCTTGGCGGCTTTGGCCGGCTTTTTCTCGGCGGCGGCTTCGGCCTTTGCGGGCTTTTCGACTTCGGCGTCGCGTTTGGCGTGAGCGCGCTTTTCAGTCTTGGGCCGCCGGCCATCCTCGGTTTTCTCCCCGGCAGGCGCGGCTTCCGGCGCAGGCACGACCGCTGGGGTCAGGCTTTCGATGCGCACCTTGAGCGTGCCTTTGACCTCGGCGTGCAAGTTCAATTCAATTTCGTATTCGCCAGTGGAGCGGAGCGGATGTTCGAGATGGATTTTCCGCTTGTCGAGCGCGATGTCGAACTGGTGCTTCAGTTCGTCCGCAATCATGCCGGCGGTCACGGAACCGAACATCTTGCCGTCCTCGCCCGCCTTGACCTTGATGACGCAGGTGAGCTTGGAAACGCCCTTGGCGAGTTCGCTCATGGTGTTGAACTCGTGCGCCTCGCGCTCGGCGCGGCGCTGGCGCAGCGCCTCGATCTGGCGCTTGTTCGATTGCGTGAGCGGAACCGCGAGCCGTTGCGGGAACAGGTAGTTGCGCGCGTAACCGGACGCGACCTTCACCTGGTCGGACTCGCCGCCGAGACCGACAATGTTGTGCGTGAGGATGACTTCAGTTTTCATTGAATCGTTAAATCGTAAATCGTTAAATCGTTGAAACGGGATGCGTGAAACATGAACCAATCAAAACGGAACATCGTCATGCGGAGGCTCGGCATCGCCGCCATCGGGCGCGGGCGCGGATGCCGCCGCCGCCGGACGCGCAGCCGGGGCTTCGGAGGCGTCGCCGCCACGACCGCCGCCGGAATCCAGGAATTGAAAAGTTTCCATGACGACGCCGAGTTTGCTTTTCTTCTGGCCGGATTGCTTGTCTTCCCAGGTCTGATAGCGGAGGCGTCCTTCGATCAAAATGGGGCGGCCCTTCTTCAAGTATTGGCCGATGGTCTCGGCGGTTTTGCCGAAGGCGTCCACGTCCACAAACGTCGCCTCCTCCTTCATCTCGCCGGTCTCGCTCTTCCATTTGCGGTTGATGGCCAGCCCGACTTTGGCAATGGCCGTGCCCTTGGGCGTGTAACGCAGTTCGGGGTCGCGGGTGAGGTTTCCGGCAAGGATGACTTTGTTAAAGTTGGCCATAAAATTTCCCGGTTGGGATTATTTCGCGGGTTTGGGTTCCGGCGACAGCGTGAACAGCACGCGGAAAACTTCCTCGTTCAGCGCGAACTTGTGCCGCAACTGCGCGACAATCGCCGGCGTGCCGGTGAAAATGATGTTCGCGTAAAAGCCGGCGGTGTGCTTGTTGTCGGCGACGCGCGTGAAATTTTTCCGATCCATTTTCTGGACCGTTTCGACGGCGCCGCCCGCCGTTGTGATTTCCGCGGAAATCTTGTCGAGGGCGTCCTTGACGCCTTCTTCGCGTCCCGCCAGGTTCAAGATGAACAGACCTTCGTATCGTTTCACTTTTTTTTCTCTTCGTTCGTGGAGTCCACGACTCCGTTAAACCGGTTCATTGCCTTTTCAATTCCGTCGTCCAGCCAGCATTCCGCCTGGCCGGCCGCCCGGACCAAAACTTTCTCCATCAGCGCCGCTTCGTCCGCGCTGAAGCGCGCGAGCACGTAATCCGTGATCTCCCGCGCGCCGTCCGCCCGGCCGATGCCGATCCGCAGCCGCGCAAACCCGCGCGTGGCCAGATGCTGCTCGATGGACTCCAGCCCGTGATGGCCGCCGCTGCTGCCGCCCGCGCGCAGCCGGATTTCGCCCAGCGCCAAATCCGCGTCATCCACCGCCATCAGCAGCCGGTTCAACGGCAACTGATAAAAATTCTTCAATGCGCCAACCGCTTCGCCGCTCAAATTCATGAATGTCTGCGGCTGGCAGAGCAGCACGCGCCGGCCATTCTGTTCGCTGCTGGCGATTCGCGCGCAGAACCGGCGGTCGTTCTTCCAATCCGCCTTCCAGCGTGCCGCCAGTTTCTCGACCAGCGCAAATCCGGCATTGTGGCGCGTCTTGGCGTATTCCGCGCCCGGATTGCCCAGACCCACGATGAGAAACACATTTTCCATTCGCGGGCAATAGTGGGACAGGCATCTTGCCTGTCAAGGCCGGGCTGGAAGCCCAACCCGCTAAAATCATTTCTTTTTCTCCGCCGGTTTTTTCCCGGCGGCCTTGTCCGCGGCGGCGGGCGCTTTGGCGGCGGCGGCAGCGCCAGCAGCGGCGGCGGCGGGAGTTTTCTCCGCGCCCTTGGCCGCGCCTTTTTCGCCGGGTTTGGTGGCACCCTTTTCGCCCTTCGCGGGGACGGCGTCTTCCTCGCCTTCTTCCTTCTTCTCTTTGATCATTTCCACATCGCCGGCGGCAACCGGAACGGCCTCGGTGGCGGCGGCCTCTTCCTCTTCCGTGCGCGGCATGGCGACGGCGATGACCGGGATGTTTTTGTCGCCGATGAGTTCCACGCCAGCGGGCGCCTTGATTTCGCCCAGGTGGATGGCCTTGCCGAGCTCGAGATGGCTCACGTCCACTACAATCTGTTCCGGCAAATCCTTGGGCAGGGCGCGGACCTTGAGCTTGAACAAAACGTGTTCCAGCACTCCACCGCTGTTTTTCACGCCGGCGGCCTCGCCGGTGGTTTCCAGCGGCACTTGGACGATGACCTTTTCATTTTCGGCGACCTCGTGGAAATCCACGTGCAGCACCTTGCCGTCGAGCGGGTGGTGCTGGATTTCCTGCACGAGCGCGAGGCGTTTGGCGCGCGCGTCGCTTTCGACGGACAAATCCACCAGCATGTTTTCCGAGACGGAATGGTGGATCAAATCCTCAAATTCCTTCGCGCTGACTTCGAGGTTTTGCGGCTTGGTCTGGCGGCCATAAATGATGGCGGGCACCCGGCCCGAGCCGCGCAATTTCTTCACTCCGCCCCGGCGCACTTGTGTGCGCGGATACGCTTTTAACGGCACTGATTTCATTTTATAAAAATAAATCGTTTTACACGGCGGCTGCCTGCGCGCCTGTCTTTGAATTCAAAGGGTGAAGACAATATCATTTGCTGGCAATCCGTCAATAACTGATTTCTCGGGTTTTTGCCGCCGAATTGACTTCAAATTGGCTCAAAAGGAAAATTGCCGGGCGGGGGGAAGAATGGATTGATGACAAATCCCGTCGCGCATCACGGACCGGCGGCGACCGGCCAGTTTTCCGGGCGCCTTGTTCCGGTCACAGATTCCCCTCTAAAATTCCAGCACGCCGATGCCATACATTCCCTGGTTGGGATTTTCGACGTGTTCCCAGCTTTTGTGTTTGGCGCGGATTTCCCGCCACAACTGGTCCACGCCGCAATCCTGGTCGGGCGAATGGGTGCAGACGTCGTGAAACGCCATTAGCCCGCCTTTGCGAATGAGCGGCGAATACATTTCGTAATCTTTTTTGACGCCCTCATAGGTGTGGTCGCCGTCGCAGAACAGAAAATCAATTCTGCCGGGCGGCAGGAGCTTTTTCAAATCTTCCAGCGTGCTCGTCTCGTGCGAATCCCGGCGCAGCAAATGAATCGTTTGCTTCCGCTGCGCAAACCGCCGGTAAATGAACGTCCGCCAGTAGGCATAGCCGCCGCCGTGAATGCCGCCGGGCAGGTCAATGCTCACAATCACGGCTTCCGGATGGGCGACCGCGCACCACATCGCCAGCGTGCCGCCGAACTTGGTGCCAATCTCGACGACGGCCTTCGGCTTTCTTTCGTAAAGGAGTTTGAGCAGCGGCTCTATTTCCGACCAATTCTGGGAGGGAACAATCAATTGTCCGGCCGGGCCGAAAGTGAAATCAAGGACTTCCTTGGGCGTGGTGCCCTGGGGCGTCCGCTGGCGAAAGTAGCGCAGCGCCCAGCCGATGTGGCGCAGGTAGAGGCCGAACATTGCGGGCAGGCATTTCAAGCCGCCGTTGCGGATGGCCCGGCGCAGGCTGCTGAATTCGTAAATCATCGGCATATTAAAAACGCGCCGGCGTGGGTTTGCACGCAAAAATCAAACGGCGGAGCGCGAAAATTTATTTTGCCGACGGATTTTTCAAATTCACCTTGAGATAACCGGGCGGCATCGGCTTGCCGTCAATTTGCGTCTGCAACACGTCCAGCAGCACGTGCGGGTCATGAAGTTTGAACAAGCGGTCGCGCCATTTCAGGCAGTTTTCGCGCAAGACGGAGTGGCGCTCCAGGGCTTCGTGAAGCAAAGGCTTCAATTGCGCGCGCGACGTGCGCATGATGTCCACGGGAAACACGCATTCGTCCAGCCAGGGAGCCTCATAAGGCACGCCCCGCCCGATCATGGGAGTTCCCAGGCAGGTGAATTCGAGATATTTTGGCCCGAAATTGTCCTGCAAGCCGCCGGTGTTGATGACGTAACGGCACTGGAGGGTTTTTTCCACATAGGCCTCCCATAAAACGCTTTTCCCCTGGTTATGATAAAACGTGAACGGCTTGCCTTCAAAGCTCTGAATCATCCGCAACAATCGAGTCCGGTCGCAGTAAAGGTTGGTGAGCGTGTGCTGAAAAGGCACGAACGGATCGCGCATGATCCAGAGGCCGCAGACGGAGCCGTTGTTGGCGAAATCATATTTGAATTGCGCGCCGGTTTTGAGCGGCAGGTCTTTGGCGACGACGGAATGGGGATAATACAAATACCGGGCCGGATCGGCGCTTTCCATTTGCCGGCGGGAGCGGTTGGCCAGATTCACGAACGGGGAAATGGCCAGCGCGGGAACGCGCAACGCGGCCGCGGCGAAGGAATACTTTGAAATGCTGATGAACGGATTGAACAGCAGCGGCGGAGAATCATTTGTCCATGGTTTCCCCAGGCGGATGGCCATGCCGTTGTAACATCGGAAGACGACGTATTCCGCCTCGCGGATGAACCAGTGCGGAATGATGCAAAAATCATCGCAAAAGATCGAAAAATTCTTCCGGTCCTTCAGCATCGGTTTGATGGCCGTCAATTCGTTTGGATGCAAACGGGTCAGGATGAGGTGCGCGTCGCTTTGCCAGATGAAGCGGCGGAGTTGCTCAAATTCATCCGCGCCCGCGCCGATTTTGAGCACGAAAACTTTCGCGCCGCGCGGCTTCAAGGCGTCAAGTTCCGGCCGCGAATTCGGCGTTCCCCGGTAAATGGCCTCGCCATAAACCCACAGGCATTCATTCAATGAAATGTGTTTTGGCATGAATTCGAAATCCTGGATAATTCATTTACCGTGGCGGCTGATTGAAACATGGCCGGCGCTTGTCCGCAATCTCCGAAAATCCAGCCCGCCGCCGGAAAGGACGGTTTGACTGCTTCCGGCGAGCGGGTTAGCCTTTCATTGTCAAATTGACGGCATGAAAGGTCTGGTCCGCAAAATCGGCTGGCGCATCTACCACTTCGTTCACACGAACGGCATGGCGGCTGATTTCGCTTACTGGAGCGCCTATTACGTCCAGAACTTTTTCCGCGCGCGGCAATACAACCGCTTCTCGAAGCACCACATCACGCCGGAGGAACTTTTCAAATACCGCCAGCTCGTGCCGACCAGCTATCTCGTGACCGGCGTCACGAACATCTGCAACGCCAAATGCACCTTTTGCGCCTACCCGAAGGTCGTTGCCAACAAGACGCTCCAGACCGGCGTCATGTCGTTCGAGGTCTTCAAGAAGGCCGTGGACGAATGGGCGGCCCTCGGCGGCCGGAGCCTGGATCTCACGCCCGTCGTCGGCGACCCGCTGGTGGACCCCGGCATCCTGGACAAGGTGGATTACGCCGTCAACAGGGCCGGGCTGAAGGACGTTTATTTGACCACCAACGCCATCCTCATCAACAAAAACGACACCTACAAAAAGCTGATTGACCTCGGCATCGCAGCCGTGTTCATCAGCACGCAGGGCGCGAACAAGGCGGTCTATGAAAAAATCTACGGCGTGAACCATTACGACGAGGCCATGTCCGGCATCCGCAATCTGATGGAATACAACCGCTCCAAGGGCGAGCCGGCGCGCATCGTCGTCCGCTTCCGCAACCACGAGAAGCCCAGCCAGATCATCCGCTCGCCCGATTTCAAGAA
>Ga0181520_10012515_pt1 | contig 10879 bp, 9 predicted proteins | sample PEATcosm2014_Bin_29_FD_132451 | JGI IMG/M metagenome (GOLD analysis project Ga0181520, IMG submission 132451) | Peatland microbial communities from MTU Mesocosm Facility, Houghton, MI, USA - PEATcosm2014_Bin02_30_metaG | ecosystem: Environmental > Terrestrial > Soil > Wetlands > Peat | place...
TGGCCGCGGAACGCCCTTCGTCACCGGCATCCACAACGCTACTGGCATGGCCTTCAATCCCGATGGAGACCTCTTCGTCACCTCGCGCGCCGAGGGCAACGTCTACCGCATTGACGACGCAGGCGAGCCTACTGTCTACGCCGAGGGCATGGGCGTGGCCACAGGCGCAGCCTTCGACCCCGACGGCAACCTCTTTGTCGGTGATCGCAGCGGTACCATCTTCAAGATCAATCCCGAGCGCCAAATTTTTGTTTACGCCACGCTCGAGCCCAGCGTCGCGGCTTATCATCTCGCTCTCGACGCCGCGGGAACACTCTACGTCTGCGGTCCTACGCTCTCATCCAACGACGCCATCTGGGCTATCGACACGCACGGCGAAGCTCGCGCCTGGTTCCGCGGCCTCGGCCGTCCGCAGGGCCTGGCGCTCGACAAGGAAGGCAACGTCTATCTCGCAGCCTGCCTACGCGGGCGCCGCGGCCTGGTGCGCATCACGCCAAATGGCGAAGCAACCCTCGCTCTCGCCGGCGCAAACCTCGTGGGCCTCGCATTCTCTCCACTGGGAACCACCGTCCTCGCCACTAACGAAGCAGTTTATGATGTTGACCTGGGAGTCGAGGGACTAAATCTGTTTTGAACTGCCAGCTTTTAGCCTCTAGCTTCTACCTCTTAGCTTGCGCGGCAGTAGAGCAAGCACTTGTCACTTAATGCCAAAGAAGCTCGGCAGGGCACCGCCCAAGCAGACGCAGGGTGAATGGATGGAGAAACGCAAGATTATTCAACGCACAATCTACGCAATGATTGCGGTTGATGCTGCTTTGCTTGTTCTTTTCTTCACGATTTTCTTGTGGAGACCATCATCCCTCTTGATTCTGGCAGCAGTTTTTTTGCCGGCGATCTTAATCTTCAATACCCTCTTCCTACGCCGCAAAATGAGTTCGCTAGGGCCAGCTTCAAATAATGAAGGCGCCAAGCCTCGCCCCCGCAGGTTTTCCCTTTTTGCCTGTTCGGTGATCTTCTTTGTAGGAACGCTAGGGGGACTAACGCAGATCTTGCATGGCGAGCTTCCTCTGACGATTTTGCCCTTTCTGGTAATTCCGTTGTCCGTTGCAGTTTTTTGCTTGAAAGTGGCACGACGGAGTGACTCGAAGGTTCATGTGGAGAAAAAGGGGGCTGGAAGCTAAAAGCTAGAGGCTAGAAGCTGCTCTTATGAAATCCGAAATTATCGCTGTCGGCTCCGAGATGCTCACCCCTTTCCGCCAGGACACTAACTCCCTCTATCTCACGGAAAAACTCAACGGGCTGGGCGTCACCGTAGCCTTCAAAACCATCGTCGGCGACCGTCGCAAAGACCTGGTCAACGCCATCGGCATCGCACTCACCCGCGTTGACATTGTGGTTCTGATGGGCGGCCTGGGACCCACCGAAGACGACCTCACGCGCGAGGCCGTGGCCGAAACGCTCTCGCTCACCCTCAGCCGCAACGCCTCGCAAGTGGCCGCTCTGGCCGCGCGCGCCGCGACCTGGCGCATGCCCATGCCCGAGAATAATCTCAAGCAGGCCGACGTGCTCGAAGGCGCAACCCTGCTGCCCAATGCCAACGGCAGCGCTCCCGGCCAATGGCTCGACACCACGTGGCAAAGCTATCGCAAGCTGCTCATGCTGGTTCCCGGCCCGCCTCACGAGTGCCGCGCGCTCTTCGACACCGAATGCATCCCGCGCCTGCGCGAAATCCTGCCGGCTCGCCATATCGCCAAGCGCACTCTCCGCGCAGCCATGATTCCCGAGTCCCAGGCCGACAAGCTGCTCGCGCCCATCTACACCGAATACAAAGATGTGGAAACTACCATCCTTGCCCACTCGGGCGACATTCAACTCACCTTGCTCTGCTCGAAGTCCAACGCCGCCGCTGCCCAAGCCCGCGTCGATGAGCTGGCCGGCCGCATGGAAGAAGCTCTTGAAGACTGGCTCTATTCTTCCAGTGGCGAGTCTTCCGATTCTTCCGAGTCTCTGGAACAAATAGTCCTCTACTATCTCGGCCTTCGCCAATCCACTCTGGCCGTGGCCGAAAGCTGCACTGGCGGACTCATCGCGCAGCGCATTACCTCTGTTCCCGGCAGCTCGCGTTCTTTTCTGGGCGGGGCCATTGTCTATTCCGATGAATTGAAGACCGCCTTTGCCGGCGTTCCGCACGAGTTGATCGCCGAGTACGGTGCTGTCTCCCGAGAGGTTGCCGAAGCCCTCGCGTACGGCATTCGCCGCAACACCGGAGCGACCCTGGGACTCGGAGTTACCGGCATCGCCGGTCCCACAGGCGGCACCGAAGCCAAGCCGGTCGGCCTGGTCTACATTGCCCTTAGCGATGTGCAGAAAACTGACTCCGTCGAGAAAAATTTCCGCGGAGACCGCGACCGCATCCGCCAGTGGGCAGCCCAGCAAGCGCTCGACCTTGTTCGGCGAAGGCTCCGCTAACTCGTGCTTAATTGACTTCAGTGGAAACTCCCCTCCCCTAAATTCCTCTTGACAATGGCTCTATCGCAAGGCAAACTGACATTCCCGACTGGGGGCGCACGGGAGTCCAGCGGCCGGAAAGGCGCGAGCTTTGCGAACTCAAAGAAATTTTCTTGGTTTAACTTCCATTTTCACAGCTGCTGCCCTTCTTGGGCCGGCAAGCCTGTGCGTAGGACAGATAACGATTCAAGTTTCTTCGCTCCTGCCCACAACCACCAGCAGCGTCAACTTTACCTCCCAGGATTGGGGTTCAGTAACTGGCAGTGACCTTCAACACTTGTCCCCGCAAACCTTTCAGTCCGACCAACAGTACTTCACCGTAAGCGTGGATACAGGATCGTTCTCCCGCGACAAGGTCAATCGCTTTCAATTTGATGTGTATGTCCAGAAAACCGGCGATTCCAGCGCGGAACATTTTCATGTTTACGAAGATCCGGTGGGCGTCTTCGTTGACTACATTGCGCCCGTGGTGATGAGCATAAAATCCGCGGGAATTGCCGACAGCGCCAGCCTCACTGACATCCCCATTCATGCGCAGTACGAGGGCGATGTCTTTTCGCGTACCGGCGGCGCAAATCCAATTTCGGTGGAATTGGGAATCAGTTCGCAAATCAGTATTCCAATAGTCAGCAATCTCACTAACCTCCAAACCAGTATTAACGCAGTTACAATTTCTTCGACCACTTGTACAAAATGCTGGCAGGGGCAGCTGACCGCGACTTATGACTCGACCGTGCAGCCGAGCGGGGCATCCGCGCTGATTCTCACGGTGCAGCCTAATACCCTGTACGCGTTGTACGCCTCCGCATTCGCGGTGGATACGCATAAGTCGCAAGACACGCTTGCCGTTTATGTAACCAGCACGCCGAGTCAGGGCGGACTTCCGAGCCTTCCTCAGAAAATCGAGGTTCCAGTTCGATTTTCACCGTCTTTTCTTTATCTGACATCGGCGGTCATCCTGGGCTCGTTGATTGGATTTGGAATCAGGCGGCTCATTTCAGCTACCGCTTCCGATGCCGCCACGGACGCCGCCGCTACGCCTGCCAAAGGACGATTTCCGCGATGGGCTCGTGATTTGCTCCTCAGTGTGGCGACCGCGGTTATTGTCGAGCTTTTTGGTTTGGTGCTTTTCAACAACACCAATACCAATGTCGTTGTCTTCGGCTTTTCACTGGATCCATCCCAGGTGGCGCCGGCGTTTCTGGTAGCTATCCTTGTCGCTGGCGGTCCGCCGGTAGTTTCCAAAATTTCAGAGGCAATCAAATTCTGAGGTTTCCTATGCAAAAAAAACTAGCGCAATTTTTCCTGTCGGCATTGCTCATCGCAAGCGCGCAACTTATCTCGGCGCAGAATCAAGCGCTTGGACGACCTGTAGCTATAGACAGGCTGCCCCCAGGCTCTCTCTTCGTACTCGGTGCGCAGGGGGTGGTGCGCGCCGTGGATTTTCAGGGCGGAAAGCCAGTCATAACGGGCACATTCCGCCTTCCCTCCGGTTGGGCGGGCTCGGATATTGTCAGCGCACAAGTCGGCGGCCAGAACAACTTGTTCATTGCCGTTAATTACGGGCTGACAGGCCAGGTAAGCATGTACTCCGCAACGGGGACTCTAATCCGGTCGTGGCCCCTCAGCAGCGGTGTTGCAGGAATTGAATATGACGCAGCAGACTCGACCCTCTACGTCGCCAGCGGCCGCACTCCCCAAATCTTTCGGATCGCCATGACAAACGGTAGCCAGCCGGAGTTTGTCGCCCAGGCTTCCGGCAGTCAGCGCCTGGGACCGATCCTCTACGACGCAGGCGAAAAAGCTTTGTTGGTGGGCGATCTCGTGATGGGCGCAATTTACAAAGTGGATATAGCCAATCACAAATCTTCGATGCTTTTCAGCGGATTGACCAGCCCGCAGGCCCTCAAGTTGTCTCGGGATGGGTCGACACTCTTTATTGCCGATGCCGGAGCGCGAAGAATCATGTCTTATTCCATTGCGCAGCCAAAAGCCGGACCCAAAGTCTTCGCCAAACTTCCCCAGTTCCGCAGCCCCTCCGGGCTCGCGTGGGCGGATGACGGTCTTGCTGTCTCTGACGATGGCGCGAAGAAGCTTTTTTTTCTCTCGAAGAGCGGGAGCCTCCAGGAAACTCTGCCTCCGGAATAATGAGGTCCTTTTTCCGCCGGATATTCCCTCGTATGTCAGTCGCTCTTTTGCTGCATTTTTCCCAGGAACCGCTCCTTGACGGTTAGCGTAACCAGCAATATGTGACACACATCACCTTGAACAGGCCTCCTGCGGTGGCACCATAAGTGAACGGGCATCAGAGTCACTGCTGCTCTTTCACTCGCCACTTCAAAGGGGAGGCCCAACATGAAGCTAGACCCGTCTGCATTCGTCGCCGACCCGGAGTTGATCCAGGAGCTCGAAAAACGCTCCACCTCAATCTCTTGTGGCGACGACCGAGTCCTGTTCACCCAGGGCGATAACCCTCAAGGACTCTATATCCTCGATCAGGGCGAGACTACCTTGACTATGACCTCGCCAACGGGTGAGCAGTTGGTGTCCGTCCAGGCGTCGGCCGGTTCCTTGCTCGGCCTGCCGGGGCTGATAGGCAACGAGCCTTATTCGCTCACGGCCATCGCTCGCAATGGCGCACGGCTCAGCTTTATCCCCCGCGATGAGGTCACAACCCTCATGCGCACCGTGCCGCCCCTCGCGCTCAAAATGCTTCAAGTGCTGGCCGCCGAGGTTCGCTCCGCCCGCAACGCCCTGTCAAACCTTTAGGCGGCATCGGGCTGGCGTCGCCACAACGCAGGCGCGCCCCGAATGTTTCCGCTGCATCCAGTTTTATCTGAGAGAATGAATCTTGCGCCGAGACCTCGACATGGTCAAAGCGCATCGTCGCGTCTTCGTGCCGCTTTTTCCCCAATTTCCCCGAACTCAACGCCAAGGAGGAGTTTCATGAGCAATCCAGCGCTGCACCACAAGGTCACCTATATTGAATTCACCACCACCAGCATTGATTGGACCAAGAAGTTTTACTCCACCGTCTTCGGCTGGAGCTTTCAGGACTGGGGTCCCGAGTACATCAGCTTTGCAGGCGTCGGCATCGATGGCGGATTTGTCAAGGGCGATCCGCAAGGCAAGTCCGGCCCTCTGGTCGTGCTTTACTCCTCTGACTTGAAAGCCACCGAGGCCGCCATTGTGGCAGCCGGCGGCAGCATCGTTGTGCCCACATTCGAGTTTCCCGGCGGACGCCGCTTTCAGTTCTCCGATGGCGCGGGAAACCTGCTTGCCGTCTGGTCGGAGTGAGCGGCAACCAAACCGCTGTCGTCCTGAGCGACCCGAAGCGCAGCGAAGGGGAGTCGAAGAACCTGCATTTCAATCACACATGCCTGCAGTAGCAGATGGCCCGCTCTCCAACCCCGAAAGTACTACGACAACATGAGAGGCTGTGCCCCGTTCATCGCGGCTTTATGCGATGAGCGGGTCGTAGCGAGGCAGGTGACCGGCCCTTAACCTAACCATCGGCGCCATAGAACATGCGGCAACTTTTTTGAATTGTTTCTACAGGCTGTTGGCGCCAAACGCCGCCGTCAGCGCCTCTTCCGGCTCAGCCCGAACACGAAAATCTGCGTGCGCGTCGGCGAAGATTACGCGCCCATCAGGACTGATTACATATGTGGCCGGCATAGGCAACCGCCAACTCTCGTCGCCGTTCACAAATGGCACGTTGATCAACACGGAGAGATAGTACTCGCGCAAGTACTCAGGTACGGTGTAAGCCACGCCGAATTTTTCTGCCAGCGCGCAGGCTGGATCCGAGAGCACAGCGAAGGGAAGCCGGTGTTGGCCAACCATGAAGTCGTTCTGCCGCTCGGTCTGCGGTCCGATGGCCACCATCAGCGCCCCGTGCTCCCGCAGTTGTCCGTATAGCCCGCTCCAGGCCTCCAACTCCGTCACGCAATAAGGACACCACCGCCCGCGAAAGAACTTGATCACCAGCGGCCCCAGCGCGAGCATATCGGCCGAGCGCACCAGACGGCGATGCGAATCGTTCAGTTCAAACTCCGGCGCCAGAGAGCCTACAGGCAATATGCGCTCTTCTATGCCGGACGCGAACAACTCCTCAATCGCCCGCTCGCCCACAGCCAGCCGCTCCGCCTGCACGAGTTGCCGCGTGCGCGCCGTAATGTCGTCGAGTCGGTCCTGAAGGGTGGTCATAGCAGTGCCTCTGCCGCTACACACTGTTCTGGGTATTTGCGGGCATATTTCGGCCAGGTTTCAAGCATGCCTAGTTTGCCGAGCTTGTCGCAGTAATCCCAGATGTAAAGGTCCTTGTCATGAGCGAAATCCTCTGCTCCGATATCTTCGAACCAATCTGAAAATTTCTTACCGCCAAAGTCACCCGATTGCAACGTCGCCAAGTGCGGCTTCATGAACTCACACATCTGCGCGAACATCTCCGCAATCTCCGGCAACTCAAACTCTCGCAAACCGTTCAGCGTTTCCTCAAAATCGCGTTCATCGTGATGGTTCTCAAAATGCCAAGCCAGACCGTCGAGAGCCATACTAAGATCGAATTCTTCCATTCCCGCCATGGCTCGCAATCCGCGCGGAAATGAATCCAGGGTTTGCTGGAAGTGTTCGCGATCTTCCCGCACACTATCGGGTAGAAGCCGCCGCAACTCCGCAATGAACAGGTGAACTAGCTCTTCGTTGTCCTCGGTTGCCCGGATTGCTTCTATCGTGAGGGTCATCGTTCACCTTACCGCCCAAACTTCTGTCTGCCGCCCATCCCCATCGCGCCCATGCCGCCCCGCATCATTTTGCCTGCCAGCCCGCCTTTGCCCATCTGCTTGAACATTTTGGCCATCTGCGCGTATTGGCGCAACAGGTTGTTGACGTCCTGCACTGTCGTTCCAGAGCCGGCCGCGATGCGCTTGCGGCGCGTACCCGAAATAATCTCGTGGTTGCGCCGCTCCTTGGGGGTCATTGAATTGATGATCGCCTCCAGCCGCACAAACTGCTTTTCGTCCACGTTCTTTGCAGCCTGCTGCATCCCTGCGAAGGGACCGACCGAAGGCATCATCTTGAGGATTGACTCCATCGATCCCATCTTCTTGATCTGCCGCAACTGTTCGCGGAAATCATCAAGCGAGAAGCCGTCGCCCAGCAGCGCCTTCTTGGCCAGGTCTTCGGATTTCTTGCGGTCGAGCGTATCGACTTTTTCGATGAGCGAGAGCATGTCGCCCATACCGAGAATGCGGCCGACGATACGATCAGGATGAAACGGCTCGAAGGCGTCCGGCTTTTCGCCCACGCCGATGAACTTGATTGGCTGGCCGGTGACATGCCGAATCGACAACGCCGCGCCGCCTCGTGCATCGCCGTCCATCTTCGTCAGCACAACGCCAGTCAGACCGAGCCGCTTGTGGAAATCGGCAGCCGAGTTCACCGCGTCCTGCCCGGTCATGGCGTCGGCGATAAACAAAATCTCGCTCGGGTTGAGCAGCTTTTTCAGCCGCTCCATCTCCGACATCAACTCTTCGTCGATGTGCAGGCGTCCCGCGGTATCCACGATCAGTGTGTCGCAGCCCATGTTGCGAGCCTCGCGGCGCGCCTCTTGCGCCAGACGTTCCACGAGCGCCGACCCTGCTGCCTCACCCTTCTCGTCGCCCTCGTAAAGTTTGGCTTCGATGGATTTGGCCACGACCTTGAGCTGCTCGCGCGCAGCGGGGCGATAAACGTCCACCGAAACCAGCATGGGCCGATGCCCGCCCTTTTTAAGCCATGCGGCCAACTTGCCGGCAGTCGTGGTTTTGCCCGAGCCTTGCAACCCAGCCATCAAAATCACGCTAGGCGGCTGCGAGGCGAATTTGAAGCGCGCCGTGTCCTTGCCCAGCAGCGTAATCAGTTCGTCGCGAACGATTTTGATTACCTGTTCGGAGGGCGAAAGCGCTGTAAGCACTTCGGTTCCCACAGCCTTCACGCGGATCTGCTCGATCAGGTCCTGCGCAACGTTGAGGTTGACATCGGCCTCAAGCAGCGCCACGCGAATCTCGCGCAGAGCATCGGTGATGTTCTCTTCGGTAAGCGTGCCCTGCCCGCGAAGGGTCTTGAAGGCGCGCTGCAATTTGTCTGTAAGGTTTTCAAACATAGGTCAACTACTAGTGTATCGTGGAGCGTCCTGCGGACGGCGGAACGGAACCCGCAGAATCCCAGGTCTCAATATGGAGACCTGGGCGCCGGGTAATGGGATCAGCCCATGGCCCGAAAGGCGGCTGCCGTCTGCAAGACCTATTCCGTCAGCGAAATCAGATATTGTTCCAGCTTGCCGTCGGGATAGGTGTAGGTTGTCAACCTCATCTGTTTGCCGGGATAGACAATCTGGAAGCTGCGGAAGGTCATACCGCCGCGCTGCTCAGTATTGACTTGGTGGAAGGTGAGCGGTTCGCCCAGCGGCGCAAGGCTCTCGCTATAATCTGCCAGCGCCTCGGCGGTGAAGTAGTCGCTCAAATTCGGCGCCAGCAGGCTCCGGTCGATGTGCCCTTTTTGCAAATCATGGAAGATCGCAATGGCCTGTTTTTCCGCATCCGTCGGCGGGAAATCTGCCACCACCGGAGTGGCCAGACGCGCAATGATGATGGCCGCGCCCACTGCGTCCTGATTCGTCAGCACAACCACGGCCACGCCATCATCCACCAGCACCTCGCTGTCGGAAACGAAACCTGAAACTTCGCCGCTGTGTTCTATTTCCAGATGGCCGTTGAGATCCAGCACATCCACGCCTAGCCCATAATGCGTTCCCTTGCCGTCCTTCAACTTCACTTCAGCAAACATCTGCTTGTAGCTCTCAGGCTTCAGCACCGTTCGCGCAATGAGGCTCTCATCCCACAAGGCCAGATCATGCGGAGTCATGGCCAGCTCGCCCGCTGCGAACATCCAGCCGAGTCCCTCTTTGGGAGCCACGCGCAGAGGTCCAAGTGCGTGACGATAATACGGCGTCGCGTCCACCTGCGTCAGCTTCTCCGCGTCCGAATTCCATACCGACTGCATCCCCAGCGGGCGGAAGATGTGGTGCGTAAGAAACTCCATGTACGGCCGACCAGTAACCTTTTCCACGATTGCGCCGGCAATGACGTAGTTGGTATTCGAATACTGCCACTGCGTTCCCGGCTCAAAGTCCAGCGCCTTCTTGCCCCACGTGTCGATGATCTGTTGCGCGGTCTCGGGATGCATCATCGTGGTCATCACGTAGTCCTCGGGCCAGTAATCCTGATAGCCGGAGGTATGCGAGAGAATCTGCCGAATCGTTACCTCGTTGCCGCGCGTGAGGCCGGGAATGTACTTGCCCACTGTGTCGTCCAGCGAGAGCTTGCCCTGTTCCTGCAAAAGCAGAATCGCCGTGGCCGTGAATTGCTTCGAGATCGAACCAATCGAATAGCGCATCTCCGGCGTGGCGTCCACGGCAGGCGCATCTCCTTCGGCAAGCCGTGCCTTGCCGTATGCGTGCGTGTATACCAGCTTGCCGCCCTTCACCACTGCCACTGAAGCCGAGGGAACGCCAGTCTGCTCCAGCACCTGTCTCGCGATGCGGTCAACTCTCTCTCGAATGGCCGGATCGAGTGCATTGATCGACTGGGCCCGTGCGGCAACCGAGGCTATCACCATCACGCACATGCAAACCAGAACCCACTTCAGCTTTTTCATCGCCACAAATCTCCTCCGCACGCGGCTGTATGCCGATTGAACCGACAACGATTAAGGTATCAGAGGCGGCTTCTCCAAGGGATTTCGGCCAGAGTTGGGTTAAGCAGTGTCTGACAAATCTCAGGTGTATCCAAAATCGACGGGCTATGTGTCAGGGCTCGACTGGTAGGTCAGGGCTTTAGCCCTGACTGCCGTAAATGCCGCAAGATCAATGCGGCCTTTAGGCTTTGAGGGATGTCTTTCTTCGCTCGAGGAATGCTCGGTAGAATCACCAGACAACGCATAGTGCAAGCGGACGGAAAACAAAGCCGGAGTTCAATGGAGGTCAGATGAAGCGATTGATTGAGGGGCACAAGCATTTTTTGGCCGAGGTGTTTCCGGGCCGGAAGGGTGAGTTTCAATTGCTGGCGCAGCGGCAAGCGCCCCAGTGGCTGTTTATCACCTGTTCGGACTCGCGTGTGGTGCCCGACCTGTTTCTGGGCACCGGGCCTGGCGATCTGTTCATCACGCGCAACGCCGGCAACGTGGTGCCCATCACCGGCACGGATGTAGACGGCGTGACCGCGACCATCGAGTATGCCGTCGAAGTGCTGCACGTCAAGGAGGCCATTTTGTGCGGCCACTCGGACTGCGGAGCGATCACGGCGGCGCTCAAACGCGAGGGCTTGGAAAA
>Ga0181520_10012516_pt1 | contig 10879 bp, 7 predicted proteins | sample PEATcosm2014_Bin_29_FD_132451 | JGI IMG/M metagenome (GOLD analysis project Ga0181520, IMG submission 132451) | Peatland microbial communities from MTU Mesocosm Facility, Houghton, MI, USA - PEATcosm2014_Bin02_30_metaG | ecosystem: Environmental > Terrestrial > Soil > Wetlands > Peat | place...
ACTGGCCGGCGACCGGACGCATCAAGCTGGGCACCGAATCGAACGGCGGCTTCCGCAATGTCACCGTCTCGAACTGCGTCTTTGAAAGCTGCCAGGGGTTCGCTTTGGAGTCGGAAGACGGCGCGCTGGTTGAAGACATCACCTTTACCGGCATCACCATGCGCGACATCCGCAGCGCCCCGCTGTTTCTGCGACTGGGCATACGTATGAGAGGACCGCGCGATGCCAAACCCGGCGTTATGAAGCGCGTAATTCTGAGCAACATCACAAGTTCGGGCGCATCGCCTTTGCCATCGATCATCAGCGGCGTTCCCGGCCATCCCATTGAGGACATCAAGATCAGCGGCGTCTTTTTGGAACAAGTAGGCGGAGGCACCCCAGAAATGGCCGCTCTCGATCCGGAGGAACGCGAGACTTCCTATCCCGACCCCAAAATGTTCGGAGAACTGCCGGCCACGGGATTCTTCGTGCGCCGCGCACGCAATATTGAGATGAGCAATGTTGAGATTGCAGCGCGAACTGCCGACGCGCGACCGGCATTGTGGCTGAACGATGTGACCGGCGCGGACTTCTTCCGCCTGCGCGTGCCGCAAGGTGCGGCACCAGCATTCGATCTGCGGCAAGTAAAGGAGTTTCGCTGCTTTGGCAGCCGGCAGATTGCCGACCTCAACCTGGACAATGTGGACCGGCGAAGGGTCTAAGGACAACGCCCCGGCGCTCTTGGCAATGCGGTCGCCCGGTTCCAAAGCGACCGCTTTGTCACGAGAAGATCAACTCTCGGGGAACATTTCGAATGGTCCCTGCAACTCTGCCCCGTCGCCGCCAGCAAATGCTGCTTGAGCGGGACGGCCCATCTCGATCTCCCACTCGGGTGACGGCAACTCAGGCATTGGCGTGGCCTGGAATAGCTTCTTGCACTGACGGGCTGTCCACTTGGCCCACGACTTGGACTTCTTGCGGCGCGCGCTGTCAGTCGAGATTCCCGTCCCCGCATACATCTGCCTGTAAAGCTTGGAGAGGAATATGAACGCGATCCGGGAGCGCAGATTCGGCGTGCAAGCAGATCTCTCCCAAATTGCTCCCCAGTCGTAAAAGCGATCCCATACCTTCTGCGTGCGCTCTCTGATCTCGTCGGAACTCATGGTGGGATGGGGTGTAAACATTTTTGGCCGCACTTCGGTGGGAATCATCCAGTAACGTGTGATGGGCACATCGCCAACCATGGTCGGATTCTGCGCCTGCTCCTTCTCCCACCGGCCAAAATCCACCGTGCCTGGAAACGGCGTCATCATCACAAACTGGGCAAAGGTGATACCCGCCCTCAGCGCCATCTCAACCGTGGCATCAAAGGTCGAAGGCCGATCAGTGGGCAGGCCGAAGATGAACGAACCCAGGACATGCACTCCATGCTGCTTGAAGGTCTGCAACTGCCGGGCCAACGCGTCGCCTGAGAGGTTCCATTCCTTGTACACGGCCTTGAGCCCTTCGGGCGTTACCGCCTCGACACCCACCAGCGCTCCCTTGATATTGGCTCTGCGCATGGCGTCGAGAAAATCGCCATCTTCACCCGCTTCCATGGTGATTTGGGTAAAGAAGACCATGTCCTTGGGTAGTTTTGACAATTCTTCCATTAACTGAAAACGCTCGGCGCGGATGGCCGTCAGTTCTTCCAGCCGGGCGCTGTTCTTCTGCTCCCTGGCCTGGCGCAGGTCGGTCAACGTGACGGGATAGAAGTTGTCATCGGCCAGCGCAATATAGCGGAATCCCAGGCGACGCAGCGTCACGATCTCATCCACCACGCTCTGAAATCTTCTTTGCCGGGGCTTCTGACCATCGGTCCGCCACACGCTGCAGAACGAGCAGTGCTTTGGGCATCCGCGTATGGTCTGCACTGAGGCCCACATGTATTTCGCAGGATCCATCAGATCCCAGCGGGCGGCCAGGAATTGGCTTCCATCGATGCGTCCGCCCTCATAGATTCTGATGGGATTGCCGGCCAGACAATCTGTAACGGCCTTGCCCCAGGCAATATCGCCATCTCCCTTGACCACGGCATGGGCTTCGCCTTGCTCCAGCGCCTCTTCAGGGAATAACGTGGCGTGGATGCCGCCGTAAACCACCCAGGCGCCGCGGCAACGCGCCATGCGCCCCACCGCATAGCCGCGCAGGGCATTACCCGTGTGGATACTGATACCTACGATGTCTCCGGGCTCAATCGTCTGGGGCGCGATCGGCTCCAGGGACTCATCGACCAGAATGGGATCCCCCGCTATGAGGGGCGTGGCCGCGGCAAGAACAAACAGCCACCTGGGTGTAATAACTGCAGTGCCAAAAGAGTTGTCGCTGGGATTGACCAGATGAACGCTCAAGAGCGCCGACCTTTCCTCGTACGAGTCTGGTGGTGCCGGAGAGCGTATTCGTGATCGAGCCGACCACGGCGGAGATGTGCTTCCACGGGATGACCGATGACGGATCTTCCCGCCGGACAATTCGTCCACGGGTATGCTTTCACACTTGTGCGGCATCCGGTGGTCAATTCTGACCACTTTTCTAGATCGGGGACGTGTTTTAACAAATAATTGTGAAGGTTCGTTTGCACTGCGGGAAGCGATGACGGTGAGCCACGGCAAGTCTGTGGAACATCAGCGGTGTTTGACGGCAGGGAGCAAGGTACAACCTTGCTGGCTCGTTAGCCGTCTCTACTAACGCAGAACTGCGATGAATCCTTGACTTGCGTGCATTACTGCAACCAGGCGGTACAGCGATCATTTCCGCGGAGCGTCATTCCATTGCTAAATATCGTGCATTCAATCGACTGCCCAATCCACCGTCAGCCCTATGCAATGCACGTCAATTCATCACGATGAAAATCTTGAAAATTACTTGACATACAGCAAGTTTGGGCCTACTGTTCGACCATAAGAGGGAATTCCGAATCAGTCTCGGATGCCTTGAAAGCTTTCGGCGTCTAAGTGAAAAATTTTCCAGCTAACGATGCCCTGGAAGTTCCCCGTTGAACCGAGCTAAAAGCTCACTAACTTCTGCAATCAAATGGTTTGGTCGCTTGGGCGGATTTTTCCGCCGAGGAGGACTGTCGGCAAAAATCCGTCGATAGGCGGATGCGCTTCTTAAATAGGAAGGCAGTGGGAAAGAAACCAGTCGAGGCAGACTAGGCTGGCCCGCGCCGAGCAGAAGGCCCACGCACAGCAAAATGGCCCAACCGAATCTGCCTTGGTTCAAATGGGATTCCGCGGGAGGAAATTATGGGTTGCCCAATTTGCAGGGATATGGAACGAGCCATAGAGTGCAGGCACGCCGAGTACGTCGAAGCCCGCTTCACCGCCTATTTCCGCTTCTGTACAAAGCTTGCGGCCCGAAGAATGGTGGAGTTGGAGCGCGCCAAAAACGAACTGGTGGAGCACAGGCAGGTATGCACCGCGGGAGGGTCAGTCGCTCACCTGCCGGAACAAACCATGCTTACCTTTCCGCAAGCGGATGAGGCAATTCCCAGCTCTCACAGGGACACGACTCGAGCATTGATCGCGATGCAGGCGGCCCACTGACAGGTCCGCCTGGAGGATGTGCAAGTCAACCAGGAACCATCCATCCCGTATTGAGCCTGATCAATTCTCAGACGGGCTGACCATAAAGTGCAACAGAAAGGACGGGAGCTCCTATGACCTACTCCAGAAAGTGCACGGCAACCAATCGTCAATCCGCTAATCAGAGCTCGGGCCAGAGTGTAGAAAGGTCAGTCGGCTTCAAGCAGAGAAACAGCCTTGCGAATGCCGACTCGGCGGGCGGCAGAGAAAATACTCTCTCCTTCGTGCTTGACTTCAATTCAGAGCATTCTTCCTCGTACTCAACCGTCACGGATATGTCGCTTCCAACGGGTTCCACGAGTGCTTCGGCTAAAGCACCCAGGGTCCACAGCACTCGGCATCTGCATTCTCCGAGTTGCGTATATCAAGGGTAGTGGGTTCCAACTCTGTCTAGCGCACGGATGCCAACAGGTGTTCGTGCGCTTGGCAGTCCTGAAGACTGCGGGCGCCAGACCCGATCCTGCCTAACTCCAATCGGACACCACGGATTGGTATCCGATTCCCGCTTTTCGTCAAGCACAATCAGCGTCTGAGCCATCCTGCGACGGTGAGTCTCTTCTCACGAAACAGCGTCACGCAGACCCGAACAATCTTCTCATCCAGCTTGGTCCCTGCTTCACTCTCAATCTGCGCCAACACGGTATCCAGAGGGATACCCGCGCGATAGGGACGATACGATGCCATGGCCTCAACAATGTCGGCCACAGCCAGAACCTTGGCTTCTGGCAGCAGTTGATCTGCCTTAAGGCCCTTGGGATAGCCCGAACCGTCAAGCTTCTCATGATGCTGACGCACGATCTCTGCGACCGGCCAGGGAAACGGAATATCTTTGAGAATGGTGTACCCAATATCCGAATGACCCTGAATCATGGCTAGCTCGGCGGCGCTCAGCTTGCCTGGCTTGGTAAGAATCTCGGCAGGGATCGAGATCTTGCCGATGTCGTGGACTTGGGCAGCCACTCGGAGTCCGTGCAATCGTTGTTCTTCCCAGCCCATTTCGGCACCAATGGCAACGGCGATATCGGCCACCCGGCTCTGGTGGCCGGTCGTATAGGGGTCGCGCATCTCCATGGCAAGGACGATGGGCGCGACCATGGCTAACAATGCCTTGGTCAGTTGTTCTTCCATTTTCGCGCGCCCGGCCCGCTCGGCCCGCAGCAGACGCTCCTGATCGATGGCATGGACGCCGCGTCCAATCTGGTCGGCCAGGTTTTCGAAAACCTCAATGGCCATGGATTCAAAAGCATTGGTTCGCGAAGCGTACACAATCAAAGCGCCACGCTCACCGCCATCAACATTAAACGGGACAGCAATGCCCGAGTTAATGCCGAATTGCCGTGCCCTCTCGAGCCAGGGCTCGAAGGCTAGCGAGGTCTCGGTTTCTTCAAGGATTTGAGTTTTACCGGTACGAATTGAGACTCCGGTGGGGCCCCGTCCCGCGGGATCATCCTCTGACCAGCTCAAATGCAGTCCATCAAGATAGCCCATCGCTGTTCCCGCCGATGCAGCGATGCGGATCCGCTTCTCCGGCCCATATTCGGCCATGCCGATCATGGCCAGCAGGTAGACAGGCTCGGTTGCAACGGCGTTGCAAATTGCTTGAAACAGGCCTTCCGGCGACTCCGCCTTGCCCAGTGCCAGGGCCGCGCCGGCATAAGCCGACAGAGCCCAGTTCTGGGCTGCCAACCGATGCTCGCGCTCCATCTGTTCTGTGATATCGCGGAAAACGCAGATCAATAAGGAGACCGGCCCAACTGTGACCGATTTCGAAGAAGAAATCATCACCGGAACGCATTGTCCATTCGGCCGTTGAATGTGAAACCCGGCATGACGCGATGGCTTCTGCGCGGCCTTTTGAAATTCAACTTTGACTCGCTCGCGCTCGGACTCGGGATGCAGCAGCGTTACGTGCCGTCCGATCAATTCATCTCGAGAGCATCCCATCAGCGTCTCCGCTGCCGGGTTCACGTCGATCAGGGTCCCGGTGTTGGCATCGAATGCGAACTTGCTGTCTTCAGCATAATTCCAGCTAAGTTCGTACAGGCTCTCCGGCTCAGCACTGCCCGGAACGTTTTTCATGGCCCCTGACCTCTCTGGCCCTGTACACGGCAAACGTGCGACGATTCATGCCGTGGAAAACCTGCGCTAAAATGATTCGTATCACAGAAACAAGCCCCTGTCAGCGTTGAATTCCTTTAGAATTCGACGCCTAATCTCTATCTTTTGATTTGAAGCGCTTACCCGCGATCTGGGTTCTTAACTCCAGTCGATTTGCATCAGCCCACTCGGCTGCAATCTTCCACCGGAATGGCCACCTGCTCGACGATCTCCAGCCCGAAGCCTTCCAGAGCGGGAATGTGCATGGGCGTGTTCGAGAGCAAACGAATGCGTTGAATGCCCAGATCCGAGAGAATCTGGCCGCCCAGGCCAATGGCGCGCAGAATGCGCCCGGTACGCGCCTGAGATCCTTCGCGAGCACGCAGCTCCTCGTGCAGCACCAGACGTCCGCGTTCGGCCTCCAGAACGGCTGGCAGCGCTGCTGCGCCACCGGGTTCAAAGACTCCCTCCAACGCTGGAACGCGATCAATCTCGAAGCCGCGCGAGGTGTTGTGAAGATAAAGCACCGCGCCGCAACCCGCTTCGGCAATCATGCGCATGGATTGATCCAGGATTTCACGGCAATGACAGTCAGCCGCAAAGACATCGCCCGCAGTGCAGCGGGTATGAACCCGCACCAATACGGGGCGGTCGCAAGGAGGCCGCAGCGCGTCAAGACCAACTGAAGTGGCAACACTCGGCGAGCCGATTGGCGCAGCGGGACAGTCTTCGCACAACTCGCCGCGAACTAGCGCAATGTGGCTCTCGCCCCCGTTCAGTTCGCTCTCATAGGCGATCATGCGAAACTCGCCGTAGCGCGTCTGGATGCGGCTCTCTCCGGCGCGGACAATGTAGCGCTCGTTGCGCAGGCGATAGCGGATCAACTCGGCTACCGTGAGAATCCGCAGTCCGTGTTCCTTGCAGAAAGGAATGAGATCGGGAATACGGGCCATGGTGCCGTCGTCTTTCATGATCTCGCAGAGCACGCCGGAGGGATTCAGCCCAGCCATGCGCGCCATGTCGACGGAGGCCTCGGTTTGCCCGGCGCGCACCAGTACGCCGCCTTTGCGTGCACGCAGAGGGAAAATGTGGCCAGGACGGGCCAGATCGGCCGCCGTCGCGCGCGGGTCGACCGCCGTCCGGATGGTGTGCGCCCGATCGTAAGCGGAGATGACGGTGGTCACACCCTCCCGCGATTCAATCGACTCGGTAAACGCCGTGCCAAACCGCGAGGTGTTCTGCTGGGTCATGGGGAAGAGGCGCAGAAAATCGGCGCGCTCCTCGGTCAAAGTCAAGCAAATCAGTCCTCGGCCAAACTTGGCCATGAAATTGATGGCCTCCGGCGTGACGAACTCTGCGGCCAGGGTAAGATCGCCTTCGTTTTCGCGGTCTTCATCGTCAACGACAACAACCATGCGCCCGGCACGAAAGTCGGCCAAGGCTCCAGGAACATCGGTGAAAGGGGGCTCGATAATGCGGGGGGTATGGGTCATGGCAACTCTCCTATTCTCGCCCATGGCAGAGGCAAACACCAACATCGCCATAACCAGCAAGCAAAAGCGCCGCCCAAGGGCGGCGCTTTTGCTGAACAGCCCGATGAAAATGACCTACAACGTCGATTCAATCTCAAAGCCCCAAGCCTCGAGCAGGGCCTCAGGGATATACTTTGAGTTCTTGTTCCGGCGAGCCCACTCCCGCAGGCGGGTGGACCTGATGTATTGGTCCGGGGTCAGCTTGAACTCCTTCACGATTTGCTCGAAGGAGGTCACAGTGGGTACAACGGGGCCGATGGGCTCCGGCTTGCCCCAGTTCGGATTTCCACGACGCTTTGCCATTGATTTGTTATCCTTGAAAAAAAGGTGACGTGCATGCACATCCTCGGACGCAAACTGGGGGAGAGATTAGGTCCAGAGGTGACTTTATATTGTTATTTTACGGATTTTTTCTTCAGAAATCAATAGTAAAATCGCTTAATTCGCATCCGATGGATAAGCATCATCTTCCTCGGAAAAACCATTCTAAGCTATTGTTTTATATGTACTTATCATAACATCGTAAAGCTCCCGTCTTACGCTTACACAAGGTTTGCACATCGAAAAAGACAACGATAATATTGCCAGAGCCGTATACTCTTATGACAATATCCTTTCACGTGCTGGCGAGATGCTCGCTGCATCTCGCCAGCGCCGTATCATCTTGAAACGCCATAGAACTCAGGGTAAGCCGCGATGCATTGCGACAGGCTCTCATACAACTGCCCTTTAGCGACCCCAACGCCCGCAGACCCCTGAAAAGTAATGTCCAATTCGCCTTCTAGAGCATCTCTCCTACCGGTGTAGAGTGAGCGTGGGCCGGGAGGCCCACGCCACAGCCGGCCAGGAGGCCGGCGCTACAAGTTATTGCAGGTTTTGTCTATGGGTATCCACGACGGGATTGACTCGATACCAATTGGAGAGATGCCCTAAATCCATACCGACGTCGCGAACGGGGATTTGAGCGCACTCCAAGTGCGTTTGCGTTTTGGTCTTTCAGTACCATCCCACGCCGAGGGCACGTACTTGAAGCGTCCCGAGCAGGACAAGAAGAAGCCGAGAGTGTCCCAGAAGTCGCTATCTCCTGCGTAGGCGCGCTCAACGGCTGGCAGCTCGGAGTTTACCTCTGTAAGCAGCCACCTGAATCCGATGCCCCGCAGAGGCAAACCACAACCACGATCGGCGATCTCCGACAAACTCCCAGCCCTGCCTTCAAGGTTCCAGCAGAATCTTTCCCGTAGTCGCGCGACTCTCCAGATCGGTCTGGGCTTGCGCAGCATCGGCCAGCGGATAAAGATGCTCGGTACGCAGCTTCAGTTCTCCCTTGGCGGCCCAGCCCAACACCTCGCCGGCGCGCCACTCCAACTCCGCGCGCGTGGCCACGTGGTGCCACAAGGTGGGACGAGTTACGAAGAGCGAACCTTTGCCGCTGAGCTGAATGAGATCAAACGGTGGCACCGGACCGCTGGAAGCGCCAAACAGGGCCAGCAACCCGCGCGGTCTCAGGCAGTTCAAGCTCTGGTCGAAAGTGCTCTTGCCCACCGAGTCGTAGACCACATCCACGCCCCGGCCACCGGTGAGCCGCTTCACCTCTACCTCAAAGTCCTGTTCGGTATACAGAATCACATCGCTGGCGCCGGCCTCGCGCGAGAGCTCTGCCTTGGTCTTCGTGGAGACAGTGGTAATCACGCGGGCGCCCAGTCGCGTGGCGATCTGCGTCAGTAGCAATCCAACGCCTCCGGCTCCGGCATGAACCAGCGCGGTGTCTCCTGCCTTCAGCAGATATGTGGAATAGGCAAGATAGTGCGCCGTCATGCCTTGCAGCATGGAGGCCGCGGCCTGCTCCATGCTCAACCCTTCTGGCACCTTTACTAATTGCGCCGCGGGGACCAGCGCATACTCGGCATAGCTGCCGAGGACAGAGACTGAGGCCACTGCATCGCCGGCGGCAAATCCCGACACGCCCGGACCCAGTTCCTCCACGGTGCCTGCGGCCTCGCTGCCCGGCGTCAGCGGCAGCGCTGCCTTGTAGACGCCCTTGCGGAAATAGATCTCAATGAAGTTGACCCCGACGGCCTCGACGCGAATCAAGACCTGCCCTGGTCCCGGCTGAGGTATGGGCAACTCAGCCAGCTTTAGAACTTCTGGCCCGCCTGTCTCGCAAATCTGTATGGCTTTCATCTCAGGGCAAGAATGCACCCTGAGGCCGGTTTACTGCAAGAGGCTGTGAGTCCGGAATTCAGCGCATCTCCGCACATTGCCGCTCACTCCACGTTCATTCACCTCGCCGTACGGCATGCAGTTCTACAATCCCCCCATCCAGTTCCTTGTGCAACTTGCTGGGAGAGAGATAACAGAATGGCGGAGCGAAATCCCGCAGCGCAAAGGCCGCTGCATTGCGCGTGAATTCCAGATAGTTCTCTGCGCCATCCTGCCACGCCGCCCAATTCTGCATTCCGGGACCATTGGGATCGCCCGTCTTGGCGAAGTTCGTCCAGTAGACCTCGACTGCGCCAGCGAGTCTGTGATCCGCATCTGTGAAGGGCAACCATTGCCAACTCGGATCTTGAAATGAATTGAAGACATAGGGAAGCTCGATGCTATGAAAAGCTCCCAAGTCGGACTCTCCCTTGCCCGGCACGCTGCGATCGAAGCGATAGACAAACGTTCTTTGCCCCGTGGCATTGTGCAGCACGGCAATAGCTCCAATGGGACAAGCCACCAGCATGTCGCTCGACAATTGATCGATTGCCTCGTCGCGGTGCATCATCGCCTGGACAAAGTATTTGGCAATTGCCAAATTCGTCCATCCACCGTAAAGCGGGCGCGCCGCATCGGCTAGCTTTCCCACCGCTTCTCGCACGCCACCGCCTTTGCTGTCCCTGGCTGCCGGCTTGGCGTATGCAGCCGCGACCACACGGAAGGCACTCATCTCGCGGCCGTTCAAACCAATCATCAGATCGGCCTTTTGAATTGCGCCGGTTGCAAACGCGCGCGCCGGCGGTTGAGTAAGAACCCATCCGTCCACAATCGGACTGGCGTCATAAGGACCGTCGGAGCTCGCAGTGGCCAGCCGCAGCAACTCCGGTGTGCTGAGCTTGCGAAGATTCTCCAGAGCCGACGACGAATTTCCCGACGCCGCTTGCCCAATCCTCGCTCCCGTGGCCTCTGCCTCTTGAAGAGTGTGGATCGGCCCAAGACCGAATGGAGGGCCGCTTTCCATAATGACGCGGCTGAAGAGATTGGCAGCGAGCGGAGAGGTAAGCAGCATTCCCGAATCCACCGAGCCCGCCGACTCACCAAACAAGGTGACAGCCTTGGGGTCGCCGCCAAATTGGGCAATGTTTTCCTGCACCCATTTCAGCGCCGCCATTTGATCCAGTAGTCCATAGTTTCCGGAGCTGTGGTGCGGCGACTCGGCGGTCAGCCCAGGATGACTGAAGAACCCCAGGATGCCCAGCCGGTAATTCACGGTCACCACAATCACTCCGTGCGCGGCCAGCGAGCTGCCGTCATAGAAGGATTGCGAGCCGCTACCCACCCTGTTGCTGCCCCCGTGCAACCACACCATGACTGGAAGCCTCCCTTGCACCGGCCATTGCGGCGTGTACACGTTCAGGTAGAGGCAGTCCTCTGAGGAGGAGACGG
>Ga0181520_10012517_pt1 | contig 10878 bp, 9 predicted proteins | sample PEATcosm2014_Bin_29_FD_132451 | JGI IMG/M metagenome (GOLD analysis project Ga0181520, IMG submission 132451) | Peatland microbial communities from MTU Mesocosm Facility, Houghton, MI, USA - PEATcosm2014_Bin02_30_metaG | ecosystem: Environmental > Terrestrial > Soil > Wetlands > Peat | place...
AGCGCAAAAAGCGCACGTCGAACCAGGATTGGAAGAGTCCCGTCGACGAAGATGCGCGGGTGGCCAAGATGAAGGATGGCCGCACGCATTTGGCCCACAAGGCCGAGCACGCCGTCGATCTGGACTCGGGCGCGGTGGTGGCGGTGACTCTGCAAGCCGCCGACAAGGGCGATACCGCCACGCTGGATGCAACGTTGATCGAAGCGGGCATGGCGGTGGCCGTGCTGGCGGTGCGGCAGTGCGAATCGCCTTCCGACAAGGCCAAGGTCAACCTCAACGGCGTCGAAGAGCTGGTCGCCGACAAGGGCTATCTGAGCGGCGCGGTGCTCAAGCGAGTGAAGAGTTACGGTGTGCGCAGTTATATCCCGGAGAAGCAGCAGAAGGGCAAACGCCGCTGGCAAGGCAAGGCCGAGGAGCAGAAAGCGACGTACGAAAACCGGCGGCGGGTGCGCGGCGATTACGGCAAGAGGCTACTGAAACGGCGCGGCGAACTGGTGGAACGCAGCTTTGCCCACTGCTACGAGACGGGCGGGATGCGACGCTGCCACCTGCGCGGACGCGAAAATATTCTCAAGCGCCAGTTGGCTCATGTGAGCGCCTTCAACCTGAGCCTGGTCATGCGCCAACTGCTGGGCGCAGGCACACCGCGAGAGCTGAAAAACAGAGCCGTAAGGCTGGTTTTGCGTGTTTTTCAGGTGCTTACCGGCCGGAATCGGCCTCACTGCACGCTTAAACCCCGCATACCCACGGGGCTCAACTCAAACCGCAATGATCATCGCATCAAGTCCCAATGCCGGAACTTCTGGAATTCAGCTACTTGCACCACGGGCTGCTAGTATTCTTGCATGACTCTATTCTGCCAAGACATCAATCCTATGAATCAGATTGTGATACGAAGTGCGAAGCAGGCAGATGCGGCGTGCGTAGCTCGTCTGTTTTGCGCAGACTTTGCGCCACAAGTCGGCCAATTCATGATCTATGGATGCAAGGGTGCGACAACATATATTGCCAATCAGATTACCGCAGGTGCTAAAGTGTCAAAGTCCGTCTATTATGTTGCCCAGGATGCGGATCGCATCGTGGCAGCACTGGAGTTATGCAGAGGACCGCAGATGCTGCATCTCAACTATATCGGCGTCGAAGCCGCGCAACAAGGAAAGCGAATTGGTTCACGGTTGCTTTGCGAGGCAATCAGGTTGTCGGGAATCGGCGTGGGCAAATTCAGCCTTGACGTGTTCGATGATAATCCACGCGCCATGAATTGGTACCAGCATCTAGGGCTCAAGGTTCAGCAAAGCAGCGATATTGTTGAAGTCCGTACAGTTGGTAAGACAATGGACAATGCGGCTTTTTTGGCTGACATACCGCAGGCTGATCTATGCCAGGCGTGTTTTGGGTTCTCCAAGTTCACGCTTGTCACTGCACGGCAATCCTATACGATCGGACGCATCGGAGATGATTGGTATCGTTTGAACGATCAGAACGGAGTCGACGATTCAGATCTATTTCGTGCGCTAAGTGTGCTGGATCCTCACCGTCGCATCTTCCTGATTGCTCCACGCTGTTCAATTCCTGAGCAGAATATCGCACAGTGGTTCATTCAAGTTCATCGGATGCATGCCGATATTGCACAAGTCATCAACAAACTTCAAGGATAACAAGTGATTTCAAAACAAGCGATAACCGCTACCAACAATCTGCGCAGTATCTTTCCTTTTGCGAGTGCACGGCAGGCCTTCGGCGCGGTATTGAAAACCCTGGCGATTGAGCATGGCGAGATTCTGCTGCCTGCCTATATCGGATGGTCGTCACGCGAAGGCTCTGGTGTGTTTGATCCTATCGCAGCGCTTGATCTTGACTATTGCTTCTACGCGCTGGATGAGAGGATGCACATTGATCTTGAATCGTTGCGCACGGCGCTGCTGACCGGGAAGATTCGAGTTCTGGTGATCATTCATTATTTTGGATACGTCGATCCATCGTACAAGGAAGCAGTAAGGATGGCGCGCGAGCATGGAGTCTTTGTGGTGGAAGACGAGGCGCATGCTCTTCTGAGCGACGTGATTACCGGAATCTGCGGCCGGGAGGGAGACGTAAGCATTTACTCCTTCCACAAGATGCTGCCTCTCGAATCCGGTGGTGCCGCGGTCGTAAATCATCCAGAGTCTGATTGGTGGCACGGATTGCATCCCATGCCGGAAGCCAGACTTGTCCTGTCCGACTATGACCTGCACACAATCGCCACGCAACGAATAGCAAATGCGCTCACCGTTGACAGGCTGATACGCGAACTGGCTCCACTGGTTGAACCGCTCTGGGGATCTCCGCGCGACGGCGAAGTTCCGCAGACCTATCCTGTACTTATTCGAACCTGTTCACGCGATCATCTCTATTATGCGATGAATGCTGCCGGATTCGGCGTTGTATCTCTCTATCACACCATGATCGAGCAAATAACCCCCGAACGCTACCCGCACAGTCATGCAATATCCCATTGTATTCTCAATCTTCCCGTACATCAGGATGCATCTCCAGACGACATGAAAGCGATGATCCGCACATTGGCGCTCTTGCTTGAGGAGAGCCGATGCATAGCCTAAAGTTCAGCCTTCTAGACGCAAATAATGAGATTGAGCGGCAGGCCTGGATCCATTACTGGGAGCAGTGGCCTGAGCGCGAAATATTTGCGCATCCGGAGTACGTGCGACTATATGCTGGATCTGGTGAACGGGCGCTCTGCGCTGCCGCATCATGTGATGGAAGTTATATCCTCTATCCATTTCTTCTGCGTTCGCTGAGTGAAGAGTCATACTGCGATCTTTCTTTGCGTGACAGCACGGATATTGTCACGCCTTATGGGTATGGCGGGCCGTTCAGGTGGGGAAAAGCATGGAACCCAGAGGAACTGAGCGAATTCTGGAAGCGGTTTGTAGCTTGGGTTTCACAAGCCAGGGTGGTCTCCGAAGTTGTACGACTCTCGCTGTTCCCCGATACTCTGGCTGAATACGCTGGCGACAGCCATGTGGTTGCCGACAATGTTGTGCTCAAACTGAGAAGCGAGAAAGAACTATGGCCAGAGTTTGAACACAAGGTGAGAAAGAATGTGAACCGAGCGCGGGCCAGTGGAGTAACGGTAGATGCTGACGAGACAGGCCATTGTCTGGATGACTTTATGGCCATTTACACAAGCACCATGGACCGCAGAAATGCTGGGCAGACCTATTACTTTTCGCGCGAGTATTTTGAGCGTATTCACCAGACGCTCAAAGGTCAGTTTATGTACTTCTTCAGCCGTGTTGGAGCAACGGTTGTATCGGCGGAACTGGTTCTTGTTTCTGCGGAGCGAGTCTACTCTTTTCTCGGCGGCACCAATGCTGACTGGTTTCACGTCAGACCGAATGACTTACTCAAAATGGAAATCATGAACTGGGCATACAGCGCCGGGAAAAAGGAGTTTGTCATGGGCGGAGGATATGAACGAGGCGATGGAATCTACCATTACAAGCTTGCATTTGCTCCGCATGGCAGTGTTCCATTTTCAATTGGATCGCGAATCTTCGATGCCGACGCTTACCAGCAGCTTGTTGCATGTCGTCGTAGGTTTGCCGCCAGTCAAGCCGTAGAGTGGCATCCTAAGCCAGACTTCTTTCCTGCATACCGTGGCTAAGCACCTGAAGATGTAATGGCGATGTTAGTCGTTCTCTGCATGGTTGGCCAACAGCACAAAGTATCATGTCGAGGTAAGGAAGACCATGAAAGAAGCTATCGCATTATCGCACGCACCCTGGCCCTATTTCTCTGAAGACGAGATGGAAGCAGCAGCACGCGTGCTGCGTTCGGGCAAGGTTAATTACTGGACCGGGGATGAAGGCCGACAGTTTGAGAAGGAATACGAGGAGTATGTTGGCAGCAAGCATGCCATCGCGTTGGCGAACGGCAGCGTTGCGCTGGAATCTGCATTGAAGGCTTTGGGCGTCGGACCCGGTGACGATGTGGTGACGACCAGTCGCACATTTATCGCCTCGGCTAGCAGTGCTGTGATGGTCGGTGCGCGGCCTATCATTGCCGATGTGGACCGCGACAGCCAGAACATCACTGCGGAGAGCATTCGCATGGTATTGACGCCGCAGACCAAGGCTATCATTGCAGTGCATCTGGCCGGCTGGCCGTGTGAAATGGACGGTATCATGGCGTTGGCACGAGAACATGGCTTGAAGGTGATAGAAGACTGTGCGCAGGCGCATGGAGCTACCTATAAAGGACGGCCCGTCGGATCGATGGGAGATATAGGTGCGTTTTCTTTTTGTCAGGACAAGATCATTACAACCGCCGGCGAAGGCGGTATGATCACGCTGGATTCCGACGAAATGTACGAAAAGGCCTGGGCGTACAAGGATCACGGAAAGAGTTACGACGCCGTGTATCGCCGCGCTCATGAACCAGGGTTTCGCTGGTTACATGAATCGTTCGGAACAAATTGGAGACTGACTGAGATTTCATCGGCCATTGGACGCTTGCAATTGCGAAAACTTCCTCTTTGGGTAAAGACTCGCCGGAAGCATGCAGCAATGTTGAGTGCGTGCATCTCTGAACTGCCTGGATTGCGTGTGACCGCGCCTCCTGAACATGTCGGTCACTCCTACTATAAGTATTATGCTTTCGTGCGGCCTGAAGCACTTCGTGCTGGTTGGAACCGCGATCGAATCCTCGCAGAAATCGCTACACAAGGGATTCCCTGCTTTTCCGGCAGTTGCAGTGAGATCTATTTAGAGAAAGCATTTCCTGTCGAGTGGAGACCGGAGAGCCGGTTGCCGGTTGCGCGCGAACTGGGAGAGACGAGCTTGATGTTTCTTGTGCATCCGACTTTGACAGAAGAGCACATTCGCGCTGCCTGTGTGGCAGTGGAAAAGGTCATGTCCGCTGCAACAACCCCCGCATCCGTTGGCTAGGGTATACGATGAAACGCACATCCCACTCTTCGTGAGACGGGGCGCCGTGTGGCTTCTGTAGCCCGCGGACAAAGTCCACAAGTGGGCTGGAATGAAATGCGTGTTCTGGCTGTCATTCCAGGTTCGTCGGAATCTCGTGAAGATATTCACAACGCAGTGCGCTTTTCGGAGAGAGGCGAGAAAGGTTGCCGTTGAATCCTACACTGTTGGTAACCGGAAGAGCTGGTTTCATCGGTTCCGCATTTGTCTTGCAGTGGTTGTCCGAGCAGCGGACGGCTGTGACGGTTTTGGACAAGCTGACCTATGCCGGAAATCTGGAGAGTCTGGATTCGGTAACGCAGGACTCCCGCTACCGCTTTGTGCGCGGAGACATCGCGGATGGTCCGTTGATCCGCCGCATTCTCAACGAGCAGCATCCCAATGCGATCGTCCATTTCGCCGCGGAAAGCCATGTGGATCGTTCGATTTTGGGTCCGGCCGAATTCATTCGCACCAACATCGAAGGTACCTTCCAGTTGCTGGAAGCAGCAAAGGAATACTGGTTGGCGTTGCCAGCCGAGGAGCAGCGTGCGTTCCGGTTCCTGCACGTATCCACGGATGAAGTCTATGGTTCCCTCACCCCGACGGCTCCGGCCTTCACCGAAGAGACGCCGTATGCGCCTAATAGCCCGTATTCCGCATCGAAGGCCTCGTCGGATCACTTGGTGCGGGTCTACCACCACACCTACGGCCTTCCGGTGCTCACCACCAATTGCTCCAACAACTACGGTCCTCGCCAGTTTCCAGAGAAGCTGATTCCGCTGGTAATTCTGAATGCGCTGAAAGGCGCGCCGCTGCCTGTGTATGGCGACGGCCTGAACGTGCGGGACTGGCTCTATGTCGAAGACCACTGCGACGGTATCCGCACTGTGCTGGATCGAGGCATTCCGGGACAGACGTACAACATCGGTGGACGGCAGGAGATGTCGAATCTTGAGGTGGTGCGGCAAATCTGCGCCATCTTGGATGACCTGAAACCTGCGCCGAAGCCTCATGAGAGTCTGATCGAGTTCGTCAAAGACCGTCCTGGCCATGACCGCCGCTATGCTATGGATATTGCGAAGATTGAGCGTGAACTCGGCTGGCGGCCACGCGAGACCTTTGCCAGCGGTTTGCGCAAAACAATCAGGTGGTACCTCGATAATCTTGAATGGGTGGAGCACGTAACGAGCGGCTCATACCGGGAATGGATCAATTTGCAGTACAGCCCCTCCAGTCGCGCAGGAGTTTCAAACCAGTGAGCACACGCAAAGGCATTATTCTCGCTGGAGGATCGGGAACTCGCTTGTACCCGATCACCCATGTGGTATCGAAGCAATTGCTTCCGGTCTATGACAAGCCGATGATTTATTACCCGCTCAGCGTGCTGATGCTGGCGGGGATTCGCGAAGTGTTGGTCATTTCCACGCCGCAAGATACGCCGCGATTCGAACAGTTGCTGGAAGACGGCTCGGCCTGGGGAATGAACTTCGAATATATTGTTCAGGCCAAGCCCGAGGGGCTGGCGCAGGCCTTCATCCTGGGTCGCGAGTTTGTGGGTCACGACAACTGCTCGCTGGTTCTCGGCGACAACATCTTCTTTGGTCATCAACTTTCCAACCTGCTTCAATCCGCCGCCGTGCAGCCCTCTGGTGCGACGGTCTTTGCCTATCGCGTCAGAGATCCTGAGCGGTACGGAGTCGTGCAGTTGGATGCCTCCGGCTATGCCGTGAGCCTGGAAGAAAAGCCTGCCAAGCCCAGGTCGAACTATGCCGTCACAGGGCTCTATTTCTATGACAATCAGGTTTTGGATATGGCCGCCGGCCTCAGGCCCTCGCCGCGCGGCGAACTGGAGATTACCGACCTGAACCGCCTCTATATGGAGAAGCACGCGCTGTCAGTTGAGATCATGGGCCGCGGCGTGGCTTGGCTCGATACCGGCACGCATGATTCGCTTCTGGAAGCCAGCTCGTTTGTGCAGACCATCGAAAAGCGCCAAGGGCTGAAGGTGGCCTGCCCGGAAGAGATCGCTTACCGGGCTGGGTTCATCGGCGCGGAACAACTGGAAAAATTGGCAGCGGGGATCAAGAACGGCTATGGCGACTATCTGCGAGAGATGCTGACGCAGGAAGGGGAATAGCTTTGATGAAAGTTGAAACGACTGCAATTCCAGGAGCCCTGATCGTTGAGCCGGCGGTGTTCGGCGACGAACGGGGTTTTTTTTTGGAGAGCTTCAATGAGCGCGAGATGCGGAAGATTGGCATCGATGCGCATTTTGTGCAGGACAACCACTCCCGCTCGACGCGCAATGTGCTGCGCGGCTTGCATTATCAGCTGATCCAGCCCCAAGGAAAACTGGTTCGCGTGGTCAGTGGCAAGGTCTTTGATGTGGCCGTCGATCTGCGGCGCGATTCTCCGGCGTTTGGCAAATGGGCTGGGGTCGTGCTTTCGGCGGAGAACAAGCGCATGTTCTGGTTGCCGCCGGGAATGGCTCATGGCTTTGTTGTGCTTTCCGACTCGGCCGATTTTGTCTACAAGGCTACGGACTATTACGCGCCCAAGTCGGAACGCTCCCTGCTGTGGAACGATCCCGAGATCGGCATCGAATGGCCGCTTACAGGGGAACCGATTCTGTCGGCAAAGGATGTGGCTGGTACTCCGCTCAGCAAAGCGGAGGCCTACGAAGGCTTCATGAAGTCTGAGGGAATCCATGCGTAATTCCATAATTCTGATCTTCGGCCGTATAGGACAAGTCGGTTGGGAGTTGCGTCACAAGCTGGCCTGTCTTGGCCAGGTTTCTACAGTGGAGTATCCCGAAGTGGACTTCACCAACCCAGACTCGATTCGGAGCGCGATCCGGGCGGTGGAACCTGCGGTGATTGTGAATGCCGCTGCGTACACTGCGGTGGACAAGGCCGAATCCGAGCTGCAACTAGCTATGGCGATCAATGCGACGGGGCCTGGCGTACTGGCCGAAGAAGCCAAGCGGTTGGGCAGCTTGTTGGTGCACTACTCGACAGACTATGTGTTTGATGGCTCCAAACTGTCTCCCTACGTTGAAACGGATACGCCCAATCCCATCAATGTTTATGGCCGGACGAAGCTGGCAGGAGATCAGGCGATTCAGGCCTCGGGCTGCGATCATCTGATCTTTCGCACCAGCTGGGTCTATGGTGCGCGGGGAAACAACTTCCTCTTGACGATGTTGCGTCTAGGCAAAGAACGCGCCGAATTGCGCATCGTGGACGACCAGATCGGATCGCCTACTTCCAGCGAATGCATCGCTCAGGCTACGTCCGATGTGCTGGCGCAGGTGCTGGCGCCGGGTGCAACAGGAATACAGGGACGGAGCGGCATCTATAACCTGACCAGCAACGGAGAAACCTCGTGGTTCGGCTTTGCTAAGGCAATTCTGACTGAGGCCGCAGTTCGGTTCGGCAGTCCGCTCCCCAATCTGGTTCCCATTCTCACGGCAAATTATCCGACTCCCGCCAAACGCCCGGACAACTCCTGTTTGTCCTGCCAACGCCTGGAACAGACGTTCGGCGTGAGCCTGCCGCATTGGGAGCAAGCTCTTTCCCTAGTTCTGGATACCATCACTGAAGGATCTTCACCAGTCAGTTCCAAGGTGTGAATCTTGTCGCCGTTTCGTCCTGCGGTCAAAGGTGAGCGGATTGCCCCACACCACCGAAATAACAGGACAACTTCACCGGAGTACGCAGTTTCCCAGGAGCTCGTTCATCGAGCTATCCGGAATGGGTGAATAGGAGAGATGGGTATGAACGTGAACAGACATGTGGCCATAGCTCCTATTGTCCAATGCGCAATTGTGTTGGCAGGATTTATCCTGATGACCGCCATTCCAATTGCGGCCGAGCAGCCTGCCGCGCCCGAGGGCAGCGGGCAGTCGGAGCGCGATTCCAGCCGTTCGGTGGCCGTTTGCGAGGCTTCGACACTGGGATCGCCGTACATCCCGGTCGACAGTTGGGTCTATCCAGCCGTGCTGCGGCTTTACTCGCTGGGCTATATAGATCATGTTTATCTGGGCATGCGCCCCTGGACGCGTGCCAGTTTGAGCAATATGCTCCAAGACATTGATGCCCAAATCGAGGATGCGAATACTTATGGGGTTTCAACTGCGGGCAAGGCGCAGGATATCTACGCCGCTTTGATCCATTTTTTGCACTACGACGCCGGAATGCAATGCCTGACGCAACAGAGCGGCGAGCATGTCGAGTCGGTCTATTCCGTGGCTCGCGGCATCAGCGGCACACCCCTGCGCGACAGCTTTCATCTTGGCTCGACGATCATCAACGACTACGGCCGCCCCTACGAGAACGGGATCAACAACTACTCCGGCGCCAGCGGCTATGCTACTTTCGGCCGGTTTACTTTATATGTGCGCGGCGAGTTCCAAGGCGCGCCCTCGGCTGCCGGCTACTCCCAATCACTGGCCCAAGCTCTCAGCACGATTGACGGCACGACCAACTACTATACCAACACCACCACCTATCCCACCTCTCCCCCCACCCCCGCAATCCCGTTGAACCAGTTGACCACCATTCCGGTGGGGCCGATCGCCACCACCACCGATGGACGCTTCATCGAGGCTTATGTCTCCGCCCATGTCCTCAATCACGAGATTTCCTTCGGCAAACAGGATGACTGGCTCGGCCCCGGCCAGGGCGGTGCCTTTGCCTACTCCAACAACGCGGAAAACATATACTCCTTCCGCATCAACCGCATCGAGCCGCTTAACATTCCGCTGCTATCGCGGCTCACCGGCCCCTTCCGCTATGAGTTCCTGGTCGGCCCTCTCAAGGGCCACGCCTTTCCCATCGACCCCTGGGTACACTTGGAGAAGATCAGCTTCCGCCCCACCCAGAACCTTGAATTCGGCTTCGAGCGCACTGTGATCTGGGGAGGCAAGGGCCACGAGCCCATCAACCTCCACACCTTCCTAAAGAGTTTCTTCAGCCTGGTCGCCCCCGATGCTGCGGTCAAGTTCAGTCGCAACGATCCTGGTGCCCGCTTTGGCGCATTCGACTTTTCCTACAGGCTGCCCTTCGTTCGCAATTGGCTCACGCTCTATGCCGACTCGGAAGTGCATGACGACGTCTCCCCCATCGACGCTCCGCGGCGCGCCTCTTGGCGTCCCGGCCTCTATCTCTCCCATGTGCCTGGCATCCCCAAGCTGGACATACGCGCCGAAGCCGCCACCACCGACCCGTCCAGCTCAAACGGTGCAAGCCAGTACGGCCATTTCATGTACTGGGAACCCATCCAAAGGCAGGGCTACACCAACCAGGGGCAGCTTTTCGGCGACTGGATCGGACGCGAGGACAAGGGCGGCCAGGCATGGATTACCTATCACCTGAGCGGCAACGAATGGCTCCAGGTGGGCGTGCGCAATCAGAAAGCCACCACGTACTTCATCCCCGGCGGCACCACCCTGAACGACATCAACTTGCAGGTGGTCAAGCGCATCGGCAAGGACTTCGAGATCAACGGCAATTTTACCTACGAGCGCTGGAAGGCTCCCATCTACCTTCCCGGCCAACAGACGGTGACCACCACCACCATCCAGCTAACCTGGTTCCCGGAGAGGAAGATCAGCTTCTAATACTGCTGTGTCGTAAACGTCGAACAATATGCCAGCATCTCTTCGTGTGGGCTGGTTGACTCTCAGCGTCGAGTGCCTGTTCGCGGGTGGGGTGCCGGGGGCGTAGCGGGCGGCCCGTCGCAACGGTGGATTCTCATTTCTCTCGCGCCCAGTTCTAGGCCGCAGCCCTTCGGGCAAGGCCGCAGAATCTTTTTACGGCCGCTTTTGGAGGGGTCACCGAACCAAGCACGGGCAACGGTCGCCGCGTCGATGTGAAATTCGCAGTTGGGACAATCAAGCCCGTACTTG
>Ga0181520_10012518_pt1 | contig 10878 bp, 10 predicted proteins | sample PEATcosm2014_Bin_29_FD_132451 | JGI IMG/M metagenome (GOLD analysis project Ga0181520, IMG submission 132451) | Peatland microbial communities from MTU Mesocosm Facility, Houghton, MI, USA - PEATcosm2014_Bin02_30_metaG | ecosystem: Environmental > Terrestrial > Soil > Wetlands > Peat | place...
GCCGACGCCTCCGCCGCCCGCCCTGCCGGAGACACAACGGCTCCCCGGCGTGCTCGCCCGCTATCGCGACCCCAAACTCGCGTGGAGCCTGACCGAAATCGCCGTCACGCTTGCGCCCCTGGTGGCGCTGTGGGCGGCGATGTGGGCGCTGATGCACGTCAGCTACTGGCTGACCCTCGCGCTCGCTCTGCCGGCAGCGGGATTTCTGGTGCGGCTGTTTCTCATCCAGCACGATTGCGGTCACGGCTCCTTTTTTCGCCACCGCGCGCTCAACGACTGGGTCGGGCGCGTGTGCGGCGTCGTCACCCTGACGCCGTACGATTATTGGAAGCGCACCCACGCGACCCACCACGCCACCGCCGGCAATCTCGACCGTCGCGGCCTGGGCGACATCGTGACGCTGACGGTCGACGAGTATCTGGCGCTCAATTGGCGCGGGCGGCTGCGCTATCGCCTCTATCGCAATCCGATCGTGATGTTCGGCCTCGGGCCGACCTATCTCTTCCTGTTGCAGCATCGTGCGCCGCTCGGCCTGATGGGCGAGGGCTGGAAGCCTTGGCTTTCGACGATGTCGACCAACCTCGGCGCTGCGGTGGTCGTCGCCCTGCTGATGTGGCTGATCGGCCCGGCGCCGTTCCTGTTGATTCACGGGCCGATCTTCGTGCTCGCCGCGACGATCGGCGTCTGGCTGTTCTATGTCCAGCATCAATTCGAAAACACCCGCTGGGCGCACGAGGCGCAATGGAATCTGCCTGAGGCGGCGCTGCACGGCTCCTCGTATTACGACCTGCCGATGGTGCTGCGCTGGTTCAGCGCCAATATCGGCGTGCACCACGTCCATCACCTCTCCAGCCGCATTCCCTTCTATCGCTTGCGCGAAGTGCTACGCGACTATCCTGAACTCGGCGCGATCAGCCGCGTGACCCTGTGGCAGAGCCTGCGCTGCGTGAACTACACGCTGTGGGACGAGGACGCGCAGCGGCTGATTTCCTTCGCCGCTTTGCGCAGGAAGCAGCGCGGAACCGGCGCGAGGGTGTGAGCGGCGAGAGCGGTTCGGGTTACAAGATTCCGCATAACACCGCGAGCTTCGCTCTGACTTCCGCCAAGGTCGCTTCAGGAACCGCGGCGCCGGCGTAACGCACCGGTCGCGCCAGCGCGTCGATGCTGCGGATATGCGACGTCAGAATCTCTCCCCCCAGGGGAAGGCCGTCCGGCAACAGGACGCTCGAGCCGAATCGACGGATCGTGCGCGTGATCGGACAAACGATGACGAACGCCGACACCTGGAAGAATTCGCGCGGCGAAAGAACGACCGCGGGGCGTCGTCCGCTTTGTTCACGCCCCGTTCGCGGATCGAAATCGGTCCAAATGAGATCGCCGGCATGAGGCGTATACCCGGTCTCAGTCACCCACGCGCTCGCGACCTTCGTCCTCACCCCAGTCGAAAGCCTCGCGCATCGACTCGGGCGTCATGTTGACGAGCAGATCCCGCAGGGAGAAGCGAGGCGAGACCGGTTCGACGACCAGCCGGGCGCCGTCGGCGACGATGTTGACCTTTTGGCCCTCTCGCACCCCGATTTGTTGAGCCAAGGCGCGCGGCAGTCGCAGGCCAAGCGAATTGCCCCACTTGGAAATCTGAACCTGCATGGGACTCGGCTCCCTGCTGTCGCCTGGATAAGATATACAAAATATATCTACCTCGCGCAAGCTCAGCCTGCGGGGCGCCTGCGTCCCCCCTACTTCGTCTCCCCCACCCGCTTGATCTCCCACTCCAGTTCCACCCCGCTGGCCGCCTTGACGCGCCGGCGCACTTCTTCGCCGAGCGCCTCGATGTCAGCGGCGGTCGCAGCGCCGCGGTTGATGAGGAAGTTGCAGTGCAGCGTCGAAACTTGCGCGTCGCCGACGACGAGGCCGCGGCAGCCGGCGGCGTCGATCAATTGCCAGGCCTTGTGGCCCGGCGGGTTCTTGAACGTCGAGCCGCCGGTCTTGTCGCGAATCGGCTGCGAGGCCTCGCGCGCGGCGGTGATGCGGTCCATCTCGGCCCTGATCGCGGCCGAATCGCCCGGGCGACCTTGAAGCGTGGCGCGGGTGAAGATCACGTCGTCCGGCGCTTCGCTGTGGCGATAGGAAAAACCCATCTCGGCCGAGCCAAAGATTCGCTTCGCGCCGGCGCGGTCGATTCCGTACGCTTCAACGAAGACTTCGCGAATTTCGCCGCCGTGCGCGCCGGCGTTCATCCGCAACGCGCCGCCGAGCGACCCCGGCACCCCGCGCAGGAAAGCAAGACCGTCGATCCCCGCTTCCGCCGCGGCGCGCGCGACCTGCGCGTCGAGCGCCGCCGCGCCGACGACCACGCGGCAATCGGCCGTCGTCTCGATCGCGCCGAACGCCTTGCCGCCCAGGCGAATCACCACGCCGCGAACGCCGCCGTCGCGGACGATGAGGTTAGAGGCGACGCCGATCACCGTGACCGGCGTCTCCGGCGGCAGGCGTTTGAGCAGATAGGCGAGGTCGTCCTCGTCGGCCGGCGAGACGAGCGCCTCGGCCGGGCCGCCGACTCGGAACCAGGTGAAGGGCGCCAGCGCGACCTCCGCGGCGAGCCGCCCGCGCAAGTCGGGGGCGCGCGCGCGCAAATCGTCGACGAGGCTGGCGCGACCGTCCGTCACGACGGGACAGCCTCGAGCCAACGTTGCAGCGCGGCTCGGCCCGCCGCCGCAAGGGGCGTGCCGTAGCGGCGCGCGTCGGCGCGAATCGTCCGCGGATCGATCCCCGCCTTGGCGAGTTCGACCGTGTGGCCAATCAGCCAGGATTCGATCGCGCCCGGGTCCGCCTCGAGGTGGAACTGCAGCGCCAGCGCCCAATCGCCGATGCGAAACGCCTGATTCGCGCAGAGCGCAGTGGCGGCGAGCCGTTCGGCGCCGCTCGGCAGGTCGAAAGCGTCGCCGTGCCAATGGAATACGTTCAAGCCCTCGATCGCCGCAAGCGGCGAAGCCTTTGCGGCGGGGACAAGTTCGACCGGCGCGTAGCCAATCTCTTTGCCGGGCCCCGGCGCGACGCGCGCGCCGAGCGCCGCCGCCATCAATTGCGCGCCGAGGCAGACGCCGAGCGTCGGCCGACGGGCGGCGAGTCGACGCTTGATCGCGGCGATCTCTTCGACGAGGAACGGATAGGCCTCCGTCTCGTAGACGCCGATCGGCGCGCCGAGAACGATCAGCAGATCGCACGCGTGGATACGGGCGAGCGGCAGCGGCCCGCAGCCGACGTCGGCATAGGCGAGATCGTAGCCTGCCGCGTCGAGCGGCGCCGCCCAGACGCCGACGTCCTCGAACGCGACGTGCCGAAGCGCAAGCGCCGTCTTTCGCGTCATGCCGCCGCCTCCAGCGCGGCCAGCTCGGCGGGCAGCGCATAGGCCCACTGAGTGACGCTGCCGGCGCCGAGGCAGACGACATAGTCGCCAGGCCGGGCAATCTTGCGCACGATGCCGGCGAGCATGTCGGGCGAGGGCAGAACGACGGCGTGGCGGTGGCCATGGGCGTTGATCGCTGCGGCGAGCGCCTGCTTGTCGACGCCGGCGATCGGCGTCTCGCCGGCCGGATAGACGTCGGCGACGATGACCGCGTCGGCGTCGTTGAAGCAGCCGGCGAAGGATTCGAACAGCGACTGCAGACGCGTGTAGCGATGGGGCTGGACGACCGCGATCACTTTGCCGGCGGCGGCGTCGCGTGCGGCGCGCAGCACGGCGGCGATCTCCACCGGATGGTGGCCGTAGTCGTCGAAGATCGTCACGCCTTTCCACTCGCCGGTGCGGGTGAAGCGGCGCTTGACGCCGCCGAAGGCGGCGATCGCCTTGCGGATCGTCGCCGGCGCGACCTTCAGCTCGTGGGCGACGGCGATCGCCGCAGTCGCGTTGAGCGCGTTGTGGCGGCCGGGCATCGGCAGCGCCAGGTCGTCGATGAAGGTCGCCTCGCCGTTCTTGCGGTCGCGGATCAGCACGCTGAATTTGGTCACGCCGCCGGCGAGATCGACGTCGAGCAGGCGCACGTCGGCCTGCGGGTTCTCGCCGTAGGTGACGACGCGTCGATCCTCGATCCGCCCGACCATCTGCTGCACCGTCGGGTGGTCGAGGCACATGACGGCGAAGCCGTAGAACGGCAGATTCTCGACGAAGGCGAGGAACGCTTCCTTGATCGCGTCGAAGGTCTTGAAATGGTCGAGGTGCTCGGGATCGATGTTGGTGACGATGGCGACGTCGGCGGGCAACTTGAGAAAGGTGCCGTCGCTTTCGTCGGCCTCGACCACCATCCAGTCGCCGCCGCCCAATTTCGCATTGGCGCCATAGGCGTTGATGATGCCGCCGTTGATGACGGTCGGGTCGAAGCCGCCGGCGTCGAGCAGCGTCGCCACCAGCGAGGTCGTCGTCGTCTTGCCGTGGGTGCCGGCGATGGCGACGCATTGCTTGAGCCGCATCAGCTCGGCGAGCATTTCGGCGCGCCGCACCACCGGAATGCGCCGCGCCCGCGCCGCCGTCAGCTCGGGATTGTCGCGTTTGATCGCCGTCGAGACGACCACCACCGCCGCCTCGCCGAGATGGGCGGCGTCGTGGCCGACGAAAACCGAAGCGCCGCGCTCGCGCAGCCGCTTGACGTTGGCGTTGTCGCTCGCGTCCGAGCCCTGCACGACATAGCCGAGATTGATCAGCACCTCGGCGATCCCCGACATGCCGATGCCGCCGATGCCGACGAAGTGGATAGGGCCAAGTTCGCGCGGCAGTCTCATGAGGCGTCACTCCTCGCGCCGGCGGCGAGTCGGCGCGGCTCGAAAATCGCCCCGACATATGCCGAATCGCCGATTCGGCCAAATCGGGGCTCTAGCGAACGCGGTAGATCGTCGCCACGCGGCTTTCGGCGACCGGCGTCAGGCCCGGCGCGTCGAACCGCCAGACGCAGCCGCCGTGCAGCAGAATCGCCGTGTCGTAGACCTCGCGCCAGCTCGGGCCGCCGGCTGCGCCTTCGTGGCCGGCGAGCCATGACGGCCGGACCGCCACCCAGGGCGTGTCGGCCATCCGTGGGTCGAGCTGCGAGACCGGCTGCATGCCCTTGCCGGTGAACAGGGTCGAGGCCAGCGCCCGGCGGTCGATGACGACGAAATTGGCGAGGCCGCGGAGATAGTGCTGTTCGTTGCCGGCGTCGCAGGCGTCGGCCGGCGGCGCGACGACGAGCGCGCGGGCGCCGGGCGCGACGGCGCGAATCGCCTGGCGGAAATCGTCGGCTTCGCGCGCATATTCGGCCCAGTCGGGGGCCGCCGCCGCGACCCTCGCGACGCAAACAGCCGCCGCCGCGGCGGCGAGCCACCGTTTCGCAGACGCTCCGACCGGGCCGCCGAGCGAGGCGACCGCGAGATAGGCGAAGAACACCGCGAGCCGCGCGTCGATGTAATCGGCCGCGCCGTGGGCCGGCGGCAGCGCGGCGATCGCGACGAACAAGCCGGCGAGCGGCAACCGCATCGCCGGCGCGAGCGTCAACAGGCGGCGGTCCAGCCCTGCGGCGAGGACGACCGCCAGCCCCATGGTCTCGACGAAACCGGCCGACAGCCCGCTGTCGAGCATCGGTGCGGCGAGGCTCGCGACCTTGACTCCCGGGCCGCCGAAACGATTGTCAAACGGTACGGCGAACAGCCACAGGATCGCGCCCAGCGCGACGCAGAACGGCGTCGTCCAGATTCGGGCGAGCCAACCGCGCCAGCCCTCGCCCGACCGCCGCGACGCTTCGATGAGCCCGACGACGAGGCAGAACGCCGCATAAGCGGCGATGTGGCAGAAGAACAGAACGACCGATACGCCATTGAAGAGGACGAGGCGCATCGCCAGCCGGCGACGGTCGATCGTCAACCACCACGCCAGCGCGTGGAAGGCCAGCCCCATGCCGAGGGCGAAATTGACCAGACCGAGGGTGGTGACGAGGTTGTAGGAGAGCGTCGGCGCGATGAGGACGATCGGCTGCGGCGCGCCGTTGAGCGCCTTGCTGAGTCGCCAAACGCCCCAGGCGGGCAGCGCGAATGCGGCGAACCAGGCGAGCCGAATCACGCTTTCCGGCGACAGGATCGGCGATAGGGCGAGATAGACGAGATCGATCGCGAGGTTGGGGATCAGCGCCAGCCGCGCCTGGTAGAGCGCGGCGAGCGGATCCCCGGCAGGCATGGCGTAGAGGGTCAGACGGGCCCAGTGATTGACGAGGTCCCAACTGCGCGGGATCGGCCAAACGGCGACCGGCGCGGCCATCAGCGCGATCAGCGCGGCATAGGCCAGGCCGAGCGGCGTCGACGCGGCGGCGGCGGCCGGCGGGGCGCCGCGCGCCTGCTCTCGAATCGCCCCCGCAGTCATCGCGCGTCCTCTGCTGCGAAAGATACCGCGGCGGAGCTTGCCCGCCGGCGATGAACAAAGCTTTGCGCCGCGGCTCAGACCGCGCCGTCGACCGCGAGTTCGGCCCTGAGCCAGCGGCCGAAGGCGCGTAGGGCCGTGGAAGGCGCGCGCATTGCGGAGGTCGCCAACCAATAGGACTCGCCGCTGTCGACTCCGCCGGAGAAAGGCGCGCGCACAACGCCCGATTTCAGCGCGTCGGCCGCAAGCGTCGGCCACGCCAGCGTCACGCCCTGGCCGGCGATCGCCGCGTCGAGGCAAAGGCCGGCGTCGGAATAGATCGGACCGCCGGAGAGCTTGAGATCGGGCGCGCCCTGGCCGGCGAGCCATAGCGGCCAGCGGCGGGGCGAGCCGTGGTCGCGGACGATCGGCAGGCGGGCGAGGTCGTCGAGCCCGCCGATGCGTTCGGCGAGCGCCGGGCTGCAGACCGGGAACAGCGCCAGGCCGGCGAGCCGCTCCGCCCGCACGCCGGGCCACGGGCCGACGCCGACCCGGACCCCGGCGTCGACGTCGGATGCGTCGAAATCGGCCAGCTCGATCGACGCGTCGATGCGCAGCGCGATCTCCGGATGGGCGGCGTGAAAGCGGGTCAGCCGCGCCACCAGCCATTTCGCCGCCAGCACCGGCGCGACCGAAATCGTCAATCCCGTCCCGCGCCGCGCCCCGGCGGCGGCGACGGCGCGCGCGATCTCCTGCAGGCCGCGGGTCAACGATTCGATCAGCGGCGCGCCCACGGCGGTCGGCTCGAGACCCCGCGCGGTGCGCTCGAACAGCTTGCGGCCGAGCTGAGCCTCGACCTGGTGGATGTGCTGGCTCACCGCGCCGGGTGTGACGCCGAGCTCGTCAGCGGCCTTGGCGAGATTGCCGCGCCGGCCCGCCGCCTCGACCGCGCGCAGAGCGACAAGCGGATAACGATTGAGGCTTTCCATATAGCTACACTAAATCCAGGCGGCGCGATTCTCCATACCGAGACCCCTGCTTTTGTCAGAGATTACAGCCATGACATCCATCAGGAGGCTTCGATGAGCCTGCATTTCTTCTCGCGGGTCGCGCAGGCGATCGCGCGTCGTCTCGCCGAGGCGGCGACAGCGCCGGAGCGTGGATGCGACCCGATCGATCACCCCGCCATCGCGGCGATGGACCTGAGGGAGATCGCCGACCTGCCCCTAGCCCCGCAGCGCTCGCGGCCTGAGGCGCCACGCGCCGGGCAGCCCGCGGCGGGCAGGATTTCGCACTCAGCCGCCGCCTGATCGGCGGCCGGGACGGGGCGATCAGATCAGGCGATCGAGGTGGAAGGTCATCATAAAGGCGATGAACGCCGCCGCGACAAGCGTGTGAACGAGGAACGCCGTCGCCGAAAGCACGACGGCGAAGCGACGCCCGGCCAGCGCAAAGATGGCCGCGACCGCGACGGCCGCTTCGAACAGGACGAGCCTGACGTCGCTATTGCCCATCAGGTCGTCGCGCGCGATGGCGATCAGCGCCGGATAGGCGATGTATTGCGACGTCTTGTAAAGCAGGACCACGCCGGCGAGGGCGAGGTTGAGGCCGAGCAATAAACGGGGAATCCGTCGCAACGCGAGCGCTGCGACGCCGATGGCGAGATGCGCGCCGAGCAACGCGACGATCAGCGCAATCGCGCGCTGGTTGTCGGCGAGCAGCGCGTCAACGGCGTCAGCGAATGCGCCCGGCCCCATTCTTCGCCTCGCATGGCGCGCCCGATAGGATCTGGTCCGGCCGCCATGGCGCGAACGCGGCGGCCCCTGATCTTACGGGCCGCCCACCGATCCGTCTTCGCAGCGCCGGCGCCGAAGCGCTCCCTCAGCGATCGACCATTGCCTGTGCGCTGTCGGGATAGCGGTCGCCCTCGACCTTGATTCGCGCCAGCGCGGCTTCGATCTGGCCGAGGTCGGCCGCGGACAATGCGACATCGGCGCCGCCGAGGTTTTCCTCGAGACGATGGAGCTTGGTCGTGCCGGGGATTGGCGCGATCCACGGCTTCTGGGCGATGAGCCAAGCGAGCGCGAGCTGCGCCTTGGTCGCGCCCTTCTGCGCCGCGATTTCGCCGAGCAGGTCGACCAGCGCCAGATTGGCCTTGCGCGCCTCCGGCGTGAACCGCGCATAATTGGCGCGCGCGTCGCCGGCGGCGAACTGGGTCGTGGCGTCGATCGCGCCGGTGAGGAAGCCGCGCCCGAGCGGGCTGAACGGAACAAAGCCAATCCCCAGCTCTTCGAGCGTCGGGAAGATCTTGGTCTCCGGCTCGCGCCACCACAGCGAGTATTCGCTCTGCACCGCCGTCACCGGCTGGACCGCGTGGGCGCGGCGGATGGTTTGCGCGCCGGCTTCCGACAGGCCGAAATGCTTCACCTTGCCAGCGGCGATCAACCCTTTCACCGTCCCGGCGACGTCCTCGATCGGCACAGTCTTGTCGACCCGGTGCTGGTAGAACAGGTCGATGCGGTCGGTCTTCAGCCGCTTGAGCGAGGCGTCGGCGACGGCGCGAATGTTTTCCGGCCGGCTGTCGGGGCCAAGCCGCGTGTCGCCGTTGCGGAAGCCGAACTTGGTCGCGATCACGACCTGGTCGCGCAGCGGCGCCAGCGCCTCGCCGACCAGTTCTTCGTTGACGAAGGGCCCATAGCATTCGGCGGTGTCGAAGAAGGTGACGCCGCGCTCGTGAGCGGCGCGGAGGAGCGTGATCGCCTCGCCGCGGTCCATCGCCGGGCCGTAGGCGAAACTGAGGCCCATGCAGCCGAAGCCGATGGTCGAAACTTCGAAGCCGTTCTTGCCGAGTTTGCGCTTCTGCATCGGTTTCTCCTGTTGCGCCGGGACGGGGACGATGACGGCGTGTGCTCAAGCCCTGATGTAGCCGGCGCCGGGCGTTTCGATTAGACGCTTAATGCCGCAATGGGCTATAAGCCTGCCTAATCAATGTCGCGCATCGACTTCAACGACCTCAACGCCTTTCTCGCCATCGCGCGCGAGAAGAGCTTCACCCGCGCCGCGGCGCAGCTCGGCGTGTCGCAGTCGGCGCTCAGCCAGACCATGCGCGGCCTGGAAGAGCGGCTTGGGTTACGGCTGCTGGCGCGCACCACCCGCAGCGTCGCGCCGACCGAAGCGGGCGAACGGCTGATGCGGGCGATCGGCCCACACCTCGAAAGCGTCGCCGACGCGCTGGCGGCGGTCAGCCGTTTGCGCGAGACGCCGGCCGGGGCCGTCCGCATCAGCGCCAGCGAGCACGCCGCCAACAGCGTGCTCTATCCCGCCGTCGCGCGGCTGGCGCGCGCCTATCCCGAAATCGCGATCGAGGTCTGCGTCGACAACGCCTTCGCCGACATCGTGGCGCAGCGCTTCGACGCCGGCGTGCGGCTCGGCGAACAGGTCGAAAAAGACATGGTCGCCGTGCGCGTCGGCCCCGACATGCGCATGGCGATCGTTGGGACCCCGGCCTATTTCGAGCGCTTCCCGCCGCCGCAGACCCCGCGCGATCTGACGCGCCATCGCTGCGTCGCCATGCGGCTGCCGACCTTCGGCGGCCTGCTGCCGTGGGAATTCGAGAAGGACGGGCGGGAAGTCACGGTGCGGGTCGAAGGAGCGGTGACTTTCAACGTCATGGCGATGGGCCTGAGGGCGACGCTCGACGGCCTCGGGCTCGGCTATTGCCAAGTCGATCTCGTTGCGCCCTATGTCGCCGACGGCCGCCTGATCAGCGTGCTCGAAGACTGGTGCCCGTCGTTCCCCGGCTACCATCTCTATTACCCCAGTCGACGCCAGCACTCGGCCGCCTTCGCCGTCGTCGTCGAAGCGCTGCGCTACCGCGGCCCGGCCAGGCCAGCGCCCTAAGTCACGACGCTCGGCGCCTTGCGCCCGGTGCGCTTCTCGATCTCGGCCAGCGAGCGCGACAGGGCGATCAGGTCGGCGAGCGCGGCTTGCGCGTCTTGGCCGAGGTCGCCGCCCGGCGGCTCGTAGCGCTCGATGTAGACGCGCAGCGTCGCCCCGACCGTGCCGGTGCCCGACAGGCGATAGACGATGCGCGAGCCGCCGGCGAACATCACCCGCACGCCCTGGCCCTTGGTGTCGGAGCCGTCGACCGGATCGTGATATTCGAAGTCGTCGGCCGCCTCGACCGTCAGCGCGCCGAAGCGCTTGCCGGGCAGGCTGGCGAACTGGGCGCGCAGCGCGTCGATCAGCGCGTTGGCCGCGCCGAGGTCGACCTCTTCGAAGTCGTGGCGGGTGTAGTAGTTGCGGCCGTAGGTCGCCCAGTGCTCGCGCGCCAGGTCAGCCACCGAAATGCGGCGCTTGGCGAGGATGTTGAGCCACAGCAGCACCGCCCACAGTCCGTCCTTCTCGCGCACGTTGTCGTAGCCGGTGCCGGCGCTCTCCTCGCCGCAGATCGTCGCCTTTCCCGCGTCGAGCAGATTGCCGAAGAACTTCCACCCGGTCGGCGTCTCGTAATAGGGAATCCC
>Ga0181520_10012519_pt1 | contig 10878 bp, 7 predicted proteins | sample PEATcosm2014_Bin_29_FD_132451 | JGI IMG/M metagenome (GOLD analysis project Ga0181520, IMG submission 132451) | Peatland microbial communities from MTU Mesocosm Facility, Houghton, MI, USA - PEATcosm2014_Bin02_30_metaG | ecosystem: Environmental > Terrestrial > Soil > Wetlands > Peat | place...
AAGCACATCGCCTATCGTGGGACGATCGGCCACCTGAGCCGGCTTGATCCTGCTTCGTGGCTTACTTACCTGAACCCGCGACTGGATCGGATAATCTGCAACGCGGAAGCGGTAAGGCAATACATGCTCGCAATGCGTCTACGCGAGACAAAGCTGAAGACCATTTACAAAGGATTTGAAGCAGATTGGTACAAATCGGAGGACCGCTCTGCCCTGGTCGAGTTCGGGGTTCCAAAAGAGGCGATCGTGGTAGGATTCGCTGGTGACATACGCCCGATCAAAGGCGTGGATGTGTTGATTCGCGCGATGGATCGGCTTGTGGATTCGCCACAGATTCACCTTCTGCTGGTTGGCCGCGTTCGCGACAAGGAAGTGGAATCGCTGGCGACACGCAGCAGCGCGCGTGAGAGAATCCATTTCACCGGTTTCAAAGAAAATGCGGCGGGCTTGATGGGTGCTTGCGACATTTTTGTGATGCCGTCGCTGGGGCGCGAGGGCATTACCAAGGCCGTAGTCGAAGCAATGGCGCAGGGCGTTCCGGCCATTGTGAGCAAGGCCGGCGGCCTTCCGGAAATAGTCGCACATAACGAGTGCGGGCTTGTCGTTCCGCCCGGCGATCCGGAAGCTCTTGCCCAGGCGATCATCACCCTCGCCTCAGACGCCTCGCTCAGAAAAACTCTGGGGGATAACGCCAAGAAACGAATAACGACAACTTTTGGAATGAACAAAGCCATCGAGAAGACACTTGCTTTATACACCGAAGTCTTGCAGTAGCATGGTTGACCGCCATGGGGGCATAGGATAGTTTCTGTTTCATGCGCAACATTAACATAGATTCATTTGTGAAAATGGCCGACAAATTGCGAAAGCCATACCACGCTAACTACTACGCCATGTATTCCAGCGTATACGGCGGGATTGTCACTGATCCAGTGCTTATGCTTGTTCCCATTGACGATCACATGGTGCATCGCGGCGACGGCATTTTTGAGGTATTCAAATGCGTCAACGGTGGTATTTACAACATGGACGCACACATGAAACGGCTTACACGCGCAGCCCAGGCGCTGTCGTTTCGATTGCCCGGCGGCATTGAAGATATAAAGCTCAAGGTGATCGAGACCGTAAAAACAGGCAATCATCACGATTGCTGTATACACTTGTATCTTTCACGCGGCCCAGGCAGCTTCAGCGTTAACCCATACGAATGTCCGGAAACTCAACTTTATATTGTCGTGACAGCGCTCGGCAAGCCGTTCATGGAGTTGCATCCCGAAGGCGCCAGAATCAAGACGAGTTCAGTCGTTTCCAAACCAGCGTTCTATGCAGGCGTCAAGAGTTGCAACTATCTTCCAAACGTTCTGATGAAGAAAGAAGCTGTTGAGTCCGGGGTCGATTTCGTGCTCTCCTTCGACGACCGGGGATGTCTCTCCGAAGGAGCAACTGAAAATGCCGGAATTGTGACCAGGAACAGTGAGCTTCTCTTCCCAAACCTCGACTGCATTCTGGCGGGCACAACCATGCTGAGGCTTTTGGAACTCGCGGAGAAACTTGTCGAGTCCGGCGATCTTAAATCGTCGAGATTTGCCGACATTCCAAGGAAAGCGGTTTACGATGCCGCCGAATTGCTCATTGTAGGGACGACTCCAAATGTGGCGGCGGCACGGGAGTTCGATGGCGAACCGGTGGGAGACGGCAAACCGGGCCCGATCTGCAAAAAGCTGGGCGAGCTTCTTGAGAACGATATCAGTAGCAACAAAGAACTGCTCACATCTGTCTCTAATTGGTCTTGATTTTCACTTCGGACTGGCGCATGTTTTCACGAAATTGAGAGGTACAACAATATGGCAAACGAAACAGCAAAAACAGTGATTGCAGAAGATATCGAAATTACCGGCTCCATCAAGAGCAACAAGAATATCCAGTTTGACGGCAAACTGAACGGAGACATGATTTGCAACGGAGCAGCCGTCATAGGTCAAACCGCGTCCATCAAAGGCAATATTACGGTTGATTCAGTGACCGTTCTAGGGCAGATCAACGGCAACCTCACAGCCAAGGATCGCATCGAATTGAAATCTGCTGCCCGTATCAACGGCGACATCAAGGCAAAGCGGCTTACCGTCGAGGATGGCGTCACATTTATAGGTAAATCGGAAGTGAATCCCGGGGCAAGTCAACCAACGTCGCCAGCCTCCACTCCGACACCGGATCAAAAATCTGGTGAGTCGGAAAAAAAACAGGCATCGCAATCTTCAAAGGAAGACCCGAAGGCAGCCGGTTTCTTCGGAAGGCGATAACAGAATCGTTTTGAATGACTGGCGCCAAGGTAACAGACGGAAATGGCAGATCGCGACAACCAATTCTCTGAAATTGACGGTTTTGCATCGGTGCTTGCCGTTCGTCACGCCAGTCGCAAGACAACCCGCGATGCCGCTCCGAATGCATCCACAACTGGAAAGCCACCTCAGCAATCAATACCCACACAAGGTCAGCCTGCCGAAGCGCCGAAGGGAGTGACCGGCAGGATTGCCCGCACCATTTTGCCGGAGCGTTACGAAGTTGCATGCTACGAATGCGATTATGCGTTCTTCATGACGGGACGATTGCATGAAACGCTGTGTCCAAAATGCAGAGCCCATCTGATGACAGGAGACTACGTTATTGATAAGGAGTGGTTCCAGCCCGTTCGAACAATCGGCGCGGTTGAAATCGCGCAGGGCGGCGTTTTACGCGGCACAGACGTAGTTGCCGGAGACGTCCTCCTTTCCGGCAGCTCTGAGTTTGGCGGAATCACAGCAGTCAGACGCCTTGAACTGATGCCAACGGCGCGGTTTAACATCTCCAAACTAAAAGTAAAAGACCTGATCATCCGTCCCGGTTGCGACTTCATTTTGTCTCAACCGGTAAATTGCAGAAATGTTGAGATCGAAGGAAGACTCAACGCCATAATCTTTGCCGAAGGCTGGGTTGTGATACGCGCAGGCGGAGTGCTCCAGGGGGAAATTGACTGTGCACATCTTGTTGTCGAAGAAGGCGGCGGTCTTGAGGCGCAGGTTTGCGCCGAAACGAGAAGTTCCAAGCCTCGGAGCTCAGCGGCTGGCAAGAGCGCGGTTCCGTACCCTCATGGAACTCCTGGAAGGAACTGAGAAATGGCCACAAAACATGGTTTAGGACGGGGATTGGGCGCGCTTATCAAAGACAACGCATCGCCACAAGCACAGGCACAGCAGCCTGGCGCGGGAGTCCTGAAAATCCCCGTTGAGCGAATCCGCAAGAACACCCTGCAGCCCCGCCATAGTTTTGACGAGCAGGCTCTGACCGACCTGGCCGATTCAATCAGGCAGCACGGCGTGTTACAGCCTCTGCTTGTCCGGTCCACGCACGACGGATATGAATTGATAGCCGGCGAGCGTCGGCTCAGGGCTTCCGTTATCGCAGGCCTTTCGGAAGTGCCGGTAATACTGATGAACATCGCCGACGGTCAATCTCTCGAACTGGCTCTTATCGAAAATCTACAGCGCAGGGATCTCGACGCTCTCGACGAAGCGGAAGGCTACCAGGTGTTGGCGACCAAATTCAGCCTCACCCAGGAACAGATCGCGGAGCGCGTCGGGAAAGCGCGCGCAACTGTCGCAAACTCACTGCGTCTGCTCGCCCTCCCGGCGGAAGTGAAGCAGATGATGGCAAACGGCGACCTGTCGGCGGGTCACGCAAAGCTCCTCGTCGGCTTGGAAATTCCCGACGAACAAACCCTCATTGCGCGGCGAACCGTCAAGGAAGGTCTTTCCGTTCGCAACCTGGAGAAACTGATTGAAAAGGTCAGGCAGGTTCCACGCAAACCGCGTGTTTCGCGCGACGACATCCCTGCCATACACCTGAAAGGCATCTCCGACAAACTTCATCATTATTTCGGAACAAGTGTCAGAGTCACTCCATCAAGTACATACGCCAACGGGAAGAAAGCAAAGGGCTTGGTCGAAATAGATTTCTATTCCAACGATGACCTTGACCGCATTCTTGGCATTCTGGGACTCGGCGGAGAGTAGTGAAAAGTTCCTCGAACAACAATCCGCAGTACAATGAACGCAATGGCAGAGCGCGTTTCGCGCTTACAGCCCTGATTCTCATAATGGCGGTTGTGCTTGTGGCTATCCGCTTTCCTGGATCCAGATTGGCGCTTGGACGCATGCTGCCGCATATGCAAAAGACCGGTGCTTCACCTTTCGAACCATCGGCAACCGCCGCGCAAAACATTTTTGACCCGCAACAGTTCAACGGTTCCAACGCGTTCAAAGAGGTCGCCGATTTCATTGCCATTGGCCCTCGAGTTTCTGGAACGGAAGGCGCAGAGAAGGCGGCCACCTACATTGCCGGTAAACTGAAAGCAATCGGCATTGAGCCGGCTATTGACGAATTTACCACCGACACGGTCAGCGGCAAAACGACATTTCGAAATGTCGTTGGCCTCATCCAGGGAACAGGCGATGGCCTGATAATTTTTGGTTCCCATTACGACACCAAATCCGGCATAAGCGACACCTTCATCGGTGCCAACGACTCGGGCTCCAGCACAGGCATTCTTATCGAGCTGGCAAGGATCATCCACGAAGGAAAACGTCCTGCCCGAAGCGTAATGTTCGCCTTCTTTGACGGCGAAGAATGCAAGAAGCAATACGGGCCAAATGACGGGCTCCATGGAAGCTGCAGACTTGCGGACAAGCTCGTAACGGAAGGAACATCGCGCTCCGTCAAAGCATTCATACTTCTCGATATGGTTGGAGACAAGGATCTTACCGTCATGCTTCCGTTCAACAGTTCGCCAACACTTGCCAGTCTCGTTCTGGATTCGGCGAGAGAAGATAAATCACGTGATAAGTTCTCTTTATATCAGGGAAGCATGCTGGACGATCATGTTCCATTCCTGAAAGCCGGCATGCCGGCAATTGATATTATAGATTTTGAATTTGGCTCCAAACCCGGACTGAACGATTACTGGCATACGCCCGAAGATACCCTCGACAAAGTCAGCCCCGACAGTCTCCAGACAATCGGACGGGTTGTTCTTCGCAGTTTAAACAAGTTGATGTAAATGGAATTTCCATGTCTAATTCAATGAACCTGAGATCGCTGGCCGGCATGATTGATCACGCGCTGCTACATCCGACGCTGACCGATAAGGACATCGTTGCCGGATGCAGACTGGCAAAGAAGTGGCATGTGGCAACAGTCTGCGTAAAGTCGTACGCCATTCCACTCGCATGCAAGGCGCTGAAAGGATCGGGTGTCGGCGTATGCTCTGTCATCTCGTTTCCACATGGAAACAGCGCAACCCTCATCAAGACGATGGAGGCTGAATCGGCAGTCTGCGCCGGTGCAAGTGAGATAGACATGGTCATCAACATCGGAAAGGCGCTCGCCGGGGACTGGAAATATGTTTCCCGCGAAATCAGAGCTGTCAATCGCGTCGTCGTCAGAAACGGTGGGATTCTAAAGGTGATTTTCGAGAACGATTATCTTGAGGATCGGCACATCGTCAGATTGTGCGAAATATGTTCGTCCATTCCTGTCGCATTTGTAAAGACTTCGACCGGTTTCGGTTTTGTGAAGCAGAACAACGGGATGTACGCTTGCAAAGGCGCCACAGAACACCATCTGAAGTTGATGCGAAGACATTGTCCACTGTCCGTCGGGATCAAAGCGGCTGGCGGAATCAGGACTCTGGACGAAATGCTGGCAGCCTGCAACGCAGGTGCGACGCGAATTGGCGCAAGCTCGACAGAAAGCATCCTCAAGGAAGCGAAGAAAAGAGGATACAAGTGAGAATAGCGGGCTTGCCGAAGTCGCTATTATCGATCTTGAACATGACTTTGCGCCAAGCGGCAATGACTGACGAGCAGACAATAGAACAAAGTCAGGCTTGATCGTCACTTTAGATTCTGCTGAACAAAACTGAATCTGCGGTCACAAACCGCGGCTACAGAGCATAAGCCGGGCATTTTCGTATTCTGTAGCCGATATTTTTCAGCAGAAATAAATATACAGACATTGCCCCAATACCGCACTCTGAAACCTAACGTCCGCCTTCAACATTTGCGAACCCGACGGGGTGAGCACTATGTTGAACGTTGTGTGTGTCGGACACGGTACTCCGTGTAACGACGACACGCCTGTTAGGCGCTGATTACCGGAGTTTCTTAACTGACGAGTTTTGGAACACTCTGAAACAGACGACGAAGAGGAAGACTATAGATGCAATGGGATATCTTCTTTACGGGTACGCTAATAAGGAAGACCTTGTTCACTTAACAAAGATCAATGCCGCAGATGTGCCGGGACGTGGACTAGCCATCTACATCAATTGGATAAGGTATGTGTTATATGGGTCTCCCGACGATCCCGGAATGCCGACCGATCCGCCGCTGCCTCCTGATGATATGTGAATGGAGACTTGTAACGTCATATCGAGCTATCATTGAGCTTTCCCTCGCATTTCGTTGCCTGTTTTTCGACTCCCGAAAGCCGCAGAGCTCCGGAAAACCACTTGACTTAGATACATGTCTCCTGCAACATCACGCGTCTATTGTTTGGCGCTTAATACGCGAAATTCTAATGGTGTTTTTGTGTGTGGTGACTGCGAGGTGGAGCAATGCCGGCTTCTCAAAATGACAATCAATCCGACTCTGCAAAACGCTGGTATCTGAAGATTGAGGATGGCTCCGTATTCGGCCCCGTTGACCAGGCCGAACTCGTCCATTGGGCGGAACAAGGCAGAGTCGCTCCCGGCAACTATCTGTCCCAAAATCAGAATGACTGGCTGCATGCGGAAACCATCTCGTTTCTGCACATGATCTGGAAAGTCAAATTGGACGACGGTTCTTTTTACGGACCGCTGAACATCAAATCCCTTGCGGAACTTATCCAGGATGGCACGGTATCGCCCAAAGCGAAACTGATCAATACTCTCACAGGCGAAACCTCCACCGCCGACACGCTGCCGGAAATTCTCGGGCAGGCAAAACCTGTGACAGCGCCACAGCCTCCGCCGATTCCAGCAGAACAAGCCGCCCAACCCGCCGCGCAAAGCGCTTCCCAACCGAAGCCCGAACTCGCTTCGACCCAGAAACTGGATACAGAGGCTGAGGAGCCAGCCGCCAAGGAAGCCAATGCCGTCTTCGCCAAGCGCATTGACGAGATACAGACACAGGTAAGCGCCGCCTCCGAGGCAATGCAGGCGACGATTGTGGCCGGCGAAGCCGAGAGACAGCGCCTCGACACTCTGAAGAAGACAAACGAGGAGGCCGCCGCAAAGCTCCAGAAAACAACAGAAGATCTGGGCAAACAGAAGGACATGGCGGCAGAAAGCCTGAAGAAAACACAGGACCAGCTTGCATCGCTCGAGGCGCAGCATCTCGCCAACATGCGCGCAGAAAACGACCAGAAGACGGCGCAACTTACCCAGGAAGCGCGAGAGAAGGAAGCGGAGCTCCTCAAGCAAGCAGAGAAGCTGCAGCAAGAAACCGTGAAAGCCGCGGCAGCCCTCGCACAGGCGGAAGAGGAACTCAAGAATCAATCCTCTGCCTATCAGGAGCTTCAACAGCAAAGCCAGATACGGGAGAAGGAAGTTCAAGCACGGCTGGAGGAGATCACAAAGGGATCGGAAGCGATTGCCGGACAACTCAACGCCGCGCTCAAGGAACTGGAAGTCGAACGATCAGGACATTCGGTCACGAAAGCAGAGATAGCCAAAAAAGCGAAAGAGCTTGCCGCCCGCATCGAACAGCTTCAGAAGGAAGAACAGGATGCCTCTTCCAGACTCAAGGAGACCGACAACGAGCTCAAAAAACAATCTGAGAGCTACCGGGTGCTCGAACAGCAGGCACAGGCGAGGGAACAGGAGCTCCACTCCCAAATCGAGAAGATAAAGCAGGAATCGGTCGCCGCGTCACAGCAACTTCAAAATACGCACAAAGAGCTTGAGGAAGAAAGGGCGCGTTCGCTCCAGGCATTGGCCGAAGCCGGAAAGAGGGAAGCCGGGCTTTCGGCCCGCGTCGAGCAACTCGCCACCGAGTTCGAGAACACAAAACTTCGGCTCGATGCCGAAAGTCAGCGTGCCGATGCCCTGCTCAAGGAACGTAAAGCGGACGCAGACGCGCTAGCAAATGCGGACTCCCAACTAGCCAAGTCCAATGAGGCACTTCGCCAGATGGACGCGCAAAACAAGGCCCGCGAGACACTGTTCAACGAACTCCAGACCAAAGTAAGCAGTCTTGCGGACGAGTTTGAGAATACGAAGCGCCAGCTTGAATCTGAAAAACAGCGTTCAGATGCTTTACTCAAACAGGAGCAGTCGAAAGAGAGCCAGCATAAAAGACAAATCGAACTGTTCCAGCATCTGCTCATGGAAGAGCGCGCGAACATCGAGAAAGACCTCGACGTTGAGAAATCCGTTCTGAATGCAGTCAGAGACGCATATGCGGCAAAGGAAAAAGCAACCCAGGAACGCATATCTCACCTTGTCGCCTTTGCCGGACCGGATGCCACCAGGCAGCAGGCGATGCTCGAAAAACGGTTGGTTGCGCTCGGCCATGCTGATGAGATCGACGCCGCGCTGACGCGCGAACGAAATGAACGCCGGACACTGGAACAGACTTCGAGGGAAAAAGAAGCAGATTATCAGCGGCAGGTTCAACAGGCACTTTCGGAGAAGGAATCCTACGAAATAAGAGTCGTTCATGCCGAACAGGAACTCGCGCAGCAGAGGGCGGTCATTGACGAACTGAAGGGCCGCAGCCAGAAAACGGACAAGGAATTGTCATTCCGTCTGGACCAAATGCAGGATGAGAGCCGCAATATCGCAAAGAAACTTGCGGAGAGCCAGTTGCTACTCGACGAAATGACCAAGCTTAGAGACGATGCTCTCAGCGATGCCAAGCGCAAGGAGGAGGAACTTAACCAGCAAATCGCGCTGCAGAAACGGACCAATGATGAAACCCGCGAGCGCGAAAACCAGCTCACCGCCCGTCTTGACGAGATCGAACACCAGCATATGGCCGCCACCACCAAACTTGACCAGTCTGAGTGGGAGTCTACACAGAAGGAAACAGCACTTTTAAATGAAGTAGAGAGCCTCAAGAAGGACAAGGTCAATCTCGATCAAAATATCGAGCAGATGCATAAAGAGGCAAATGAAGCCGCCATGGCCCTTGACCACGAACGACAGGAACTTGCCAGGCTTACAAGCCTTTACGAGTCTGCGGAAGTTAATGTGCAGGAAAAGGAATATGCGCTAAAGCAGCATGTCGAACATCTTCAGAAGGAATATGACTCCGTCGTTGACCAGTTGAAGAAAGCCAAGGAAGCGCTCGATAAGGAGAAGACGCTTGGCGTCGAAATGGAGAAGAAATCCGAGGACGCCAAACTCGGCCTGTCACAAACGGTGGAAACGCTGACACAGAAGGTCGAGCTGGCCAACGAAGCGCGCAGGCGCGTGGAACATGAACTTCAGAACCAGAAAGAGATCGTCCGATCCATAAAGGAAGAGCTGGTTCGCAAGGACGATGAAGTCAAACAGCGCATGGAGCGCATGTCCCTTGATCAACAGTCGCTGACGGAAAAACTTCAGCGAGAAACAGCCAGGGTTGAGGAGATCAGGAACACACTCAAGCAGAAAGACCAGGAAATCTCCGAGCTTAAGAAGCTCTACGAGTCCGCGCATGAGCAGGCCGACCGTGACCAGGAGGCTTCCCTGAAACTGGTCCAGGAAACGCAGGAGAAAGCCAAAGCGATCTCACAGGCGACGGAACAGGCGCAACGGCAACTGGCGGTGGAAAAAGCCCATACGCTCCAGAAAAACGAGGAGCTTGAACGCCAGAGAAAAGCCCTGCAGGAAGAACAGAAATTGCGCCGCTCCAAGGAACAGGAGCTGGGCCAGATCCGCAAACAATTGGAAGAAGAAAAGCTTCGCAACGGCCAGCGCGACGAGCAGCTAGCCGCATCCAAATCGCAATATGACGAAGAACTCTCCAGAAGAAGAGCCATGGAAGAGACGGTGGCCAAACTCGAGAAAACCGTCAAAGACGCAGAGGACCGCTGTCACCAGCTTGAGCAGGAGCTCGAACAGGAAAGGACGATTTTCAACGAAAACCAGACGCGCGCCCAGCGCGATCAGGAAGAGTTGGCCCAACGTCTGACCCAGGCGCAGGACGAACTGCGCACAACGGCAATCAAGCTGGACGAGGCCATGCAGGAGCTCGATCAGAACAAGCTTATGCTCGAAGACGAACGTACGCGAAACCACCATCGCGAGGAGGATCTTCAAAGCCAGGCCGACCAGATGCAGAAGGAACTGCAATCGCTGAACGCCGAGCTTGAGCAGACCACCCAGGAGTTCGAACAGCAGAAAATGCTTGGAGAAGACGAGCAGGAAAGAAACCGTCTCAAGATCGAAAGTCTGGAGCAGCAGGTCGAACAACTCCAGAGGGAACGTGAAGGCATCTCGGTCCGGCTCGAACAGCAAAAGAAGTTTTATGATGAAGAAAGGGAACAGCGCCGCCTCAGGGAGAACGAACTTCTGCAGCAAAGAAAGGCGCTTCAGGACATCACCGGCACGCTGCGGCAAAAAGACCAGACAGTTGCGCAGCAGAAGAAGCTCTATGACGACGAATGCGCCCGCTGGAAACAGAAAGAGCAGGTCCTCACGCGCAGAATTGACCAGCTCCAGCAGGATTGGAGATCTGCCTCCAGCAAGCTCGAACAGGCACAGAGGGAAGTACTTCAGCAAAGGAAGTTCGTGCAAGCTGACCAGACCAAGTCATCCATTCATATGCGACAGGATATCTCCCGGCGCGTAGCCATTCCCGAAAAGGAAGTGTTTGT
>Ga0181520_10012520_pt1 | contig 10878 bp, 9 predicted proteins | sample PEATcosm2014_Bin_29_FD_132451 | JGI IMG/M metagenome (GOLD analysis project Ga0181520, IMG submission 132451) | Peatland microbial communities from MTU Mesocosm Facility, Houghton, MI, USA - PEATcosm2014_Bin02_30_metaG | ecosystem: Environmental > Terrestrial > Soil > Wetlands > Peat | place...
CGTGCCGCGCGGCGACCTCGCGCATCGCGGCCACGCACGCCCAGCCCCGGTCGGCATCGACCGGCGGGAAGTCGAAGTTCGCCCGGCGCGCGCCCTCCGGCCCATTGGCGCCGGGTCCGAACTTGCCCGACAGCAGCCCGCCGGCCAGCGGGCTCCACACCATCAGCGCCAGCCGTTCCTCGTTCAGCAGCGGCACGATCTCGCGCTCCAGGTCGCGGCCGGCGATGGTGTAGTAGGCCTGCAAGCTGTCGAAACGGGCCAGACCGGCGCGCTCGGAGATGCCGAGCGCCTTCATGATCCGCCAGGCCTGCCAGTTGGACACGCCGACGTAGCGGACCAGCCCCTGGCGCACCAGGTCGTCGAGCGCGCGCAACGTCTCCTCGATCGGGGTGATCGTGTCGGTGCCGTGGATCTGATAGAGGTCGATGTGGTCGGTCTGCAGCCGCGCCAGGCTCGCGTGCACGCTGTCCATGATATGGGCGCGCGAGGCGCGGCGATCGTTCGGGCCGGTGCCCATGGGTCCGAACACTTTTGTCGCGATCACCACGCTGCTGCGGCGGACCCCGAGGTTGCGCAAGGCCTGGCCCAGCAACTGCTCGGATTGGCCGGCGCTGTAGACGTCGGCGGTGTCGATGAAGTTCACCCCGCCGTCGAGCGCCGCGCGGACGATGCCGTCGACCTCGTCCTGTTGCAGCGTGCCGATCTTGGTCCACATCTCGCCGCCGGTGCCGCCGAAAGTCATGGTGCCGAGGCAGATTTCGGACACGAACAGGCCGGTGCGGCCGAACTGGTTATAGCGCATACCTGTCTCCTTGGCGGATCAATCGGGTGGCGTGGTTTCCTCGCCTACGCCGCCTTGAGCCGATCCGCAAAGCTCTTGCGGAATTTTGCCACCTTCGGCGCCACCACGGCCTGGCAATAGCCCTGGAACGGGTTCCGGGCGAAATAATTCTGGTGGTACTCTTCCGCCGGCCAGAACACCTCCAGCGGCTTGACCTCGGTGACGATCGTCCCCGGCCAGATGCCGGCGGCCGCGATCTCGGCGATCACCGCCTCGGCCGCCACCCGCTGGTGGTCGTCGTGGGTCAGGATGATGGAGCGGTACTGCGGCCCGACGTCGTGGCCCTGGCGGTCCTTCGTCGTCGGGTCGTGGATGGTGAAGAACACCCGCAGCAGGTCTTCGTAGCTGATCCCGGCCGGATCGAAGGTGACCTGCACCACTTCGGCGTGCCCGGTCCGCTTGCCGCAGACCTGCTCGTAGCTGGGGTTCGCCAGCTGCCCGCCGGCATAGCCCGACACCACCCGCGCCACCCCGCGCAGCCCCAGATACACCGCCTCCAGGCACCAGAAGCACCCGCCCCCCAGTGTCGCGACCTGTTCCGCCATGGTCCTGCTCCCCCGCTGATGGCTGCGAGATTGGCATGCGGCGCCGGCTTGTCCAGCGCGCGCGCTTTCCCTGGCCGCGCCGGGCGATTAGCCTCGGCGGCAGACCACGGAGAAAACCATGTTCAACGATCCGACCACCCGCTTCCTGGCCTGGCAGCCCGAAATGGCCGCCATCCGCCGCGACATCCACGCGCACCCCGAAATGGGCCTGGAGGAGGTCCGCACCGCCGCCCTGGTGGCGGCCAAGCTGCGGGAGTGGGGCATTGCGGTCACCGAAGGGGTCGGGCGCACCGGCGTGGTCGGCACCATCAAGGGCCGCCGTCCCGGTCCGCGGGCCATCGGGCTGCGCGCCGACATGGACGCGCTGGCCATTTTCGAGGCCACCGGCATGCCCTATGCCTCGACGACGCCCGGCACCATGCACGCCTGCGGCCACGACGGGCACACCACCATGCTGCTCGCCGCCGCCCGGGCGCTGGCCGGGGAGCCGGATTTCGCCGGCACCGTGCACCTGATCTTCCAGCCCGCCGAGGAAGGCCGCGGCGGCGCGGAAGCGATGATCGCCGACGGGCTGTTCGACCGTTTCCCCTGCGATGCGATCTATGGGCTGCACAACCAGCCCGGCATGCCGGTGGGCGCCTTCGCCACCCGCAAGGGTGGCTTCCTGGCCGCCGTCAGCTTCTGGGAGGCGCGCTTCAGCGGCCCCGGCGGGCACGGCGGCGCGGCGCCCCATTTGTCGGCCGACCTATCCGTGGTGGCGGCGCATTTCATCCTCGGCTTGCAGACCATCGTCGGGCGCAACGTGCCGCCGCTGGAAACCGCGGTGATCAGCGTCGGCCACATCGCCGGCGGCGACGCCGAAAGCCCCAACGTGATGCCGGCCGAACTCACGGTCTCCGGCACCGCGCGCTGTTTCAACGACGGCGTGCGCGGCCTGCTGAGCACGCGCATGGCGGAACTGGCGCACGGACTGGCCGCGCTGCACGGCGCCACCGCGACCTTCGATCCGCACTGGAATACGCTGGCGACGATCAACCACGACGCGCAGGTCGAGGTGGCGGCGGCCGCGGCGGCGGCACTGCCCGGCGCGCGGGTGGACGCCGACGCCCCGCCGGTGACCGGCGGCGAGGATTTCTCGTTCATGCTGCGCGTGCGGCCCGGCGCCTTCATGTTCATGGGCAACGGACCCAAGGGCGGGGCCCTGCACACGCCGCAATACGACTTCAACGACGACATCATCCCGCTGGGGGCGGCGTACTGGCTCAGCGTGGTTCAGCAGGAACTGGGGTAGCCCGGCGCGCCTTACGGTCTGGCGCGGTTGGCCCGTGGCGGGTGCCGCTGATCGCCGGTATGCGTTTCCGGGGCATCGGCGTCGGCATCATCGCCCCGCTGATCCCTCACCACTCCCGCCGGGCCGCCTCCTGACCTTACGCGGATAGCGCTGTACCCGGCAGGATCTCGGCGGGCGGCTGACCCGCCCGGAACAGGAACGCCGGATGCGGCCCCGCCAGCTGGGTCTCGCCGTTCGACACAAGGAGCCAATCGCCTTCGGGCAGGCCGACCACCGTGTCCGCCGGATTGGCCAGCAGATATTCGGCCAGCCGCTGCCGGCGCGTCTCGCCCTGATGGCCGGGCGGCATGGCGTCGGTGAAATGCGGGTTGATCTGAAAGCCGACCAGCCCGAGGGCGGCGAAACCCTGCGGATCGACGATCGCCATGTCGTTGCTGGTGCCGATGGTCGGGCAGGCCAGGTTGGAACCGGCGCTCCAGCCGACATACGGCACCCCGGCGCGCGCCCGCGCGGCGATCGGCGCCAGTAGCCCGCGGCGCCGGCACTCGGCGAGAAGGTTAAAAGTGTTGCCGCCGCCGACGAAGATCATCTCCGCCGCCGCGACGGCGGCAGGCGGGTCGGTCATGGCGTGGATGGGATCGAGGACGATCCCGGTCTCGGCGAGCGCGGCCTGGACCTTGGCGGTGAAATCGTCCCAACCCACGGTGACGGAGGCGAAGGGGACGAACAGCGCCCGCGTCCGCCCGCTGGCGATCGCCGCGATGGCGCCGACGGCGTGGGAGAGGTAGCCGCCGTCGGGCGTGCGCGAGTTGCTGAGCAGCAGCAGGTCCATCACAGCACCTCGGCGGTCAGTTTGGCGATCAGGGCGTTCGACAGGATCACCGGGCAATCAGCGCTCTCGGCCGCCGCGCGGCGGTGGTGTTCGACGAAGCCCATGCAATCCATCACCACAATGTCGGCCCACTGGTCGCGCAGGCCGCGCGCCGCCGCCGCGACCGCCGCGTCGTCGCCGGCATAGGGCGAGGCGACGGCGTAGATCGGCGGGTGCGCCAGGCCGGCCCACTTGCCCGCCTCGCTGGCGATCTGCGAGGCCAGCGGCACCACGATGCCGACCTGACGATCCCCCGCCAGCGCCGCCACCGCCGGCGGCACGATGCGGTCCGGCTCGACCAGCCAGGCCGTGCGGCATGTCAGGGAGGCGAACTGACCGGTGCACAGCAGCAGGATCGTCGTGCAGCCCGCCGCCTCCAGGTCGCCGAGTTTTGTCCTCGCCGCCTCCTGCGCCGCGTGGCGGTCGATAGTGACGACGGAGCCGTCGAGCAGGCGGGTGATCAGCTCGGGCTGGCCGGCGACGGGGGCGAAGCGGGCCGCGATTTCCTCCCTGCCGAGGCCGTCGAGCAGGCCCACGTGCAGGCGCGGCACGTCGGCGCCGATGGCGGCATCGAGAATCGGGGTGATGTCCGGCCTCGGCGCCTGGCCGATGGTGATAGTGCCGAGCTTGCGCGACCGCATCGTCATGCCCCCGCCGCCGCCCGGCGCTGCAAATGCGCGAGCGATCCGTACAACGCGATCAGCCGGTCGTATTCCACCGCGTCGTAGAAGCGGGCCGTGCCGCGGGTGAACTCCTTGGCAACCTCGACCGCGAATTTCACGGCGAGCGCGATGTCGGTCTCGTGGCTGGCGCCGGTGCCGCAGCCCGGCACCACGCTTTGGGTGCACAGCGCCACGCCCACGACCGGCGCCGCCGTCGCGATCGAGGGCTGCAGGATGCTGTTGAGGTGGTAGACGCCGTTGCCGTAGGGGGTGATGTCCTGGGTGGTGATCGGGAAGGTGACGGCGAGCCGTCCGCTGGTCATTTCCATGATCCGGATGAGGTCGTCGGAAACCCGCAGGATGTAGCCCTGCTTGACCGTCGGCGAGATGGCGAAGCCCTTGTGGTTGAGGATGCGGTTGCCCTTGGTGGTGTCGATCGACAGCACCGCGTCCATCTCCGGCACCACCTCGTGGGCGTTCATGTCCTCGGTCTCGACTGGCGAGTCCATGAAATCGACGGGCTCGTGCGGGCGTGTCGGGGCGTCGGGGCAGACATGGGTGCACAGGATGACGTCGCCGGGGAGCACGTCGCCCTGGGTCTGCATGTGCGCGAGTTTTAACGCCGTGGCGACCGCCGCGACCGCGCCGTCGCCGTCGGACACCAAGCCGATCCGGGTCGGCCGCGCGCCGATGCCGCCCAGCCGCCCGACCACGCCCAGGGTCGGCGCGCTGCCCCCGGCGAGCCGCCCGTGGCTGCCCGGCACGACGATTTTCACGAAGTCGGTCGCGCCCTTGGCGCCGTCGATCCGGGTGACGGTGACGGCCGCCGCGGGGGTGCGGGCAAACAGGTCGACCACCGTCCGGCCCGACGCGTGAGCGCTGTCGAACGCCTCGAAGACCTGGATCGTTTGCGCAAGGCTCATGATTGTGATCCTCCTTGGGTGCGACGTTTTGAGACCACCGGGGAGTCTGACGCAATGACCGAAGCCGCCGCCCTGCTCGCCGATTTCGGCATCGACCGCGCGACGCTGTCGGGCGGCCCATTGCGCGCCCACTCGCCCATCCACGGCACGGTGACAGCCCGGCTGGCGATGGCCGGGGCCGCCCAGATCCGCGCCGCCATCGCCCGCGCCGCCGCGGCTTTCCCGGCCTGGCGCGACACCCCCGCGCCGCGCCGGGGCGAGCTGGTCCGCCTGCTCGGCGAGGAACTGCGCACCGCGAAAACCGCGCTGGGCCGCCTGGTGACCCTGGAGGCCGGCAAGATCGTGCAGGAAGGGCTGGGCGAGGTGCAGGAGATGATTGACATCTGCGACTTCGCGGTCGGCCTTTCCCGCCAGTTGCACGGGCTGACCATCGCCACCGAACGGCCCGGCCACGCGATGCGCGAAACCTGGCACCCGCTCGGTCCGGTCGGCGTCATCACCGCGTTCAATTTCCCGGTCGCCGTGTGGTCGTGGAACGCCGCGCTGGCGCTGGTGTGCGGCGATCCGGTGGTGTGGAAGCCGTCGGAAAAAACCCCGCTCACCGCGCTCGCCGTTAAAGCCCTGTTCCACCGCGCCGCCGCCCGTTTCGGCGGCGTGCCGGAGGGGCTGCTGGAAGTGGTGATCGGCGGCGCTGAGGCCGGCGCGGCGCTGGTGGACGATGCCCGCGTACCGCTGATTTCCGCCACCGGGTCCACCCGCATGGGCCGCGCCGTCGCGCCCCGGCTGGCCGCGCGCTTTGGTCGCGCGCTGCTGGAACTGGGCGGCAACAACGGCATGATCGTCTGCCCCTCGGCCGATCTCGATCTGGCGCTCCGTGCCATCCTGTTTTCCGCCGTCGGCACCGCCGGACAGCGCTGCACCAGCCTGCGCCGGCTGTTCGTGCATGCCGACATCTACGATGCGCTGGTCCCCCGGCTGGTGCGTGCCTATGCGTCCGTGCGGGTCGGCGACCCGCGCGATGCCGCCACCCTGGTCGGCCCGCTGATCGACGCCGCCGCCTATGACGCCATGCAGGCGGCGCTGGTTGACGCCCGCGCCCAGGGCGGCACCGTGCACGGCGGCGAACGCCTGCTGACCGACGCTTTTCCGAAGGCGTTCTACGTCCGCCCCGCCATCGTCGAGATGCCGGGGCAGACGGAAATCGTTGCCCGGGAGACGTTCGCCCCCATCCTGTTCGTCATGCGCCATGACAATACCGGGCAGGCCCTGTCCTGGCACAACGCGGTGCCGCAGGGCCTGTCATCGTCCATCTTCACCAACGACCTGCGCGAGGCCGAGTTTTTCCTCTCGGCGGCGGGCAGCGACTGCGGCATCGCCAACGTCAACATCGGCCCCAGCGGCGCGGAAATCGGCGGCGCGTTCGGCGGCGAGAAGGAAACCGGGGGCGGGCGCGAATCCGGCTCCGACGCCTGGCGCGCCTACATGCGGCGCGCCACCAACACGGTGAACTTTTCTCCGGCGCTGCCGCTGGCCCAGGGGATCAAGTTCGACGCCGGCGTTTGAAGATGGATATGCGGTAAGACTATATCACGGCAGGAACGGTCCCCAGCCCGCGCGCACCGGATGGTCCGGCGCTAGCGGCAGCTCGACCGCGGTGTTGGTCGCCGAGGCGTAGTAGATGGCGGATACCAGCTCCAGCGAGCGGTAGGCGTCCTGCAGGCTGAGCGGCCACGGCGCGGTGCCGGCCAGGGCCGGATGGAGTGCCTCGAACAGCCCGGCGAAACTTTCCTGGCGCGGCACGACGCCGGCCAGTGCCGCGTCGATTTCCGCCTGTCCGCGCGCCCCGCGGGCGACGAAGCGCCAGGCGCCCTCGGCCGGGCGGTAGGGCGGCACGCCGGGGTTCTCCGCCGTCAACTCGGTGAAGCAGAACCGCAGTTTTGTCACCTCCTCCGCCGCACCGAGGGTGACCGAGGAGGTCACCAGCGCGCCCGAGGCCATTTCCAGGCAGATCGCGGCGCAGTCCTCGGTTTCGATCGCATTGACCCGGGTGGCGACCTTGGCGGACACCCGGCGCACGGGGCCCATCGTGAAGGTCAGCAGGTCGTGCTGGTGAATCGCGTGGCCGAGGATGGCACCGCCCAGCTCGGTCGCCTTGCGGCCGCGCCAGTGCACGTCGTAGTACTCGGGCGGGCGGTTCCAGTGGGTCTCGATGCTGGCCACCAGCGAGCGGCCGGCGAGGCCGACCTCGATCAGCCGCCGCAGCCCGGCCAGGCCATTGCCGTAACGGTACTGATACACCGGCACCACCGCACGGTTGGCCTGCGCGGCGGCGCGCATCAGCCGCTCGACCTGGGCCAGCGAGCCGACCAGCGGCTTTTCGCACAGCACCTGCCTGCCGGCGGCCAGCGCGGCCTCGATGGCCTCGAGATGCAGCCAGGGCGGCAGGCAGATGTCCACCAAATCGATGTCGGGGCGGGCCAGCACCGCATCGTACGAGGTTTCCACCACGGCGCCGGGCGCCTCCGCCGCCAGGGCCGCCGCGCGGGAGGCGTCCAGATCGCAGACCACCGCGACCTGATAGCGCTCGCGGTTGGCGAGAAACCCCTCCACATGCGCGGCCCCGATGCCGGCGCCGATCACCGCGACGCGGAATCGCCGGTCCATCAGCCCGCGTCCGGCCGCGCCAGGTTGCCGAGCCGGGTCGCCATCGCCTCGGCCCGCATCGCCAGCTCCATCACCTTGAAGCAATGGCGCTGCGTCATCGCGGTTTCGGTGCGGTCGAGCACGTCGGCCACCAGATCGGGATAATAGGGCAGACCGGCGTCGGAGCAGTTGATGTACTGGGTGGATTTGTTATCGATCAGGAACAGATGGCCGGTGCCGTCGCGGCCGGCGATGTCGACGTTCTGGCGCAGCTCCAGGGTGCCCTCGGTGCCGAGGATGGTCAGCCGCCCGTCGCCCCAGGTCGGCAGTCCGTCCGGCGTGTACCAGTCCACCCGCACGTAGCCGCGGCCCTGCGCGCTGCCCAGCAGCATCTCGCCGAAATCGGCGAAGTCCGGATCGCCGGGATTGGCGAAGTTGCCGATCGCGGCGTGGACGATGTCGGCGTCCGCCGAGCCGGTGAAGGTGAGGAAGCTCTCGATCTGATGGCAGCCGATGTCGCACAGGATGCCGCCGAACCGGTCGTGCTGGAAGAACCAGGCGGGCCGCAGGTGGCGGTTCAGCCGGTGCGGCGCCAGCACGACGGTCTGCACCACGCGCCCGATCGCGCCGGCCCGCACCAGTTGGAGGGCGCGCGTCGCCGTCGTCGATTCGAAGCGCTCGGAATAGTTCACCGACCAGATCCGCCCGGTCTCGGCGACCGCCTGGCGCAGGGCGGCGAGTTGTTCGGGAGTGGTGCAGCCCGGCTTGTCGGTGCCGACGTCCTTGCCGGCCCGCATCGCCGCGATGGCGATGGCGGCGCGGTCGGCGGGAATCGCGGCGGTGAGGATGAGCTGTACCGTCGGGTCCTCGATCAGGCGCCGGCGATCGGCCACCCGCGGGATGTGCGGAAAGCGCTTGATGAAGCCGGCGAGCGGCTGCGGTTCGCCTTCGGTCCAATAACCGGCGCACTCGTGGCCGAGCTCGAGCAGGCGGCCCGTCATTTCGTAGATATGGCGATGATCGACGCCGATCACCGCGAACCTGATCCGCCGCTGGGCTGGCTCAGCCATCTGTCACTCTCCTGAATTGCCGCATCTGGGCGCGCCGATCATAGCCCCCGGCGCGCGGCCCTGTCAGTGCTGCGGCGCCGCCGTGCCGATGCCGCCCCGGGTGAGGCCGAGCAGGATGCAGGCGCCGAGCACCAGCATGATGCCGGCCAGCACGAAGGCGCCGGTGAATCCCCACCAGCTCACCAGGTAGCCGGTGACGATCGGCGCGGTCACCGCGATCACGTTGGCGCCGCTGGTGAACAGCGCGATGGCGCGGCCCGCGTCGCCGGGTCGGAGGACGAGATCGTTGCACAGCACCGAGTTCAGCGAGATGGCGTTGGCCATGAAGGTGACGCAGATCGTCAGTGCCAGCACCACGGCCCAGGTCGAGGTGAGCCAGGGCGTGGTCACGATCAACAGCGCCGGAATGAAGGAGAGCACCACCGCGATGCGCCGCCCGCCGGCCCTGAGCGACTCGGGGGTGAACACGAGGTCGGTGACGCGGGCCAGCGCGATGCTGCCGACCACCGCGGTGCCGTAGATGATGGCCGTGTACATCCCGGAACCGAAGATCGCGATGCCGCGCTGGGTCTGCAGATAGTTCGGCAGCCAGGTCAGCAGGAAGTAGTAGGCATAAACGAGGCAGCCCTGCGCGAGGGTGATGCCCCACATCGGCAGGCTCTTCAGCAGCGCAAGGTAGCCGCCCGAGCCTGGATCGGTGACCTTGCTCTCGTCGCGGTTGGCGAGGATCAGGCCGCGCTCGCCCTCGTCGAGCCACGTCGTATCCTTGGGGTCGCGCACGAAGAGCAGCCAGACCGCTGCCCAGACCAGCCCGACGGCGCCGGTGACGATGAAGGATGCGCGCCAGCCGAAGTCGCGCACCAGCCAGCCGACGAACAGGGCACCGAACCCGACGCCGAAAGACTGGCCCAGCGAGATCGCCGAAATCGCCAACCCGTATTCCGACCGCGGCGCCCAGGCGCGCACGGTTCGCGTTCCCATCGGCCAAGCACCAGCCTCGCCCGCGCCGAGGCAGACGCGGGCGATCAGGAGGCCGGTCAGGCCGACCGCGACCGCGGTTCCGGCGGTCGCCAGCGACCAGAACCCGACGGCCAGCGGCAGCAGGAAGCGAAAGCCGAATTTGTCGGCGAGCGAGCCGCCCGGGATCAGGAAGACGATGTAGGACCACAGGAATGCCGAGAACAGCCAGCCCAACTGGATCGGGCTGAGGCTCAGTTCCCTGGCGATCGAGCTGGCCCCGACCGACAGGTTGACGCGATCGACGTAGTTGATCGCGGTCATCAGGAACAGCAGGGCATAAACGAAGACCCGTCCGGGCACTTTGAACGGGCGCGTCGCGGGCGATCCCTGTGGCGTCGTTGTCGTGGCCATCGCACCCTCCTTGCCCAAGCGGTCGTATTCTAGGATACAAACGGGCTGGGCACGATGGCATTGATCCACGTCAAGGTCGGTCCGGATACGACTTGATTGCCGGCGGCCCAACAACAAAAGACACCCGGCCGGAAGGCCCGGCCGGGTGTCCTGCCTGATCGGGGGCGATCGGGGCGGTTACTTCGCCGCGGGCTTGCGTCCGCGCTTGGCCGGCGCCTTCACCGGGGCGGGCGGCGGCGGTTCTGGGGCCGCGACGACCGCGCGGCGTCCCAACCCGATCTTCCGGGCCAAGGTCGAGCGGTGTTCCGCATAGTTGGGGGCCACCATCGGGTAGTCACGAGGCAATCCCCATTTCGCCCGATACTGGTCGGGAGTCATGTTGTACGCGGTTTTTAGATGCCGCTTGAGCATCTTCAGCTTCTTGCCGTCTTCCAGGCAAATGACGTAATCGGGGAACACGGACTTCCGGACGGGAACGGCCGGTTCCGGCCGCACCGGTTCTTCGGCTGTCTTGCCGAGGTCGGACAGTGTCCGGTACACCATTTCAATCAGTGGCGGCACTTCCGCACTGTCCAGCTTGTTGTGCGAGACGTGCGCGGCCACAATTTGCGCCGTCAGCCGGCGGAACAGATCGGCTTCGCCTTGATCTGACATATCATTC
>Ga0181520_10012521_pt1 | contig 10877 bp, 8 predicted proteins | sample PEATcosm2014_Bin_29_FD_132451 | JGI IMG/M metagenome (GOLD analysis project Ga0181520, IMG submission 132451) | Peatland microbial communities from MTU Mesocosm Facility, Houghton, MI, USA - PEATcosm2014_Bin02_30_metaG | ecosystem: Environmental > Terrestrial > Soil > Wetlands > Peat | place...
AGCCGTGCCGGCGGCGCAGGTCGGACAGCGCCGTGCCGCCCGGGAAATTGCAGTATTCGAGAAAATGCCCGGCATCCTGGGGACCGCGCGTGCCGAGGTTCACCGCCAGCATCGGCTCGATGCGCGCCATCCGGCACCAGTCGATGAATTCGTTCGTCCCGAAGGTGTTCGGCTCGGTGGAGAACCAAGCGTAATCCAGCCGCCGCGGCCGCCGTTCCACCGGCCCGACGCCGTCCTCCCAGTTGTAGCCGGAAACAAAGTTACCGCCGGGGTAGCGCATGATGGTCGGTGCGAGCTCGCGCACCAGCGCCATGACGTCCTGGCGGAAGCCCTGCGCGTCCGCTGTCGGGTGGCCCGGCTCGAAGATGCCCCCATAGACGCACCGGCCCAGGTGCTCGATGAAGGCGCCAAACAGGCGGCGATCGGTGGCACCGATGGTAAAGTCGCGGTCGAGCAACACAAAGCTCCGGCGCATGGTGGTCTCCCCGGTCACAATGGATGAGACACTACCCGAAAAAGGAATGGGGTCCAGAGGTCCCCTGACCCCTGGACGGTCCAGCGCGGAAACCCCAGTCTTGCCTTCGTCTGTGCAAGCTCGGACCTCCCGCCTATCATGCCCCAGACGCGTGTGCATAAGGGCTGGCCCGAAGGAGGTAACGATGCAAAACCGCAAGATGACGATGGCTGTCATCGTCGGCAACCGTGGCTTTTTCCCGGATCACCTGGCCGAGTCCGGCCGCGCCGAGATCATCGCCGCTCTCGCGCGCGCGCGCATCGATCCCGTCATGCTGGGCGAGGAGCAATCCAAGCACGGCGCGGTTGAAACCCGCGAGGACGCCAGGCGCTGTGCCGCCCTGTTCGCCGAGAACCGGCAGCGGATTGACGGGGTGATCGTCACCCTGCCCAATTTCGGCGACGAGCGAGCTGTCGCGGATACGCTGCGGATGGCCAGGCTCGAGGTGCCGGTGCTGATCCAGGCGACCCCGGATGCGCCGGACCGGATGGGCATCACCCACCGGCGCGACAGTTTCTGCGGCAAGATGTCGGTGTGCAACAACCTGCGCCAGTACGGCATTCCCTATTCGCTGACTGGGCTGCACACGGTCGCGCCCGACAGCGACGCCTTCCGCGCCGATCTCGACTGGTTCGCCGCGGTCTGCCGTGTCGCCAAGGGCCTGCGCAACCTGCGTGTCGGCTGCATCGGCGCCCGCCCCGCCGCCTTCAATACCGTGCGCTACAGCGAAAAACTGCTGGAGGCGAGCGGCATTTCCACGGACACGGTGGACCTCTCCGACATCCTCGGCCGCATCCAGCACCTCAAGGACGACAACGATGGCGTTCAGCGCAAGCTTGCGCAGATCAAGGAATATGTCGGAACCCGCGGCATCCCCGACGCGTCGCTGACGAAGATGGCCAAGCTCGGCCACGTCATCGAGGACTGGATGCGCGAGGCCGACATCACGGTCAGCGCGATCCAGTGTTGGACGGCAATGGAGGAGTTCTTCGGCGTCGTGCCCTGTACCGTCATGAGCATGATGAGCAACGACCTGCTTTCGAGCGCCTGCGAGGCCGACATCTGCGGCACCATCAGCATGCACGCCCTTGCGCTGGCCTCGGAGACGCCGAGCGCGCTGCTCGACTGGAACAACAATTACGGCGCGGACCCCGACAAGGCGGTGTGCTTCCATTGCAGCAACCTGCCCAAGAGCTTCTTCGCCGATACGCGCATGGACTACCAGGCGATCATCGCCGGCACCGTCGGCAAGGACAACACGTTCGGCACCGTGGTCGGCCGCGTGAAGGCGGGGCCGATGAGTTTCGCGCGCTTCTCCACCGACGATTCCGCCGGCGTGATCCGTGGCTATGTCGGCGAGGGGGCATTCACCGACGACCCGCTCAACACTTTCGGCGGCGCCGGCGTGGTGCGGATCCCGAACCTGCAGGGCCTGTTGCACTACATCTGCGAGAACGGCTACGAACATCATGTGGCGGCGAACTTTTCCAGTTCGGCGGGCGCGGTGCACGAAGCGGTGACGCGCTATCTGGGCTGGCAGATGCACTGGCATCGTAACTAACGGAATGGGGTGGCCATGACCATTGTCGCGGGGGTCGATTTCGGCACACTCAGCGTGCGTGTCTCGATCGTGGACAGCGGACGGGGACTGCTTGCCTCCGCGGTCGCCGAATACCCGTTGCACCGGCGCCGGGATGACCCGGATTTCGCCACCCAGTCGCATGACGACCAGATGGATGCCCTGGCGTCGGCGACGCGACAGGCGGTGGCGGCGGCTGGGGTTCCAGGAACCGACGTGGCGGCGATCGCACTCGACACCACCGGGTCGAGCGTCATCCCGGTGGATCGGAACCTGCGCCCGCTCAACGAGTATTATCTCTGGTGCGACCACCGGGCCAAGCAGGAAGCCGAAGAGATCACCGCGGCGGCGCATCGCGAGGGGTTGGCGGCGATCGACTGGTGCGGCGGGGTGTACTCGGCGGAGTGGGGATTCGCCAAGCTGCTGCACTGGTTGCGCCACAATCCCGACAAGCGAGCCGCTTTCGCCAGCGCCTTCGAGAATTGCGACATGGTGGCGGCGACGCTGGCCGGCATCACCGATCCGCGCGAGGCCAAACGCAGCGTCTGCGCGATGGGCCACAAATGGATGTGGAACCGCGCCCTCGGCGGGCTGCCGCCGGAGGCATTTCTTGTCGGCGTCGACCCGCTGCTCGCCGGCGTGCGTGCGCGCCTCGACGGCGTTTACGCGACGTCCGACGCGATCGCTGGCGATCTCGCGCCGGAGTGGGCCGCGCGGCTGGGCCTCAGCGCCGGCATTCCGATTCCGGTTGGCGCGTTCGACGCGCATTGGGATGCGATCGGTGCGGGTGCTGCCGAGGGGGACGTGGTCAACGTGATCGGCACCTCGACCTGCATGATCGCCTATGCCGCCGAGGAACGGCTGGTGCCGGGCGTGTGCGGCGTCGTGCCGGGCAGCGTGCATCCCCGCTTCACCGGCATCGAGGCCGGCCTGTCGGCCGTCGGCGACATCTTCAGCGCCATCGCACGGCGTGCCGGCACAACGGTGGCCGAACTGAGCCGTGGATTGGAGGCCTATCGCGCCGGCCAGACCGGGCTGTTGCGCATGACCTGGGACAACGGCGACCGCACCGTGTTGGTGAACGCCAGGGTCGGCGGCATCACGATCGGCTGGAACCTGCAGCACACGGCGCGGGACGAATTGTTCGCCGCCATCGAGGGCACCGCGTTGCACACCCGCGTCATCCTCGACCGGATGGAGGAGTACGGCGCGCGCGCGCCGCGCGTGATCAACGGCGGCGGCGTGCCGCAGAACAACCCCGTGCTCAATCAGGTCTACGCGAACGTGCTGAACCGGCCGGTGCTGGTGCCCGCCGGCAAGGTGACGGGGCTCGGTTCGGCGATTTTTGCTCTCCTCGCCGCCGAGGCGTTCCCGACGATCGAAGCCGCCCAGGCCGCCGTGTGCCCGCCGCACACGGTGTATCTGCCGCAACCCGAGGCGCGGCAGGCCTGCGACGCATTGTACGGCCTGTTCCGCCGCATCTACTTCGATTTCGGCAAGCCGGCGGCGGGTACGTTGTTCAGCGATGTGCTGCCGACGTTGATTCAGGTGGCGCGGGGGTGATTGGCGTCCTGGCCGTACCAGGCGCCGGGGCCGTGCTTGCGCTCGTAGTGGTAGGCCAGGATGTGCTCCTCCAGAACCGGCGCGTTGACATCGACCGCCAGTGTGGCGCTGGCAATGCGCGCGATCTCTTCGAGGATGACGGCGTTGCTCGCCGCTTCCCCGGCCGAACGGCCCCAGGTGAACGGTCCATGGCCGCCCACCAGCACCATGGGCCGCGCCAGCGGATCGGAACCGGCGAAGGTCCGCACGATCTCCAGGCCGGTCTCGCCTTCGTAGTCCCGCCGCACCTGCTCCTCGCTCAGCGCCGCGGTGCAGGGTACCGAGCCGAAGCAGTAATCGGCGTGCGTAGTGCCGAAGCAGGGGATCTCCCGCCGTGCCTGCGCCCAGGCGACGGCATGCCGGGAGTGCGTGTGCGCGACCGCGCCGATGCCCTTAAAGGCGCGATAGAGCGCGGTATGGGTGCGCGTGTCGGTGGACGGGTTGCCGTCGCCTTCGATCACCGCGTTGTCCAGGCCGACAACGACCATCTTCGACGGCGTCAATGCGCCGTACGGGACGCCTGAGGGTTTGATAACGACAAGACCACTTTCGCGGTCGATGCCGCTGACATTGCCCCAGGTGTAGAGCGCCACCCCGTGACGGGGCAGTTCCAGATTGGCCTCGCAAACACGTTCGCGCAGTTCCTTCAGCAGCATCACGCGGTCTCCTCCACATGTCGGTCCTGGGACGGACGCTCCGTAGCACGGCTCACGGTTCGAGGCGGAGCAGTGAAACACCTTGGCGTGGCAGCGTCATTCGTAACTTCGTCACATCGCCCGATCCATCGACCATGACCGCCGCGTCGAGCCGATCGAGTTGGCCCGAGCGCTCAAGCCGCGCGTAGTCCGCGCTGCCGATGGTCTGGGGCTTTCCCATGGCCTGCCAGACCGCAAAGGCATTCGAGTGATCCGCATCCATCCGGTAATGCCGGACCACGCCCGGGGATGGCAAGCCGCTGACGGAGACCGTGACATCAGCAACCGGCCCGACCGTATCGTCGTCATGATAGTGCCAGACCAGAACGCTGACGCCTCCGGCGTCGCGCGTCGCCACGGCATTGACATCAGGCGCCGCGCGGACGCCGTTGGCCAGCACCTGCTCGATGGGCAGCGCCTGGCTGCTGCGGATGGCGATCCAGTCGCCGCCCAGCATGCCGAGCATGCGGAAGGCGTTCAACACCGGCTTGTCGATGCCGTTCGTCGCGAGGTCGCGGAATCCGTCGAAATACGGCTGTCCCTCGAACATGAACGCCCAGGTCACCGCGCCCTCGATGGGGATGCCGGCGCGGCGTGACAGTTCATAGGTCCGCAGCATCGTCTCGACCACATAGACGCCGTAGAACGGCCCGTTGCGATAGGCGTTCTGCGGATAGACCCGCGCCGAACAGGCGGCGCAGCCCTCCGGATCGGATTCACCGATGATCACCGGCAGTCCCTCGAGGGCTGGAAACTCGCCGATGATCGCGAGGCCGGTCTCGATGTCGCGCAACTGATTGGCGATGCCCATGCGGACGTGGCCGTCATGAACCTCCGGCCGGCCCTTGGCGTGGAAAGCCAGAAAGTCGATCGGCGATCCGGTTTCGACCACATGTGCCAGGAACGCCCGCAGGAATGGTCCTGCCTTTTCGCGCCCGAACGGGCCGCAGGTGTGCGGGCCACCGACGCGCGCCTCGGGCAACGCACGCTTCACCGCCTGGGCGCTAGCATCGTAGAGGGCGCAGTACTGCGGAATCGTTCCGGTCCAATAATTGCCGTCCGGCTCGTTCCACACTTCCCAGCGCCAGCCCGACACGACATCGTGGCCATACCGGCCGGCCAGATGTCGGGCCCAGGCTTCGACCAGCCCGCCCCATTTCACCAAATCGTTCGGCGGTGCCGCCCATCCCGTCACGATGGTCTTGTTGACCGCCTCCAGCGTCCAACTGTGCCGGTACGGGCCGGGGTCGTCCGACAAGGCCTCCGGCGTGAAGCCGATCTCGATCAACGGGATCGTGCCGGCTTCGACATAAGCATCGAAGATGCGGTCGATGATCGTCCAGTCGTACACCGGGTTGCCGGCGGCACCCTCGGTATAGGCGTTCGTCGATCCCCATTTGAGCGATGGGGTGCCGTCGCCGCTGGTCAGCAGGTTGTGGGTGCGCACACGGATCGGCTCCGGACTCAATGCCGCGAGTTCACGCAGGAGCTTCCGGCCATGCGTCGTGTAGGTGTAGTTCGGCTCGTCATAGCCGAACCAGTTCCACAGCGGACGATAGGGGCCGGTCCGGCGATCGGCCTGCACATCGATCGCCACCGCGATTGCACTATGCATGTTGGCGCGCCTCCAGGCGGGTGAACTGCAGCATCAGTCCGAGATATCGGCGGGCGGTGCGACGCGCAGCCGATCCGGATCACCGGCCGCGTCCGGCGACAGCACCGCAGCTTTCAACAGGATAGAATACGGATGGCGCGGCGCGTCCAGCACTTTCCGCGCATCACCGGCCTCAACCACGCTGCCGCGCCGCATGATGATGATGCGATCACTGATCGTGTAGGCGGTGGCGAGGTCATGGGTGATGTAAATGATCGACACGCCCAGGGTGTCGCGCAGCGTGCGGAACAAGTTGACGATAGACATGCGCAACGAGGCATCGACCATTGACACCGGCTCGTCGGCGATGATCAGTGCCGGTGAAGATATCAGGGCGCGGGCGATGGCGACCCGCTGCAACTGCCCGCCGGACAACTCGTGCGGATAGCGGCGGCGCACCTCCGCCAGCGACAAGCCGACTTGCAGCAGCGCGCCGTCCGCCAGCTGCTCGGCGGTGCTCTGGTCGTTGGCACCGGCAAAGCGGCGTGCGGTCATGAACAGATACCGGTCCAACCGTTTCAGCGGATTGAACGCCTCGAACGGATTCTGGAAGATCGGCTGTACCAGCTTCATGAAAGCCAACCGCGCGGCCCGGCGGCGGATCGCCGCGAGGTCGCCGCCGCGAAAGCGAATAACCCCCGAGCTCGGCGGCACGATGGCCAGGATCATTCGCGCCAAGGTGGTCTTGCCGCTGCCCGATTCTCCGATGATGGTAAAGATTTCGGGCTTTTCGGCTTCGATCGCGAAACTGACGTGGGTGACGGCACTCACCCGGCGCCGGGCGAACACGCCACCACCGCGATAAATGCGCGATACGTCGTTGACCTCCAGCAGCGGCGCGGCCATCACCGGGCGGCTCCAACCGCAAAGCAGGCGACGCGGTGGCCCGGCGCCACGGCTTCCATAGGCGGTGCCTGCTGACCGCAGACCGCCATGGCCATCGGACAGCGCGGGTGGAAGCGGCAGCCCGGCGGCGGGACGGCCAAGTTCGGCGGCGCTCCTTCCAGGCCGCGCTTGGTGGATGCATCGCCGATCCGCGGCAGGCTGCGGACCAGGTGCGCCGTGTAGGGATGCAGCGGTCGGCTGAAGATCTCGGCGGTGGCGGCTTCCTCGACAAGGCGGCCGGCGTACATGATGCCCAGGCGGTCCGACAGATTAGCGTGCACCGACATGTCATGGGTGACAAACAGCAGCGAGGAACCGAGCTCCTGCTGGATCGCACGGATCATCACCAGCACGCTTTTCTGCACCACCACGTCCAGCGCCGTGGTCGGCTCGTCGGCGATGATGAAGTCCGGGCGGCAGATCGTCGCCAGGGCGATGGCGATGCGTTGGCGCATGCCACCGGACAGCTCGTGCGGATACGCCTCGAGCACCTCGGGCGCCAGATCGAGCCGATGCAGGTGGCTGCGCACGCCATCCAGGAATTCCGGCATCGGACCACCGATATGACGGTAGGCGAAATCGACGAAGGAGTGCCGCACCCGCCGCACTGGGTTCAGCACACTCATCGATCCCTGCATGACGTAGGAGAGGTGCTTCCAGCGGATGGCGCTGAGTTCGGCCTGCGTCGCGGTTTGCATCACCAGCCGCCGATCGCCGAAACTGAAAGCGATGTCGCCGGACCGCACCCGCAACGGCGGGCGGATCGCACCGGCGATCGTGCGGATCAGGGTGGACTTTCCGCAACTGGATTCGCCGGCCAGGCCGTAGATTTCGTTGCGCTCGATCCGCAGGCTGACGCCGTCCACGGCCCGCACCTCGCGCGCGACGCCAAACATCGAGGTGGCGTAGTAGGCCCGCAGATCATCGACCGTGAGGATGGGCGCTGCGGTCATCCCTGCACCCTGTCTAGCCGGCTGCGCGGATCGATGAATTCATTCATCGACACCGCCAGCAGGAACAAGCCGATGAAGGTCGTCACCACCAGCACCACCGGAAAGGCGATCCACCACCAGATCCCCGCGACCATGGCAGTATGTTGGTTGGCCCAGTACAGCATGACCCCGATGGTCGGGGTATTGATGTCGGTGAAGCCGAGCACCGACAGCGTCACCTCCAGCCCAATCGACCAGTTAATATTGTTCATGGTGGTGGAGAACACGATCGGCAGTACATAGGGCAGGTGCTCCTGCACCAGCACTTGGCGGGTCGTCATGCCGGAAAAGATCGCGGTTTCGGTGAACTCGCGTGTGCGCAGGCTCATCGCCACCGAGCGGATCAGCCGTGCGTCGTAGGCCCAACCCAGGCCGGCCATCGCCAGCGCCAGCAACAGCCACGACATGTGGTCACGTAGCACGAAGTAGAGCATCACCAGGATTGGGAACAGCGGAATGACGATGAACGTGTCGTTGATCGACATCAGCAGCCGGTCGATCGCCCCCCCCGTATAGCCGGCGATCAACCCGATCACGAGCGACAGGCAACGGCTTATGAAGGCCACGGTGACGCCGAACAGCAGCGTGTTGCGGATGGCGACGGAGAGTTGCCAGAACACGTCCTGGCCGCGCGAGTTGGTACCGAGCGGATAGGCCCAGCAGGGCGGTACGTCCGGTGGCACGACATAGGCGTCGTTGGGCGGATACGGCGAGACGAAGGACAGCAGGGCCACAGTGATGACGATGCCGAGCAGAACGACGCCGGCGGCGAAGGCGCGGTTGGTGCGCAGCAGGTCGCGCAGCACTCGCCACATGGTCTAACCCACCCGCGCGCGCGGATCGAGCAGCGGATACAGCAGGTCGATCATCAGCACCGCAGTGGCGACGGCAACGATCGACACGGTGCCGATGCCGAGAACGAGGCTATAGTCGCCAGCATGCACGGCATCGATCAACAAGCTCCCGATCCCTGGATAGCCGAACACCTGTTCGGTGATGATGGCGCCGTTGAAGATGCCACCAACCGACATCGCCAGCCCGGTGACCTGCGGCATCAGCGCGTTACGCATGACGTACGATCGCAAAATCCGCTGCGGGCTGACTCCGCCAAGCTCGGCATAGGCGACATAGTCCTCGGTGACGATGTTGGAAACCAGCGCGCGCATGCCCATGAACCAGCCGCCGATGCCGACCAGAACCAGCGACAGCAGCGGCAGGACCGAATGCAGCAGCACGCTGCCGACATAGGCAGCGTCCAGGCGTTGCGGCAGGTTCATTTGCGAGCCGCCGGTGATCGGCAGCACCGGCCACACATAGCCAAACACGATCAGCAGCACGAACGCGAGGATGTAGTACGGAATCGGATGGAACCCCATCGCCACCACGCCGGCGGCGCGCAGAACTCTGCTGTTGCGGTGGTAGCCCGCCAGCCCCCCCAACAGATTGCCGAGCGCCCACGAAATCAGCGTCGCGGTGGTCAGCAACCCTACCGTCCACGGCAGCGCCCGGCGAATCAGCACCGAAACGGGCGTCGGGAACGCTGACAGCGACGGGCCAAAATCCGCCAGCGCGACACGCTTCCAGAAGGCGAGGTACTGATGCGCCAGCCCGCCCTGCAGCCCGTAGAGGTCACGCAACGACTGGCGCATCAACGCGATCGCCTCCGGGCTGGTGCTGCCAAAGGAGGTGGTCGCGGAGATCGTCTGCTCGACCGGGTCGATCGGCGTCGCATGCGTTATAAAAAACGCAATATTGACGCCGATGAACACCACCAGGACGAATTGACCGATGCGGCGGAGCAGATATCTTACGTACGATGACATTCCACTGCGCCGCAGCGTTCTATTGGCGCGGCCTGAGCTTCGCCATCATGTAGCGGGTGTTACCCCAGTTCGGCACCGGATCGGTATACGGCGCGGTGGCCGCGTCTGGGTAGCCGGTCCAGTAGGTCTCGTCCATGACCGTGAACACGTTGTAGGCCATCAATGGGATCGTCGGCATTTCCCGTGCCACCAGCTTGAGGTAGTCCAGGCCCAGTTCCACACCCTTGGGGTCGTCGAAGCCGACTGTGCGGATCTGCTCGATGATCTTGTCGAGTTCGGGGTTGGACCAACGCTGCCAGTTGCGCGGCGTTTGGGTTTCCCCCGGTTTGGCAACGAACTGGGAATGCCACGAGTCCAGGAAGAACGACAGGTCGGGGTGGCCGCCCCAGGTCTCGACGCTCCACGCCATCATCGCCTCGAAATCGCCGGCGCCACGGCGATCGTTCATCGTCCCCTGCGCCACCACCGTGCTGGCATCGATGCCGAATTGCCGCCACTCCTGCGCGATCATGCTGCCGGCGCGGGTCATCACCGGGCGCAGGTCGCCCTCGACGACGATGTGTATGGCGAACGGCTTGCCGTCGGGGGTGAACCACTGGTCGCCGCGCTTGGCGAAGCCGGCGCGTTGCAGCAGTTCGGCCGCCGCCTGGGCGTCTGGCTTCCACCAGCCCGCACCGAACGCGCCGGCAATCAGCGCCGGATCGGTGGGGATCTGGTCGCCCATCGTTGGGCGCAACAGGTTGGCGATTTGTGCACCGACGGTCGGGTCGTACGGCTTGATCTTGCGCTTGCCGGTGTCGATCTCGAAGTTGACCAGCCAGCTTTCCATCGGTTTGTGGTAGTACTTCGGATACTGGCCGGTGGGCGGCACTCCGATGGCCGAAATGGTTGCCGCGCCGCGGTACGAGGCCATTGCCACGGCTTTCATGTCGATCAGCAGCGCCAGCGCCCAGCGCACATCGCGGTTCTGGAACAACGGATTCTGGTCGTTGAGAATGACCGCCACCAGGGTCGGGTCCGGATGCGCGTAGGGGAAGCTCTTGAACCAGCCATGCGAGGTCTTGCCGGCCTGCTTGACCAGCGTGAACATGCCCTCCGGCGAGGTGTCATGAATGACGTCGAGCTGGTGGTTC
>Ga0181520_10012522_pt1 | contig 10877 bp, 12 predicted proteins | sample PEATcosm2014_Bin_29_FD_132451 | JGI IMG/M metagenome (GOLD analysis project Ga0181520, IMG submission 132451) | Peatland microbial communities from MTU Mesocosm Facility, Houghton, MI, USA - PEATcosm2014_Bin02_30_metaG | ecosystem: Environmental > Terrestrial > Soil > Wetlands > Peat | place...
AACTACCCGGTCTTCGCTAAAATCATGATCCCCAGCTAAAAATTCAATCACACCATCCCTATCAGGATTACCCCACTTCAACTCATAATCCGATATAAACTCATGTTTCAAGAATATATCCCTTAAACGCTGCGGATCTACTTCTAATTCAACATTCAAATGATCCAGGACTTTATATACATTACCATATTTTTTAATGAGATTTAATCCTTTCTTGGCACCTATACCATTTATTCCATCATTAAAATCGGTACCTACTAATATAGCTAAATCCACTAATTGATAACGGTTTATTTTTAGTTTCTCTAAAACATTTTTAAGTAAGATAAGTTCTAAATTCGCCCTACCACCAGTGATAGTTAAATTTTTAACTGTACGAGTGGCTCCAAATAATATACAGTCATAATCTTGAGATCCCACACACCAAGCATCACCTTTATCAACCATATAAGATGCTTGAGCTTCTCCCTCACCTTTAGCTTGTATGTAAGGGATTCCCATAAGCTCAAGTAGTATTTTAGATCCTTCCACAACTTCAGTTGACATCCGAGAAGATCTAACTGCATATTTCCGTGCATCCTCAATCCGACCCTCATCCAAAGCTATTTTCCACTTCTCATGAGATTCCTTTCTAAATTCACTCCTTTTAATTTGAGTACCCTTTTTAAGGACGCTGGACTTTCCATCAAAGACATAAAATGGTTTAATCCCTTTTTCTATTAATGAAGTGGTACGATATAGGATTCCACTAAAATGAGAGGTTACTTTCCCATTATGATCCATGAGGGGAGTTCCATCTGCTTGTCTAATACTTGAAAGGAATTGATATATCACATTAGCAGCATCTAAAGCCACTATTTTTCCTTTTAAATCATCAAATTTAATGGATTCTGGATTTACAATATCCTTGAACTTCACGCCCATAATAATTCACCAAACTTTCTTTTTTTTTTATTCACGGAATAAACTGTAAGGAAAAGTTTCCTTTAACCATATTAAAACTTCTTCATGATGAATAATATTGTAAGTTCTACTAAGCATGGGGGAATTCGTGCCAAAGATTTCAGAAAGCTCCGGATTAGCTTCCTCCACATAAACACTTTTTATTTCTCTGCGAGATTCAATGTTATGTTTCCTGAGAATTCGTCCAATGGGAGTGTCAGCTTTGATAAGATCCTCTTTAAATTCATTATCTAATCTTTTTATTGGAACAAAGGAGACTGCATATATTAAAGGTTCACTAGCCCCAATAACTACTACCCGGTAATTAACAGTTTCCCCTTCATCTATATTCAAGTTACCCGCCATCTCCTTAGTGGCTGGTATGAATTTTTGTGTTAACGTGTTAATATCCACATGACCCATTAGAACATCTAATATGCTGGTTACGGAGCCATCTGTAATTAAAAGAATTTTCTGTGCACTGGAAAGCTTACCAACATTTCTTTCAATATTTTCAAGGCTATCAAAAATATTTTGATCCATAATAAATTCATCCTTAAAATGATAATATATTTTTTTTATATTTTTTATAATTCTCTTGGATCCTTTATTTCACCAGTAATTGCAGATGCAGCCACTACTGCGGGATTAGCTAGATAAACCTCTGACTTTGGATCACCCATTCGACCTACAAAGTTTCGGTTAGTGGTTGATATACAAACCTCTTCACTTCCAATAACACCCATATGTGCACCTAAACATGGTCCACATCCGGGATTACAGATTATAGCATCTGAATCAAGGAAAATGTCTATCAATCCTAATTTAAGTGCATCCTGATAAATCTCTTTTGATGCTGGTACTATTATAAGCCTTACATCATCATGCACATGTCTACCCTTAAGAACCTGTGCTGCGAGCTTCAAATCACCTAAACGACCGTTAGTACAAGATCCAATAAAGGCTTGGTCAACACCTGCACCTTCCACTTCAGAGACGGGATAAACATTATCTACATTATGAGGACAGGCTATTTGTGGTTCTAATTCATTAACATTAAATAAAAAATTTTTTTCATAATTTGAATCTTTATCAGAATTTAATATTTCAAATGATGAAACATTACGTTGATTCAAATAATTTAAAGTGGCTTGATTAGGTTCCATTATCCCATTTTTAGCACCACATTCCACAGCCATATTACACATAGTCATCCTGCCTGATACATCCATATTTTCAATGGTTTCTCCTTTAAACTCTAATGCTTTATACGTAGCGCCAAAAGAACCTATTTTACTAATTATATTTAGGATAAGATCTTTTGGAGTTACATACTCTTTTAATATGCCATTTACGATTATTTCATAAGTTTCAGGTACCATAAACCATGTTTTGCCGGTTGCATAAACCATAGCCAAATCTGTAGCTCCCATACCGGTGGCAAATGCACTGAATGCACCGTAAGTGCAGGTATGCGAATCAGCACCCACCACTACTGAACCTGGTTTAATTAAACCCTTCTCCGGAAGCACCTGATGACATATGCCTTCCCCATGGGCGAAAATCTTTTTTATTCCCTGTTCTTTTACAAATGCTCTAGTTATCTTCTGGAATTCAGCAGATCCAATATTATTAGCTGGAATATTATGATCAAAGACTATAGCGATCTTATCAGGATCCCAAACCTTATCTGCAATCTTATGGAAAGTGTTAATAGTTGGTGGTGAAGTTCCATCATGACTCATAGCTAAATCTACCCTACTTTCAATTATCTCACCAGGATGAACCTCCTGACTACCAGAAGATTTAGCTAGAATTTTTTCAGTGATATTCATAAATATACATCTCTTCAGAAAAAAATTAAATATAAAATTTTTTTAATAAATCTATTTTTCTTTTAAATTAAACATAAACATTATTTTTTTTTATAAGTCTACTGGACCGCGTACTGACATCACTATCTTATTGAACAGATCATCATTAATGTATTTACCTTTCTCCCTTTGATTTTTAACTTTTTCCACTATTTGACATAATTCATCTCTGGTTACTTCGATTCCACATGCATCAAGCTTAGCTTTAACAGCACGGCAACCGGAATGCTTTCCAAGAACTATTCTTCGCTGATGTCCAATTAACTCGGGTAAAAAAGGTTCATATGTTAAAGGCTCCTCTAAAACTGCATCTACATGTATTCCTGATTCATGCCTGAACACATTTTTACCTACAATAGGTTTAGTTTCCGATATTCTCAGTGAAGTCAACTCTTCAACTAGTTTGGATAGTTCATAAAAAAGTTTAATGTTGAAACCTAAATCAACATCATATATTATTTTAAGAGCCATAACAACTTCTTCTAGTGAAGCGTTACCTGCACGTTCACCTATTCCATTTACAGTAGTCGATATAGCATTAGCTCCAGCAAGTAGTCCGGAAATTGAATTTGATAAGGCCATGCCGAAGTCATTATGACAATGTAAAGCTATATCTGTATTTAAGGTGGATCTGAGTTCAGTAACTAAATAATTCATTCCTTGAGGACTTATAGCTCCAACTGTATCAGCTATATGTACTCTATCTACCCCATAATCCTCTGCTCTCTTATATATTTTCTTTAAAAAATTTAAATCGGTACGAGTGGCATCTTCAGCTGAGAATGCTACAAATAAACCATGATCTTTAGCATGTTCAATAGATTTCATGCATACGTTTAAAATTTCTTCTTGACTCATCTTCATTTTATGGTCAAGATGAATTTGTGAAGTACCCATAAAAGTGATTATACCATCGACATCACAATCAATAGCAGTATCTATGTCTTCTTTTTTGGTACGGGACAGTACAAGTATGTCTGCATTTAAATCCTCTTTAACAATAGCTTTGATTGATCTTTTTTCTTCATTGGAAACTACTGGAAATCCCGCTTCAATTTGATGAATTCCTAATTCATCTAATTTTTTCGCGATCCTTAATTTTTCCGGAGTTCTTAAACATACCCCAGGGGTTTGCTCACCATCTCTTAAAGTGGTATCATAAACTGTAATGTCATCAGGGAACTTTAAATCCACTAATTTGTTAAATGGGCTTACATAATAATCCAAGTTAATTCCACCTTTTACTTAATTCTACTAAAAAAAAATACTCCATTTAATTATTTTTTTTTTAAATAAATAATCAGAATATATTAAATTCTTTTAAATCATATATTTTAAGATGATAATTCGAGAAGTTCCAGATAAGATCTTCTTTCAAATCCATCTGTTACACCTAACTTCCCATATAAACTGAATATTTCATCCAATGAATCTTGGTAATCAGCTTCTTCATTAAGAACCTTCTCTATCTCCATAAAATTTCCTACTTCATGAACAGTATCAAGGGTTATAATATATTCATTAATATTATAATAAATTCTATCTTTTTGAACCGGTTTCACAGGTTTGAATCCCAGTTTCTCTAAGATTAATTTAGTATTTTCCACATCTTCTATATTAACCTCAATTTCTTCACGAGTTTTACTTAATTCATCTAATTTAGCTCCTTTATAAGTAAGAATTATTTCATTCCTGTCTTTACTTGTTATTCTTCTTATCCTTAATGCTTCATCTGTCTGGGTAAAGTCGCGGTGAGGTGCATTAAAGTAAATATCCTCTTGATATTCTGTTTTCACTTCTCGTGCATCTAAAGATGATAGTTTATCCTTAATTTCTTTAAAATCAGTTACATGAGCTTTAACTTCAACTTCTATCATAAAAAAAACAAACTCCTATTTTTTAAATAAAATTTTTTTTTAATGCACTTTACTTTGAATTTGTTCTTGGATGTAGTTTCGAGAATCATTAATTTGAGTTAAATAATTTTCAATCATGGTTTCAATGATTTCATAAGCAGCAATGTTAACTTTTCTCTCTTGTTTAACAGACTTCTTCTTCTGATAAATTTTTTCAACTGACATTTTTTTGCCGAATAATCCTTTTTTAAGGGCTAATTCATCAACATCCTGCATCTTCTTAATATATTCCAACCTAAGTATTCTAATATCAACCCGGAGATTGTATCTGATTTTAGTTAATAAATCTTCCAGATCATTTAATTTATGTAAAGTTCGCATACTATTCTCTAAAGATGATACGTTTATCTCCATATCTTCAATACCAGAATTAGATATCTGCTGTCGGTATGTTCGAGGGTTCATAAAAATCATCCTCTATTTATATAGGAATATGATTGTAAATATATATTTGATATTAAATTATATACTAAGATTTAATTGTTAAAGATTAGCTTAAAAATAAATGATCAATTTTTATGAGAATTAAAAATCCTTTTATTAAGGTTTAGTTGATATTAATTTTGATGCAAAATAGTTTTAATGAATGTTTCTTTTTAACAATAATATAATGCATAAAACTAATTTTTTATTATAATATAAAAAAAAATATTAAAAAATAATTTAATGTGAACACTCTTTAAATATGGTTTTATATATAAATAAATACATAATTCCAACAAATTCTAAAATTCTATCAAATAACTTATAAATGATGATTATAAAATTAATTCAAATCATCATAATAATAAAAAAAATTAACATTTGTACAATTTGATTGAATAAGAGTATATAATGATTATTATTTAAAATAAATGATTTTTTGGAGGAGTTAGAAATTATGACAGTCGTAGAAATAAAAGTAGAGAATATTGTGGCTTCTGCAACTCTAGGGAAATCAATTGACCTCCCAAGTGTAGCTCCCGCATTAGAAGGAGTTGAATATAACCAAGAGAATTTCCCAGGACTAGTTTACAAGCTCAAAGAACCTAAAACAGCAGCACTGATATTTGGTTCAGGAAAATTAGTTTGTACTGGAGCTAAATCAATAGAGGATTCAATTAAAGCCATACACATTGCAGTGGATAAGATGAGAACTCTGGATGTTGATATACCTCACGAATTTGAAATTAAAATACAAAATATAGTAGCATCGGCAAACTTAGGTAAAACCTTAAATTTAGAATCCGTGGCATTGGATCTTGAAAATACAGAGTATGAACCTGAACAATTCCCAGGTCTAGTTTACAGGCTTGCTGACCCTAAAGTGGTTCTACTTTTATTTGGATCAGGAAAAGTAGTATGTACTGGTGCTAAAAGTTTCGAAGACGCTCAACTTGGTGTGGAAAAAACTAAAGAAAGATTGGCTGAACTAGCTCTACTCTAACATAATATAATACATTTTAAATATTTTTAATATAATGGTGGTCTTTTGATTAAACTTATTGCATTTGATCTTGATAACGTTCTCTTAGATGGTGAAGCCATAGACGAAATAGGTAAACTAATGGGTGTTGAAAAAGAAATTTCAGCATTAACTAAAGAAGCTATGGAAGGAGATTTAGATTTTGAAACATCCCTTAAAAAACGAGTTAGTCTACTTAAAGGAGCATCAATAGATGATGTAAAGAAAGTAGTAACTGATATTCCTTTAATGGAAGGAGCAGAGGAAACCATTAAAGAACTCAAACAAAGAGGATATAAAATAGCTACTATCACGGGTAATGTTGAAATAGTTGCTCAGCGTTTAAAGGATGAATTAAATTTAGATTACGCATTTTATAATATACTCCATGAAAAAGATGGTGTACTCACTGGTGAAGTTAGCGGTCCCTTATTAGTTGAGGGTTCCAAAGCAGATATACTACAGGAATTATTAGATACTGAAAAGTTAACTGCAGAAGAATGTGCAGCTGTAGGTGATGGTGCAAATGATATATCCATGCTCAAGAAGGCAGGATTAGGAGTTGCATTTAATGCTAAACCCGTTGTAAAAGAAATAGCTGACGTTATAATTGATGGTAAAGATTTAAGAGAATTATTAACAATTTTCAGTGACGAAGTAAAAAAGGATAAATCTTCTTTTGAAATTGATTCTAAAAAAAGTTTCGATGTATTATTAAAAGAGAAAAGAAGTTTAGAAAAGAAACTTAAAGAACTTACTCAAGAAAGAGATAAGTTAAATGAAGAAGCTAGAACATTTAAACATTTAAGAGATGATTTAAATTCTAGTATTAAAGATAATCTGGATAAGGCTTTGAAGTATCGTAATGAACGTGATCAAGTAAATAAGGAAGTTAAGAAATATAAAAAACTCCGAGATGAATCTAACCAGGAATTAAAGAAGATGGAATGGTCCTCGGGTCGAAGAGATATTCAAAGAGTTCAGGATGAAATAAAGAAAATAGATAAAACTATAGAAACCCAAGTATTGGATATACGAAAGGAAAACGAATTGGTTAAACAAGTCACTGAACTTCAGAAACAACTCCAATCTATGAAAGAAAATGAAGAAACTAGAGAAGAAGCAGTTAAACTTAAAGAACTTTCGGAATCCTATCATGCTCGGGTAGTGGAATTATCTGATCAAGCCCAGGAAACTCATGAGCAAATGATTAAATACTTTGAGAAAATTGATGATATACGAGTCAAAGCAGATGAAGCTCATGCTGAATTCATGAAAATCCGTGAAAACGCTTCACAGAAACATGAAGAAGTAAAAACAATATTAAAGGAAATAAAAGCTAAAAATAAAGCTTTAGATAAAGTTAAAGCTAAAAAACGTTATAAGGAAGATGAAGTATCACATAACGAAAATGCTAAAGAAAAAGAAAGAGCGCAAGAAATCTATCGTAAATTCCTAGGCGGAAAAAAACTCTCGACCGATGAATTACTATTACTACAGAAACACAACGTTGTATAAAAACTCAATAAAAATCTTTCATGAAATTTCATAATTTCTTTTTTTTTAAATAAAAACTAGAATATTTTTTTTTATCATATGTTGGGGTTGAAGTTAAAAAATGGCTGAAAATCAGGACGATAAATCACTTCGAATGTCAGCATTAATAGTGGCAACTATTGCATCCTTTTCAACACCATTCATCAGCGCAGCCATTAATATAGCCTTACCCGCAATTGGAATTGAATTCCACACCGACGCTATATTACTAAGTTGGATTCCAACATCATTCCTATTAGTTGCAGCAATGTTCGCCGTACCCTTCGGAAGAATAGCAGACATACATGGAATGAAAAAAATATTCACTTATGGAATGATAATCTTCACCATATCCTCCCTACTATCGGCATTAGCACCCTCCGCTAACGCCCTCATAATCTTCAGAATAATACAGGGTGTAGGCTCCGCTATGATATTCGTAACTGCGTTAGCCATCATCACCTCAGTATTCCCTCCAAAAGAACGAGGAAAAGCCATTGGAATAAACATTGCAGCAGTATATTTCGGATTATCAATGGGGCCCGTTTTAGGAGGATTCCTAACCTATTACTTCGGATGGAGAAGTCTCTTTTATATATTAGTTCCATTAGGCTTACTAGTAATAGGATTAGTTCAATGGAAGTTAAAAGGAGAATGGGCAGCTTGCCGGGGTGAAAAATTTGATGTTACAGGTTCCATACTTTACAGTATCATGCTAGTACTCATTATGTACGGATTCTCTACACTACCCTCAACCTTAGGAATATTACTAGTTATACTAGGAGCAATAGGACTCGTAGCATTCGTAAAATGGGAGTTAAGAATTGAAAGTCCTGTTTTAGATATGAAACTCTTCTTCCAAAACACAACTTTCGCATTCGCTAACTTGGCAGCACTACTAAACTACAGTGCCACATTTGCCGTAACATTTCTATTAAGCCTATACTTACAATATATTAGAGGTTTCGCAGTTCAAGATGCAGGATTCATCCTAGTAGCCCAACCAATACTCATGGTAATCGTAACACCCATCGCGGGGAGATTATCAGATAAATACGATCCTAGAATAATCGCCACCATAGGAATGGCAATAGTAACTCTTGGAATCTTTGGATTCATATTCCTTAGCACGACAACATCTCTAGAATATATAATAATTAGCCTCATAATTCTAGGATTAGGATTTGGATTATTCTCCTCCCCTAACACTAATTCCATTATGGGATCCGTAGAGAGAAGATTCTATGGTGTAGCATCAGCAACCGTAAGCACCATGCGATTAATCGGGCAAACCATGAGTATGGGAATAGCCCTCCTCATATTCGCACTCTTCATTGGCAGAGTCGAAATAACACCCACACAATACCCCGCACTCCTAACAAGCATACAAACCGCATTCATCATATTTACAATATTATGCTTCATAGGAATATTCGCATCCTTCAGAAGGGGCAAAAGAACAAGTAATTCAGAAACTCCTAATAAATAAATCATAAATTTATTTAACTAAATATTTTTTTTTTTTAATAGGATTAAAAAATCCTTGGAGAATTATTTTATTATACTTTTGTTAATATTCTTATTATAGATACAAAAAAAAGAGAAATATTGAATTTTAATATCTATAATACATTTAATCATCATTCATTTCTCGATAATGAATAGAGTTTTAACCCGGTTACTCCAATCCAAATCCATGACACTAAGAGGAATGCCCGTTGGGAGAGTCCAGGGTAGAAACCATAAAGAATTGCCACCTTGAGTAAAATTACCAAAATTAAGGACAATAATCCACTTATCAATGAATAAGTTGCATATCTACCCCATATATTATGATCCTTATTTTTTAATCCTTGCCAGATTAGTAGCTGAGCAGCTATAATAGCTACGAATGCAGTTGCACTAATATAATTATGGGGGATTGCTGAGAGATAACTTTCAGGAAATACTCCAGCTAACAATACTCCAATAGCGAATAATATTACAAACCATACTCCTATTTTCAGTGATCTACTTTGTTGGACTGGTAATCCCTTTCTAAGACCAATGGCTAAACCAATTGTTAGAATTCCGAATATAATAAAATTGATATTCTGGATTATAGCAAGAGGACCCACACCAAGATCACTCACATAATTATAGTACTGATTATAACCTGGCCTTAATATACTCTCAATTATAACCATTAACCAGAAGAGTATCGGGGCAATAATACCACAAATTGCATAAAATTTCAGTCCGGGTTGATTTTTAGTAATCATGCTATTTTTAGTCAATTAAACCACCATTTTGTTACATCCAATGTTTCAACATTATATTTATATCCCTTCATCCCATAAGTGAACTATGTTCACTCCTAATATAGATCAATTATTAAATAAAGGTAACTATTACAAAATGAATCTAAAACTCCATAAAAAAGATTTATAATTAATTTGAATCTCTTTAATCAACTGTAACTATAAGAAATAGTCATGATTCAAATTTAACATTTAGAATACAAAATAAATAATTTATAATATCTTAAATAATATCTTACATTATCAACTTAATAAAAATAAATAATCAAAGATCTGATAAGTAATTAGTGTGTGAAGAAATGGCGCTAAAGAAATATGAAAGAGATAAAGAAGCTAAAATACAACGTATAATTTCTATTACTAGAAATCTAATAGAAGAAAATGGATATAACAATGTATCAATTCGAGACATAGTCAAAGAAGCTGAAGTAAGTATAGGTTTAATTTACAAGTACTTTCCAAAAGGTAAAATTGATATACTCAAACAACTAAGCTATCAGAACATAGATGAAGTCTTCCAGATAAATAAACAACATAAAATTGATTTTGAAGATTTTCCAGGCTACATTAAAGAAACAATCAAAAAAATGTTCGAATTACATAAAAAAAATATTAAACTAATAAAAGCATTTACTATCGCATCATTAATGGAAGATACAATACTTGAAGACATAAAAACAATCAATGTAGAAGATTATATTATTGTTACAGAATTTTTCAACAAATTTAAAGGTGTAAAATTATCAAATAAAGACTCAGGAAAAGTACTTACAGAATGGTCAATTACAACCAAAAGCCTAATGTTACATAACAGTATATTTCCCACCATTTTTAACAATGATGAATCATTAATAAACATGCTTGT
>Ga0181520_10012525_pt1 | contig 10874 bp, 7 predicted proteins | sample PEATcosm2014_Bin_29_FD_132451 | JGI IMG/M metagenome (GOLD analysis project Ga0181520, IMG submission 132451) | Peatland microbial communities from MTU Mesocosm Facility, Houghton, MI, USA - PEATcosm2014_Bin02_30_metaG | ecosystem: Environmental > Terrestrial > Soil > Wetlands > Peat | place...
CCGCCGCACGGCCATCCCGATGCAAAACGGCGTGACGCTCATGCCGGGCAACCGCGCGTCCAATCCGAGCTATCTCGGCACGGATTTGTCCGGCGACCATCCGATCTCGTTCACCTATGACACCGCGCTCGTCTCGCTGGATTCCACGCTCAACAGTCCTTTGACGCTGACCGGTCCGGTCAAGCTGGATCACAGCGGCCAGATGCAATGCGATTCCTGCCATAATCCGCATGACGACCACTTCGGCGATTTTCTCGTCATGGACAACACCGGCTCGGCCATGTGCATTGTCTGTCACAACAATCCGCCGTTCTCGTCGTCACCGCACGCGCTGTCGGCCAAGGTTTTGACCCCTGCGGTGGCGGCAAAATTGTCGCCGCCGGCGCCGCAGAACAAGTCGGCCAAAAACAGCAACAACAACACCGTCGCGGCGCTCGGCTGTGAGAATTGCCACGCCACGCACCGGGCCGGCTCCAAGCAGTTCCTGATGAAGTTTGACGCGCCGGAGCAGAATTGCCTCATTTGCCACAACGGAACCGTGGCGGAAAAAAATGTGGCGGTGGATTTTCAAAAGGCCAGCGTTCATCCCATCACGGCCAACCGCCAGCCGCACAATCCGGCGGAAGACCCGGTGAATCCGCCCGTCCGCCATGTCACCTGCACGGATTGCCACGACCCGCACGTGATGAACACGATGCCTGCGACGGCCTCGAAACCTTCCGGTTTGATCGCCGGAACCAAGGGTGTCAGCGCGGCGGGCGGCGTCATCCAGCCGGTGCAGCACGAATACGAGCTTTGCTTCCGCTGCCACGCGGACAGCCTTGCGCGCGGGCCGGCAACCGTCACCCGGCAGTTCATCCAGACCAACACGCGGCTGCAATTTTCCACCGCCAACCAGAGTTTCCATCCGCTGGAAGCGCCGGGGTTGAACAACAACGTGCCCAGCCTCATCGCGCCGTGGCTGACGAAGAGCCTCGTGGCCTGCACCGATTGTCATAACAGCGATCAGGGGCCGGACGCCGGCGGTTCCGGCGCGAACGGGCCGCACGGCTCGATTTACGCGCCCATCCTGGAACGGAATCTCACCACGCTGGATTTCCAGCCCGAAAGCCCGCAGGCGTATGCGATGTGCTACAAATGCCACAGCCGGACGAGCATCCTCGCCGACCAGAGTTTCAAGTTCCACAGCACGCACGTTATGAACGACCACACCGCCTGCATGACCTGCCACGATTCGCACGGCGTGGCCAACGCGCCGCATCTCATCAATTTCAACACCACCTACGTGACGCCATCCTCCAACGGGCGGCTTGAATACGTCAGCACCGGGCTGCTCCACGGCAACTGCTCGCTCGCCTGCCACGGCTATGACCACAAGGCCACGCCGTATTGAACGCTTCCCGGGAAACCGTGCTCCAATTTGAGCCAGAATAAACTTGAATGTCCGCTAAACAACCAGCTAATATACGCTATGACAAATTGTGCGACTGATGAATCCGGCAACAAGGCGGGGTGGCTGTCGCTGCTTGTAATCCCGTTGCTGCTGCTGGCCGCCGGCTGCCAGCGCGATGAAGTCAAAGTCTATCATGTCGGAGACAGTCAGAATCAAATGTCGGCGCAATCCGCGCCCGCGCTGCCGGCGGATTCCCCCAATTCCACCCTGCCGCCGGGACATCCGGACATTTCATCCGCGCCGGCGATGGCCGCGCCGTTGGCCTCCGAGTCCGCCCAGTCGCCGCTGACTTGGAAAACGCCGGGCGGCTGGACGGAGGTTCCGCCCAGCGAAATGCGGCTCGCCTCCTTCAAGGTGTCGGGCGCGAACGGCAAACAGGCGGACGTGAGCATTGTTCCGCTGCCCGGCATGGCTGGAACCGATGACGCCAACGTCAATCGCTGGCGCGGGCAGGTCGGTTTGTCAGACGTGTCCTCCGACGAACTGCAAAAATCGGTGGAGACGGTCGAGGCTGGCGGCCAGCCTGCGCAGCTTTACGACATTGCCGGCGCGACCAGCCGGATTCTCGGCGTCATCCAGCATCGCGACGGCATGGCTTGGTTTTACAAAATGACCGGCGACGCCGATTTGGTCGAACAGCAGAAATCCACCTTCGTCGAATTTCTCAAATCGCTGAAATTTGAGACAGCGGCGGCATCAGGCGGCGCGGGAGAAATGCCCGCAACGATGCCGCCGGGACATCCGGCCATCGGTGACATGACAACGCCCGCCGCCGCACCGGGGCCAATTTCACACGACGGCCAGCCGAACTGGCAGGTGCCGGCGGGCTGGCAGGAAATTTCCGCCGGACAATTTCTCGTCGCCAAATTCAACATCACCGGCGACGCCGGCGCGACGGCGGCGGTCAACGTCAGCATGTCCGCTGGCGACGGCGGCGGCCTGTCGGCGAACGTCAACCGCTGGCGCGGCCAGCTTGGCCTGCCGCCGATTGCGGATATTTTGACAACGCCGCTGGATGTCACCGGTGGCAAGGCGCAGCTTGTGGACATGAGTGGAACCAACCCGCAAACCAGCCAGCCGGCGCAATTGGTTGCCGTCATTGTTTCACAACCCGGCCAGACGTGGTTTTACAAATTGATGGGTGACTCGAAGGTTGTCGCCGCGCAGAAGGCCGCGTTCATCCAATTTGTCCAGTCGGCCAAATATCCCGATGCTCATTAAAAAAATCGTCGGGTTTTTCTCGTCGCTCCGGCTCACGGCGGTGCTGCTGGCGTTCGCCATCGTGCTCGTGTTCGTCGGCACGCTGGCGCAGGTGGACGAGGGGCTTTACGCCGCGCAGTCGCATTATTTCCGGCAATGGCTCGTCATCGGCGCGCATCTTTTCGGCAGAAAAATCCCCATCATCCTGCCCGGCGGCTATCTCATCGGCATGGTGCTGCTGCTGAATCTGGTTTCCGCGCACATTTACCGGTTCCAGCTCACGCGCAAAAAAATCGGCATCCAGCTCGCGCACGCCGGCGTCATTTTGCTGCTCGTCGGCCAGCTCGCCACCGACATGATGTCGCGCGAAATGCAGATGCACTTTGACGAAGGCCAGACTCGCTCGTATTCCGAAAGCGCGACCGACTCCGAACTCGTTTTCCAAACCGGCGACGAGGTGACGGCAATTCCTGCGAAACTGCTCAAAGCGGGTGACGAACTGAAAATTGACACGCTGCCGTTCACCATCCGCGTCAAATCGTTCTGGAAAAATTCCAACCCGTCGTTCCGCGCGCCGATGATGCAGAACGCCCCGCCGCTCACGACCAACGGCCTCGCGCGGTCGTTCGATTTCCAACAGTCGCCCGACGTCAAATCCATGGACGAGCGCAACATCCCGTCGGCGATCATTGAACTCGCCGGCCCGAACGGCTCGCTCGGCGACTGGGTGGTGTCCGACTGGGTGGGCGATGACGCCCTTGTCGAGGCCATCCGCAACGATTACGCCAACCAGATGGGCGCGGACATGGCGCAAAAAATAACCGCCGAACTCGTCCAGCCGCAATCCGTCGAAATCAACGGCAAACAATTCACCTTCGTCATGCGCCCGGAGCGGTTTCCCCAGCCGTTTTCGCTGACTCTGCTCAAGGCCACGCACACGACCTACGCCGGCACGGACATTCCGAAGGATTTTCGCAGCCGCGTCCGCATTGACAACGCACAGACCGGCGAGAAGCGCGAGGTGGAGATTTCCATGAACCATCCGTTGCGCTATGGCGGGCTGACGTTCTATCAATACCAGATGGACGCCGGCCAGGTGGCGCAGCAGGCCGGGCGCACGCCGTCCTCCGTCCTGCAGGTGGTGCGCAATCCGAGCTGGTTGACACCTTACATCGGATGCGCGATGGTGGGCGCGGGGCTGCTCATCCAGTTCCTGATGCATTTGACTGATTTTGTTTCCCGAAGGAGGCCGAAATGAAGAAGATCCTGCAAAAATGGACGCCGCCAGTTTTGGTTGCGGTGGCAATTGGGGTTCTTGTATGGGCTAATTGGCCATCGCAGGACAAAGATTTCGCCTTCAACCAGTTCGGGCAGTTGCCCGTCGTTTTCAATGGCCGCCTCAAGCCGATGGATTCCGTCGCGCGCAATTCGCTCCTCGAAATCCGCGAGAAACAGACGCTCAACGCCGAGCCGTGGAAGGCTTGGAATGAATCTCCGAAAATCGTCCCCGCGACCGAGTGGCTGGCAAACGTGATGATGAATCCCGCCGTCGCCGACGACTGGCCGACGTTCCGCGTGGACAACCCGGATTTGATTTCGCTGCTGAAACTGCCGGAGCGCGACGCGGCAAAGAAATCCGACGGCAAGCATTATTCGTGGAACCAGATCCAGCCGTCGCTCGAAATTCTGGAAAAGGAAAACGACCGCGTGGATAAAATCGAGTCCGCGTCGCGCACCGCCTACGAAAATGCCATCGCCAAGCTGCACGAGCGGCTGATGCTTTACGCGCAGTTGAAAAACACCATCCAGCCCGCCGACGCGCAGGACTGGCCGGCGGAACTCGCCGCGTTCGAGCAGGCGATTCCCGCCGGCGTCGCCGCCGCGAAGGCCCAGCAGGCCGGGCAGACATTTGACCAGACCAATCTCGCCGTGTTCGCCGCCAACATCTCGCGCTTCCAATTCATGGCCAATCTGGAGCCTCCGCTCGTTCTCCCGCCGGCCGGTGGAAGCGATTGGCGGCGCATGGGCGACGCGCTGCTTGACGCGCCGCGCGGCACGCCGCTGGACAATTTCGCCCGCGACTACGCGAAAATGGCCGGCGCGCTCGCCGCCAACCAGCCGGACCAGTTCAACGCCGCCATCGCCGGCCTGCGCTCGCAATTGGTGCCGGCCCAGTCCCGCGCGCTCGCCAAGGCGCGAGCCGAGGTCTTCTTCAACCAGATGGAGCCGTTCTACAACGCGATGGTCATTTACGTCCTCGCCGGGTTGCTTGCGATTTTTTCCTGGTTCAATTTGTCCGAAACCCTGCGCCGCTCGGCGGTGTGGCTGGTCGGCCTCGCATTTGTCATCCACACCACCGGGCTGATTTACCGGATGGTGCTCGAAGGCCGGCCGCCGGTGACCAATCTGTATTCCTCCGCCATCTTCATCGGCTGGGGCGCGTGCCTGCTGGGGATTATTTTGGAGAAATTCCACCGCAACGGCATCGGCGTGGTCGCCTCGTCGGGCATCGGCTTCATCACGCTCATCATCGCGCACCACCTCGCGCTTGAGGGCGACACCATGGAAATGATGCGCGCGGTGCTGGACACCAATTTCTGGCTCGCCACGCACGTCGTCGCCGTCACCGTCGGCTACGCGAGCACGTTCCTCGCCGGGTTCCTCGCGGTCATTTACATTTTGCGCGGCGTGTTCACGAAAACCCTGGACGCGGCCACCGGCCAGTCGCTGGCGCGGATGATTTACGGCATCGTGTGCTTCGCCACGCTGTTCAGCTTTGTGGGCACCGTGCTGGGCGGCATCTGGGCCGACCAGTCCTGGGGCCGGTTCTGGGGCTGGGACCCCAAGGAAAACGGCGCGCTCATCATCGTGCTGTGGAACGCGCTCATCCTGCACTTGCGCTGGGGCGGCATGATCCGCGAGCGCGGCCTCGTCAATTGCGCCATCATCGGCAACATCGTCACGAGCTGGTCATGGTTTGGCGTCAACATGCTTGGCATTGGGCTGCACAGCTACGGGTTCACCGACGCGGCGTTCTTCTGGCTGATGCTCTTTGTCGGCAGCCAGCTCGCCCTCATCGGCCTCGGCCTGCTGCCGGCGAAACGGTGGAAAAGCTTCTCCGCCCGGGCCTGACCTGATTTTTTGGATGGAGACAGGCTGGAACCGCTGTCCTGTAGTGGCGCGTCGTAGCGGCTTTCGGCAGAAAGCCGCCATCTGAAAAATGAAAAACAAGAATGCGGCGCTCTGCCGAGACGCCGCCACGCCCGATTGCCGTGACCTGATACGGGCGTCGCGTATTTTCTTACTCCGCCTCCGTAACGCGATACGGCAGTTCCGTAGGCTGATACGGAGGCAACGTTTCGCAATACGGCGGTCGCGTATCGTGATACGGAGGCACCGTATCGCGTTACGGCGGTCAAGGATTGCAATACGGAAGCGAAGTATTGCGATACGGAGGTCAAGTTTTGGCCAATTTCAGGCATCCGGCGCGTTCCAGAGGGCTTGTTTTCAATGATTTAGGCTTGGAAGGTTGAAAATAGCCCAGCCTTTCAAGGCTGGGTGGTTGGCGCGCGGATGATAAAAGTCCCGGCAGGGACGGCAGAACGGTTCTTTCGTCCCGGACGGGACTTTGCGGTTTGCGGATGACGCAACCCAGCCATGAATGGCTGGGCTATTGTCAAAAACCCGGCGCACGGGGACGGAGGCGAAGACAGCCTTGTCGCGCTGACGTTTCACGCCGAAGCCGGACGAAGGCGGAAGTGAAGCGCAGGCGGAAGCGCAGCACCACGGAAAGGGGCGGGCGCAAGGTGGGAGGGATGGAAAGCCAGCTCTGGGCGAGATAATTCAATTGCGATGGACAACGTGATTTCGGCGACGAATACTTAACTCAAAGACAAATCTATGAAACACGGCAACAATCCTCGAAATTGCCACGAAGGCCATTTTACAGCGCACATTGGTATTTATAAAAAGTTCAATGTCTTCACGTCGTTTTATCAAGACGCCGTGGACAAGTTGTATCGAGAAGTTTCAGGAGGCAATGAGACCGCCGACAGTATTGCAATGCCATTGCTTTTCCTGATGCGCCAAACGATGGAGTTGGGCTACAAATACACCATCATGGAAATTTGCCGACTCAATGGCGCAATTTACAATCCAAAAACTGATGGCCATATATTAAAGAAGCTTCACTCGCGGCTCAAAAAGGAGTTCAACACGCTTTGGCAAAATGGCGGAGTCAACGACAACAAAAAAACTAGTTTTGATGAACATTATGAGCTTACAGAAATCGCTATGACCTAGTTCGACGAGATTGATCCGAGCGGTGAGAATTTTAGATATCCACAATCAAGTTTTGCGGCCAACAAAAAAGTGAATCTCCTCGATGTGAAGAACAAATTTGACGAAGCCATGACGTTGCTCAACTTTACGATTGATGTAATAGCTGACGGATTGCAAAGTTAGTTTAATGCGCTGGAGAGTGATAGGGACGAGCATCGTCAATTCGTAGGTGTTCAAGCAAGGCGAGCCGACAGGCTTCATCTTTTGCAAACTGCGGCATATCTGAAGGGCCAGTTGCATTCACTTTTATTGTGCGGTGACAGTATTTGCACTCAACTTCAAAAGAATGATTCCACAACCCGCCCGAATCGAGCACTCTGGAAACGTGGAACACCCCGTTCCCAAACTTAGTAACTGTTGCGTGGCGATTGATCTGCCTGTCTTGAATAGATGGAGTTGTGGGTAAGCGATCTGGAATCGGGTCAACTTCCAAACGAAACCGTGTTCTTGGAGAGCCAGGCCTGGTAGCAATCCTTTCTTCGATAGCTCGCAACCATGAATGGTAATTTGATTTGTTATCGGGTCGTTTGGGTCTAGCAGCAATTATTTCTGCTGGAGCTTTGGGACACGATGAAATCTTATGTTTTTCAATTTTCTTCTTGCTGACCGGGCATTTACACCAATCGCAAGTAACAAGATTGGGCGTGGCATCCATTTGTATTATTTATTTACAAAACCTTCGTTTGCCAGCGCCTTCTCAATCCTCGCCATCACCTTTTCTTTACCCAGCACTTCGAGCAGGTGGTAGAGGCTCGGGCCGGAGGTTTTGCCGGTCACAGCCAGCCGGCAGGGATGCACCAGAACGCCGGCTTTCACGCCCAGCGCCTTGGCGGTTTCCTTGAGCGCGGCTTCCAGCGTTGCGGCGTCAAATGCCGGAGCGGCGGCAAAGGCGTCGCGGAGTTTTTCCAATCGCGGTTTGTTCTCCGGTGTGAAATCTTTCTTCGCGGCCTCGGCGTCGTATTCAATTTTGTCGGTGAAATAAAATCCGGCGTATCCGGGCAGTTCGCTGAAGAGCTTGAACTTGCCTTTGCAGGTGTCGAGCGCGGCCTTGACGAAGCCGAGCGGGAAGGCGTTGGTGTTCACGCCGGCCTTGGCGAAGGCGTGGACGGCCAGTTCGTAAAAGCGGTCGTCCTTCAATTCGCGGGCGTATTCGCCCTGAAGCCAGAGGAGTTTCTCGTAATCGAACTTGGCGTTGTGCCGGAGAATCTGCGGCAGATCAAAGCGTTCGATGATCTCGGCGAGCGTGAGCTTCTCGCGATTTTCCTTGGGCGACCAGCCGAGGAGGCAGAGGAAATTCACCACGGCTTCGGGCAGGAACCCGTCGTCTAGGTAGCTGGTGAGCGACGCGCCGGTGTCGCGCTTGCTCATCTTGGAGCCGTCGCCGTTCAGGATGAGCGGGATGTGCGCGTAATGCGGCGGCTTGACACCAAACGCCTGAAAGAGCGCGATGTGCTTGGCGGTGTTGCTCAAATGGTCCTCGCCACGGATGACATGCGTGATGTCCATCTCCAGGTCGTCAATGACATTGACGAGGTGGAACACGGGCTGGCCGTCCGAGCGCTGGATGACAAAATCGGGATCAACCTCCTCGCGGTCGGTGAGCTTGCGGACGACATCGCCCACGACGAGGTCGTGAATGGTGACGGGTTCGCGCTGCATTTTGAATTTGATGGCGCCTTCGTGTTCGTAGGCGAGGCCGTGTGAAAGCAGGGCTTCGACGCGGCGCTGATAGTTTTCCTTCCGCTGCGATTGGAAATACGGGCCGAAGCTGCCCTTGCTTGCGCCGGTGGCGTCGCCGGTGAGCGGGCCTTCGTCCCAGTCGAGGCCGAGCCAGCGCAGGCCGTTGAGGATGACGTCCACGGCTTCCTGCGAATTGCGCGCGGCGTCAGTGTCCTCGATGCGGAGGATGAACGTGCCGCCGGTGTGCCGGGCGTAAAGCCAGTTGAAGAGCGCGGTGCGCGCGCCGCCGATGTGGAGGTAGCCGGTCGGTGATGGGGCGAAACGAACGCGTGGTTTCATGGATTTACTTTTACCACGGATGGACACGGATGGACACGGATAAAATAACAGGCGCGCCAGCGATTTATTTTACATTGGCGCAGATTTGCGTAAATAAATTATACTCCCGATTGCCATGCCGTTTCGTTTCAAAAAGTCGGAGTCGCCGGCGAAAGCCGTGCGGCGGGTGTGCCGCGAGCGCGTCGGCGCGGCGCTGGGCCGTCTGCGGAAGCCCGACAGTCCGGCGGCCGTTCATGGCGTGCGCAAGGAAATCAAAAAGCTGCGCGCGCTGTTCCGGCTCGTGCGCGCGGAAATCGGGCGGGGCGTCTATCGGAAGGGCGCGAAGGCGTTGCGCGAGGCCGCCGGTTCACTGACGGCTCCGCGTGACGCGCGCGTGATGCTCAAGGCGTTCAAGAAGCTGGCGGGATGCGACGCGCGGAAGTTTGCCGGGATTGAAAATGCGTTGCACAAGAATTGCAGTCGGGAGGCGCGCCGGTTTCGGAAGAAGGATTCCGCGGCGGCGGCGGGCCGGATTTTGAGGAAAACGGGCCGGCGCGTGGGCGAATTGAAAATCAAGGCGGGCGGCTGGGCGGCGATTGAGCCGGGATTGAAGGAGAGCCATCGCCGGGGTCGTGAAGCCTTCCGGCTCGCCTGCAAAAAACCAACGCCGGAGAATTTTCACGACTGGCGGAAGCACGTCAAAGACCTGTGGCATTATTTCTGCCTGCTTTATCCTGCCTGGCCGGCGGAGGCGCGCGCATTTTCGGACGAACTGGAGCTGCTGGCCGCGCATCTTGGCGAAGACCACGATCTTTTTCTGCTCCATCAATTCGCGGCGGAGCATCGCGCCGGGCGGGCAGGGGAGGCGGAGGCGTTGGGCCGGCTGATTGAGTCGCGCCAGAAACAATTGCGCGCCGCCGCGCTGGAGCTGGGTTCGCGGCTTTACGCCGATGCGCCGGCGGTCATTTGCCGGCGGCTGGAAAAGCATTGGAACGACTGGCGCAGGAAATGAGTCCTCCTCCTCGTCGTCCTCGTCCTCGTAATCGTGTTGTTTCGAGGACGAGGACGACGAGGAGAATTGCGCAAATAAAAAAGGCGCTCCGACGAATCGAAGCGCCTTTGATGAAAGGGCAGATTACTTGCCACCGAGGATTGCGTCCTTCGCGGCTTTGGCGACGCGGAACTTCACGACGCGCTTGGCCGGGATCTGGATTTGCTCGCCGGTCTTGGGATTGCGGCCCAGGCGGGCGGCGCGGTTGCGCAACACGAGCTTGCCGATGCCGGGCAGCGTGAAGGTGTCCTTCGCGTGCTTGTAGGCGAGCGCGGCGAGATGTTCGAGAATTTCGCCGGCCTGTTTCTTGGTGATTTCAGCCTTTTCGGCGATGGCGGCGGTCAATTGAGATTTCGATAATGCTTTTGCCATAATGTCGGTGCCTTCCTGTTTTGTTTGTTGTTTTGTTGTTTTAGTCCAAAAGTCGTGTGACTTGGCTCGAATTAAAGGATTTCTGGCGAAACGTGCAAGCAAAAAAACACAAAATATTTTCGGCCTTTCCCGCCCCCGGGCCGGGCTTGACTTCGCGGCGCAATTTCCGACCATCCGCGCGTGGCGCTTTTCACCATCGAGAGTGATTTCCGATACGAGATTGTCCGCAAGATTTTTGAGGGCGGCATGGGCATCGTGTATGAGGCGGAACAGCACGGCGCGCGCGAATTCGTCAAGCGCGTCGCCATCAAGGTCATCCGCCCCAGTTTCGGCAGCCAGAATATGTTCATCTAGAACTTCATCGGCGAGGCCAAGCTGGTCGCCGACCTGACCCACACGAACATCGTCCAGACCTATCATCTCGGCGAGGCCCGGGGCATTTGTTTCATCTGCATGGAA
>Ga0181520_10012526_pt1 | contig 10874 bp, 13 predicted proteins | sample PEATcosm2014_Bin_29_FD_132451 | JGI IMG/M metagenome (GOLD analysis project Ga0181520, IMG submission 132451) | Peatland microbial communities from MTU Mesocosm Facility, Houghton, MI, USA - PEATcosm2014_Bin02_30_metaG | ecosystem: Environmental > Terrestrial > Soil > Wetlands > Peat | place...
ACGATCTCGACCACGCTGCCCAGAAGCGACTCTTCGATGTCGGTCAACTCCCGCAAGGTGCCGTCCCTGCCCTCGCCGCCCAGCAGAAGATCGATCATCGGCGGCGCGAGGCCGAGATCCAGCTGCAATACGGAGAGCGCGCCCAACGGCTCCAGGCGCACCGAGGCCACATAGCTGATTTCGGGAATGCGCAGCAGAAATTCATTGAATTGGATCTGCTCGGCGGAAACCAGGTTCACCTGGAACCGGGTGCGCAGAAATGCAGCAAGATTGTGGGTCAGATTGCGCGCGAAAAGATCATTGAGCATGCTGATGGCGCGCAACTGGTCGGTCGAGATCTGCCCGGCCGACGAAAAGTTGTAGGGGACTACCTTGGCGCGTACCTCGGCTCGAGTAGCGTCGGGCGCGCTGCTGCGCGCCGCTTCGAACAGCGCATCGATCTCGTCCTGTTTGAGCGTTTTGTCGTTCAATTCCTCATGCCTCCAGGTCCTGCCTGAACGCCTTCATTCCTCCGCGCCGCCTTCTTTGACGCGGGCCGCCCCACCGCTCCGCTCGCGGCCAGATCGCGCAATGCGGCACGGAGATGAACCACTGCGGAAGCGTGCACCTGCGAGATCCGCGATTCCACCACTCCCAGCGCCAGGCCGATCTCACGCATGGTCATTTCTTCGTAGTAATAGAGCGTCATTACCAGGCGCTCGCGGTCCGGCAGGTTGGCAATAGCGTCTGCCAGGCGCTCTTCGAGTTCGCCCTTCAGGCAACGAAACAGAGGATCCTCCTCGGGCCGTCCCGGAATATATGCCAACTCCTCCTCGCCCGAGTTTTCGTTGCGCTCCAGGTGCAACGTGCCGATCTCGAGCCCCTTCAGGTCGCCGAGCAATTGCTGATACCCTTCCAGATCAATTCCCATCTCAGCGGCGATCTCGGCCTCGCCCGGAGCATGCCCCAGCCGCGCCGTCAGTACACGAATGGCCTCTTCCACAGCGCGTCCCTTGCGCCGCAACTCGCGCGGGCTCCAGTCAAGCGTGCGCAAACTGTCAAGGATCGCGCCACGAATGCGGAACTGCGCATAGCTGCGAAACTGAACCTTTTTGGCGGGATCGAACTTGGCAAACGCATCCATGAGTCCCACAACACCCGCAGAAACAAGGTCCTCGATGTCCACGTGTTGCGGAAGCCTTTCGTGGATGCGCCGCGCAAGAAAACGCACGATTGGCAGGTGCTCAAGCAGCACCCGCTCCTGCTCGCCCGTTAACGCAGGCCCAGCCGCTCCGGGAGGTGGATAGACACTTCCGGTCGGCGCGCGACGCGCGGTCTTCAGTTCCCGGGCTACGGCGGTTGCTTCACTTCCCATGCGTCTTCCCTCCCAACCACTTCGTCGAACGCGAACTCGCTACCGCACTGTGCCCACTGGACGCAGCCGTATCTCGGGCGGAACTTCACCTGCGGCAACCACTGCCAGGCGAGGCAGAATCGGCTCAAGCCAACGCTTCACCTGAGAACGCACCGGACTCGGACACAAGAGCACGGGCAAGACCGCAGATGAGGCGGAACCGATAAGGGATCTCACAGAATCGACAAGGCGCCGCATCACTGGTATGCCCGCCGGCGCGTTTGCAGCCAGCAGGCGCTGACCGGTCTCCGGGCCGAGCATCGACAGAATTTCTTCTTCGAGCGTCGGATCGAGGAGCAGGACGGGCAACTGCCCCTCTCCGTCGAGAAGTGGCCGCACCAGCCATCGTCCCAGCGCCTGCCGCGACGCTTCCACCAGGGCGAAAAGGCTCTTGTTCACCGGCGCCATTTCGAGCAGTGCTTCGAGGACCGTGCCCAGGTCGCGAATCGAGACGCGCTCGCGGAGCAATTGCTCCAGAACCCGCTCCACCTCGCCCAGCGTCAGCAGCTTCGGCACCAGCTCTTCGAGCAGCTTGGGATGTTTGTCGTTCAACGAGTCCAGAAGCCGCTTGGTCTCCGCGCGTCCCAGCAATTCCCACGCATGCTGGCGAATCAATTCACCCAGATGTGTGGTGATGACGGTGACCGCATCGACGACCGAGTAGCCGGCTGCGATGGCCTGCTCCTCAAGCGCCGGCGCAATCCAGATTGCCGGAACGCCGAATGCCGGCTCCCTGGTTTCTTTTCCTGTCAAAGGCCGCCGGCCAGGCTCGCCCGAGACCGCGAGCAACTGCGGGCCTTCCGTCTGCCACCGGCCAATCTCAATTCCGCGTAACGAAACCAGATACTCACGCGGCTTGAGGCGCAGATTGTCTGAGATGTGCACAGGGGGAACGAGAAATCCCATTTCGCCCGACAGGTGACGGCGCAGCGCCCGCACCCGGCCCAGCAGCTGACCACCCTGTTTTTCATCGACCAACGGGATCAGCTGAAAACCGATCTCGAGAGTTAGATCTTCGAGACGCAACAGTTGCGCCAGATCCGATCCCTGCGCCTGCTCGGATTTCTTTTTCTCTGCCGGCGTCAACTCGGCGGGTGCAACCGCCGGCGCCTGCGCCGACAACCGCCGGCCGCCCACAAAGAGCCCTGCCGCCACCGATAGAAAGGCCAGCTTGGGCAATCCCGGAATGAAGCACATTGCCCCCGAGACCGCGCTCGCCATGTAGAGCGTTGCGGGCCGCGCCAGCAGTTGCTGCCGAATCTCGCCGCCCAGCATTCCCGCTGAGTTGGCGCGGGTCAGCGTAATTCCTCCAGCGACGGAAACCAACAGTGAGGGAATAATCGTTACCAGGCCGTCACCGACCGTAAGCACGGTGTACGTGCGCGCGGCATCGGCCAGGGCAATTCCTTGTTGAAGCGTGCCGATCAACAATCCGGCAACAATATTGATCGCTGTAATCAGAATTGTGGCGAGCGCATCGCGCTGGTTGAAGCGTGCGGCCCCGTCCATGGCGCCATAGAATTCTGCCTCGCGCGCAATCGCCTGGCGCCGCCGCCGTCCTTCGGCTTCGTCAATCAGCCCCGCGTTCATGTCCGCGTCGATGGCCATCTGCTTGCCGGGCAGCGCATCGAGGGTGAAGCGTGCTGTAACCTCAGCGGTGCGCACAGCTCCATGCGCAACCACAAGAAACTGGATGGCCACCAGAGCCAGAAACAAAACGAAGCCGACAACGTAGTTGCCGCCCACGACAAACTGCCCGAAGGCCTCAATCACCTTGCCCGCGGCGCCCGTTCCTTCTTGCCCGTGCAACAAAATCCGCCGGCTCGAGGCAATATTCAACGCCAGCCGGAAGAGCGTCAGCAACAGAAGTAATGTCGGAAAAACCGACAGTTCCACGGCGCGGCGAATCTGCACCGCAGAGAGGAAAACGACGATCGAGGCGGCCATTGAGATTGCCAGGAGAAAATCGAGGCACCAAGCCGGCAAAGGCACCAGCATCACGAAGATCACGCTGATCGCTGCCAGCGGCAGCAGGTAGTCGCGGAGCCGATGCCAGATTGATTGAGTCGGGAGAGCGCTGGCTGGTAGTGCCGTCGTACTCATCGGGAATCCTCCCCAAAGCTGGAAAGCATGGAGCGCCGCCTCATTGCTGCACCCTTCCAAAACCAGGAACCGTGGAATGAGCGGCCCGGCGGCGTTCTTTCATTTCCGCCTCGACGCGTTGCCGGTAGAGATAGGCCAGAATCGCGGCTACCGCGGCATAGAGATCCACAGGAATCGTCTTCCCCACCTCAACGGTGCGATAGAGCGAACGCGCCAGTGGCGGATTTTCGACAATCGGCACGCCCGCCCAGCGTGCCTCCGCCTTGATCTCCTCGGCCAGCAGGTTGCGGCCCTTGGCAAGCACCTTGGGAGCTTCCATCGTTTTGAAGTCGAAGCTCAGGGCCACGGCATAATGCGTCGGATTGGTGAGAACTACAGCAGCCTTCGCCACGTCGGCCTTCACGCGCCGCCGGCGCATCTGGCGCTGCAGGTTGCGAATGCGGCCGCGAATCTGCGGACTGCCTTCGGTCTCCTTGTACTCGTCGCGCAGATCCTGCCGGCTCATCTTCAATCGCGATTCGCGGCTCTGCCACTCGACGAGGTAGTCAATCGCGGACCAGCCAAAGAGCAGCCAGGCGGCAGCCACCAGCAGCCCATAAACATCCGAACCCAGCGTCTCCAGGCGAGCGAGTGAGAACGGTGGGATCGCCAACTGGCGGCCAATGCGCTGCGCGGCAAAAACTGCCAGAAAGCTGGCCGGGATGAGCGACTTTCCCAATCGCGCAGCAGCCCTAAGCGAGACCAGGTTTTTCAGGTTCGACACAGGGCTAATGCGCTCGGGCCTGAAGGCAAGCGCGCTCGCGTTTACGCTCAGCCCGCCCGTCTGCGCAATGCCAGCTCCCAGCGCACCGACAGCAACCATTGCCATGACCATTGCGGGCAAGCCAAGCACCGTCAAAATCAGCCGCCGCATGACGACCAGGGTTGGCTCAATCGTTGCCGGCTCCCAGCGAGCCACCGCTCCCAGTGCCAGAAAACCGGAGTAGGTTTCGCGCCACGCGTCCACCATTCGTCCACCCAGCGCACCCAGTGTCATCACCCCGGCCAAAGCCCCCGCAGCGGCGGTCAGTTCGCGGCTGTGCAGGATGTCGCCTTCCTTGCGGGCCTTTTCGCGTCGGTGCTGCGTCGCCTGTTCTGTGCGTTCTCCCGCCATCGGCTAGCCCCCTGCCGCGCTGGGGGGCACGGCGATCAGGCGCTCGGCCATATCGAGCAGCCCCGCAAAGCGCGCTTCGATAAAGCGCGGCCACAGCGCCAGCGAGCCAATAAGAATTGCGAACCCCGTTGGCGTCTTGAGCGGCACCGTCAGAGACATCACCGGCAGTTGCGGGCTCAGCTTGCCCAGGAGAGCGATTGCGATCTCGACAAGCAGAGTTGCCGCGAGCACCGGCGCGGCCAATTCGAGCGCCGCAAGAAAGATTCCGCCTGCGGCTCGCACGATTGCTGTAGCCGTGGGAGCGCCAAATGCGTAGGTGCCGAGCGGCACTACGCGAAAGCTGCGCACTACAGACGCCAGCAGAATGCGGTCGAGCCCCGCACCGATAACCACGAGCGTTCCCATCAGCTGGAAAAGATCGCCGAGCAGCGGTGTCTGGATCGATGAAGCCGGATCCATCAAGTTCACCAGCGAAAAACTGAACTGGAGCCCCGCAATCTGCCCGGCGAATAGCAGCATCTCGCTCAACAACGTCAGCGAAAGTCCATACACCAGGCCAACCGCCAACTCGCCGATGAGCGACGAAAAGCTGATCTGGGCCTGCGCATTCGGCAATGCGGCCACCAGAGGCGCCAACAACAGGGCTACCGCTCCGACAAATATCGCCTTTGTGCGCATCGGCACGGCCGTCGACGAAAAGAACGGAGCGAAGGCCACCATGCCGCTGAAGCGCACCAGGGCCAGCGTCATTGCGCTCAGAAATCCAGTCCAGTCCGGCATCGTTTTTCGCCTTCAGCTCTCAGCTCAGCCCGTTCAATTCCGATTTCGCTAACCCCACAGGCTGCGTGTTGAAAACGGACGTCTGATAGCTGCCCTTTCATCCCAGGTAATGACGGAAGTCGCCGAGCAGCAGGCGCGTGTAGGCCGCCAGCCTTTCGAGGAACCACGGCATCCCGGCGAGCAAAATAATGGCGATCGCAGCGAGGCGCGGAACCGAGGTCAGCGATTGCTCCTGCAAACCTGTCAAAGTCTGCACCAGGCTCAACACAAAACTGAGCAGCGCCGCCGCGATCAATAAGGGAGCGGCGACAATCATCGCCTCCTTCATCAACTGGCGCATCAGTTCGGCCACCATGTCCGGTGTCATCGGTCTCCTCTCAAAAACTTTTCAGCAGCGAATTGGCCAGCAGGTTCCAGCCATCCACCATCACGAAAAGCAGAATCTTCAGCGGCGTCGACACCACCACCGGCGGCAGCTGGAACATGCCGATGGAGGTGGTGATCGCCGCCGTAACCATATCGATCAGGAGAAATGGCAGAAAAAGTACTGCACCGATGGCGAAACCGGCCTTCAGTTCCGACAGAATGTAGGCGGGAACAACAACCTGCATCGGCAAGTCATCAGGAGTGTTGGGCCGCGGCACCTGGCCTGCCGCAGCGAACAATGCCAGATCCTTTTCGCGCGCGTACTTCAACAGAAAATGCTTCACCGGCTGCGCGCCGCGGCTGATTGCGTCGATCCCGGTGATCTGCCCTGCCTGATACGGCGCAACGGCCTGCTGATTCACTTGACTGAGGACCGGCGTCATCAGAAACCACGTCATCATCAGCGCGAGGCCCATCAGCGTGGGATTCGAAGGCGCCGTCTGCGTGCCCAGCGCTTGCCGCAAAAAGTGAAAGACCACCAGCAGCCGCACCATCGGCGTCATCGCCATCAGGATCGCGGGCAAAAGCGTAATCAATGTGAGAACGAACAGAATCGTCCAGGGCGTCGCGTCTGAAGGGTGCAGCTTTGCATTCAGATCGGGCACCAGGGGGACCGATGCCGGTGCGGCCGAGGCCAATCGCACCATCCATATCGTCACCATGAGACCCTCGGCTGCCGGCGCGCGGGCATTTTTGCACCGCTTCGTTCTGCCGTGTCGAGCGGATAGAAGGCTGGCGAGCCCTCGGCCGACGTCGCCACCAGAATCCGGCGCCCATCAGCCTCGATCAAAGCCAGCGATTGCCGCGGGGCAAGCGCAATGCGTTCGAGAAGCTCGAGGCGCGCACGTTTCCGGTCGATCCCCCACAACCGGCCGCGCATCCGGTTCAGCAGCCATCCTGCGATTCCGCCAATCCGCTGCTCGTGCTTCGACCTTTTTCTGCTCGCCACTTCCTCTGCCCCCTGCACACTCATGCCAACCGCGTGATTCGAACCGCCATCCGCGTTTCAACCACTTCAAATTCGCTCTGAGCCAGTTGCACGTCGCCTGCTGCGAGGGGAACGTCGATTCCGTGCCCCCACCGCGACTCGATCACCCGCCCTGGGACCAATGCCAGCAGATCGCGCACCCTAAACTCCCGAACCGGCACCGAAACATCCATCTCTACCGGCAGGCGAGCAACCGGTCCGCTAAATGTAGTTGCTTCTTCTTCGAGCGACCTGGGAACGGGCACTAAAGCCTTCGCCGCACCTGTCCCGGACGCGTCAGCCGCAGCCGGAATGCGGCGTGGCGGCTCGCCAACCAGCGCCTGAAGTGACTGGGTTGTTGCCATGTCACTGGAAGCCCTGCAGAAAGAACTCCAAGGGATGGAGATGAAGATTGGGCAAAGCTAATGGAACGTGCGCCAACTTCTGCGCCGATTGCCGCGACGCTGATTCGACTTCGCTGTTACACTGGAGCGTGACGACATTTTGCGGTTTTCCCGTCCCGCAACGGATGCCGAACCGTTTCTGATCGAGGTCGAAAAACATGCCTGAAACAAACGAAAACTTGAGCCGTCCCGGAACCAGCCTGCGCCTGAAGATCGGTCTGGCGGAGATGCTCAAGGGCGGCGTCATCATGGACGTGATGAGCGTCGAGCAGGCACGCATCGCCGAAGAGGCCGGTGCTGCCTCCGTCATGGCGCTGGAGCGCGTACCCGCGATGATTCGCGCCGAAGGCGGCGTGGCCCGCATGGCGCGCCCGGCCCTCATCAAGCAGATCACTCAGGCGGTCTCCATTCCGGTGATGGCGAAAGCCCGCATCGGGCACACAGCCGAAGCTCAGATCCTCCAAGAACTCGGCGTCGACTTTATCGACGAGAGCGAGGTCCTTACGCCCGCCGACGAAGCTCATCACATCGATAAGCACGCTTTCACAACACCGTTCGTCTGCGGTGCACGCAATCTTGGAGAGGCCCTTCGCAGAATCGCCGAAGGCGCTGCCATGATCCGCACCAAAGGCGAAGCGGGCACGGGCGACGTTGTTCACGCCGTCCAGCACATGCGACAGATTACGCGCGAAATGCGCGCACTCACCGTCCTTAGCGAGCAGGAGCTCTACGCCGCCGCCAAGGAGCATCAGGCTCCATACGAACTGGTACGTATGGTCGCCCAGGCCGGCAAACTTCCCGTGCCGAATTTTTCTGCCGGTGGTATCGCGACCCCTGCTGATGCTGCGCTCATGATGCAGCTGGGCGCCGAAGCTATCTTTGTCGGCTCGGGAATATTTATGAAAGAGCGCGCCACGCCCCTGGACGTCGAAAACGATGCCAAAGAGCGCGCCGAAGCGGTCTCCCGCGCCAAGGCGATCGTTATTGCAACAACGCATTACAACGATCCCAAAATTCTCGCCGAGGCCAGCGAACAAGTCACTGGAACGATGAAGGGACTTGCTGCCGCGGCCATTGAAGAGTCGCAACTCCTGCAAACCCGCGGCTGGTAGAACGCCAAGCGGAGCGCCGGAGCTCGAGCACGAGGCCGTATCTCTCGCTCCGTCGTGGTTTTTCTTCAGAAAGACAGGAGCCGAACTGCACCATTTTCGAGGCAGTGCGCATCTGGGGCTGCACCCAAAACCTTCTTTGCTCGAACCTGGCCTACTCTTCCGATTGTGGATGCGTCCAAGAAAGTGTGAGAGTAATCTCATCCTCACGGGGTCGTTATGCCGTCGATATTCACGCCCATCCCGTCAGAGACCGAGCGTAAAGCGCCAGGAACCGGCGGCAAACCGCCCGTAGATCGCCGGCCCACCGGTGGTGGCGGCGGAGGCGGCGATGATGACTGGAAAAACTCTCGGCGCGGTCCCCGGGAGATGCTCTATCGCACCCGCGCCTTCGTTTTTTGTGCCCTTGCGGGCGACATGATGTTCTTTATTGTGCTGGTAGTGGCCTTCTATGCGCGCCAGGTCAGCACCCACATGGACCCGCGAAACCTTCAGCAGATTGGTGACTGGCATCCAATTCTGCTGCCAAAAATTCTCTTCTTGAATACAGCAGTCTTACTGCTCAGCAGCCTCACGATTGAATTAGCTCGCCGCCATATCTTCCGCGAATTCGATGTCCTTGAGGAATGGCTCGGCTTGGGGAGGCCGGCGCTCCGCCGCACATTGCCCTGGCTCGCTGCCTCTCTGGCGTTGGGTCTGATATTTCTCACAGGACAGTTCATTGCCTGGAGACAGTTAACCGAGCAGGGCTACGCCTTCGGCCAGCGGGCCACGCCGGCCAGTTATTTCTTCTATCTGATTACAGGACTGCACGCCGCCCATCTTCTGTTCGGCGTCATTGCACTGATTGTGTGCCTTTTCGCGCTCTCCCGGCTCCGGCGGATTGAAAGCCGCCAGATCGCCGTCGACGCAACAGCGTGGTTCTGGCACACCATGGGATTCGCATGGCTGATTCTGTTTGCAATTCTTAAGTTGGGTCAATAAGACAGAATCAGCGTCTCGTTCAGAAGTGCGATGTACAGGCAAATCCAATGCTTCTGCTCGCGGCTTAAGCAATCCTCGAGAAGGCACATGCAATATTGAACTGGAAGTCGAAAGCCGCCGGCGTCTAAGCTGTGCGCAGGTGCAGCCACTTGCGGCAGCGCGCGCCCAACGTGGGTATCACAGGACAATCGAAATAGATTTGCCGGTTAATCTGCATGAGCAGTTGTACAGCTTCCACCTGTCCATCGTGTGCTGAAAACGAACCACCCGCATGAACAAATTCGTCGCTCAGATACTCAATAGCGTGGCCGAGAATTTCAAGCGCATGCCCGGCCTGCGGAGAAATCCTGCGCTGATGCACGCGGGCGCGCGTGGAAGCTGCCGCAGAAGTTGCTGCGGGTACCCCGAATCCACTGGTCGTTGAAGAGGCTGCCATGTACTTTATCCTCACCTGCTTCTTCGGCGCTGCGCGCTCCATTCGACAGATAACCGAGGTACTGTCCTAAAACAGCACAAATACAGTTATGACGAATCGGATTGGGGAATCCGGTGACGAGGGTCACGCAGCTTGAGAAAATGAATGAAGCCGAGTCTGAAGCTGCAAACTTAAAACTTGCCGATGTCTTTGTCAAATGCGATTTGCACAGCCATTCGATCGGTACCTTGACGGGAACAGGCCAAAAACCTAATCTCAAACCAGGTTCTTCTTCTGCCCGAGGGACATTTCTCACCGGCAGAACGAACGCAATCCTATCTGGTTTCTATGATTTGAGGCGGCGATGGTTCCGTATGACTGGCAATATCTCCCGCTTTTGATGCAGATCCTTGCCGCCATTCTGCTCGGGGTGGCCATGGTGACCGCCTCGTGGTTCGTCGGCCGTCACCGCAACACAAAGGTTAAGTTAGATGCCTATGAGTGTGGCATTCAGGCTGTTGGAGATGCGCGCGGCCGTTTCAGCGTCAGGTTTTATTTGGTTGCGGTCATCTTCATCCTGTTCGATGTTGAAGCAGTATTTATGATGCCCTGGGCCGTAATCTACCGCCAGCTTCCCCACATCACCGGCTCCCGCCTCTTTGGCTTCTGGGAGATGCTCGTCTACCTGGGCTTTGTCGGCGTTGGCCTCTTTTACATCGTGCGCAAGGGGATCCTTAATTGGAGCCAGGACAAAGCGGATCTATAGGGTCTGCTAACACTACCGGGATGGCGGCGACGGGAGCCGGTTTTACTCAGTTCTAGAAGCGAGGAGCGAACTGTAATGGGTTACTGGAGCGACAAGCGACAACGAAATGGGGAAAACCGGCCCCGTCCCTTCGGATTCCATCCCAGCGCGCAAAGATCGCGTGCCGGGAGCCCTGGGTTGTGGCAAAATCCCGGGGTGCCCGGCGACCGTACTTGGTCGCTGGAGTGGAAATTCGGCCATACTTTGTTCTCGCCCTCGACCTTGGAACCACCAAAGCCTTCGGGCTCGGCCGCGTCTGGCCGAATTTTTGCCCGCAACGCCATCCACCCCGGTAGTGTTAACAGACCCTAGGATGCCAATTCAATCCCCCACCT
>Ga0181520_10012527_pt1 | contig 10874 bp, 10 predicted proteins | sample PEATcosm2014_Bin_29_FD_132451 | JGI IMG/M metagenome (GOLD analysis project Ga0181520, IMG submission 132451) | Peatland microbial communities from MTU Mesocosm Facility, Houghton, MI, USA - PEATcosm2014_Bin02_30_metaG | ecosystem: Environmental > Terrestrial > Soil > Wetlands > Peat | place...
AAAACCGCGCTGGCCTATTCACTGAAGCGGCTGGGAGTCGAGTACATCGACATCTACCGTCCCGCGCGCCTCGACCCCGTGGTGCCCATCGAAGACACGGTCGGAGCCATCGCCGAGATGGTGAAGGCCGGCTACGTGCGCCACATTGGCCTCTCTGAGGTGGGACCGGAGACCATCCGCCGCGCAGCCGCAGTTCACCCGGTTGTCGATTTGCAGATCGAGTACGGGCTGGCCACCCGAGCGCCGGAAACGAAGATCTTCCCCGTGCTTGGCGAGTTAGGTATTGGAGCAACGACATACGGCACGCTCTCACGAGGGCTGCTCTCCAGCTCGCAGCCGGCCAAGGCCGGAGACTATCGCGCCCACCTGCCGCGTTTCACCGGAGACAACCTTGTCCGCAACCAGAAGTTGGTGGCCCGCCTCAAAGAGGTCGCCAGCAAACGGTGGATCTCGCCCGCGCAGTTGGCCGTTGCCTGGGTGCTGACCAAGCAGCCGTGGGCAGTGCCGGTGATCGGCGCGCGCACCCGGGCGCAACTGGCCGAGAGCCTGGGCGCTTTGGAGATCCGGCTCTTGCCGGAAGAGATGGCGGAGATTGAGGCAGCAGTGCCACCGGAGGATGTGGCGGGAACGCGCTACGGCGAGGAGCAGATGAGGAACCTGGATAGCGAGAAATAGGAGCTGGCATGGTTTCCCATGGCTCGGAAATGAGGCCGGGCCACCCGGCCAATTCGTTGTGTTATCCGGAGGGAGCAGCGAGGCCTTTGTATCCGGCTTCTCTAAACTCAGATCCTTCGACTCCGTTTGGCGCGAAGAACGCACCAAACTGCGCTCAGGATGTCCGCATTGTTGTTCTGCGAAGAGTCTTGAGAATCCCCGCTAGAAGTTGAACGTCAACTTCGCCGTTATGGCCCGCGGAGTCACAAAGTGAGTGCCGCTGAAGGTGGAGAGGAAGTTGTAGAGCGCGTACTTGTCCGTGAGGTTGACGGCGGTCAGGTCCAGGTTCACCTTGTAGCGCTCTTTGTGGAAGATATTGTCCTGGCCCAAGCTGGCGTCGAACAAGCTGCGCGGGGCGATGCGCGGCGGATTGTGGTCGTCGTTCTCAGTGCCCGGCGCGGGGATCAAGACAAGCGACGAGGTGTACTGCGACGGCATGCAGGACTGGAAGCCCGAGGTGGGCGTGGCCTTGATGCCACCGCACGAGATGCCGGACTGCGCCTGCTGATCGTAACTGAGGCTGCTCAGATTGACAGGCGTGGTGGAGTTGGCGGCGAAGGGCATGGAGCCCGCCACTTGCCCCGAGTCGAAGCGCCAGTTCCATCCCATCCAAAGGCCGGCGAGCGCGCCGTGCTTGGCGAACTGGTATTGCGCGTGGGTGGTCGCGTTGAACTTTTCGTCGTGATCGATGCGGAAGGCTTCGCCCGCGGTCGTGGTGGGCACGGTGCCCAATCCGCCCACCTGCGGCGAGAAGAAGCGCGCCGCCACGCTGGACATGACGATTTCTGCCGAGAAGCCGTGGAAGTTGGGCATGCTGGCATTGGCCGCGAAGCCGGGAATCTTCGAGCGGCTCCAGTCGATGGGGAAGGTGATGGGCGTATTGCCCAGCACGCTGAAGTCGAAGCTGTTGTGGGTGTACTTCCAGATGTAGTCGCCGCCCAGGACGAAGTAGCGGCCGATGCCCTGCTGGAAGCCGGCGTGGAACTCGTTGCGGAAGCCCGAAGGCAGCGAGGCGGTCACGCACGGCACCAGGCCCTGAATCACTTGGGAGTTGCAACCCTCGCTGGAGAGAACAAGATTCTCGTTAAAGGGCGTCTCCAGCGTGCGCGCATACGAGGCTCGCAGGACCGTGTTGCTGGGCTTGATATGGTAGCTCAATCCAAGACGGGGTTCGGCCTGCCGGGCTACGGTGAGGCCGTTGTAGAGGTCGCCGCGGATGCCCACATTGAAGAGCCAGTTGCCGGCGGTAATCGAGTCCTGAATGTAGAGCGCCGCTTCTTTCACGTCGGTTCGGCCCGCGAAGCGGTAATCGCTCGTGGCAGCCAGGGCGCAGCCGTCGTTAGCCGAGGGCGCAGGCCGGGTGAGGTCGTAGCATCCCAGGATGGGGATGAACGGCGTTGCGGCGTTGGGATTGGCTTCCGTGTTCGGCTGGTAGCCGGCGGCGGCGCACTGCGCGGGGTCGGTGAACCCAGGCACGGGATTGTTGTTGGCGTCGAGGCAGGGAGCATTGAGCGAGGGATCGACGATGCCCAGGCCGTCGCTCTCGCGCAGGAATGTCTGTTGGTAGGTGACGCCGGCCTTCACGTTTTGACGGCCACGGCTCCAGGAAACGTCGGAGTGGATGCCCATGTTGGCCAGGCTGCGGCTCTGTGAAACGGTCTCGCGCTGCAGGTTGGCCGGGCCCAGGTCGCTGAGCGGATCGCCGCTGGGGTAGTAGTCGAACTGGTCCTTGCGTGCAAAGGCGCCGGTGTTCAGCACTGTCTCGGCATTCACCACGTGCGTCCAGGTTGGCGAGACGTTGAAGGTGCCGATCTTTGAACGCTGATCTGTGGCGGGCAGGGAGCCCGAGGTGAGCGCGCCATTGAACTGCGCGGGGTTCAGGTTGTCGTAACTGTTAGGCGTCTGGAACCAGGAGCGGGTGTAGCCCAGGTTCAACTGCACCGTATTGCTGGAACTGATGCGGTAATCGGCGCGATTGAAGAAGTTGGCCTCGTTGCCATGATCGTGGATGGCCTGGAACTCCGGCGGATCGAGAAAGCGGCTGCTGTCAAGGAAGTTGCCGGCGATGAAGTCGCCCGCCTTTTTGCTGCCTGCGGCCAGGTTGAAGCCGGTGTTCACCGAGCCGAAAGAACCATACGACTGATAGACGTTGCCGGAGGGCTTGGGTGTGTCGAGACCTGAGCGGGTGGTGACTTTGATGACCACGCTCGTCTTGTCGCCAAACTCGGCAGGGGGCGCGCCGCTGATGACCTCGAGCGATTGCACGGAGTCAAGCGGAATTTGGTTGGAGAAGACCTTGCTCTGCTGGTCGGTGATGGCCTGGCCGTCAACCGAGAAGGAGTTCTGTGCGTGGTCGCCCAGGCCGTGGAAGAGGCCGTTCGAGTCGGCGGAGATGCCTGGAGTGGAAAGCGTCACAAGGGAGCTCAACCCCGAAGATTCGCTTTCCAGCGGTATCTTGTTGAACAGCTCGCGGTCCACATCGGTGTGAAAGGTGGAGTCGTTCTCGACCAGGTCCCCGCCTGCCTCGACCGTAACGGTGGAGTCGGCGGTGGCAATTTGCAGCACCAACTTGAGGGTGATTCCAATCGCAGAACGAAGGTCGATGGGCTGATTGAGCGCGGCAAAGCCATTGGCTGCGACTTTGATTTGGTACGGATGAATCGGAACGTTGGAAAAATCGAACTGGCCGGTCGCGTCGCTCGTGACGGTCCGGTCCAATCCTGTGATTGCGCTGACCAGGTGCACCGTGGCGCCGGGAATTACGGCGCCAGTCGGGTCGGTGACCGTGCCGTGCACATCTCCTGCGCCCCCGTTTTGCGACGGCGGCTCGGCGGCCGCCACGAGCAGAAAAGCGAGGGGAAGAATGCAGAGAATCGCGCCGCGTTTGAACGGCATTGACGGCCTCCAATGGGCTTTGGGCTGCTGGAAACAGGCTGCGCGGGGAAGACCGCGGAGCCTGAGGAATCTCGAATCGTCGCTTCCGGTTCCAAGGAATCGGCCCTTCGAAACGCCAATACCACTGACTTCCGGGAGCAGATCGGGACTTGGGTCGATACAAAAATGAACCGGGAAGACGCCTTAGCAGCCGAACGGAGGGGGACGGGTGAAGAGCTTGGGATGGCGGTGCCGGACCACAACCAGCTCCTCGACGACAGGAACCTGAGTTCCGACCGCGACCAGGACGATCACGGCCGCTGCCACTGCAACCGGCGCCGCCGTGTGCATCACGATGCATAGCTGGCAATGGTCGGCATCGGTATCCAGGGCGTGCATGTGCGCTACCTGAACTACCGTCAGCAGCGCCAGCAGAGCAAGACACACCACGGTGACCGCTGGCAAAGCACGCAGCTTTGACCGCCCATCTCCGCGGAATTGTGCCCTTCGTCCTGCCAAATCAACATCCCCTGTACTTCAAGGATACACAGATTAGACGGGACAGGTTGGCGCAGGGTTCCTGGCCGCGGCATCTTTTTGGCCGGCCGGCCGCCAACATGAAGAAACCTGGTTCGTCTAAACTGTGAGGCGATGAGAGAATTCAACCATTTGCGGCGCATGCTGTTCGCGGGCCTTGCGTGCCTGTTGCTGGCGGCTGCGACAGGCACGGCACAGACACAACAGAAGCCCCTCCCCTTGAAGCCCGATCTGCCCGGCATGGCCACCAACCATCGGCTCATCCTCAAAGACGGCAACTACCAGATCGTGCGCAAATATGAGATCGTGGGCGACCGCGTGCGTTATATCTCCGTCGAGCGCAACGGCGATTGGGAGGAGCTTCCTCTTGACCTGGTGGACTGGGAAGCCACACGCAAATGGGAGCGAGACCACGCCAACCAACCCGAGGAAGCGCCCTCGTCGGCCATGAAAGAGGCCGAGGAGATCGATAAGGAAGAGGCCGCTGAACGCGACGAGCAGAAAGCACGCATGCCCGAGGTGGCCAAAGGGCTGGAGCTGCCGGACGAGGATGGCGTCTTTGTGCTGGATACCTTTGAAGGCAAACCGGAACTTGTGGAACTGACTCCCGCCGAGCTGGGAACTAAGGCCAAAACCAGGCACGGTCTGAGTACGCTGAACCCTCTGGCCGGCGCAAAGGCGAACCTGGAACTGGAAGGCGCACACGCCAAAGTTCACCTGCATGTCAACGATCCAGCCATTTATCTTTCGCTGAACGCGCGCGACGACGCCGAGAAAGTCCTCTCCCACGCGCTTACGGTGAGCACCGGCAACGCCAAGGAAGTTGCCAACCGCAAGCATGGCGCGCACTCGCCCGCATCGGGCTTTGCGATTGTCAAGGTGGACGAGCGCAGGGCAGTGCGCATTGTGGGCGCAATCCACATGAGCGTGACCGGCGAGGTAACTCAGGACGAGGATGTGATTCCGGCCAAAGTCGAGGTCATGCCAGGGAAGCATTGGCTCAAGATCGCACCGCAGAAGCCGCTGCTCATCGGCGAATACGCGCTGGTTGAGATTCTGTCGGCCTCCGACATCAACCAGTCCGTGTGGGATTTCCGCGTGGACCCGCAGCTTGGAGACAATGAGGGATCGCTGGGGCCGATCTTCAAGTAACATGACAGCCTGCCTTTGGCCGATGGCAAGGCAAAAGAGTCTCGACGCTCCGAACATTACTCCGATATCATTTTCTCGGCAGTGACAGGAGAGCGATTCCCCGACAATGCTGCACATGTCTCACCGGCTGCCAGGAGGCGTTCTACATGGCAACTGAAGAATCCACTGTGGATTATTGGTCTCTGAGTCCCGCGCAACTGGGTGCGCAAATCGCTGCAATAGCCAACGGAGACTTTCCGCCAATCGACGAGCCTACGCGCGCAGAGGCGAGCCAACTGGCCGCGGAGTGGCACGAAGCCATAGATCTACCTATCCATACCTTCGAAGAAGAGCAGAAGAGGGTAAGTCAAATGGACTCGCTCCAGAAGCGAATCATCCAGATACTCATAAGCGCCAGCCGGAGTTAGAGCGGTTTCGATTCAACAGTTGCCATTTTGAAATCGTGCAGGATGGCATTTTCTTGAGAAAAATGCCACTCGGCGTCGAGCTTTCTGCAAAGAGCTGAATCGAAACCGCTGTAGTGCGGCCCGGAACCTCAGTGGGTAACGGTCTCGCCCGATAGCCATCTCGACACTCCGACTGGCCTGATTTATGATTCTCCCGACATAGCCTGCAAAACTTCCCCCTTGTAGAACGCGCCGAGTTCCTGTGCAAGATGCCGGAGTGGATGCAATGAGACACGATGAAGCCAGAGACGATATCTGGTCGCTAACCTCTGCTCAACTGGCTTTACGTTGCCGCTCGATTGCCGACGGCACCTTTTCGCCGAACGATAAGGCCCTTCAAGCTGAGGCCGGGCGGCTCCATGCCGAATGGCAAGCGGCGATCCGACTCCCCAAAGGGGATTTCAGCCACGAGGCGCGCCGGTCCGCGCTCCTGCTGGCGCTGCGGAAGCGCACCATTGAGATTCTGATCAAGATCGGCCAGAAGCAGTAGCTGCGCCGCTTGTCATGACCTCAGGGCTGGGGCTGACTCGGGAAACGCCCTTCCTAGGCCTCCGGCGCTTTGGCGCGCGCGAACCTCTGCCGACGCCTCTCCCACTCATCCGAGGAGAAGAAACGCGGCCCTACCTCAATGAGGCGCGGAATCATGTTGAAGACCGCCACGCGGCTCCAGGGCCTGCCATCCCGCTGGCGAAAGCCCTTCTCATTCAGATCGCTGACGATACTCGAATACGAGAAGTCCTGCACCAGCAACTCCATCATCAGCATCAGCACCTGGTGCTCGCGGGGATGGACTTCCAACCGGGTGCAATCGTCGGCAATGCGCAGGCCGTAGGGGATGTCTTCGTTGAATGCGCCTTCGGTTGGGGCTTCGGCATCGGGCAGCTCGCGCCGCCACTCAATGGAAACCATCTGCCACCCGGCCGACGTCCGCTGCCGGATCGTTTCAGGGCTGAACGGCCCTGAAATCACATCGCGAACCCGTTCGAAATACGCCATCGCAGTCCTCCAAGCATGGTTCTCACGGGAAGTATTAAGCAATTGGCTTGCCAATCTTCCGGCCTGGCACGAGCATCCTAAGTTACTGACGAGTAAAGCAATCCCAGAGAATCATGGGCTTGTTCGCAGCTTCCCGCTGTCCATTTTCGCAAGCTGGTGTTCACAGCTGAACAGCGCCAGGAGAGCAGGGGTCTACGTTCCACGCGATGCGCGGAGCCGCCTATTTCTTCCGCTTTGCCGTCCAAGTGCCGTCGGAACGTCCTTCCACGCGCATCCGTCCCTTGCCGGAATCGCCGTCAATCCAACCGGCCAGAGACGCATTGACCGGCCCTGGAGCTCCCAGCCCTGCTTCCTTCGGCCACTCCGCTGTGAACGATAGCTCCACGTAGCCGTTTCGCCAGGTACCGGCGACTGCTCGGTCTTTTCCAAGTGGTCCGGACCAAGTTCCGGTCACCTTGTTTCCGTCGCGGTGCAGTTCCATGGACGCATTGATCGGGCCAGCATCGCTTGCATAACGCATCTGCCACGAGCCGGCAACCTCGTATCCGTTTTTCAGATTCTGCGGCGCAGCGGCCGTAACCCGCACGTTGGAGAAATATGCCTCCTCGCCGCTGTAACCCCACAGCCCGACGGCGCCACGCAAATCTTCGCCTTTGAGACCATCCACCACCAGACTCGGGCTGGCCGAGCCGTTCAGATAAAGCTTCGCGAGTCGGCCGGCCACTTCGATCCGCACTTTTGTCCAGGTCTCCATCGCCAGTTCCGCATGGGACTCATAGACCCACGGCCATTCACGGCGCAGGCGATACCAATCGAAGTCCGGCACGGAGACGTACTGGACGGCATGGTTCCGCATCGCCTGATCCTCGGCTTCCGAGTTTCCCGGCCTCAGGTAGAACAACTCGTAGTGCGATTGATCGGACCTGGCCCGGAAGGCGATCCCAACGAAGCCTGGAAACCTGACGCCCGGCGGCACGGTTGCCTTGAGCGCGATATCCGCCTCGATCGTTCCATCTTGGAAGTCGGTTCCCGGCAAAAGCACCAGGCCGTCGCCTGGGGTGGTGATCCGGACGCAGGCACGGCCCAGATAATCCACCGCGTCCATCTTCGCCTTGAGCGCGACCAGGCCAGCTGTATCGCGAAGAGGAAAGCTCTGCACACTCGCCTGCGGTTGTGCGCAGAGACAGCTCGCGGCCAACACTGTGATTGCGCTTGAATTCAACCAACGCTTCAGCATGGTTTTTCCCTTTCGCGTTTCCCGCCCGCGGTGAATGATCTCGGAACCGGTCATTGCAGGATGAGAAAAAGCGGCTCCCCAGTTTCGATGAGGCGCGGGATCGTCTTGGAGATCGCAGCCACGGCCCGGGCCTTCGCATGCCGCTCGCGCTGGCTCCATGCCCGGTGCCCGTGGCTTGAATGGAAGCAATTCACGTACCAGAGCGCCGTGCTCGGCAAAATTCGCAATGAGCACAAAGTAAAGGAAATCCATTGGGGCACGCCGGCCGGCCACAGGGCCTTGGTGTCCGCTATCGAAAATTCGTGTACGAATCCGGACGAGACTATCCGGGAACTGCGAGCACCGTGCGCTTAAGATCGGGCTCATTGTGGACAAACAGGACCTGAAGCGTGCAATCCATTGACCCAGCGGCCCCTTCGGCAACGAGAGCGCGTAGAAGTTCCTCGCTCTTTGCGTTGAGCGTGACTTCCGCAGCCCGCAGAGACTCGGCCACCTCGGGCAGGCGCTCGGCCGGAATTTCGAACTGAATGCAGATGGAGATGTTGGAATATTCGTTGAAGCCGGTGATCCATCCTTTGCCGGAGTCGATGGCATCGCGAAGCAGGCCTACGCTCTTCAGGCGATCCATGCGCGTAAAGCCATTGAGTTGCAGAATCCGTGGCCGCGCGCCCATTTCGCCCTATTCCCTCACACTGATGCCCAGCGCCTTCATCTTGCGGTAAAGGTGGCTGCGCTCCAGGCCCAGCAGTTCGGCGGCGTGGCTGATGTTGTTGCGGGCTTCCTCAATCTTCTTCAGGATGAAGTCGCGCTCGTAGGCATCGCGGGCCTGCTGCAACGAGGAAAACTCCTCGGTCGATCGCGTACCGGCCTTGTGGGTCAGCGGCGGCAGATGCTTGCGCTCAATGCGCAGCGTGCGCGGATTGAGGATGAGCACGCGCTCGATCACATTTTTCAGTTCGCGCACGTTGCCGGGCCAGCGGTATTGAGAGAGTGTCTCCAGCGCCTCGTCGCCAATCTCCATGCGCGGGCGGCCATACTGACGGCCGAATTCGCCTAGAAACTCGCGCACTAGCAGCGGAATGTCCTGCTTGCGCTCTCTCAGCGGCGGGACAAAGAAAGGCACCACATTGAGCCGGTAGAAAAGATCCTCGCGGAAATTGCCCTTGGCGATTTCTTCTTCCAGATCTTTGTTTGTCGAGGCGATCAATCGCACGTCCACGCGCAGCGGCTGCGTGCCGCCCACCGGCGTAAAGAGCTGGTCGTCGAGAGCGCTGAGCACCTTGGACTGAGTCTTGAGGCTCATGTCGCCCACTTCGTCCAGGAAGAGCGTTCCGCCGTCGGCACGCTCCAGGGTTCCGCGCTGCTCGGGCGGGCCGCCAGGTTGTGCGCCGTGCCGGTAGCCGAAAAGCTCCGCCTCAATGTGCGCCTCCGGAATGGCCGCGCAGTTCAGCTCGACGAAGATCTGGTCGCGGCGCAGGCTCTCGGCATGAATGGCCCGGGCGATCAGTTCCTTGCCCGTGCCCGACTCGCCGTAGATGAGCACCCGGCCGTTGGTGGGCGCCATCAGACGAATCTGCTGGCGCAGCGCCTTCACGGGTACGCTTTCGCCGGTGAGCACCGAGCCCACGCTGAACTGGCGTTTGAACTCAATATTCTCCGTACGCAGCTTGCGCGCTTCCACTGCGTTCTTGAGCACGATCAGAGTGCGGTCGAGCGAGAGCGGCTTTTCAAGAAAGTCGTATGCGCCCAGCTTGGTCGCCTTGACGGCTGCCTCGATGGTGCCGTGTCCGCTGATAATCACCACCTCCGGGCGCGTCTCCACAGCCAGTTGGTGGACGTCGGCCAACACGTCAAGCCCATCGCGATCGGGCAGCCAGATGTCCAGCAGGACCACGTCGTAGGCAGCGTCCTGCAAGAGGACCATGGCCTCGGCCGCGCTGGCGGCGCTGGCCACCCCGTAGCCCTCTTCGCGCAAGATTTCTTCCAGCGAGGTGCGAATCTCCGCTTCGTCGTCAACCACCAGAATGTGATTCATGAGAGCAGTCCCTTGAAGGGCGTGGAGGAATTAGCCTCCAGCTCCGGCTGCACAGCGTGGTGATTGGCGGCATCCAACAGCGGAAGCCGCAGAAGAAAGCGCGCGCCCTTGGGGCTGTTGGACTCCGCCCGCAGGCTGCCGCCATGCTCCTGCACGATCTTTGCGGCAATGGACAAGCCGAGCCCCGTGCCGCGATGTTTGGTCGAATAGAAGGGCAGAAAAAGCCGCTCGCGAATTTCATCGGTAAGTCCGTGACCGGTATCGGCGACCGTCAACTCGACCGAAGCGCCATCCTCACTGAGGCCGCTTCCTATCCCAAGCACGCGCAACAGGCTGCCCTGCATGGCGTCTGCCGCATTGTCGATCAGATTGGCAAGCGCACGGCGGATGGCTTCAGGGTCGGCCATCACCTGCGGCAGGCCCGGCTCCAGATTCCACTCAACCGTGATGCCCTCAAGCCTGCCCGCAAACAGTGCCAGGGCCTGTTCAGCCACCTGGTTCAGGTCGCACATCCGGGGGCGGGGCGCGGGAAACTGCGCCAGAGCGGAGAACTGATCGACCAGGGTGCGCAGGGTGCCCACACAGCCAAGAATTACTTCGCTGCATTTGCGAATCACGTCAGGCGAGCCAGCCGCCCCACGGTCAAGATGCTTGCCGATGCGTTCGGCAGAGAGGGCAATCGGCGTGAGCGGATTCTTGATCTCGTGGGCCACCCGTTGCGCCACTTCCTTCCACGCCAACTGGCGCTGCGCACGCAACAGATCGGTTGTGTCTTCCACCACCAGCACGGTCCCATGCTCACCCCGGGCCAACTCGAGCCGTGCGCCGGTAATCGCCAAATGGACGTTTCGTCCCTTTGCTTGAAATTCGATTTCGGTAGAGG
>Ga0181520_10012528_pt1 | contig 10873 bp, 7 predicted proteins | sample PEATcosm2014_Bin_29_FD_132451 | JGI IMG/M metagenome (GOLD analysis project Ga0181520, IMG submission 132451) | Peatland microbial communities from MTU Mesocosm Facility, Houghton, MI, USA - PEATcosm2014_Bin02_30_metaG | ecosystem: Environmental > Terrestrial > Soil > Wetlands > Peat | place...
GCTTCGCGAGCGTCGTCTCGCCCCGCGTCCGTAGACGTAGTGTCCACGTCCACCACCTCACCCTGGTCGTTGACAAGGAGGCGCATATGAACGACATCATCGCCGTGGTCACTTTCGGTGCGTCGAACAATCTGCGGTGGCTTGACTTGCCGTTGAAAGTCTCGCTCGGCCTGTTCCGGTGTTAAGGCCGTCCCTTGGTATTTCAAGAAGAACTTCACTTTGACTATGGTAACGAACCCGGAGGGTCCCTTGGGCGTGGCCAAGGGGTGGTAGATCCAACGCAGCGTTGATTTCAGGGCCGACTCCGCCAGCAGGGCGTCGCCATTCAGCACGTGGGCGCTCGAGACCTTGCCCTTGCCGTTAACCGTGAGTTTTACCCTTACCTGTCCCTGAATGTAATTGATCTTCGCAATCGGGGGGTAATCCGGCACCGATTGGTCCATAATCAGCAACTCGGCTTTCTTGTGGTCAACGACGGTGGGCAGGTTGACGGGGTCCGGCGAGTTCTCTTGGGCCCACAAGGCTCCAGGTGCGCAGAGCATTGCCAGTGCGAGGGGGAAGAGACGGAATTGCCGGTGCTTAATCATCGCCTTCGAAAATCACCATGGCCACCACGTACCTGTCAGAGTGCGAAAGCGAAACTGACATTCGGGTGACCCGCAACGTCCGAGCGACTTCTTCTGCCTTGCCGGTCAAAACCAATTCGGGCTTGCCACTGGGCTGGTGAACCACTTCCACGTCGACCCAACGAATACCTTCACGCCAGCCGGTTCCCAGCGCCTTGAAAGCTGCTTCCTTGGCCGCAAAACGCGCCGCATAGCGCTCAGCGCGGTTCTTGAACTTTTCGCAATAATCGATCTCGGCTGGAGTAAAAATGCGCTTGGTAAATCGCTCCCCGTGCTGGTCCAGGCCTCGCTCGATTCGCGAGGTTTCGGCGATATCCACTCCCGTTCCGAGAATCATCGTCAGGTAGTGCGCTTGCCGCAATCAGTGCGTATGATGAGAATATCTGTAGTATCGAGCTTTACCCTGTAACCTTCAAGCCCTACCTCAAGGGTGATGTCCTCACACTAACAGACCGTTGCCTGGATTGCAACGCCGGCGAATGTAACATTTTTGTCAAGATTCGCCGGCGCCGACGCGTGACTTCCTTGCTGCCGGCCGTTGCTTGACGGGCGGCCCCGCGGCTGTCGGCCGGTCGCCCCCAAAGGTTGTGCTATATTCGAAATTTGGACAAGCAAACGTTTAGATTGGTGACACGCGACGGCCTCGCTTGGATCGAGTCCGTCCAGCTTAGCAAGTTTCCATGGCTGGTACACGCCTTTAGCACTCGGCAGGGCGGCGCGAGCAAGGCCCCGTGCGCCGGGCTCAACCTGGGATTCACAGCGTCGGACGAGCGCGTGGAAGAGAATCGCCGCCGCTTCGCCGCTGCGCTCGGCGCGAAGGATTTCGAGCTTGCCTCCGCGCGCCAGATTCATTCCACCCACTCGTTCCTTGCGGCGCGCGACTCTGCCGGCCATGTGTCCTATCAATTGCCCGGCATCGAAGGTTCTGTATTCCCTGCGGACAACTCACCCGCAGGAGACGGCTTGATGACCGCGGAGCCCGGCGTCCTCTTAACTATTCGAATCGCCGACTGCCTGCCGGTGCTGCTCGTCGATCCGCAACAACGCGCGGTCGCGGCTGTCCATGCGGGTTGGCGCGGCGCTCTGGCGCGAATCATCGAAAAAGCTGTAGGGGATATGCGGCGCGCGTTTGGCTCTGATCCGCAAGGGCTGATCGCGGCGGTGGGGCCGTCGATTCGCGCTTGCTGCTACGGAGTGGGCGTGGAAGTTGTGGAAGCTTTTCACGGAGCTTTCTCGAATGCGGATTCATTCTTCCAGAAATTGCCCAATCGGCCCGAGGCAGCCACCGACCGCCATTCGATTCTCTTCTTAAGCGCCTACCCACCCGGCCACGCGCCCGAGCATGTTCCCGCCGCACGACTCGATCTCACCGCCGTTGCGCGGCACGAACTGGAGAGCGCCGGGGTCAAGCCCGTGAACATCCAAGTAGCCGACTACTGCACCGCGTGCCGCACGGACCTCTTCTTCTCCCATCGCCGGGAAGGGGCGAGCACCGGTCGACAAGCGGCGGCAATCGGAATTCGGGGGTAGTCTGCAGCGACTGGGACTCGGCGCGAAAAACCTTCTCTCGGCGAATCGTGGGTAGCTTAGTCCACCCGCCGGATTCGGTCCCGCGCCTAAATTCGGCCAAATTGTCCGAAATAGAACAGGTTTGAAGAGATCCAAGGGCGATCTGTGGGCGACGCGCCGACGGCCCGGAGGTGGATCAAAAGTGACTTTGTGTCAGCTCTCTAGTCCCGACCGGCTCCCTCCGATACCAACGGGGACCTCCCGTTCAAACCCTCAAGGCTGAGCTGCCCGCAGGCGGCGGCGATGTCCTGACCTCGGGAAATTCGAATGAAGGTGGGAATGCGACTGTCGGTGAGGATTTTCTGGAAAGCCACGGTGCGCTCGAACGGTGGTGCGCGGAAGGGCAGTTCCGGGCCGCTATTATAAGGGATCAGGTTGACCTTGGCGCGCAGGCCGTGCAGCAGGCCGGCGACGCGGCGGGCGTCTGCGTCCGAATCGTTGAATCCTTCCAGCAGCACGTATTCAAACGTCAAGTGTTCCCACGGGCGCAGGGGATACGCGCGGCACACTCCGAGCAGATCCGCCAGCGGATATTTCTTGTTGATGGGCATCAGGGCGCTGCGTTGCTCGTCGTTCGACGCGTTAAGCGAGATGGCCAGCTTCGGGCGCATCGGCTCGCGCGCCAGCTCCTCGATGCGCGGGAGGATGCCCACGGTGGATACGGTAATGCGCCGCAGCGTGACCCCCACGCCCTTGGGATCAGCGAGAATCGCGACGGCCTTCAGGACCTGGGGAAGATTCAGCAGGGGTTCGCCCATTCCCATAAAGACCAGGTTCAGCCGCGAGCCGCGCGCGATGTTTTGTCCCGCGGCGACGGCAAGCACTTGTCCGATGATTTCCCCCGCCGTCAGATTGCGTTTTGACCCCAGCAGCGCGGTGAAGCAAAACCGGCAGTCAAGCGCGCAGCCCACTTGGCTCGACAGGCAAAGCGTGGTGCGATCCTCCTCCGGCATGTAAACGGTTTCCACGAGGTTGCCATCGTGCAAGCGGAAAAGGTAGCGGACCGAGCCGTCGCGGGAACAGAAATGGCGCTCGGCTTGCGGATAGACAATCGCCTGGTGAAAAGCGACAGCGTCGCGGAAATCGCGGTTCAAATCGGTGAGCCCGGCGAAGTCGCGCACGCGGCGCACGTACATTCCGTGATACAGTTGCCGCCCGCGGTATCGTGGCTGGCCGAAACTCACCGCGAGGTTTTCGAGTTCCTCCAGGTTGAGCCCCAGAAGGTTGCCGCGCTGTTCTTCGCAAGCCATGTCGAATGCCGTGTCGTGCCCTGACAAAAGCAATTTGCGCCTGTTTCAATTAATGTTAACATCTGCCGCGCTGCGCATTCAAGCGCCGCTGGGAGCGCGGGCATCCTGCCCGCAGGAAGAAAATTCACCACAGAGACACGGAGATCACGGAGAAAAACGCAAACGAAAATGGCAGGCCAACAATCCAGTGAATCGCGATTCGCGTTATCACAAACAGGAGTGCTTCACTCTGTGCTCTCCGTGCCTCTGTGGTGAATTCTTTCCCCAAGGAGAACGAAAATGAATCATACCTATGCAAGCAATCGTATCTTACAAGCACTCAGATTCGCCGGCATCCTGGGTATCCTCATCATCTGCGCTCTCAGCGTAGCCATCGGCCAGAATCCCAGCGCGGCGGCGAAGCAAGCGGTGAAAGGGCCCTGGTTCGACAAGAGTTTATCGCCCGACAAGAGGGCCGACCTTGTGATCAGGCAAATGACGCTCGATGAGAAAATACAACTGGTTCACGGTGTGGAAGGGCCTCAAGCGCAGGCGCGCTCGCTCGGGGGTGCAGGCTTCGTCCCCGGCATTCCACGTCTCGGGATTCCCGACCTTCAGATGACTGACGGCAGGTCGGGCGTCGCCAACATCGGATCCAAAGGGCGTTACGCGACGGCGTTGCCAAGCTCGCTGGCCAACGCCGCCAGTTGGGACTTGGAAAGCTCGTATGAATACGGGGCGCTGATCGGCAGGGAAGCGCGCGACCTGGGCTTTAACGTTTCGCTCGGCGGCACCGCCAACATCATTCGCGAGCCGCGCAACGGGCGCAACTTCGAGTGCCTCGGCGAGGACCCCTTGCTGATTGGCAAGATGTTGGGGCGAGAGTTGAAAGGCACGCAGTCGCAACAGGTGATCGGCGACATCAATCGTTATGCCGTGAACGATCAGGAGACGGGCCGCTTCATCGGCAGCGCCATCATCGACAAGCGCGCGATGCAGGAAACCGACCTGCTGGCGTTCCAAATCGCCATCAAGGAATCGGACGTGGGCACTGTGATGTGCGCCTACAATCGCGTGAACAGCGTCTTCGCCTGCGAGAACCCATACCTGCTGGGCGACGTCCTGAAAAAGGCTTGGGATTACCAAGGTTGGGTGATGACCGACTGGGGCGCTGCGCACAGCACGGTTGCCTCGGCGCTTGCCGGGCTCGACCAGGAGATGCCGACCGGCAAGTATTTTGGAGCGCCGCTCAAGGCTGCGGTCGAAAAAGGTGAAGTGCCCGTGGCGCAGCTCAACGAAATGGTCCACCGCATCCTGCGCACGGAGTTCGTGATGGGGGTCATCGATAATCCGCCCGACATGCGGCCGGTAAATCCCTTTACCGGAGCCGACGTGGCCCAGCGAGTGGAGGAGCGCGCGATCGTTCTGCTGAAGAACAGCACCGGGCAGTTGCCTCTCGCGGCTGCGAGCCTTAAGTCGGTGGCGGTGATTGGCGCGCACGCGGATTCCAGCGTGCTCTCGGGCGGTGGCTCGGATCAGGTTGATGCCGCGGGAGCGAAGATCGGTGGGTGGATGCGCGTGGTCTGGCAGCCCTCCTCTCCGCTCCGTGCCATCGAGGCCAAAATCCCCAACGCCCAAGTTGCCTATGATCCGGGCACGGACCCGGCTGCGGCGGCCAAGCTCGCGGCGGCCTCCGACGTCGCGATCGTGTTTGTGCAGCAACATACGAGCGAAGGCATGGACATGGCGCACATCGCTCTGCCCGACAATCAGGACCAGTTGGTCAGCCAAGTCACGGCGGCGAATCCTCACACCATCGTAGTGCTCGAGACGAGCGGGCCGGTCGCCATGCCGTGGTCTGACAATGTAAGCGCGATTCTCGAGGCCTGGTACCCCGGCATTCGCGGAGGCGAGGCCATCGCCAGCGTTCTCTTTGGCGAAGTCAATCCCTCCGGCAAGCTGCCGGTGACGTTTCCGAAGAACGAAACCGACCTGCCCCACTTGACGATTCCCGGAATGGTGACCCATGCCGGCGAGAGTCTGCCGCCGACGGAATCGCGCGCGCCCTTCGACATCAATTACTCCGAAGGGTTGAGGGTCGGTTACAAATGGTTCGAAGCGGAAGGCAAAGAACCGCTGTTCCCGTTTGGTTTCGGCCTCTCGTACACCACTTTTGCTTACTCGAAACTGGAAGTGACGGCGGGAAGGGAAGTACGCTTCCGCGTGACCAACACCGGCAATCGCGGCGGCGAGGAGGTTGCGCAAGTATACGTTGCGCTGCCGGCCGGTGCGGGTGAGCCGTTCAAGCGCCTGGCGGGCTGGGAGAAAGTTCGTCTGGCGCCTAATGAGAGCACGACCGTCACCCTGACCCTTGAACCCCAGTACTTGTCGATCTTCAATACCGCCAAGGACGCTTGGGAACTCGTCCCCGGCGAATACAAAGTGTACGTGGGAGGATCGTCGCAAGACCTGCCGCTTACACAGACCTTTTCGATCGCGAGCGAGCGCTAGCACCGCCCGGGCCTCTGACGTAGCCTGTGATGTGGCTTGTGTCGCAGTTCCGGCTTTTAGGCCGGTACCGGTAGCGGCTCAGTTTGTTGTAGCGGCGGCCTTACGCCGCCATATGGCGAGGTAAACTCGCCGCTACGCCGCCAAGCGGCAAGCTAAACTCGATGGTATCCAAACTAGCGGGCGATCAAGTCGTTTGCCCGGGCTGCGCCCCCTGCTCTGCGGAAATGCTCCGCCTTTCCGGCCCATCGCACGAATTCTCTTCCCATTCGCGCCGCCTGCCCGATTCCTCGGGGCAGGCGGCGCGAATGGAGTGTATGAAGGCTTCCCGTCACGGAAAGGCGGAGCCTTTCCGCAGAGCAAGCGGCGAAGCCGCAGGTTGCTCCTCGGTGATCGAATCGTAATGAGGTAAACTCGCCGCGACGACGTGGGCGGCGCGGGCTGGGCGGGTGGGTCAGTTCACATCGGAGTCTTTGACTCCGGCCCATTCCAGAGCCTGCCGCCGGTCGGCGAAGGCGCGCATCTGAATGGCCTTGCCATTGCGGAAGGTGAAGACGTCGGCCAGGCGTATTTCGTGCCATTCCGTGCTGTCTTTAAGCCTCACTCGCACATGAACGAACACAATGATCTTATCGCCGGCGGCAATGAACCGCTCCGGCTCGCTACTTCCTTCGGCCCAATTTGCGCGCGACTGCGATAAGTATGTCTGGACCCCGGCGTGACCATGGTAGGTCCCGCCTCCGGGAAACTCGGCAGGTTCGGACCACTCGATTTGAGGATCAAGCGCCTTGACGGTTGCCGGAATATCGTTCCGGTTGAATGCGGCGTACGCTTCCCTAAGCGCCTCGGTCTCAACCGCGAGCGGCGGTGCTACGTTGGTCATTTTTTTCTCCCGCTGCCCATGGTTACAGCCGCCTTGAACCAGGACGGAAATCGCGAAGCAACAACCGGCAGCTTGCTTCCACCTGGTTCGCATGGGACGATTTTATCAAGCATGCCGCCCGCGGCATAGACGTAGCGCAGGGCCCGCACTTCGGCCCTGCGGCTCTGCCGCCTGCTATGAGGGCTGGCTGCGCCTGCCCGGGACGCTGTTTTAGCGCCCAACCTCATCCACACCGCGCCGGAGGATCAGCCTCCGGCGCGGTGTGGATGAGAGAAAAGGGCCGTCGCGGCCAGGAGGGCGGAGCCTTTCCGCAGAGCGGAGCGGCGAAGCCGCAAGGTTCAGTTTTTTGGACACAAGTGACGCCGCATCGGTCAAGGGAAAGGTGTCACGGTTCCCAGACGTCGATGGCACAGCGGAAGCCGATGTCGAAGAACGAAGCCGCAAAGTCGCCGCGGGTGCGGCATGAAGCCCGAATGGCCTCGGGAATCTGCGCCCAGGACCCGCCACGGAGAACGTGGAACGCCCCGCCTGCCGGTCCCTCTGGGTCCTGCGCGGGGCTCGAGTAATAGTACTTCTCATCGTACCGGTCATTCACCCACTCAAACACGTTGCCCAACATATCGAACAAGCCGAAATCGTTGGGGCGCTTCTGTCGGGCTTCGTGGGCTTTCAGGCCGCTATTGTTTTCATACCAGGCAATCTCATCGAGGGGTCCGTAGCGCTCCTCGACGCTCCCGGCCCTCGCCGCATACTCCCATTCGGCTTCCGTGGGCAGTCGGCCTCCCGCCCAGGCGCAGTATCCCTTCGCCTCGTCCCAAGTGACTCCCACCATGGGCATCTGTTCATTGCTCCAGCCGGGGTTCGTGAAGGGAGCGGCGGGCAGGGTCTTGCCCGTGGCGGCGGCAAAGCGTTTGTAGGCTCCAACTGTAACCTCCGTCCGCCCCAGCCAGAAACCTTGCGTGATCTCCACGGGGTGCGGCGGTTTCTCGTTCTCCTCGCTGGCACTATCGCCGGGCGAGCATCCCATCAGAAAAGTTCCCGGGGGAATCCACACGTAGGTCAGGCCGTCCCGGGGATTGACTCTCGGCTCGGGCATAGACTCAACGACTTCAACCTCCGAAATTGCGGGCGGGGGAATGAGGTCAATCGGCTCCGCCACTGGCGGGGGCGCGACGGCCTCAACCTCCGAAACTGCGGGAGGGGAAACGGGGGCAGCCGGCTCCTCGGCCGGAGGCGGCGCGGCGGCCTCCGTGAGGGGAAGCTCCGAAACGACGTCCGGGACGACCTCCGCCACGGCGCCGGGAAAAGCGGCAGCCACAAAGGCGAGGGCGAATTCCATTACCGACGGATATCGTTCCCCCCGTTCTTTCTTCAGCGCCTTCATGACCACAGCTTCGACTTCGGGAGAGACGTCCAAACCTCTGGCAACGGCCCGGAAGGCCGGCGGGTCCTCCAACATCTGCATGCACAAACAGCCAAAAGGCGTGTCGGAACGGAAGGGTACTTTCCCGGTGAGCATCTCGTACGCCACCACGCCCAGCGAGTAGATGTCGGAGCGAGGGTCCAGTTCGTCGCTCTTCATGCCCCAGGCTTGCTCGCTCGAGATGTACGTTGGCGTGCCCAGCACCGTGCCCGCTTGCGTGCGCTGCCCGGACTCGCGCAGCCTGGCCATGCCGAAATCCACCACCTTGACGACCCGTTCGCCGTCCTCTCCGTGCGTGAGGAAGAGATTATCCGGCTTGATCTCACGATGAATGATGCCCACCTTGTGCGCGGCGTCCAGGCCTTGCGCCGCCTGGCGGAGAATTTCCGCAACTTCGGCGACGGGAAGCGCGCCCCGCCGGTAGAGGACATTGCGAAGATGTTCTCCATTCAAGAATTCCATAGCGATGTAAGGCGTGCCCTCGTCGGCTTGGGCAGCTTCGTGAATGGCAACGACGTTTACGTGATGGATGCGGCACAGGGAATCCATCTCGCTTTGAAAGCGCGGCAGGAATTCAGGGATATCGAGAAGTTTGCGATTCAGGAGCTTGAGGGCCACGGAACGGTTTCCCTCCGCAAGCTGCTCGGCGAGAAAGACCTCGCCCATGCCGCCTTTGCCCAGACGGCGGACAAAACGGAAGCGGCGGGACAGCCCGGAGGCAGAGAGCGCCGGGATAAACCGGCATATTGTAGGGGATGAAAGAGCCCTACAGGAAAGGAAAAGCGAATCCATCCTGGCCTCGAGTCTTGCGCCGGTCGTCGTGAGGCGGCAGGCGAAGCGTAGACAGAGGTACCGGTGGGCAGGGTATTGAGCTGCGAAAACGGAAGATCCGGGTGCCGACCCAGTTCTGTCTGTGGGAAGGCAATATCGGCGGGGGGCGTAAATTCGCGAGTCGCTCGTCGGACCCGGCGTAGTCGAAGACCCCTGGCACGCCGCGAAACAATATGCACGAGAACCGGGAGACCTCCGAGGCGTCCTCGATCCATGGGGACCGGTCCGGGAAGGCGAATAACCACAAGCCGGACACGCACGCCCGAGAGGAGTCGCACGACGCTATAGTACTGAGGAAGCCGCCGAACAACGAGGCGCAAGCCTCGGCGGAGGTGGTGGAGGGAAGGGCGTCGATCAAGGAGAACACCGTCGAGTCCAGCATGCGCCCGACGCAGAGCGGGGAACGTGTGTCCCAGGGATTAGGCGGGGTGCGCCGAGTGGCGCGGGAAAGGAAGCAGGAACGGTTCACGACTCTGCTCCACCATTTGACGGTCGACCTGCTGCGGGAAAGCTATTACGCCTTAAAGCGGAACGCGGCCCCGGGCGTGGACGGCCTGCGATGGAGTGAGTATGAGGACGGCTTGGAGGAACGGCTGCAAGACCTCCAGGGCCGGGTTCACCGGGGAGCGTACCGGGCACAACCTTCGCGAAGAGTTTATATCTCGAAAGCCGACGGACGCGAACGTCCGTTGGGCATCGCAGCACTGGAAGACAAGATCGTCCAGCAAGCGGTGGTCATCATCCTCAACGAAATTTACGAGGTGGACTTTCGAGGCTTTTCCTACGGGTTCCGGCCCGGGCGCAGTCCACACCAGGCGCTCGACGCACTGAATGTGGGCATCCAACGGAGACGCGTGAACTGGATACTCGACGCAGACATTCGCGGGTTCTTCGATAACATGGACCACGAATGGACGATGAAGTTTGTCGCGCATCGAGTGGCCGATAATCGGATGCTACGGCTCATCAGGAAATGGCTGAAAGCCGGGGTGTCCGAGGACGGCAAGTGGTCGGAGACGAAGGTGGGCACGCCACAAGGGGCGGTGGCTTCGCCACTGTTGGCAAACGTCTACCTGCACTATGTCTTCGATCTTTGGGCGGAGGTCTGGCGCGAGAAAATGGCGCAAGGGGACATGATCGTGGTCCGCTACGCCGATGATCTCGTGATCGGATTCGAGCACCGAGCTGAAGCCGAGCGGTTTCTGAAAGAGTTTCAGGAGCGGCTGGCCAAGTTCGGGCTGGAAATTCATCCGGAGAAGACGCGACTGATCGAGTTTGGTCGGTTCGCGCAAGTAAACCGGCAGCAGCGGGGAGAGGGGAAACCGGAAACGTTCACGTTTCTAGGGTTCACCCACTACTGTGGGACGAACTCGAAAGGCCATTTTGTGGTCTGGCGGCGCACAGCGGCGAAGCGGTTGAGGGCGAAGCTTCAAGCGATCAAGCAGGGGCTACGCCGGAATCTGCACGAGCCGGTGAGCGTCGTGGGCGCATGGCTGAAACGGGTCGTGCAAGGTTATTACCTCTATCACGCCGTACCGGGGAACAGCCAGGCGTTGGGACGATTTCGCGACCGTCTCTGCCGACTGTGGTGGCAAGCTCTGCGCCGCCGCAGCCAAAAGCGACGGCCCGGCTGGGATCGCCTGCGCCCTGTCTTCCACCGATGGATTCCTCGACCCCGTATCTTGCACCCGTATCCCGACGTGCGCTTTAACGCGATGCATCCGCGATAAGAGCCGTGTGCGGTAATCCCGCTCGCACGGATCTGTGCGGGGGGCGGCCAGCAATGGTCGTCCCTACCGCGACC
>Ga0181520_10012534_pt1 | contig 10869 bp, 7 predicted proteins | sample PEATcosm2014_Bin_29_FD_132451 | JGI IMG/M metagenome (GOLD analysis project Ga0181520, IMG submission 132451) | Peatland microbial communities from MTU Mesocosm Facility, Houghton, MI, USA - PEATcosm2014_Bin02_30_metaG | ecosystem: Environmental > Terrestrial > Soil > Wetlands > Peat | place...
ACCGCCGAAGTTGCCTATTTCACAATTCCAGAGCCTGGTTGGAAACCGGTCTCCTACTCGCCTCTTTTGGTTGGATATGAGGCTACATCGCTCGCGGAAACTCTGTCAACTTTCTTTAGTTCCCCAGCCCAATCAGCAAACACCCAGGTCTGGCGGGCATGGATGGGTGTGAACGTCAGAATGCCCTGTTCGGATGGGAGGGCCCCGGCTTCGTTGTGTGGCAATTGGAGTATGACATTGATGGGAGCCACGCTCGGTTTGTGACTTTCGATTCTTCCCTCAGGAATGTTAGAAGGGCGCGAAGCATGAGCGTCGTCCCTAGGGGACTCTGAATGAATTGTCGGTGTTCGCCGACCCCAAGCTTAAGCGCCGGACTAATGACTGTTGCACCTACGGCGCGGGGTAGTAAGCGCTACGGTATCGGCGTGCGGCCAGTGCCGTGACGGCGGCGGCGTCTCCCGGCCGGCTGTTCCTGAGGACCACTTGCCCCCGGGGACTGCCCCCGACCCTGGCTTTTGGACTGTCGTGCCGCCGGTAGGAGATGCTGGGTAGCCCAGGTCTCACCTTTGAAACCTCCGAGACGCTCTTAGCGATCCGAGAGAATGGCGTGCTAAAGATATTGCAAGAGAGCGGTCTCTCATGCTATCGTCCGGACGAACCGAAATTGAACCAGGAGATTCCCGTGAAAGAGAATTCGCCGCAGCCAACCATGACCCGCCGTTCCTTTGTCTATGGCGTGATGTCGTTAAGCGCAATTCACCTGGCGCCCCGGATTGGCGTCGCACAGAAGCAGGCTGAAGAGTATGTCACGTTGGAAAACGATCACATCCTCGTCCGCTTCAATCGGGAATCGGGCGCTCTGTGCGAATTTGAGAATAAAGCCACCAAGTGGAAGGTACAGGGAAGTCTGAATTCCGAAGCCTTCCGGCTGCAAGTCCCGCTGCCGGACCGCAGCAACCATTTCGTTACCGCGGATGGAAACAAACTTGCGCGTATAACGGTTGCGCAGGACGGACAGTCAGCGGAACTATTCTGGCATGGTTTGAATAGTCCGCACGCGGGATTTCTCGACATCGATCTCACCTGCAAGGTGCGGCTGACAAAGACGGGAATGGAGACCGAATCCGCCATCGACAACATGTGCCCCTATCCTGTCGATGCGTTGAGTTTTCCGATTCTATCCGATATGTCGATACCGCCGGGCAGCACCAAACTGCGCGAGCAGCAACCGCGCGACTATAGCGGCAGTATTACGGAGACTTCGCTGCTTCCCGATTTCAAGAACGACATCGGCTACTGGGGCGAGGACTACCCGGCCACGATCGCCAATAACTGGATCCCATGGAACTTTGTCCTGGCAGCCGGCGAGACTGAGGGACTCTACATCGCAACCCACCAGGAAAAGCTCAAAGATAAAGTCATGTTCCAGTTCGAGCTTCATCCGGCGTACACCGATTCATACATGGCGACATCGCTCAATCCAGCTTCCGGTCAGGAACCGGAAAGGGTTTCTCTCCAGGTTGTCCAGTTCTTTTTTGCGGCGCCGAAAGGCAAGAAAGTCGGCCAGACCATCGTACTAGCTCCCTATGCGGGAGACTGGCACACCGGTGTGGATATCTATAAGAGCTGGCGCGAAACCTGGTTTCATGCTCCCGTTTCGCCTGCCTGGGCCGAGGACATCTCGTCATGGCAGCAAATTCAGATCAACTCCTCAGAAGACCGCCTACTCTTCCCCTATCGCGATCTGGTCATCTACGGCAAGGATTGCGCCGCGGCCGGCGTCAAGGCGATTCAACTAACGGGATGGAATATTGGCGGGCAAGATCGCAACTATCCAAATCACGATACCGATCCGCGGTTGGGAACCAAGGAAGAGCTGGCTCATGCCATCGCGGAGTGTCGGGAGATGGGAGTGGAGATTGTTCTCTTCAATAAGTACATTTATGCCGACGTAACTTCGGAGTCGGAGTGGTGGAAGAGAGAGCTGCACCAATACGCGGCCATGGATCCATACGGCATGCCCTATGGCTTGGGCGGCGGTGACGAGTATGACACGCCTGTGGAGCTGGCACACATCAACACCAAGCGCCTGGCGCTGATGTGTACCGCATGCGAGGCATACCAGGATATTTGCGTCCGCGAGTTTAAGAAAAGCGTCGCGCTAGGAGCGGGGGGCATTCTTTTCGATGAAGTTGTGCATCACGGATCGGTTAGTCACTGCTTCTCTCCTGACCACGGTCACCCTGTCCCGGCGTATCTCTATTCGGCGGATGTGGAGTTGGTGAATAAGTTTCGCGTCCTGGTCGATCCCAGCAAGTTTGTTTTTGCCGGAGAAGCACCTTATGACCAGGAACTTACCGGGTATCGCATGTACTACACGCGCATTGGAGCCGGTCATACCGCGGTGCTGCGCTATATCGACTCCCATCAGCCTATCATGGTCGCGGCTACCGGGACCAACGACCGCAACATGCTGAACAGGGCCCTGTTGCATCGGTATAACATCAGCTACGAGCCGCGTAACTTCAAGGGAAGGCTGCCCGAAATCCCGGCAACCATCGAATACGGGAAGAAGATCGATGCCTTGCGGCGGCGCTACCGCGAACTCCTATGGGATGCTGAGTACCGCGATACCCTTGGCGCGACTGTTCTGCATGCCGGAAAAGCGCATGGGCCTTATTCGGTATTCATTGAGCGTGCCTCCGGGCGGCGTGCGATAGTAGTGGCCAACGAAAGCTTGACCGATACAGTCGTTCTTACGGCCGATTTGCCAAACAAGAAGAAGCTCACTGTGGTGCGTCCCGAAAACCCTGAGACGAGCAAGTTCGAGTCGGAGCTAACACTCGGACCTCAGAGCGCGGCGGTTGTTATGGAGATGGCTTAGCTGCCCGCGTTGCTCACGAGAGGCACGACACGGTTGGCCGACGCTACGAGTCATGGTGACTTGTGAGATATGCGAGCCAGGAAGATTCCTGTCGCGCCTTCTGTTATGCTGGCGCGGGAACCTCAGGAGTCGATTTCGCCGCATGGAGACAGACCCATGAAGAAACATCCGATGGCATTGTTGGCGTTGGGAGCCACGGCCACAGCGCTGCTTTGCGCGCAGCCCCAGGCACCTACTGGCCGCTACTGGAGTGCTGTTATCCAGTCGCCGCCGGCGCCGCGCGTGCGCTTTACATCGGGGCTGATGGTGTGTGAAGAGGAACTCAGCGCGGGACGATGGATGAACCGCGATTGGAACTCCGGCGGGCAGATCAAGCCGGATATTCAAATGGAGGGCCAAGGCGAACGGCGCGGCGGCCTTCCGGTGGATTCATTTCAACTGAGCATCGAGGGACAGGATCTGGCGGGTACATGGCAGTGGGTCAAGGCCGAGCAGAAGCCGGTGGCCAATCCCGAAGGCGTGCTCGTCTCAGTGGAGTTGCGCAGCAGCGCGCGGCCCATCACTGTGCGCTTGCAAACGCTGTTATCCGGCGGCCCGGTGATGGTGCGCTGGCTTGAGATTGTGAACACCGGCACGAAGGCGACGGCCATTACGCACGTGTCTCCGTGGTCGGGGATTCTGTGGGAGACGGCGGATGTGAATGAGCGCGTGCGCGCCGGCGTGGAAGCTCCCTTCGAGGTGGCAACGGCCAAGTACGAGGAGTGGGCTCACGAAGGCGCATGGGCATTCGATCCGGTATCGAACGGGACGGTTGCGCTAAATGGAACGCGCGGCAAATCGGGCTGGGGGCATCCGACCTTTTTTGCCAGAAACCGGGCCAGCGGCGAGTGGTTTGTAGCCTCGCTGGGCTGGAGCGGCAATTGGGCGATGCACGTGACCGGCACAAATGACGACGCTCACAACCGCGCCCGGCTGTTCTTCGATCTTGGCCCCTCGGCTGCCGATCCCGTGCTACGTACGATAGCGCCCGGCGAGAGCGTTCGCAGCCCCGAGACCCATCTCTTATTGATGCACTCGGATCTCGACCACGTGATCCAGGCGCTCCACGAGCACGTGCGGCACGACATCCTTTTGCCGCCGATACCTGGCCGCGAGTATCAGGTTGAGTCGAACCACCGCGGATACATCGTCGATCACGAGAGCGAAGCGGGAATGAAGCGCGAGATCGACATTGCCGCATCCATCGGCGCCGAGGAGTTTCTGGTCGACGCGGGCTGGTTCGGTCCCGAGCCAAATAACTGGGGGAACAACGTCGGCGACTGGTACGCAGGCGCGTGGCTGCCCAACGATCTTACGCCGGTGCGAGAGTATGCGCGCAGCAAAGGGATGCTCTTCGGGCTATGGATGGAAATTGAAGGGATGGGTGCTGCATCCAAACTCAAGCAACAACATCCTGAATGGATCGAAACGCGCAACGGCCAGCCTGTCGCCGGCGGGCGCCAACTCGATTTATCCAATCCCGATGCCGCTGCGTGGATTGAATCCGAGATCGTGCGCATCATCCAGAAATACGATCTGGACATGTTCCGCATTGACTACAACCATTCAGTGGAGGAGGGCGGCAATCGGCTGCGCGACGGCTTCATTGAAAACACGCAGTGGCGCCATGTGGAAGCGCTCTATGGAATCTTCGACCGCGTTCACGCGCGGTTTCCTATGGTGATTTTGCAAAACTGCGCCGGCGGCGGCGGGCGGCTTGATTACGGAATCATGCGTCGTTTTCACAACTCCGAGGTTTCCGACTGGTCGCGCGGGCCACGCGCCCTCAAGATCTTCAACGGAATGACCTGGCTCTTTCCCCCGGAGATTCTGTTGCGCACCTTCGGCACGGAAACGGGCGACATTGAGGCCGACGGCGATATAGACCTGCAACTGCGCCAGGCCATGCTGGCGCGTCCCATCTTCCGAGGTATCAGCCCCGCGCTCGAAGAACTCAATCCGCTGCTTGGGCAGCGCATCCGCAACAGTGTGGCAGAGTTCAAGCAGACCATTCGGCCCATTATGGTGAATAGCCGCGTCTTCCATCACACGCCGCTACTGCCGCTGATGGAGCCCTCGCCGTGGGTAGTGCTGGAGTACGCCGCGCAGGATTCGCACCGCGCCGTCGCCGGTCTTTTCCGCACATCGCAATCGGGGGACCCAGTCTATAAGTTCTTTCCGCGCGGACTCGATTTGAGCCGCAGCTACGAGGTGAAGTTCGGCAACTCAGGACAGACGATTGAAGTAAGCGGTGAAAGTCTCCTGCAGGAGGGAATCCCGGTGCGCCTGGACGCGGACCTCACCTCGGAGATGCTTATTTTTACCGCGCGTTAGCTGGGGCAAGCAGAAAGTAGCCGCAGCACAGGATAATCGGCGATGCAATGGAACCACCTTAATCAGGAGCACGGTGCAAATGAATGCCATGAAGTGGAAACTGCGCCGCAGCAAGCGGGCGCTGGGAGTCGAACTGCAAACTGCCGTGGGATTTTTCGGGTTTTGTTTGATGACGAGTTGCCTCGTTGCGGCCGCAGTTGATACGCCGGCTGACCTGCCTCATAACAACCAATGGCTGAACGAGCATCTGCTGAACAGCAAAGCGCAACCGCCATTCTCCTTCGTTTACAACGGGCAAGGGTCCAACGCGCTGCTGAAAGCCTGGCCGAAGAAGACCGAGACGCGACAACTCGACGGCGGCCGTACGGAATACGTTGTTTCCTGGACCGATCCCAAGACCGGCTTGCAGGTCAGGCTTGAAGCTCAAGAGTTTCCTGAGTCACCCGTGCTGGAGTGGACGGCCTACTTTAAAAATGGCGGCCAGGCCGACACGCCGATACTCGATTCCATCCAGGCGCTCGACGTTTCCTTTCCGGTCGTCGGCCAAGGCGTTTCGACGATTCTTTATTCCAAGGGATGCGGCGGCGCAGACACGTATGGGCTCCAGAAAAAGTCATTGAATCAGCTTGAGACCTTGCGGCTCTCGAACGACAGCGGCGGCAAGACCATCGATACCATACCGTTCTTCGACATCATCAGCGGCGGGAGCGGCCTGATCGGCGCGGTGGGATGGCCGGGCGACTGGGCCATCGGCTTCTCGCGTCCCACCGAAGCGGCAATCGCAGTCACTGCCGGCATGCAGGGAACCAATCTATCGCTGCACCCCAGCGAAGAAATTCGGACACCTGAAGTTCTGCTGCTCCCGTGGCAAGGAGACGACATTGACGCGCACAACGTGTTGCGGCGCCACGTGCTGAAATATCACACGCCGCACTACGACGGGAAGCCGGTCGTTTTGCCTGTATCACATTTGGGCTGGGGCGGGATGAAGACCTCGACGAGCCTGAAACTTATTGACCAGATTACGGAACGGAACCTCGGGTTTGAAAACTTCTGGATGGACGCCGGCTGGTACGGCGCCGACCGGCCGGTAGACGAGTTTCAAGTATTCGGCAGAGAAGACTGGCAACTGTATGTGGGAGACTGGCGCGTTAACCAGGTTCCTCACCCGGAAGGCCGAGGCCTAAGACCGATAGCCGATGCTGCTCATGCAAACGGCATGAAGCTGCTGCTGTGGTTTGAACCGGAACGGGCCATCGTTGGAACTCCGCTCACCATGCAGCATCCGGACTGGTTTCTCGGAGAGGTTAACTGGCGCTATCGGCGGAAACGACGAGCGGCCGGTGGTAAAGGTCAGGATGTTCAATTTCGGCAACCCGGTTGCCCGGAAATACATGATCGATTCGATCTCCGACGTGATCGATAAGGAAGGCATTGGTGTTTTCAGGCAGGACTGCAACTTCGCACTGTCTCCCTTCTGGTCGCAAGCAGATGCGAGCGACCGTCAAGGAATCGCCCAGATTCGCTATGCGGAAGGTCTGCTGGATTTCTGGGACCAGTTGCGGCGCAGGCATCCGCAGCTCATCCTCGACATCGTGCAGCGCGGCGACCTGGAAACCATCTCCCGCGGCGTGGACCTGAGCCGCGCTGACTATCCGGTCTTCCCCGATGCGGACCCAATCGGAGCCCAGCTCAGCACGGAGGGCCTCGCCTACTGGAGGCCGCATTTTGGAACGCTGCTTGAAATTCGTCCGCGCGATACCTACCATTTCCGCAGCGGTTTGGCACCCGGTTTGGCATTTGCGCTATTCAACGTTGCGGGAACGAAGGAACAGGTAGGCAGCTTCATACCGTCCGATTTTCCCTTTGACTGGATGCGCGATCGCGTCGCCGAGTTCAAGTTGGTGCGGCCTTACTACTATGGTGATTACTATCCGTTGCTGCCATGCAGCGCAAACTCAGATTGTGCAACGGACCCTGGCAAAGAGCGCAGCGCCGCGTTCGAGTGGGTAGCCTGGCAGTTCAATCGCCCTGAGCAGGGAGATGGGATGGTCCAGTGTTTCCGTCGAAGCGGGAACGAAGAAAGCACCAAGGATCTGCAATTACGAGGACTCGATCCTGCGGCGATCTACGAAGTGACCAATCTCGATTTGAAGGTGCCGATCACCGTCACAGGGAGAAACTTAATGCAGCAAGGGCTGCATGTGGAGATCCAAGACAAACCCGGAGCGGCGATCGTGCTTTACAAAAAGCAGGGCAATCGAGTCGATGACCATGTAAGCCGAAACTAGCCATCGATATGCGGCCGGTTTATGACAGGCTGCACGACAGGCCAAAATCCAGTGTCAGGCACAGCCTCCGAGGGCCTGGAGGCCCTCAGAACAGCCGGCCAGGAGGCCGGCGCTACGATTCTTGGCGACTTGCGAGACGTGTGGATTAACTTTTCTCCACTTCCTCACTTGCAATTCTGACCCATTCAACTGCATTTTCCGGACGATTGCCGAGAGTGTGGTTATCTTTCATGATGATCTCCAGACAATTCCTGCCCGCAATCTCGATGGCTCTGCGTAAATAGCTTCGAATTGAATCCCAATCGGGGCTGGGAACAGCAAGTGCAGCCGGGTTGGGTTTCAGAGATAAGATGTAATCATGCTGGAGATTGTTGGCCATCTTTTCGAGATTGGCCCAGGCAGAGCAAGATACCCTGCGCAAATGGCTATGTTGCCGAATGACATTCCAGCGTGAGTGCAGCGGCTCGCAACAGCCATAGCAAGTCAGTCCGAACCGGTCCATGATCGGCTTCTCAAATGGAAAAATGAAGTCTTCGTACATTCTGGGCGACACGCCCACGGATTCCTGACTTTCGGTAAATCCCCACATATCCTGGCATCGAACCTTGCCGTTAAAATCCGATTGCGGCAGCTCGTCGCTGTAACCGTACCCTCCGGACCCAACATAAGTGTCATCATTGTTGAGTGCTAGCAGGTTGTTGGCTTCGAGGTAATCCAGTTTACTCATATACCCCTGTGAGATTGTTGCGAATAACTGCTTCAACTCATCCGGGTGATCGCGAAAATCGGTGAACATATTCTGCATTCCACGCAGCAGAATTGCCGGGTAGGTGATGCCCAGCGACCACCACCAGATCCCCTTTTTGCGAACGCTAAGCACACCACGGAAAATCTCATTGGCCAACTCGAAGCACCCCTCCGACACTTGCCAGTCGATTGCAAAGGTCAGAGGATGGATTCGCTTGAGATCGGTGGCATAATCCTTGATCGGGCTTTCCCATACATAAGAGCCCAATTCCGCGGGTTTGTGGTACTTGATCTCGACGCCCCAATCATCTGTCGAGCAGGTGTAAGGCACGTCGAAGTGCGCCTCCACCGGGTGGTCGTCGCCCATTACTTCACCCCAGAAGATTTCCTTACGCAGATTCATCTCCCAGCGGCGCGCCATTTTTGTCCGGCATTTCATTTGCCGCTCGGTGATGATCTCGTTCCAACCGTTTTCGGGGTCGCACAAGATGACCGGCCGGGTTTTTTCGAGCCGATTGTGTTTTCGCCACAGTTCGCGTTTCTCTTGCATTTCGGGCCGTGCGGCGAGATCGGCCACCCTCCTGGCCAATCTCTTTAGCACTTCTTTTTCATCGGGAGTCATCGCCAGGTCGGCACTAACAAAGCCAGTTTGGGTTCTCTCAGACACGGTCTGCTCCAAACCGGACGACCTGCCTCCTCCGTATTCTTCCATCGCTTTCATGGCAGTAGCACCTCTGATTCTTCGACTTGATTGCTTGCTTGCGAGCACAATGTTGTGAACGCAAGGCGGCTAATGGATGGATAAGCTTCGCGCCTTCCTGTGCATCAAATCCCTTTCGAGCTGCTCGAGGGATTTACCACTTGTCTCCGGCAAGAACCTCAAGACAAATACAAGGCAAAGCAAGCACATTAAACCATAAACGGCAAACGAGTAGCCTTTCAAGTGGTTAAGCAGGTAGGGGAATGTGAGCGATACAGCAAAGTTTGCTCCCCACAGCAAAAAGGTGGCGATAGCTACCGCGTAGCTTCGCACGCGATTGGGGAAAAGCTCGGCGATGAGCACCCAGACCACAGGGCCGAGCGAAAGCCCAAACGCCGCCAAGTATCCCATGATGCATATCAGCACAAAGTAGCCTTGCGCATGACCGCTGACGAATATTGCCGCCAGCAGGATCATTGCGACGCTCATTCCAATCGAGCCAACAATCAGCAAAGGCTTTCTTCCTACCTTGTCCACAAAGAACATGGAGATTACCGAAAAAGTAAGATTCACCATCCCCATCAGCGCGGTTTGAAATAGGGCCGAGTCATTGGCGAAGCCGGCCGACTTGAAGATTGCCGGCGCGTAATACATCACCACATTGATGCCGGTCACTTGTTGAAAAATAGCCAGCATGGATCCGAGGATCAGTACTTTGAACATTCCACCTCGGAAACATTCAATAAACTTGCCCTTAGCTTCAATGTGTACCGATTCAACGATTGCTTTGAATTCTTCGCTCGCTTCTGCCGCTCCGTTGATACGCGTAAGTAGCTTCAATGCCGGCTCGTTTCGACGCTTTGCGATGAGCCAGCGCGGGCTTTCAGGAACAAATATCAGTGAAGCCAAAAGCAGAAACGACGGGACAGCCAGAACCGCCAGCATCCATCGCCAATTGTCGTCGCCACCGAAATTGCGCAGCAGAAAGTTGGAATAGAAAGCTGCCGATTGGCCAAGAAAGATTGCGAACAAATTGAGAGAGACCAACTTGCCGCGATGCGCGGGCGGAGACAATTCGGCAATGTAAATGGGTGCCAGCATGGAGGCGGCGCCAACTGCGATGCCGGCTACGATGCGAAAGACGACGAAGACCGAAAGCCGATGCGACGCTGCGCAGCCAAGCGAAGATACAAGAAAGAGAAGCGCGGCCAGCATCAACGCCTTCTTGCGTCCGAACCGGTTGCTCAAAGGGCCAGCGAGCACGCAGCCGATCATGCAGCCGACAATAATGCAGCTTACCGTCCAACCCTTGCCGATTCCTTGAAGATCGAATACGCGCGGGCTGGATATATACTCGATCACGCCGGAGATGACAGAGGTATCGAATCCGAAGAGAAACCCGCCGGTCGATCCGACCAGACAGACCAGGATAAGGTACAAATTCGGCGGCGCGACGGGTTTGGCTTTCAAGGACGGTGACGCGGCGGCAATGGTCGAGGGATTGTCCTGCATCCGCTTCTACCTCCGATCATGGTTGCATTTCCCAGCCGGGATCGAGCCCTCGCAACTCGGGCCGATCATTGCCAGCGTCGGATAAAGCGGCGCAGAATGCATTCGACCGCCGCTGCTTCATAGAACTGCGTGCGAGGCGGCCTCGACAAATGACTCACAGAGGTCGAAACAATCATTCTCTTTCTCCGTGCCGGCTGCAGCCTTCAAACAGCTTGTATCGAGAGAGACCGGTCACTGTATTTGAGACGTATAGACCCTACATCGGCGCCAATGCGAGTGTCAACATCCTGGCGATTCAGCCCGCATTTATCGCTTGGAATATACCTAGTATCAACACTATGCACATATACTCGCTGGGCGCT
>Ga0181520_10012535_pt1 | contig 10867 bp, 6 predicted proteins | sample PEATcosm2014_Bin_29_FD_132451 | JGI IMG/M metagenome (GOLD analysis project Ga0181520, IMG submission 132451) | Peatland microbial communities from MTU Mesocosm Facility, Houghton, MI, USA - PEATcosm2014_Bin02_30_metaG | ecosystem: Environmental > Terrestrial > Soil > Wetlands > Peat | place...
AGAAATGCTGCCGCAGCCGCCATGAGCAAAATCACCAGCGTCACGATGTACCACTTGTAGTTTGTCAGTGGGTCAGGCGTGGCGATGGGTGCACCTAAGCCGCCGCCTGGTCCAGAGCCCGGAGCACCTGCCTCTTGGGTCGCGCCCGGCTGGCCGCCTTGCGCGCCCTGCTCTTCGCGAGGAATCGATCCCGTGCCCGAAATTGTAAATTCGACCTCTTTGCCGGGAACCGCGTTTTTGGCCACGAAGGTCTGGATGGTCGGATCCTGGGGAACAGATTTGAAGGTCAATCCCGATTTCGACGAAAAGGTCATGCTCTTGGGCAGCAGCACGCCAATGCTTTGCGTAGGAAGCAGGACCTGTGGTTTGAAGGTGAACGTGCCGCCACTATAAGGCACGTGGTAGCTGATCTCGAAGAGCGTGCTCTTATCGCCGTCATCGGGCTGAATGGGAAAGTTGAAAGCGAAGTGACCTTTGGGGCCATCCGTGTCCATGTTGATCGAGGTCGGCAACCCGCCCGGCCGTTGCGCGCCTGCGCCCTCCACCACTGCTTCTTTCGGCAACACAATCTGAAAAGACTGTTTACTCCACTGAGTGGTCGGCGGCCGGCTTGGATTGTGAACAAAGTACCTCTCGGTCACTTGTAGTTGTCCATTGGCGGCCTCGAATTCCAGCACATCGGCCTCGACGAAAACCCCGGGAACTTTGGCGGCCACGTCAAAAACGGAGATGTCGCCGGGCGTACTGCCTTCCGGCGCGCCGATGAAGTAGGGTGCCCCCTGGTGAATTGCACACACCAGGTAATTGCTGTGGCCGGGCTTGGTCAGCTTGTAGTGCCCGCCTGCGTCGGTCGTGGTCTTGGCTACCTCGCCCATGCCGGTCTGCACGTCCACCAGCACCACTGTATCGCCAATGGCCGGCTTGCCTGTGGTTTTGTCGGTCACTGTCCCGGTGATTTGAGCCTGCGCCACTACGCCCGTCAACAAAACGCTCAGGGCAACGGTGCGAAAAACGATCTGGGTCAATTTCATCTTCGAAAAAATCCTCTTGATATGCGCTGCGTTTCGTCTCAAGCGTGCTGCAAATGTTCTATCTCGGCCATCAGCCGCGCCGTTTCGTTCTCAAGCTGCTCGCGCTGCGCCTTGAAGTCTTCATCAGGATACTTGCCCGCCTTGAACTCGAAGTTCAGATCGCGCAGATTTTCGTAGAGCTGGTCCTTGCGCTCCAGCAGATAGTCCAGCCGCGTCTTCTGACGTTGGCTGGCAAAGGAATTCTCCGGCCAGAAAGTGTAAACAAAAACCGCGATCAGCAACAACAAGCCGGCAACAAACCCCTGAGTTTCCGTCATGGATTAAAACCCTCCGTCAATGCCGGAGTCGGTTTCCCGGCGAATCTTTTCCTTGAGCGCATCCAAAGCCGGATCGGAGACCTCAGCGCTGGTCTGAGTCTTGTTGCAAGTCCACCGCCGAACCAGCAGAATTGTGCCCAGTACTGCCGCGCCGAGAACCGCAAGAGGCGCAACCCAAGCCAGCGGATCGAATCCTCTGACCGCAGCCAGGGCCAGTTCACCGGCACGCGACCAGACTATCCAAACAATCAAGAGCTCAGCAGCTCCGGAAGCGCCGCATGCAAAGCCGCTCATGGCTGTCCTCCTCGTTGCGCAGCGGGCTTTTGGCCGGGCGTCAAAGCCACAAGCGTGCCGAAGATCATCAACAGCACTCCGACCCAGAGCCAACTCACCAGCGGATTCAGGAATGCCTTGATAATCGGCTGTCCAGTATCTGGATTCGTGCCCTCATAAACCACATACAAATCCCAAGCGGGAACCGAGTGGATGGCCACCATGGTCTGCGGTTGTCCGCTGGCCAGGTAAACTCGCCTTTCCGGCGTCATCTGGAAATGCTTGCCGGTGCCCTTGTACACATCCAGTTGCGCATATTCGGTGCTGTAGTTATCGTTCGAGTCTTGCGTGGCGCCAACATTTTCCAGCGTGTAAGGGCCAATGAGAATCTTGTCGTGGAGAGCCATCTCATTTTCCACGTTACGGTTGAAAGCCGAACCTGCCAAGCCGATGACCACAATCACCACACCGATGTGAACGAAGTAGCCGCCATAACGGCGAGGGTTGCGGCGGATCAGCGTCACGACGGAAGCAAAATAATTTCGTCCACTCTGTCTGGCGATAACCCCTGCTCCGCGAATGAACTCCGATAAGACGGCGGTAACTACTCCTGCGGCCAGCGCAAAAGCTACAAGTGCGTAGAAGTGGCCCTGCTCGAACACTCCGTCATGCCACGGTCGCACGCCGGCAAGCAGGCAGACAATCACCGTCACCCAAAGCGCCGTCACCGGTAGAACAAAATTGCGGCGAATGCTCCTGAAGGAAGTCGAGCGCCACGGAAGCAGAGGTCCCACGCCAGCCAGGAACAGCAGAAACAAGCCAATTGGAATGGCCACGCGGTTGTACCAAACAGCGTCCACCGTGACCTTTGCGCCCTCGATATATTCGCTCAGAATGGGGTAAAGCGTTCCCCACACAATTACAAAGCAGGCCGCAAGCAGAACCAGGTTATTGAACAGGAAACTCGATTCGCGGCTGACCAGCGACTCCACGCGTTGCTCATTCTTCAGATGGTTGCGCTGCAAAACGTAGGTGAAGATGCACACCGCAAGCACGATCACCATGAAGACCATGAACCAATAGCCGATCGGCGACTCGGCAAAGGCATGAACGGAACTCACAAGGCCGCCGCGCGTCAACATCGTACCCAGCATGGTCAGCAGGAAGGTAATGAAGATCAGCCACACATTCCAACTCTTCATGATGCCCTTCTTCTCCTGCATCATTACGGAGTGGAGAAAGGCGGTTCCTGTCAGCCATGGCATCAGACTGGCGTTCTCCACCGGATCCCAGCCCCAGTAGCCGCCCCAGCCCAATACTGCGTAGGCCCAGTGCATCCCGAGAAAGACGCCGCAAGTCAAAAACAGCCACGTTACCATCGTCCAGGCGCGAGTAATCTTGATCCATTTCTCGCCAGGATAGCGCATCATCAGCGCGCCCAGAGCAAAGGCAAACGGCACCGAGAAGCCCACATAGCCCAGGTAAAGCATGGGCGGGTGAATCACCATCTCCGGATATTGGAGCAACGGATTCAACCCGTTTCCGTCCTCTGGGATGGCGCCTTTCAACAAGGCGAATGGCGGTGCTGCAAAGTTCAGAACCAGCAAAAAGAAGAACTGTATGCCGGCTAAAATAGCGCCGGCGTAGGCATATAGCTTGACATCTGTCTTATGTGTCAGCCGCAAAACGAAGCCGTACGCCGCGAGCAGCCACGCCCACAGAACCAGCGAGCCTTCCTGGCCGCTCCATAATGCGGAAAACTTGTATGGGGCCGGGAGGGCGCGGTTAGAGTGCTCCATGATGTAGGTGATGGAAAAATCGTTGGTAAAGACCGACCAGATCAGGGCAAAAGCCGCCGCGGAGATGGCCAGGAACCCGGCGATTCCCGCACGACGCGCCGTATCCGCCAATCGTTCCGGTGAGATGCGGGCCGGCTGCCCGGTAGCCAGTAAGCGCAGCGCCACAGCTCCTGCGAGCAAATTGTAAGCGGCCAGCGCCAACGCTATGAGAAGAGCAAAACTGCCAAAGGCTGCCATTAAGACTCCAAAATTATTCTTGCATGCAGGCCGGATGCCTCAGCAGCCTCCCGACTTAACTATTCTGAATGCATCATAGTCTCTTTATATGTGATTTGGCTCACACTTTGGGACGAGACTCGGGATAGGCGCGCTCGATCTGTAGCCCTAGAACACATCAAAAAGCCTGAATGCGCCAGTTCCCTACCCGAACAAGAACTCCTTTTCCCTCAGTTCTTTAATGGTGTCGCGAAGTTTGGCGGCGCGTTCGAACTCGAATTTCTTGGCAGCGTCGCGCATGTCGGTTTCCAAGCCGACGATATAGGCGTCGAGGTCGGCCTGCGAGACGAACTCCGGAATCTCGGTCAGCTCTTCCTCGGCAACCTCGCCGTACTCGGCCTTCATAATCTCGGCCAAGCCCATATCCATCTTGTTGATAATCGATTGCGGAACGATGCCGTGCTCCTCGTTGTAGGCGGTCTGAATCCTGCGACGGCGGTCGGTTTCGTCCATCGCACGGCGCATGGAATCGGTGATTCTGTCGGCATAGAGGATGGCTTTTCCCTCAAGGTGACGCGAGGCGCGGCCCATGGTCTGAATCAGCGAGCCGGCAGAGCGCAGAAAACCCTCCTTGTCCGCGTCCAGAATGGCCACCAGCGAGACTTCAGGTAGGTCGAGGCCTTCGCGCAACAGATTAATCCCGATCAGGACATCGAACTCGCCCTTGCGCAGACCAGCCAACAACTTCACGCGCTCCAGGGTTTCGATTTCTGAGTGCATATAACGGCAGCGCACGTCCACCTCGGTGTAATAGCCCGCCAGGTCCTCGGCCATGCGCTTGGTCAGGGTGGTCACCAACACTCTTTCGCCGCGTTTGGCGCGGTCGCGGATTTCGCCGAGGAGATCGTCGATCTGGCCTTTGACGGGGCGAATTTCGACCTCCGGATCTATCAATCCGGTGGGGCGAATCACCTGCTCGACCACCACTCCAGCTGATTTCGTCAGCTCATACGGACCGGGCGTGGCTGAAACATAAATCGCCTGCTGGACTCGGTTCTCAAATTCCTCGAATTTCAGCGGGCGGTTGTCCACGGCCGAGGGCAGGCGGAAACCGTAGTCGACTAAATTCTGCTTCCGGCTGCGGTCGCCGAACCACATGCCGTGAACTTGCGGAATGGTCGCGTGACTCTCGTCTATAAACAGCAAAAAATCGCGCGGGAAATAATCCAGCAGAGTGGGTGGAGGCTCGCCCGGCAAGCGGCCGGAGAAGTGGCGCGAATAATTCTCGATGCCGTGGCAGTAGCCCATGGACTTGATCATTTCCAGGTCGTAGCGCGTGCGCTGATGGATTCGCTGCGCCTCAACCATGCGCCCCTGCGCCTCCAACTCGGGAACCCAGGCATTCAACTCCGCCACAATAGAATCAATCGCGCCGGCCTTGGTTTCAGGCTGCATCACATAATGGCTTTTGGGATAGATGGGCAGCCGAGCGTACTTCTGCTTTACCGTGCCGAAGAGCGGATCGATTTGAGAGAGCGACTCAATCTCGTCGCCGAACAACTCGATTCTGTATGCCGTTTCATCGTAAGTGGGAAAGACCTCGATGATGTCGCCGCGCACGCGAAAGGTTCCGCGCCGGAAGTCCACATCGTTGCGCTCGTAGAGGATCTCGACGAGCCGACGGGTAATGTCTTTGCGGCTGATGTGCTGGCCTTTTTCGAGAAGCAGCAACATTCCGTAGTACGCCTCGGGCGAGCCAAGGCCGTAGATGCAACTGACGGAACTGACAATGATGGCGTCGCGCCGCTCGAAAAGACTGCGCGTAGCAGAGAGGCGCAGCTTGTCTAACTCCTCGTTAACGGTCGCTTCTTTTTCGATATATAAGTCGCCGGCGGGAATGTAGGCCTCCGGCTGGTAGTAGTCGTAATAACTCACAAAGTATTCGACGGCGTTGTTGGGAAAGAACTGCTTGAACTCGTGATAGAGCTGCGCGGCGAGGGTTTTATTGTGCGCCAGAATCAGAGCCGGACGGTTGGACTGCTCAATGATTTTGGCCATGGTGAAGGTCTTGCCGGAGCCGGTGACGCCAAGCAGCACCTGGTGCTTCTCGCCCGCGGCAAGGCCCTGCATCAGCTCGGCAATGGCCCGCGGCTGATCTCCACGCGGTGTGTATGTGGTAACCAGTTGAAAGTCCATGCCGAGATTATAACCGAAGAGCGAAGATTTAGCGAATACGGAAGAGCTAATTCGGACCGAAGCGCTCCAAAAAATATTAGGGATGCCCGCTTGACTACAGTTCAAATTATGAGATTATTTACGTCAATTGAGTCATGCCCTCCCAGAACAGCAACACGCTTACCCTCGTAACATCGATCATTGGAATTCTCGTGACCGCTGTGGGCGGCATCACGTGGCTGAATATGCGCTTCTCCGCAATCGAAGCGCAACTCGGAAATCAAAATGCAGCGATCAGGGCTATCGGAGTGGCACAGTCTGATGAAAAGATAAAAGAACTCGTAAAGCAACTGTTGGCGGCACAGCAAGTGGCTCTCTCAAGACAAGGACCTCTAAAGCAAACGCCTCTTCTGCAAGAAACCAAATTGCCGATTCTGCGACAAAGGAACCATCCGTCAGAGACGGCGTTTTGTTCATCTAAATCTGAAGGCTCAGCGGATTATTCGGACTCAAGCTTGCGCTCCTGTTCAGGCCAATAGCAGGCAGTGAAAGTTTTAGATATTGGGCCAGTCGTGGAGCTGGTCTTCTCTCTCCCGTGAGTCATGGAAGTTTGTTGCGGAGGCCGATCCGCTTTGGATGGGCTGAATGAGCCGCCTTGCCTGTCCGTTGGTGCGAGATTCTGGACAGAATGCCGCCTTGCAGGTGGAGTGGATTTGTATGCCTTTAGGGCGATGAAAGCGCGTGACTAACTACGGTTGGAGGCGGACTAAATTGCAAAGTGACGTGCGATTTGCGAGAACGTCCGGTTATAGGAGTAGAGAAAAGTGGGAGATGTGGGGTCATGGCCGGACAAAAAGTAGTGAAAGAAGGAGAATTTTGGTTGAATTTGCGTGTTTTTGGCATGGTTTGGACAGGGTTCAAGGCCGGGCGAGGCGGATTAGGCGATCTCAGTTTCGCGGACCAGGCCGCCCGATGGTGTTCACAAGGGATCAGTTTGCGTCCCGATCATTCGCCATGATGGAAGAGTAAGCACCATTCGGAGTGCAAGAGAGTATCCCTGATAGCCGAATGGCGCTGAACATGGGGGCTCGCAATCGTAAACACATCCAGTGAGAGACCGATCAAGACAGTTCTGCTCATCGAGAGCGATGCGGTGGAAGCTCGCCTGCTCTCGGAGATGTTTGACCGCGAGGGTCAGTGTTCCTTCGCGTTGACTCGCGTGGAATGCATGGCGTACGCAGAGACGCATCTTGCCGGACACCCGACCGACGTGGTGCTGCTGGACCTGGATTGTTCTGACGCGCCGGGCGTACAGGCGGTGCAGCGGGCCCATGCCGCGGCGCGAGGCGCTTCCATTGTGCTGCTATCAAGCCAGAAGGATGAGGCGATAGCCATGCGCGCCATGGAGGGCGGCGTACAGGACTATCTGATCAAGGGTCAGATAGAACCGCGCGAACTGATACAGGTCATGAGCAAATCTGTTGCCCGCAAGATGAAGAATGATGCGTTGCTCAATGAGAATAATCGCGCCCAAGTCACGCTGGACTCCATCGGCGACGCCGTGATCTGCACCGACAACGCAGGGAACATCACGTTCCTCAACCCCACTGCGGAAAAAATGACGGGGTGGTCAATGAAGGAAGCAGCGGGCCGGCCATTGGCCGAGTCTTTTCGGATTATGGACGCCTTGACAGGCGAAACCGCCCCCGATCCTACGACGAATACACTCGAGCCGGGCCAGGGCAGCCATCTTCCGGTGAACTGCATCCTTACTCGACGGGACGGAAATCAGATTTTTATCGAAGACTCCGTCGCACCCATCCGCGATGTTCATGGGGTGGTGGCCGGATCGGTTCTGGTATTTCGCGACGTCAGTGCGGCGCGAGAGCTGTCCGACAAGATTACACATCTGGCCGAACACGACGCTCTGACCGGTCTGCCGAATCGGTTGCTGTTGAACGACCGGATAGCCCAGGCGATTGCGCGAGCAAGCCGTAAGACAAGTCTGATCGCGGTCCTGTTCCTGGATATGGATGGCTTCAAGGGGATCAACGATTCGCTCGGGCACTCCGCCGGCGACGATCTACTTAAATCCGTGGCCAAGCGGCTGCAGAGTTGTATCCGTGCTCAGGATACGGTCAGCCGGCAAGGCGGCGATGAGTTTGTAGTACTTCTTCAAGACGTGCAATATGTGGAATTCGCCGCCGTTATGGCCAGCAGGATACTGAAAGAGCTGGCGGCGCCCCATTTCATCCATGGCCACGAGCTGCACATCACGGCCAGCATCGGAATCAGTGTCTATCCCAGCGACGGCCTGGACGCCGAGACACTCATCATGAACGCCGACGCCGCAATGTACCAGGCCAAGGGGAGCGGGAAGCAGAACTTCAGGTTTCACACCAGACATTTGCGTTCTGGCGGTGGAGCGGCAATCCGTGGAGGAGGGCCTGCGGCCTGGCCCGGATCGGCATGAGTTCTCGTTGGTTTTATGCGGGGGTTGAAACCGCCGACTCCCTCCGGATTCGTGCTCCCGCAGGTGCTAAAGCCCGGATATTTTTGTGGCGTTTTTTGGCACGACTGAAGTCGCGCCCTGATACAAAGCTGCACAGCTTCGAATTTTGCGGAGACCTTGAAGTCGCTCCCTGACACAAGGCCGCATGCGAACTCTCGTTGGCTTTATGCGGAGGTTGACCCCCCCGCCTTCCTCCGAGTTGAGTGTTCCCGCAGGGGCTAAAGCCCGGATATTTTTGTGGCGTTTTTCGGCACGACTAAAGTCGTGCCCTGACACAAAGCCGCACAGTCTCGCGTTTTGCGGAGAACTTGAAGTCGCCCTGACACAAAGCCGCACAGTCTCGCGTTTTGCGGAGAACTTGAAGTCGCCCTGACACAGAGCCGCACAGTCTCGCGTTTTGCGGAGAACTTGAAGTCGCCCTGACACACGGCTGCATGCGAACTCTCGTTGGATTTATGCAGGGGTTGAAACCGCCGGCTCCATTAGGATTCGTGCTCGCGCAGGGGCTGAAGCCCGGAGGTTTTTGCGACGTTTTCTGGCACGACTGAAGTCGCGCCCTGACACACAGCTGCACAGTTTCGAGTTTTGCGAAGACCTTGAAGTCGAGCCCTGATACAAAGCTGCACAGTTTCGAGGGTTGCGGAGACCTTGAAGTCGCGCCCTGATACAGGGCAATTGAGGTCTGAGGTTTCCCATGTCCGAAAATCCGGATATCCACCCCACGGACGAAGACCAGTCCCTTCACCTCATCGAGCACAAATCGCTCGCTGGGGACCCCGAGGCCGTGGAGGCCCCGGCATGGGGCATCCGGCACCCGGCCCTGACACAAAGCCGATTTCTGGAACGCGCACGAAGAGGATCTTGGATTCGGAACAACTTGATAAAAATGGATCCCTCAACGGTGAACAGGCTACCTCTGGTCCGTTCAGAATGTGAATTTCGAGACGACTGACTGGAGCCGGGAGGCCATCTCGGTCAACTCCTGCGATGCCTTCCGCATATCGTGCGCACCCTTGGTTGTATCTTCGGCGGCGGTGGCCACGCCGCTGATGTTATTTGCGATGCTTTCTACTCCCTTGGCTGCCTCTTTCACACTGTTGCCGATCTCGTTGGTGGTCACCGTCTGCTCTTCCACTGCCGCGGCGATACTGTCGGAGATCTCGTTGATCTGGCGAATGATCTTTCCTATCTCCTCGATCGCCTCAACGGCTGTCCTGGAGTCTCCCTGAATAGCATCAATCTTCTGCTCGATCTCTTCTGTGGCCTGCGCAGTCTGCTTGGCCAGTTCCTTTACCTCGTTGGCAACGACCGCGAAGCCCTTGCCTGCTTCGCCCGCTCGCGCAGCCTCGATGGTGGCGTTGAGCGCCAGCAGGTTGGTTTGCTGCGCGATGGACGTAATCACCTTGACCACTTTGCCGATCTCAGCGCTGGACTCGCCGAGCTTTTTCATGGTTTCATTTGTCGACTGCGCGGATTGCACGGCATTTCTGGAAACACGCGCCGACTCGGCGGCGTTCTTTGAAATTTCACGGATCGAGGCCTGCATCTGTTCAGAAGCCGCAGCCACTGAGGAGACATTTTTCGATACTTCTGCACTGGCGGCAGAGACGACGTTGGCCTGCACTGCTGTTTCCTCGGCGTTGCCCGCCATCTGCTGACTGGTTGCTGTCAGTTCTTCGGAGGAAGAAGCCAGGGTGTTCGCGTTCTCGGCCATGACCTTGATTGGGTCGACGATTGTTTCCAGTGTCCTGTTGATGCCTTCAACGATTCTTCTGAAATCGCCGTGGTGCTTTTGTGCATCGGCGCGCGTGCCGAGCCTGCCGTCTTTTGCCGACTTGACAAGAAGTTCGGTGTCGACGATTAACGACCTCAAGTTTCCCCGAACCTGTTCAATGGTGTCGTTGATGGACGCCTTTTTGCCGGGGAACTTCTCCAGCGGGACATCGAAGTTGCCCTTGCCGAATTCGGCGACGCAGTCCATCGCTTTTCTATTCACGACGATATGGCCGGCAACCATGTCGTTCACCCCCTGGGCCATAGCTTTCAGCGCACCTCGAAATTTTGCCGGCTCCATCTTGACATCGATTTCCCCCTTGTCGTGCTCATCGGCCATGTGAACCATGCCGGTGGAGAACTCGCTGAATTGAGATTTGATGAACATCTTGATCTTGTCGATGTGTTCCGACTTGTCACCGGAGATGGCGAGATCGTCGAGTCCGACGCCCATCGATTTAAGCATGTTTTGCAGCGTGATCATGATGAAGGCATCACCGATGGCCTGCAGGTCGAGATTGAAGACCTTGGTGACCGCTGCTTCTACGCGGCGAACGCGGTCCTCGTCCTGAATCTCGCGACGAAGATACTTGGCGAGGAGCACATGGTACTCCGCATAGGCTCCGACATACCACTTGAAAGGCAGATTGATACGGTCGTGCACGGCCCCTACATGGAGACGTTTTTCGAAATAAGTGGAATCCCAGTTGACCGTAGCGCCGGCGAAAACCTCGGATAAGTATCCAGCTTGCGCTGCTTCAAGGTGACTGC
>Ga0181520_10012537_pt1 | contig 10866 bp, 11 predicted proteins | sample PEATcosm2014_Bin_29_FD_132451 | JGI IMG/M metagenome (GOLD analysis project Ga0181520, IMG submission 132451) | Peatland microbial communities from MTU Mesocosm Facility, Houghton, MI, USA - PEATcosm2014_Bin02_30_metaG | ecosystem: Environmental > Terrestrial > Soil > Wetlands > Peat | place...
ATCGTCGAAAAGCTCAGTCGGTGCAAACAGACACTGGAGCGGATCAAACCCGGTTGCACGCGCCCGAGAATGCGCAAAACAAAGGGAAAATAACTCCAGTCGTTTGTGAGACACTACACTAGCAATAGGCACACAGCATTATTCTCCTTTTGATCGCACAGACGTGTCTCCTTTTGATCGCACCACGACATTGAATTTGCCGCCGCCCTAAAAATTTTCCTCAATCATCCGCAGGACGGCGGCCACCTCCACGCTAAATTCCAGCCGCTTGGGATCAGCCTGGCGGATGGCTTGTCCGTCAAGACTGGCGTAACGGTGTCCGCACGCCGCGGCCAGGTTTACATAACACCGGTTCTTGTGTTGCGGATGGAACAACTCCAGCAGCCCCGCGCCCGGCGGCGCAAACACCAGGTTGCTCAGCGCCGCGCCATGCGGCGCCACCACGCAACGCGCCGAACCGAGCAGTTGCGCCTGTTTCGCCACGGACAATTTTTCCGGCTGGATCGAAACAAATCCCCGCGCCTTCAGGGCGGCTTCCAATTCCGCTTCATTGGCGAGCTGGCGGCCGGCCGCGCCGCGCCGCGAAAGATAAAGCTTCTCCGGTCCGGAACCTTTTTGCGGCATGAGCGCCCGCAGCCAGGCGCACGCCCAGGGCGCGACTTCTTCCAGGGGGAACGGCATCCCCGGCACCACCAGCCGCGCGAATTGTTGCACCAGGTTTTTGGAGCAGCGCAGCCGTTTGGCCGCCGGCACGCCCAGCCAGTCGAGCGTTTCCTCTTGAAACTGGCGCGGCTGGCTGTGCAGCAGTACATAATCATATTCCTGCCAGCCCGCCGCCTGCAGCATTTTCCAGCGGGGCAGGCTGTCCAGCAGCCAGTGATAATAATTGTCACTGTTGGCGGAACCCAGCAGCAGCGCCGTGCCCGGCCGTTTTTTCGGCAGCCTGAAACGGCGGCGGTTCAGCGCGTAATGTCCCTCGAGATGGTCGCAGCCAAAAACCGTCTGGATGCCGCCGATGACCACGTCGTCACCCGTGGCGGCCAGCCGCAAATCGCCGATGATTTTGCCCCCGGCCAGTTCCGCGACGATCAGCGGATGCGCGCCGGATTTTCTTTCGCTGACGGCGAAGGTCACGTCGTTTTTCTGAAGCACATCCCCGGACAACGGCAGGGCTGCCAGCGAAGCCACCGATCCTTTGGGCCGCCAGAAAAATGGAAAAACAGGTCGCATTTGGGCGCGGAGTTTCGGGGCACGCCCTTCCGGGCGCGCCGCCTTCTTCCGCCGGTTAAAAGCATTGGTTTTGGAGCCGCCCTTTGTCAATCCAATTGCCCGGCTGCGGTTCCAGCTTGTTCCCGCGCGCTGCCGCGTTACGCTGTGCCGATGCCCGCCGCTGCCGCGGAACATTTTTTTGAGCGCACGCGCGCCGCGAAGAAAGTCATGGTGCTCGACCTCGGCTTTCTGGGCGACACCGTCCACCTGCTGCCCGCATTGTGGGTGGTGCGCCAGGCATATCCCCAGGCGGAACTGCATGTCACCGTCGCCAATCATATCACCACCCTCATGGATTGCGTGCCGTGGGTCAACCGCGTCTGGGGCTACATGCGTTATCCGCGCCACGCCACGCTGGGCGAAAACATCCAGATGGTCGCCCGCCTGCGCCGCGAGAAATTCGACGTGGTGATCAACCTCAACGGCTCCGACCGCTCAAGCTGGCTCACGTTTTTAAGCGGCGCGCGTGAACGGCTGGGCCGGCTGCCTGACGGCGGCGGCCCGCCCTTCTGGAAACAGATGTTCACCGCTTATGTCTCGCATCCGTTCACCGAGGAGCCGGTTTATCTGCAACGCTGCCATTGTCTGGCCCAGGCGGGTTTTCCGTTCACCGAACCGGAATTTCACACACAGGTGGATCCGGCAGGCCTGCGCGCAGCGGACATTGCCGAAGCTGACCGGCGAAATTATTTTCATCTCAGCCCGTTTACCACGGCGGATTCCAAGGAACTGCCGCCGGCGCAGCTTGCGGCTTTGATCGCCGCGCTGGCCGAAAAGTTTCCCGAAAAAAAACTGGCGCTGTCCTGCGCGCCCACCCCGCGCGAACAGGAAAAATTGGAAACGCTGCTGGCGTTGCTGCCCCGGAAACCGTGGCGGGTTTTCGCCGGCAACCTGAACCTGATGCAGCTTGCCGCCGTCATTCAAGGCAGCGCGCTGCATTTCTGCGGCGATACCGGCCCGTTTCATCTGGCCGTGATGACCAACACGCCCACCGTCGCCTGGTTCTGGCCCAATCCCGGCCTGCGCCAATGGCTGCCCGCCGGCGGGCCGTACCGCGTCATCGTCGGCGCCAACGAACCGGGCGCGCAATTCCTGGGCCGCGTCGCCACGGACGACCTCGTGGCCGCCGCGCAATCCGTTTTGAAAAGCGCCTGAAATTGGCTAAAATCTGCGGAACGAATAATCGTAAATCGTAAATTCATGACCAGGCTGCCCATCTCCGTCTGCATCGTCGCCGGCAACGAGGCGCACCGCATCCGTCCCGCGCTCGACAGCGTGAAGGACTGGGTGGATGAAATCGTTCTGGCGATTGACGACCAGGTGACCGATGGCACGGACAAAATTGCCGTGGCTTACGGGGCGAAAGTTGTCAGCCAGCCGTGGCGCGGCCATACCGCCCACCGGAATTTTGCCTCGGCCCACGCCACGCAGCCCTGGCTCCTGGCGCTCGATGCCGACGAAGTCGTTTCCGAAAAATTGCGCGACGAAATCGTGGCCACCTTTCATGGTCACGGCATCACCACGCTGCCCGCCGCTTACAGTTTTCCGCGCCTGTCCTTTTTCTGCGGACGCTGGATTCGCCACGGCAACTGGTATCCCGACCGCAAGGTCCGGCTCTGGCGCAAGGAAGCCGGCCAATGGGAGGGCGACCCGCATGAGAAACTGGTTTTGCGGGGCCCCGTCGTCGCGTTGCGCGCGGAACTGCTGCATTTCAGCAACGAAAACATAGACCATTTGCTCGGCAAAATCAGCGTGGTCAGCACCATTTTTGTCCGCCAATGTCAGGCGCGGCAGCGTCACACCGGCTGGACGGATCTGGCCATCCGCCCGGTCTGGAAATTTTTTCGCGCCTACATCCTCCGGCTGGGTTTTCTCGACGGCTGGCCCGGCTATTTCATCGCGTGGATGGACGCCTTTTCCACCGTCACCCGTTACGCCAAAGTGATCGAGGCGGAACCGCAACCCGGCTCAAAACCAGCGAAACCCGCCGTTTGAAAATCTCGCTCGTCATCAGCACGTTTAACCAGCCCGACGCGCTGGCCAAGGCCTGGCGCGGCCTGCTGCGCCAGACCCGCTGGCCGGATGAAGTCTTGATTTCCGACGACGGCTCCGGCGATCCCACGCGCGAGTTGATTAAAAAATTCACCGCCGATTCCCCCGCGCCGGTGAAGCACATCTGGCAGCCGCACGACGGTTTTCGCAAAACCATCATTCTCAATCAGACCGTTGCCGCCGCCACGGGTGAGTACCTGATTTTCACCGATGGCGACTGCGTGCCGCATCCAAAATTCGTGGCCGACCATGCCGCGCTGGCCGAACAGAATTTCTGGGTGCAGGGCCGCCGCTGTTTCGTGCGCGAGGAATTCGTTCCGCAATTTGAACCGGAAAAAATGCCCGCGTTTGCTTGGATGCTGGCGGGCAAAATCACCGGCGCGGCCAAGGGCGTGCGCTGGCCGCTGTCCATCATCCGGCGCGACACCCGGCAGCGCGGCATCATCGGCTGCAACATGGCGTTCTGGCGCGCGGACATCGTGGCCGTGAATGGCTTTGACGAGGATTACACCGGCTGGGGCACGGGGGAGGATTCCGATATTGCCACGCGGCTTTATAACTTGGGCCGCCAGCGAAAATTTGTCTATGGCCGCGCGATCACGTTTCACCTGAACCATCCGCCCGCCCCCCGCGCCCACCATGCCGCCAGCCTGGCGCGTCTGGCCCAAACCATCGCCAGCCGCAAAATCCGCTGTGAACACGGCCTCGACCGGCATTTGTAGGCCATGGAAAACATTCTGCTCATCCGGCTCAAGGCCATCGGCGATGTGATTTTCACCCTGCCGGCTGTCGGCGCGCTGCGGGAACATTTTCCCGATGCCAAAATTACGTTTCTAACTTCCAGCGAAAATGCGCCTCTGCTGGGCGGCTTCCGCGAGGTCAACCAGATCATCGCCCTTGACCGCGCCGCGCTGCGGAGCGGCCATCCGCTGAAAATGGGCGCGGAATTTTTCGGGCTGTTGCGCCGCCTCCGCGCCGGAAAATTCTCGCTGACTGTGGATTTCCAGGGCTTTGGCGAGACCGCGTGGATGTCGTGGCTGGGCGGCGCGCCGGAACGCTGGGGCAGCGTCTATGGCCGTGGCCGGCGTTGGGCTTATACGCGTGGCCTCAGACGCGACGACAAACTGCATCCCGCCGACTGGAACCTGCAATTGCTGGCCGGCTGCGGCATTGGGTGCCGAACAGTTAAAAACGATTTTTTACTGCCCGCCGATGCCCTGGCTGCCGCCCGGGAATTTTTTTTACAAAATCATCTGGAGGCCGGCCGGCCCACACTGGTCATCCAGCCGTTCACCAGCTCATCGCAAAAAAACTGGCCGCTCGAAAATTATCTGACCGTCGCGCGTTTCTGGCGCGAGCGCGGCCTGCAGGTGATTTTTGCCGGCGGCCCGACCGACCACCTGCGGTTGCAACCGGCCCAGGCCGAAAAATTTTGTGTGGCTGCCGGCCTGCCGCTGCTCGTGTCGGCGGGACTCGTGCAACTCGCCACCCTGATGCTCGGCGGCGACACCGGCCTGGGACATCTCGCGGTCGCCCAGGGCCGCCGCGTGGTGATGCTGATGATGCACAAACATCCCGGCGCCTGCGTGCCGTTCCAGCATCCGGAATGGGCCGTTGTGCCGAACGGATCGGGCCGCATCCGCGAAATCGCCGTGGACACTGTGCTGGCGAAAACGGGGAGCGTGCTCGCACCATAGACAACATTCGGCCTCCAAAGGACACGCTGTCAGCAGGGTCAGCAGGCCGCCGCAACTGCGCCTTCATCCCAGTTGCCAAATTGAATGACAAACAGCCGCCACGGTTGACTGCCGCGCGCAAATCCTTAATCTCAAGTCATGCCGTCCCTGGCCTACCAAAGAACCATTATCGGGTATCATGGCTGTGATCGCTCGCTCGTCGAAAATGTGCTGCTCCACCGCGACCGGCTGAAACCCAGCCACAATGACCATGACTGGCTGGGCATAGGCATCTATTTTTGGGAATACGGATGTCATCGGGCGCTGGATTGGGCGGTCGGCATATCCAGGCGCCGGCCGGAAATGGTGAAAACCCCGGCGGTGCTCGGCGCACATATTCATCTGGGCGTTTGTTTCGACCTGCTGGACGTTCGGTTCACGGACATGCTGGCGGAATTTTATCCGGCATTTGAAGCAACCTTGACAAAACAGGGCATTCCCATCCCCCCAAAACGAGCCATCCCACGGAAATGACCGTGATTTGGTGCGTCGCAAGCTGGATTGCGCCATGCTCAATTGGGCAATCCCCATGATTGAAAAAGACTTGAAGGTGCGTTTCCAGACCGTGCGCGGGGTTTTCCAAGAAGGGGTTGCGGCGTATCCCGGTTCTGGCATCCAGAAAAAATCGCATATTCAGGTGGTGGTGCGTGACAGCGGCTGCATTTTGGGCTACTTTCTACCGGAGACTTGACAGATGGAACATAAAAGTAAAACTGCCGTCGTGAAACTCAATGGCATCAAACAACCCGGTGTTCCGGCTCAACCAACGCCGGATCAAGTCGTTGCCGCCATGGAGCGGACGGTTCGGCGTGTTCGCCAGATGTCGCACAGGGAACGCGTCCAGTCGTTGAAAGAGGCCGGAATCCTGACGGCTGCCGGCAAACTCGCCGCCAGCTACCGGTAAGCCGAAATCGGGCGGCGACCCTCTTAATGCATAGCACCAGCACGGCGGTATCCTGGGCGAACTTCACCACGTCTTCAAATGATTCGTCCTTTATATTTGGTTCTTTGAGTCTTGCAAAAACATCCCGGATAGATCGCGAAAACTCAAAAAGCAGACTGCTTTTACGGCGTAGTTTACCTTCTCGGGCAACGACCCGGTCACGTTCAAAGTTCCTTTAACCGGGATTTATCGGAACCTGTGGGGTCAATCCACCGGCACATAATGTTTCTTGTTGAACTTCAGCCCGAACGTTTTTTCCAGCCACAGCATCCGCCGATGCTTTTTTTCGCGCGCCGTCAGTTGATGCTTCGGGTCGGCCTGAAAAATTCCCTCCGCCGCCGGCAGCCAGTCCTGAATCACCTGGGGATGCGTGCCGGAAAATAATTTCAACGCCGCCGCGTCAATCTTTGTATAGTCCACTTTGGCCGCCGGCGCATTCTCCCAATACTTGTGTGTCGCCCCGGCCTTCAGGTTCATCTGCGCCTCGCTGCGCACCCAGCCATAGTGATAAATCGTCGCCCCGGTCTGCGCCGCGCGCGGATGGCGCGATTGTTTGTGGCTCACCACCACGTTGAAAAACAGCGATTCGCTCGACCACGCCGGAATCGTGTTGCGGATGATGCGCACCTCGCTGCGATACCAGCCGGGCGACCACGCAATCGTATTTTTGTTGCCGTAGAAATGCAGGTAATCAAACGCCAGCGCCTCCACGCGTTCATCGTTCAGATATTTTTCCATCGCGGCGCGGATTTTCGGCAGCTCCTCTTCGTGCAACACCTCGTCGGCTTCCAGATAAAATGCCCAGTCCCCGGTGCAGTTGTAGAGCGCGATGGTTTTTTGCTGGCCGAAGACAAAGCCCTTCACCGAATAATCACTGCGGAGGCGCTCATTCCATTGCGTGGGAATGATGCGGATTTTAGGGTCGCCGATGGCGCGGATCATTCCTTCCGTGTCATCGCTGCATGGTCCCAGCGCAATGACGAATTCATCCACCAGCGGCAAAACCGAGCGGATGGACGCCACGAACGGATAGCCCAACTGCTGGCCATTGCGCAAAAAGGTGAACCCGCTGACTTTCATGCCGCGATGCTAACGCGCCGCGCCTCAATCGCCGAACAATTTTTTCAACTGCGCCCGCGCCGCCTCCTCGCGGGAATTCTTCACTTCCTTGGGCGTCCAGTCGCGGCGGATGAATTCAAAATACTCGCAGAAGTTGCCCACGTGCTTTTCCAGCACCGGTTCGGCGCGGCGCTCGCGGCATTGCTGCGCGGCCCGCGGGTCATAGGACGCGCAGTTCAGACACACCCGCAAATCGGCGCGGCATTTCATGCACACCTCCCCGCGGCCCGGGTTGCTGTTCAACGTCCACGGTTCGCCGCAATTATGGCAATGACGGTTCATATTGGTATTTTAGCTTTCACCCGGCCATTTGTGGAGTAAAACCTTGAGCCGCCCAAGCCCGCCAGGTATGTTCAGTCTGATGTGGCTTGGCAGATGATCCCCAAAGTGCCATACCCACCAACAACTCATGCCATTTCCGAACCGGCAAGTGAACGGAAATGGCCATGATTCAAAACTCTGCGTCTCTCCGCGTTCTCTGCATCTCCGCGTTTTGCCCCCCAAAAATCTTTTAAAAATCGCATTTTGTGTTAGCGGCTAACAGGACATTTACAGATTCCGTGGCAAAATAAGCTCCTGATGACGCGCCCAGACGGCGCGTGCGGCTGTGCCCTATCACGTCACGCGCCGCCATTTATCCGACCGAATCCGACCGAATCCGACTAAAAAAAATTGAAATTGCCCCTGAACGGCAAAATCGGACACCTGCTCCGAGCCGTTCAGTCACCGATGGCGGAGTCAAGACACTCCGTTGTGCCGCGTCTTTGCGTTGAATTCTTTCCGCGTTTGACGCATGTTGTCCGCTGAAAATTTCTATGGCTGAAAAACCGACACCTGTTTACGACGAGAGCAAGATCAAGACCCTGAGTTCGCTGGAGCACATCCGGTTGCGCACCGGCATGTATATCGGCCGCATCGGCACTGGCATCCATCCCGACGACGGCTGCTACGTCCTGCTCAAGGAGGTCGTGGACAACGCGATTGACGAATACATCATGGGCCACGGCAAGGAGGTCGAGATCAAGATTGACGGCAACCGCGTCAGCGTGCGCGATTTCGGGCGCGGCATCCCCCTGGGCAAGCTGGTGGACTGCGTTTCCAAAATCAACACCGGCGCGAAATACAACGACGAGGTGTTCCAGTTCAGCGTCGGCCTCAACGGCGTCGGCACCAAGGCCGTCAACGCGCTGTCGAAAAATTTCTACGTCCGCAGCCATCGCGACGGCGAATTCGCCGAGGCCAGCTTCAAGGTCGGCAAACTGAAAAACGAGGACACTGGCAAGACGAAGGAGCCAAACGGCACGCTCATCGAATTTGAGCCGGACCCGGACATTTTCAAGGACAGCGAATTCAAACTGGAATTCGTCGAGCGCCGCCTGCGCCATTACAGCTATCTGAACACCGGGCTGAAGCTGATTCTCAACACCCCCGGCGCGGAACCAAAAACCTTCCAGTCGCGCCACGGCCTGATGGATTTGGTGATGGAAGACCTGGCCGGCGACGGCAGCGAGCCGATTTATTCACCGCTCCATTACGCGGGCAAGACGCTGGAATTTTGTTTCACGCACAGCAATTCCCGCTACGGCGAGACGTTTTATTCGTTCGTCAACGGCCAGTACACCAGCGATGGCGGCACGCATTTGAGCGCCTTCCGCGAAGGCCTCCTCAAGGCGGTGAACGAATATTGCAACGGCAAGTTCGACGGCGACGACGTGCGCGAGTGCATGGTCGGCGCGGTGGCCATCCGGCTGAAAGACCCCGTGTTTGAGTCGCAAACCAAGAACAAGCTCGGCAACACGGAAATCCGCACCGAACTCGTCAACAGCGTGCGCGAGGAACTGCTGCATTTCTTCCAGCGCAACAAGCAGATTGCCGAGCTGATGGTCGCCAAGGTCAAGGACACGCAGCAGTTGCGCAAGGAATTGCAGGAGGTGAAGAAGCTTTCGCGCGAGCGCGCCAAGGCCATTTCGCTGCGCATTCCGCAGCTCAAGGATTGCAAGCATCACTTCGACAAGAAAAAGGACAAGGGCCAGGGCACCATGGTTTTCATCTGCGAAGGCCAGTCCGCCGCCGGCTCCATCACGAGCTGCCGCGACGTGAACAATCAGGCGGTGTTTGTCCTGAAAGGCAAACCGCTCAACGTTTGGGACCTCAAGCGCGACGTGATGTATCGCAATGACGAAATGTATAATCTCATGCAGGCGCTGAGCGTGGAGGACACCACCGACAGCCTGCGCTACGAAAAAGTGATTCTCGCCACCGACGCCGACGTGGACGGCATGCACATCCGCAATTTGATGATCACTTATTTCTTCAAATTCTTCGACCAGCTTGTCCACGACGGCCACGTTTATGTTTTGGAGACGCCCTTGTTCCGCGTGCGCAACAAGGAAAAGACGGTTTATTGCTACAGCGAAACCGAGCGCGACAACGCGGTGAAGGAGCTGGGCGGCAAACCGGAAATCACCCGGTTCAAAGGCCTCGGCGAAATCAGTCCCAAGGAATTCGCGCAGTTCATCGGCAAAAGCATGCGTTTGAGCAAAATTGAATATGCCCCGCGGGCCGAGTCCGCGCCCATCTTCGATTTTTACATGGGTAAAAACACGCCGGAGCGCAAGGATTACATCATGGACAGCCTCGTCGTGCCGGTGGAGGAGTAAGTTGATTACCTGATGAACGTGGCCTTGACCCGCTTGGATTTTATCATATAGAGGCTCCAAAGGATGGCATAAAAGGCCGCCCGGATTGCTTCTGTATGATCTTTGCCGCTGGATTTAAGCGAGGGAATCAGCTCGCAACCGACATCGTCCAATATCAAAAAGATTGCGAAGCCAACCAGATACGCAATATAAAGTTTGGGGAAGCCTTTGCGCCTGGTAAAAAAGAGGCGCAGCGCCAGCAGATTCAGCCCCAGGAAAAATATGTTCCCGAGCATCTCCAAGATCAGCATCGGGCCGTAAAGCGGGTGGTATGATCCGCCCTGCGGCATGGCGACCGCCTGCCATACCGCCGCCGAAAAGTAGCCCTCCCAAGTTTGGTAGAGAGTTGAAACACGAATGATGGGGGTGAGGCACAACGCAAAACCCACCAGGATCAGCCAGCCTCCCAGCCCTTGAAGCTGCGCCTCCTGGTTTAGAAGCGGCGGGGTGGCTCCTCCAACGGTCTGCCTGCGCCGCGAATACCAGTTGCACCCCATGGTCGTGGCGCCGGTTCCGAAGATGGCAATTACGACCATCAACCAGTTGATTCCCTTTGAGTTTTTGTCATCCGCGCGCTGCAGGGTGTCCGAGAGCAGGTCGTCCATGCGGTCCCGTTGGGCGAGATAACCGGGAACGGACTCCACGGCTGCTGCGGGCAGCTTCGTCCGGCATTCATAATTAAATGTCACCGTGGAACCGGCCAGATGGCGGTGGTAGTCGAATCGAAAGGCGTCGTTTTCTATATTCGTTGCCAGATCGGGCACCTGCCAGCCCTCGTCGGGAAGCTGCACCACCACTGCCTGCTGGCGGACCATGGGATAACTCAGCGCGAGCGGGGTTTTCCGGACCCGGGTTTCAGGATCGGTGAGCGCGTTATAGAGATTGTCCGCGTAGAAAGTGGACTTCCAAAGCTTGTCCGTTTCGTCCGCCGCGTGCCAAAAGTAACTGTTACCCGGGAGGGGGTATCGTTGTGCCAAAAGGGTGTTACCCGATGGCCTTTGTTCTTGGTTAACTCTTTGTTGGCTCCGAAGCGAGTTAAAACGAGCAG
>Ga0181520_10012538_pt1 | contig 10865 bp, 6 predicted proteins | sample PEATcosm2014_Bin_29_FD_132451 | JGI IMG/M metagenome (GOLD analysis project Ga0181520, IMG submission 132451) | Peatland microbial communities from MTU Mesocosm Facility, Houghton, MI, USA - PEATcosm2014_Bin02_30_metaG | ecosystem: Environmental > Terrestrial > Soil > Wetlands > Peat | place...
CACCTGGCGGCACGTGCTCAAACCTTACTTTTACCGTGCGCAGCGGCAAAATATGGTTTATCGGGAATGGGACTGACAACGACGATGCTGGCACCATCGCCAGAAACTGCGCCGCACTTGAAAGCGGCACCGCTGGCAATGGAGAGGGTGGGTCAGGAACCTACGCAAGCCCGTGGAAGTTGACAGATGTAGCGAGTGTGGGAATGAATGGTGGTCATGAAAACCATGGACCGGCCGCCGGAGCAAGAACACCATACATGTATTACCAGTGCATGGCGCTTGGGGACACTTTGGTTTTCCTCGATGGGGCAAACTATCCGTACTATGACGGCAGTGGTCTCTACTCATCTCTTGCGTTGAATCGCGGGCTTGGTTCAAAGTCCAGTTTCTTTACTTTCATGGCGCGGCCGGGTGCATCGGTGCAGTTAGGCGGGGAGGGATACGTCACAGATGGTATCCGCGACACAGGCGATACAAATACGGTAGTTTCCGGACTCCACTTGACCGGATCTGGGCCGACTAGCGGTCAAGCGTTTTCTGGCGATCCAAGTAATTCGGAGACCAACCCGCCGAATATACGAATTGTCGGGAGCGTACTGACTTGCCCTGATTGTTCGGGTTCTGCAGCTGTTCTGTCGGTAGGATGGGTAGTTAATGCTGAGACTAACACGGCAAATGTAGGTACCGAAATTCTCGGTAACTGGGTTTACGATGCAGGATGTTCCGACGCGGGCGGCGTGTCGAACAAGGAGTATCACTTTATTTACACCAGCGGAAATGGCGAAGAGATAGCTTACAACAAGATTGGCGGAGCCGGAGCGACAGGCGGCTGCGCCCAGAACGGAATTCAGATCAACTACTACGCAGGCGGCTCGATAGGCTATGGAAATCTGAGTGTCCACGACAACGACGTTTCCTATGCCAACGGCGCTGGAATCAACATGGCCACCCTTGACCCAGGCCGCGGGCCAATCAAAGTTTACAACAATGTGATCCATCACACTGGACTGCGCCCAGCCAGCGACAATGCGAGCTTTTTTACCTGCTTAGCCTTTCCCGGCTACTCGCCTTCGGCGAGCGCGGGAACGGTCGACGTGTTCAACAACACATGTTGGGATACGAGTGCCAATCTTAACAATTCGAACATGTATGACTCAACCTCCTGTGCGGTATACGTCTCGGCATCCGGAGGGCAAACGAATCTGACCGTGAATCTGGTCAACAACATCTTCGCGCAGCCCTCCTATGCCTACACGTCGAATGCAAACGTTTATCTCTGCGGGTCCGGTACATCGCAGATCACCGGCAGCAATAATCTTTTTTATAGCGGCGCGACACCGAAAGGCACATCACCCGCATCTTCATTGACCTCGCTGGCAGTGCCGACCACTCCGCTATTTACCAGCGCCACCACGCCTGGTCCGTGGACGGACTTGAAACTTCAGAGTAGCAGTCCGGTGATAAAGGCCGGCAGCACATCGCTTTACCCGGCGATCGACTTTGCCGGGAACTCACGCCCATCCCCGCCAACGATTGGGGCGTTGGAGTACGGCGGCGCATCATCGGAAGAGCAGATTACCGTCAGTGCCCAGCCAAGTCCGGCGACTGTGGAGCAGCCGGTTACCCTCACAGCTACGGTCGCGCAAACTGGCAGCTCGGTTCCCACCGGCAGCATCAACTTTTTAAATGGGAGCGTCTCTTTGGGGCAGGCTTCACTTGACAGTGAAGGCACGGCGACACTGGTGGTTTCATGGCAGTCTGTTGGTTCCTACAAAGTGATAGCTTCCTATTCGGGCAACTCGAAGTATCCAGCGGGTGAATCTGCCTATGTTGCTCTTCAAGTGCTCTCCACCACGACGACAAGCCTGGCTGCCTCTTTGGATCCGGTTAAAGTCGGTCAGGTTCTGGTTCTGACGGCAACCGTCGAAGGGAGTGACAGCACCGTCCCAGGAGGTTCGGTCAACTTCCTGAATGGTTCCGCGCTGGTGGGAACGGCAACCCTGAATGCCTCCGGCGTGGCCACGTTCTCCACCGCAACGCTGGCAGCCGGAACCTATAGCCTGACGGCTCAGTACACGGGCAGTGCGAGCTTCGAGTCCAGCACATCGGCCGTATTATCGGAGACCGTGGAATCGGCGACTCAATCCACGACGACGACTAGCCTGATTGCATCACCGAATCCAGCCACTACCTGTCAGGCGCTCACCATGACAGCGACTGTCAAAGGAAGTGGCAGCGCCCCGCCAACTGGCACGGTCCGCTTCCTGAATGGGTCGACACTACTGGGAACGGCAACTCTGAATTCGTCCGGCGTGGCGACGCTCTCCAACGTGTTGCTGGCAGCCGGAACCTATCGCCTGACGGCCCAATACTCGGGCAATGCTGGCTTCGAGTCCAGTACATCGGCCGTATTATCGGAGACCGTGGAATCGGCGACCCAATTCGCGACGGCAATCCCGGAGGCATATGAGAATATAATCAACTCGGGCCGGGCGGTGGAACTGGAAGTGACTGGTAGCATGATCTTTGGCAAGAGCACCGCATTGCAGGCGGTTCTGCTCAGTAAGACGGCAGTTCACACATTGGGTTTCAATCCGATCCTTGGAACCAGATTTACTGCTGATAACCCTCACGTCCTATGATCTTTCTGCACGCGCAACCGCCACCATTTCTCGGCAGTGGATTGCTTCGGACAATTGTTCGACCAATGCCGCACTAAGCTTCGAGGTACCTGCGCAAGCTGCAACGATTAACCTTAGCAGGAATTAGGCAGCGAACCCTCCGAAGCGGCACCAGGAATCTGGCGCCGCTTCGCTCTTGCGGATCGAATGCAGAAAGCCGTAAACTCCATAGTTCGAGGCTTTGATCTTTCACTCTTCACAAGCCAAAGGACATAAGACCGTGAGAAGTTCATTCGTCCGCCATTTCAACTACCCACTCTTTGTCGCGATCGCCTCTATTCTGCCTGGCTTTGTGCCGAAGGCGAACGGCATAACAGCGAACGCCTCACTGCCTCTGATTCTCTACACCGACATCACCTCTGGGCCAAACTCGGGGGGCGAAGGCAACAACGGGACCTATCTGACAATTTATGGCGCCCATTTCAGAGCGACCCAGGGGACCTCAAAGGTAACCATCAACGGCCATGCAGTTGCGCAATACATTTTATGGTCCGATACGAAGATTGGGGTCCAAGTGGGCCATGTCTCGACCGGACCCATCGTGGTTTCCGTCGGTGGAGTATTCAGCAACTCAGAGAAGACGTTTATGGTCCGGCCTGGCCGCATCCTTTATATCGGGCCGTCGATCGATAATTCTGCCGGATCCTGTTCTGGTGGCACTTACGCGCAACCCTGGGGACTCGCGAATTTGGCGAGTAAATCCGAAGCGGCATATACGAGAACGATGCGGACGCCTCGCTTCTATTACAACTGCATTTCGCCCGGCGACACGCTTGTGTTCCTCGATGGTGTGACGTATCCGTACTTCGATGGTGCAATGTGGCACTCATCTTTGACTCTCGGAGACAATAGAGAAACAGCTACTCCCAGCAAGTTCTATACATTTATGGCGCGCCCGGGCGCAACGGTGCGATTGGGCGGCACCAGATGGGCGACGTTCCCGATCCGGGATCATTCTAACGGGTATAACGTCGTCTCGGGCCTCACACTTACGGGGAGCGGTGCGAATGGAGGCAACGTATTTACAGCACATGATCGAATCGTCGGCAACGAAGTCACCTGCCCGGACTGCTGGGGCCCATCGGGAGCACTCGCAGGAGGTGGCGACGGCCTGATCCTCTACGGGAACACCGTTCATGATGTCTCCACGCTCGACCCCGGGGGATCGAACAAGACTTACCATGACATTTATGTGGCCGGAAACAACATCGAGATCGCATGGAACCGGATCTACAACACGAAGGCGTACAACGGCATCCAGATTCACCATGACGGGTCGCCCGGTTTCCATAATGTCTCTATTCACGATAATGACATCGCCGACGTGAACGGCAGCGGTATCAACCTCTCAACCATTGATCCTTCTTCTGGGTACATCAAGGTCTACAACAACGTCATTCATCATGTCGGTGTGGCCATGGCGCCCGACAGCCCTGGGCCTCATTCCTGTCTTGCCATCAAGGGGTTCGGGAGCGCGACCGCGGCCGGTACAATCGACATCTACAACAATACGATGGTCGATTGCAGTTCGTACCTCAACATCAATCCATCTGATAACTTATCGTGCGCGGTTCTGGTTATCGCAAAACAACTCAACGTAACAACCAGGCTAGTGAACAACATCGTCTACCAGCCAGCCTATGCTGGCACGGCAAAGCAAAATGTCTATTTTTGCGGCGGCGGTTCAATCGGAACGGTTTCCGGATCGAACAATCTTTGGTACAGCGAGCGCCCTCCACGGAGCACGGAGCCAGCGACCAATTATGGGACTATCGCGAATCCGCGGTTCATTTCAGACAGGGATTACCTCCTGAAAAGCGGGAGTCCCGCGATCGGAGCCGGTATAGCCTTCGATGGGCTAAAGCGCGATTTTAACGCTTCGGCCCGGTCAAATCCTCCCGCGATCGGCGCTTATGAATAGTCCCATACAAAGTTTTCAAAAGGATGTCGATACTTACAGCGTAAGCGTCAGTGATCTTGCTCAGCCGCTATGGTATAAATAACCAGGAATGCCCAGACTGAGGGTCAGGCGGATATATGTTCTCTAGGATCATGCAGCGCATTCTGTTCGCCTTAGGGGGCGGTGAATATGCGGCGCGCTCTCTCGGAGTGAAAGTTGGCGAAGGATGCAGGATATACACATCATCCTTCGGGATTGAGCCTTGGGTGATTTCCATTGGAGATCGTGTGACGGTAACCAGCGGCGTCCAGTTCATAACACACGACGGCGCAGCTTGGCTGCTGCGGGACAAAAAGGGAAGGCGATACCGCGTTGCGCGAATTGAGATCGGAAACGACGTCTTCATTGGTGTGAACACTATCATTCTGCCCGGAGTAAGAATCGGAGATCGCGTGATCGTAGGAGCGGGCAGTGTCGTCAACCGGTCGATACCGAACAACTGCGTTGTTGCGGGCGTACCGGCAACGTTCATCAGAACCTTCGACGAGTATGAACGTCGTGGATTGGCGGAATTCCGTTCTAGTGCGGATCTAAAAGGTAACAGCCCCCGCCAGCGGACTTATAGCCTCCTCGACGAGACGATGGCGCAGGAGATTCAGATACCCACGAGCGCTAAACCGGGAAATGGAGCTGAAGGGTAGTTTTCAACCATGACAGGAGCTCAATCTTTATAAGTACGGGACAATGCTTGCCCGGAAGGTGAAGAAGTCGTGGCAGGGACACTCTCAGGCCTAGACCTCCATATTGTTGCCCGCCACGGCATTCCAGGCGCATCGGACAGCCTATTTTGCCTCCGCTTGAAAATACGATTTAAGCGTGGGAAGGATTATCCGTTTGACTCTGTCTCGGAACATCCATCCCACGGATAGAACAAAAATGGGCAGAAGAGCAGTAGTCTGAAGAATGAACATTATCATATTGCGCGCGGGGAAGAATGCATTCACTGCATAAGAGGCAGCCGCAAACGGTACCGCACACAGAAAGACAGGGCCCCAGACTTTTATGAAGACCTCACGATAGCTGATGCCTACCAAGTGGGAGACATATCTTGGCCACAGGATGAGGTTCACTGCCAGACTCGGCACCAGCGTTCCAATCGCCACGCCATAGAGTCCGAATATCAGCGCCAGGCCAACGCTAAGCGTCAGATTTGCGATGGCTTCGCCGACCGCCCACATCGCGACCCTCTTGTGCTTCTCGACGCCAAACGCAATCGATGAGGCGGGGGTATTCGGCAGAGAGAACAAAAGCGCGGTAGCCAGAATCGCTAGCACGGTTCCAGATGTTCGCGAGTATTGAGGTCCCATCCATACGCCGATGAAGTTGTCGCCGCGAAAGATAAGGGTAACCAGTACCGGCAATGAAACGGCCATCGTCGCACGTGTGCCGTTGTAGTAAAGGGCGCGTAGACTAGATTTCTCTCCAGCCGCATCATATGTACTGGCGGCAGGAGTAAAAGTCGCGGTCATCGCGGCGACAAGCTGCTGAGTATAACGGCACAATGAGTTCCCTATGGAATAAAATGTTACGGCTGAAGCCGATACAAATGCGCCGACCACCAGGTTGTCCGTTTGGTAGATCAACTGGGTTGCGATCATGACGAGGAAGACATAGACGCTATAGGACCAAATCTTCCTAAGAACCTCCCACTGCGGTTTCTTCAGCCGAATTGTCAGTTCGGGGTAGATTCTCCGTGCGACGTAGACAAACAAGACGTTGCCGACAGTAGCTGCGAAAAGTTCACAGAAAGCAACCGCCACAATCCCGTGACCGCTGCGCACTACCCACACAACCCCTATTACGCGCAGGGTCAATTGCGCCAGCACGACAAGGGTATATAGGTCATACCGATTCAGCGCAGACAGCACTCCGCCGAAGACGCCAATCGACATATAAATAGCTGCGCTGAGGCCCATCAGAAGAACGACCACACGAGCATCGCCAGCCAGCGCCGGAGGAACCTTGAACACAAGCGGGAAGCTCGCCGCAAAAACTCCACAGAGGAGTACCACCAGCGCGCCAAGTTGTATCCGAACCCACAATGCCGCTGAAAGGACTTCGGAAGCTCCCTCGTGATCTCCTCTGGCGTGCCCTTTGGAAACAAACATGGTTACGGAATTCCGCAAGCCCAGGTCGAGGAGACCCAAATAGCTGACGGAGGAGATTGCCAGGACCCAAACGCCATAATCAATATTTCCCAATCGATGGACAAGAAATGGGGACAAGAAAAAAGCGACTGCCATAGAGGCCGCGATCGCGAACCAGTTGGACAAAACGCTCCGCGCAATATGTATTGCACGCAACTGCAAAGCAATCCCCTTTTACACCAGTTTGATGGTATTAAGAATTTCGCGCCTCACGGTTCAAGTCCTGGCGCGCTCAAGATCCACTACGCATAACTTCCATGTTAGAGTAATCGTAGCACTGTTCCAACTCGATTCTAATTACCAAATACGTTGGAGTAGTTGACGACGAGATTGTTTTTCATATTTTTGCGAACTTCATGGAGAACGCATCTTGGGACTACACCTTCTACATTACATTCCGTTGATCGCCTACCTGGGCTTCTGGGTCATGTGCATCCTTTCGTTAACCGGGCGGCCTCTTTGGGGCCTATACTATCTGATCCCGTTTCTCCCCTATCGCTCGATGCGTAATCACTTCCTCGGATACCCCTTAGGCGCAAACGTGCTGACCCTCCTGGTTTTTGCCGTAATCATCGGGGCTTTGCTCCACGGCAAGCGGCTTCCCAAATCAAAGCTGTATGGGATCTGGCTGGTCATTGGGATTTATCTGTATTTTTCCATGTGGATGGGCGCCGGGCTTGGAAAAGCTCCGCTTCCGCTCTGGCTCAAGGATAATAATTTCCTCCTCTGGAAAAGCTATATGATGACTCCGCTCGTATTCGTAGCGACTTCTCTGGTCGTCGAAGATCGAAAGTCCATTAGGACGGTTATCATCATTACCGCTATTACCCTTTTATTCATCGACAGGAGTTGCATACTTGAGAGCATGCAGCATTCCTGGGCCAACTTCGACGAGAACAAGCGCGATCTAGGTCCGCTAGCCTATGGTTCAAACTTGGACGCCGCATTTTTAGCGGTGTTCGCCGCGTTTTTCTGGGGCTTTGTGCAGTTTGTTAAAGCAAAGAAATATAAGCTGCTTGGGTATATATTGATAGGCCTCACCCTGGCTGCCCTTATGTATACGTTTTCTCGCGGGGGGTATTTAGCGCTGCTGTTTGGCGTGCTGGTTCTTGGCGTGCTGAAAGATCGAAAACTCCTGCTGATTCTTGGAGTTTTCCTGTTGACGTGGCAACTTGTCGTACCTACCGCCGTGCGCGAGCGAGTAACCATGACCAGGGACGAATACGGGCAATTGGAGAGCTCTGCCCAGGAGCGCGTCGACTTGTGGGAGGAGTCCATGCATTCGATCGCTCACAGTCCGATAGTCGGTAATGGCTATGCGACGTTCAGTTTTGCCCAGCACGTCCACAATCTAAATGATACCCATAACTGGTTTGTACTTGTGATGGTGGAAACCGGAGTCATTGGGCTCATGATGGTTCTTTTCTTACTCGGACAATTGTTTGTCCTGCCCTTTCGCCTATTCAGGAAGGCCAACGATCCTCTCTATCGAGGCCTCGGTCTAGGCCTCTTCGTCGCCATGTGTTCCTCGGTTGTTGCCAACTGCTTTGGCGACAGGTGGACGTATCTTGAAATAAACGGGCTCCTGTTTGTTCTGGTCGGGATTGCAGTGCGAGCGAATCAACTCACTTTGGCGACGAATCAGCAGCCAGAATCACGCTATTTCAATCAGTACCTGCCCGTCAGATCAAGTGGATCGCATTGAATGCAAGGTTTAGATTGCGGGCGATTTCGATAGGAGCTTTCTCAGGAATTGTTAGGCGTTACTCAATGCGGAAGAGGAGAACGGGAATCGGTGCAATCGCCAGAGATACCGGAAAAATCCGGCTTGTTTGCGCGTGGCCGATTGACTTAGACACCCCGGTAGGCCCGAAACAACGACCCCCGCAGTCGATAGATGGACACCACTAGCGCGGGCGCGAGTTTGAGCAGAAGGATGACCGCCGACTTCTTGGCGCTCTTTTCGTAAGTATTTGCGGCCTCAAAGTGACCGATGGCTGCTGGAAAATCCTGATTGAGCAACGCCATCTTGCCTCGAAGTGTCTCCAGCCCCGCCGCGCTCTTTTCCCGCGCCCGAAGGGTCACTCGCGCCTCTTCTGAATTTTCAGGCCAGAGAGCAAGGGCCTTGGTCAACACCTGGATATGGGCTTCCACCATCAGCGTCCAGTTGGTTGTAACGCTTTCTTTGTGCTCTCTGTGAAGCGCCAAAACCTTGCGATGGTAACCGATCCTGTAGCCCGCCGCAGTGATCCGAAGCCAGCAATCGAAATCCTCAGAGCGGCGAAGAGACTCATCGAAAGCAACAGCCCGCAGTGCAGGTGTTCGAGCGGTGACCGAGCAAAATACCTGGCAGCGTCCGGAGACGATCGCGGTGAAAGTTGCCTCCCCTTCGGAGGACCAGACAGACATGTACTCGCGTCCATCATAGATCGTATCCCCGAAGAACCGTGCATTGCTGTAAACGAGGTCATATTCCGGATGCTCGCAGAGGAACCTCGTTTGTTCATCAAGGTAATCCGGCGTCCAGAGATCATCGGCGTCGAGGAGGGCAATTAGACCTCCGGTTGCGACGCGAATGCCTGTATTACGGGCTCCAGCGGGGCCACGGTTCTCCTGTTTGATATAGGTCACGCGATGCATGTAAGGCGCCAGCACCCGCTCCAACTCTGGCGTGTCCGGTGAACCATCGTTAACAACAATGACCTGATAGTGGGGATAAGCCTGCGCGAAGACGGAGTCGAGGGTCTCGTTGATAAAGGCAGCCGCGTTGTAAGCGGGTATCACCACGCTCACCAGATCGGCCGGACCATTGACGGGACACCGCTGGTTTGCCAGACTCATGCTTCGGTGCCTTTCATTTTATTCCCACTGTTCTCGTTGTAGCTCAGTTCTTAGGCCATGCTTGCCGTTTTCAGCATATCGCATTTCACGACCATGCCTCTCGAAATTGAGGCCTGGAACAGGCTGGTGATGGTGCGCGGCAGCAACTGGCTGCAATCATGGGTCTGGACTACTACTTCAAGCTTCGCGATGCCCACCCATCTGAAGACTAGGCCAGGAAGAGCCTGCGTTCCTTAGCGTGGTTCCATGCTTCCTACTTAGAACCTGCCTTAAACGCTTGTCCGGGAAAACTGTGGGTAATTGGCAGGCTCAGGACTGGGGCTGAGTGAGGAAACAGTGGAGGTTGCGGCAGGTCGAGTCGAAGAAGCGTTACGCTACCTCCGGGTCGCTTATGAAACCAGTGGGCATCGATCACGTCGCGGAGGAGCCCATTCCAACTGGGCGTTCTCACCCCGTAGGGTCACTCAGCTCCCGGCTGATTTTGCCGCCAACGGCTCAGAGATTATCGACGCATTTGAGGAATGACGCGCATGCACGTCCCACCAGAACGAGTCTTCCTTGGCAGCCCTGCGATAGTTGTCGTTGAGAGCTCCGAACCAGCGGAGCGCGGCAGCGCAGGTCCGCCACGAACCGGCGGCCTGCTCTCCGAACGGGCCGGAACTGTAACGCCCGAATGGATGCTCAGCGGGACCATGCTTGCCCGGCGGATCATATTCGGAATTGGGACGAAACCCCTGCGGAAGCCTGCTGATCCCGTTCCGGACGAATGGAGCGAGCCGCCCGATTTTCCTTAGAAGCCGCCAGCCGACCTGGTGATCGAATATCGGGGGCGTGGGCCAGTAGGTGTCGCCGTTCACGAACTTGAAGGCAGAGTACCCCAGCTCGATCAATCTCTCCAGAATAGGATCAATGCAATTCAGTTCGAGGCTGACATAGGCAGGGGCAGTCGCAGGCGTTATCGAGTGCAGAGCCTGGAGGTCTGCACCTTCGATATCGACCTTCATAAAGAACGGCCTTCCGTGCTCCTCTATGAGCTGCTGCGTCGTCATACAGGGGATTCTCAGCTTCTTCCCACTCTCCCCCATGCTTCCCCTTTTCTGGTAAGAAGGAAGACCATCCGTCGTCGCGGAGATTACGATAAAAGGTGAACTCTCCCGGTTCTTTCAACACCCCAGCATTGACAACTTTCATTCGCCCTTGCCGAATCTCGTTTTCGAATCGCAGCGTGCATTGGTC
>Ga0181520_10012539_pt1 | contig 10865 bp, 7 predicted proteins | sample PEATcosm2014_Bin_29_FD_132451 | JGI IMG/M metagenome (GOLD analysis project Ga0181520, IMG submission 132451) | Peatland microbial communities from MTU Mesocosm Facility, Houghton, MI, USA - PEATcosm2014_Bin02_30_metaG | ecosystem: Environmental > Terrestrial > Soil > Wetlands > Peat | place...
ACCAACGTGAAGAAGATCCCCGGCGGCATCGAGAAGGTCCAGGAAGTCCTGAAGGCGAACAAGATCGATGCGCTGATCGCCCTGGGCGGCGACGATACCCAGTCGGTGACACTGTTCCTGAGCGAGAACGGCGTTCCCAGCGTGGGCGTGCCCAAGACCATCGACAACGACATTAACGGCACCGATGCCACCTTCGGCTTCGACACCGCCGTCTCCATCGCCACCGAGGCTGTAGACCGTATCCGTACCACCGCCGACTCGCACAATCGCGTGATTGTCATTGAAGTGATGGGACGCGATGCCGGCTGGATCGCCTATGCCGCCGGTGTGGCCGGTGGCGCCGATGTCACCCTGGTTCCCGAGAAGGACATCGACATCGACCACGTTGCGGCCCTGCTCAAGTACAACTATGACCGCGGCAAGCACTACGGCATCGTGGTGGTGGCGGAGGGCTGCCATCTGCCTGAGAAGGGCCAGATCATCGACAGCTCCACCAAGCTGGACTCCTTTGGTCATGCCCGGCTCTCCGGCATCGGCGAGGCTCTGGCCGACCTGATCGAAGAGAAGACCGGCTTCGAGACCCGCAGCGTGAACCTGGGACACACCCAGCGCGGCGGCGTCCCGACGGCCTATGACCGCCTGCTCGGGCAGCGCTACGGCCTGCACGCGATTGACATGGCCCACGACCAGAAGTGGGGCCGCATCGCGGTGCTCCAGGGTACCGACATCACCGACATCACGATCAAGGAAGCCATCGCGACAAACAGGAGATTGGATCAGCGCTTCTTCGACGTGATCAGCGACCTGGAAGCAAAGGTCTAGTTCCTTCGTCGATCGATTGGCAAAAAGCCATCCTCCCTGCGAGGCTGGCTTTTTGTTTGGGCGCGATCTCATTGCAGAAACGCGTGAATGGGCACTCGGCGGGGTTTACAATCTGGCGATGAAACCTCTCAAGTGGGAATGCGTTGAATCTTCAGGCAGTTCAACCGCCTGTCCTGATGGTGTGGCAAGAGCCAAAGTCCCAGGTGGATGGTTGGTGCGTATTTGGAGTATCGACGGAGGCAGCGGGATCACATTCCTCCCAGATCTGGAGCACAAGTGGGACGTGGGAAGCCTGGAATAGTGTCCTGTTTCCGAAGTGCTTAGCAAAACTGCGGCTGTCATTCCGAGTGCCAATCGCAGCGCAAGGACCTGCGGCTCCAGATGCGAGAAGCTGGGTTCAATTCCGGAACGAAAACACAAAGTTTTCTTAAGAACAAGGTCGACTCAAGCTGTGGTCTATCGCCCCTACATTCCCGAAGATTTCGCCCAGCTCTATGCCATCGAGGAGATTTGCTTCCAGCCGCCATTCCGCTTTGGCCGCAGGTATATGCGAAACCTGGCCGGGAGTGCCGGTACCGCGACCTGGATTGCTGAGGGTACGGGCGGGATGGCGGGCTTTGCCATCGCCGAGTGGAACCGGGAATCCGGCGTTTCCACCGCCTATCTTCAGACGCTTGAGGTGCTACCTGAATTTCGGCGCCAAGGCGTTGCCAGGGAGTTACTGGCCCGCATCGAAGGCTCGGCAACAGCGGCTGGAGTGGAGCTGATCTGGCTGCACGTCGATGCCGAGAATGCGGGTGCGATCCGGCTGTACGAGGCCAGAGGATTCCGCTGCGAGGGCCGGGAAGAGAACTACTACCCCAAGGGCCGCGACGGGTTGATCTACGTGAAAGCTCTGGTTTGAGAGTGCCGCTCCCAGCTTTGGCGGCGGTCCTAGTTTCATGAGTCCAGAGTTCGCGAGGGCAGCTCTCTTTGTGTAGAGGGAGGAATAGAACGGAGGGATCAGGGGACTTCAGTCCCCTGAATAGGCGATAAAGCAACGCGGGCTTCAGCCCCGGGCCTGATAGCCAGCAAAACTCGCGCCGGTTTCGTGGGGCTGAAGCGCCACGCTCCTTCCGTCAATTCCGCGCGAATCTCCTCAATGCCGCCGAGAGAGATGCGCTAGACAATTTCGCTGTCATTCTGAGCGCAGAAAGCCGCGTTTTCTGCGGATTTCGGAGTCGAAGGACCTGCGGTTGTTCTTCGATGAACTTCCGGCTCACCACCCTAGCCCGTATTTCTCACAGAGAATCGCAGCGGGGTGATTTTGCGCCTCCAGCGCGCGCATCAGCGCAGATGAAATCTCAACCATCGCAGCCGACCTCGTGCAAAATGCAGGCTGGCTGAGTCGATCAAACCTTGACCTGCCCGGATTGGTCAGTTTGCTGAAACTGCCGCCATGCTAGCCCGTGCATCGATGCCGGCAACCACGGTATCGATGGCTATTCTGCTGTCAATCGCGTGCGTCCGGCCAACGGAGAACGCCCCGTCCGGATCGGTCTGAACTTTTTTTTGGCCTTTGTAGTCAGAGAAATGCACGACATTGTCGTAGGCGTCCTTGATCAGATCCTGGAGCGGAATGACGCTGCCGTTGACGCGCTGTTCGTCCAGGAGATCGAGATCCACGTCGGCCACCACCAATTGTTCCTGGTTGATGGTGCCCTCGGCGGCAATGCCGTCCCGCGCGAAGAAGTAATCCGAAGGGGTGAGAATGGCGGCTTGCCCGTAGTTGGTGTTCATGTAGGGGACCAGGGGCAGATTGCCGACCGTGCCGGTGACGGCCACGTAGATCTGGTTCTCGATGGCGCGCGCCTGCGAACAATAGCGAACCCGGCAAAAGCCCTCTCGGCCATCGGTGCAGGAGGGCACGAAGAGGATCTCCGCGCCCGCCTCGGCCATGACGCGGGCCACCTCGGGGAACTCCACGTCGTAGCAGATGAGGATGGCGATGTTGCCGAAGTCGGTGTGGTAGAGATAGAGCCCGTGGCCGCGGCTGAGTTGATAGGGGCCGCTCTCGGTGGGGGTGAGGTGGACCTTCTTCTGGCGGAATACCTGCCCGTTGGGGGTGAAGAGGTGCGCGGCGTTAAAGACCTTGCCCTTATGGATGACGGGGTGCGTGCCACCGATGATGTAGATCCCGGTTTCCTGAGCCAGCCGCATGAAGAGCTCTTCGTATTGCGGCGCCAGCTGGGCCAGGCGGCGAACTGCCAGCGCCGGAGCAGGCTCGTTGATGTAGCTGAGCAACTGCATGGTAAAAAACTCGGGGAACAGGACGAAGTGGGCCTTGTAGTCCTTGGCGCTGTGAACAAAGAACTCAACCTGTTTGGCAAAGTCCTCGAAGCAGGCGATGGGCCGCAGCAGGTACTGGACCGCGGCGATGCGCACGCGGCGCGGGCGCGGCGTGCCGCGCATCGCTTCCGCGGCTTCCTGTTCGAGCGAGGCGTGCTGCATGCTTGCTTGCAGGCTCACCGACGAGGTGTACTCCGGGTTGAGCCATTCCAGCACGGTGGCAAAGCCCCGGGAATCGGTGTCCTGCATGTAGCCGGGGACGACATCCAGCACCACCAGCCCGTTTTCAAGCTGGAAGGTGAGTGCGGGGTCCCGCAGCTTGCCCGCCACGACATCGGCGACGTACTCCTTGGCGGTCATCTGCTCGGCATGGTTCGCGTAGCCGGCGATGCGCCCGCCGGTCAGCAGCCGCTTGAGCCCGCGCTCCCTGATCAACTCCTTGCGCGCTTCGTAGAGCAGCGTGCCGATGCCCTGCTGGCGCGCCTCCGGCGCGACGCCCATGTCCGCGCCATAAAGGGTCTTGCCGAGCGGATTGTGGGTGTCGAACGATCCATGTCCGGTAATTGAGACCCAGTTGGCGGATTCGGCATAATCGTCCCAGTCAATGATCAGCGAGCTGGCCGAGCCCAGAATGTGCCCGTCTGCGTCCGACACCACCAGTTGGCCTTCGGGAAACAATTCGAGGTGACGCACCAACTGCTCCGGTTTCCAGGGCGAGAGGCCCGGAAAGGCGCGCAACTGCAGCTCGATCACTCCAGGGATATCCTCGGCGGTCATTTCCCTGACACAGAAATGATTCAGTGTGCCGTTTGCCGTTGCCATTGTCCTATGCTCCTCAATAACTGCGTCTTACACGTACCGAGAGGTTACCGGGCCGTTGTGAATCCTGTGTGAAGAATTCTTGGATTCTTAATGCATGCAGCGCGTTTTGGACTCCGCCACGCGGTTTGGCCAGGCGGCCGGGCGGCTTGTAGAGTTGAGAAATGGCTCGCGGCGCATCTTGGACGAAGTGGAGAAGGGAACTGGGCGCGATGGTCGCTCTGGCGGTTCCGGTGGTGCTGAGCGAACTGGGTTGGATGGCGCAAGGCATTGTGGACACCATTATGGTGGGCAAGCTGGGGCCGGCCGCCATCGGCGCGGTGGCTCTGGGCAACGCCGTTTTCAACACCCCATCGCTTTTCGGACTCGGTCTGCTGCTTGGCCTGGATACGCTTGTGTCGCAGGCCTACGGGCGCAAGGACCACGACGATTGCCATCGCTGGCTGGCCCAGGGCGTCTATCTGGCCATGCTCGCAACGCCGGCGTTGATGCTCCTGATTGGCTTGGCCAGCTTCGGTTTTGCGCCTTTCGGTATTACGCCCCAGGTGGCGGGTCCGGCGGGCTCCTATCTGCGCATTCTCAACTGGAGCACTCTGCCTTTGCTGCTTTACGCAGCCACGCGCCGTTACCTGCAAGGCGTGGGAGAGCTGCACGTCATTACGGCTACCTATGTGGGAGCCAACCTGCTGAACTGGTTCGGCAACTGGGTGCTGATCTACGGCAAGCTGGGATTCCCGGCGCTGGGGGTGAACGGCTCGGCGATCTCGACGCTCCTGGCGCGCATCTTCATGGGCGCCGCGTTGCTGGGTTTTGCCTGGCGCTACGAGCGCAAGCGCGGGCATCCGCTGTTTCGCCATTGGGCCGGCCCCAGCGTTGCGCGGCTCCGCCAGTTGTTGCGGCTCGGGGGGCCTGCGGCAGGGCAGGTGCTGCTGGAAGTTGGCGCCTGGAACCTGACCGTGCTGGCCGCTGGCTGGTTGACCCCGGCGGCGCTCGCTACCCACCAGATCGTGCTGAATTATGCCAGCCTCACGTACATGGTCCCGCTGGGTGTTTCAGCCGCGGCCGCGGTCAGCGTAGGCCACGCCGTGGGCGCGGGCGAGCCGGAGCGCGCGCGCCGGGCCGGCTGGCTGGCGCTGGGCCTGGCCACCAGTTTCATGCTGCTGGCGGCGGTGGTCTTTCTGCTGGCTCCAGAGCCGCTGATCGCGCTTTACACCCGTGACCCGCAGGTCTTGGCCCTGGGGCCGGGATTGCTGTGGCTGGTCGCGGCGTTCCAGATCTTTGACGGCATCCAGACCGTCTCCACGGGCGCACTGCGCGGCCTTGGGGAGACGCGGGCGCCCATGCTGGCGAATCTGGTGGGGTATTGGGTGCTGGGGTTACCGCTCGGAATGACCTTGTGTTTTGTACTTCGCTGGGGAATTTACGGTATGTGGATCGGGCTCACACTGGCGCTGATTGTGATTGCCTCGTCGCTCCTGGCGCGCTGGCGGCGGGATTCCTCCAGCTTGGCGCTGCCCGGCTGACAGCGCTGGAGTTATTCGAACTACAGGTGTACCCTGTTCAGGGGCCAAAGGGCGACGTTGCATTCTGGCGTGGCACAAGGTGGTAAACCTGGGTCCTCGTGGCAAGACATTAGCCCCGGAAAGTGACTATAATCACATCCGGAGCTGCAAAAGTTCAACGCTTTTTAGAATCCATCGGAAGGGAATCCCGCCAAATGGCGACTGGAGACCTCGCCCTCGGTCAAGAACAGGGCGCACTCGACGCGCAACGGCGCGTCATCAACGACTTCAGCATTAGCGTAGCTACGGTAAACGGGTCCGGCTCTCAATCCGCCAACAGCGTGCTGCTGAAGAGCATCTTTGGAATGGGCGTTCCGGTCAGCGGAAAGAACCTCTTCCCCTCGAACATCGCCGGACTTCCAACCTGGTTCATCATCCGCGCCAGCAAACACGGATATGTGGCCCGCAAACGTGCGGCCGAGATTCTGGTCTCCCTGAATGCCGAGACAGCGCGCCAGGATATTTTGGACTTGCCCGCGGGCGGCGTGGCGATCTACGAAGAGGCGCTGAACCTCAAGCAGTATCGCGACGACGTGGCCTGCTATCCCGTGCCTTTCGACAAGATTACGGCGTCGATCTGCCCCGAGGCCAAGCTCCGCAAGCTGGTCAAGAACATGGTCTACGTGGGAGTCGTTTCCCAGTTGCTGGCCATCGATCTGGGCGTGGTGGAGAGCGGCCTGCGCAAGCAGTTCTCGAAGAAGCAGAAGGTTTTCGACCTGAACTTCGGTGCGGCCAAGGCCGGCTTCGACTATGCGGCGGAGAATCTGACCAAGCACGATCCGTTCTACATCGAGCGGATGGATGAGACCAAGGGCAAAATCATCATTGACGGCAACGCGGCGTGCGGCATGGGCGCGGTGTTTGCGGGCGTGACGGTAGTTGCCTGGTACCCGATTACGCCATCGACCTCGACCATCGAGGCAACCACCGATCTGCTGAAGAAGTTCCGCGTGACGCCTGAGGGCAAGGCCACTTTTGCCGTGGTCCAGTCAGAGGACGAGCTGGCGGCCATCGGCATGGTACTGGGCGCTGGCTGGGCTGGCGCACGCTCCATGACCGCGACCTCCGGTCCTGGCATCTCGCTGATGGCCGAGTTTGCCGGTCTGGGCTACTTTGCCGAGATTCCCGGCGTCATCTTCGATGTGCAGCGTACGGGGCCGGCGACGGGCATGCCCACGCGCACGCAGCAGTCTGACCTTCTGCCGGTTGCATTTCTTTCGCACGGCGACACCAAGCACATTGTTCTGCTTCCCGGCTCGGTAAAAGAGTGCTTCGAGTTGGGCTACGCTGCGTTCGATCTCTCCGAGCGTCTGCAGACTCCGGTTTTTGTGCTCACCGATCTGGATCTGGGCATGAACAACTGGATGTCCGATCCGTTCGAATATCCCAAAACTCCGTTGGATCGCGGAAAGGTGCTGACCGCCGAAGATTTGGACCGGCTGGGTGGTTTTGCCCGCTATCGCGATGTGGACGGCGACGCCATCGGCTGGCGCACGCTGCCTGGCACCATGCACCCCAAGGCAGCCTACTTTACCCGCGGCTCCGGACACAACGATGCCGCTGGCTACACCGAGAAGCCAGACGAGTACCAGGAAGTGATGGAGCGGTTGGCGCGCAAGTTCGAGAACGCGCGCAAGCTGGTGCCCGGTCCGGTGACGGTGAAGAACGGAACCTCAAAGGTGGGCTTTATTGCGTACGGCACCACCGATTTCGCTCTGCGCGAGAGCATGGACCAGATCAAGAAGCAATATGGCGTGGATGTGGACTACTTGCGCATCCGCGCATTCCCGTTTGCTCACGAGATTCACGACTTTGTGGCATCCCACGAGCGTGTTTATGTGGTCGAACAGAATCGTGACGCACAGATGGCCAGCCTGCTGAAACTGGACCTTGCCGCCGATCAGGTGGTCAAGCTGCGCAGCATTCTGCATTACAACGGATTGCCGGTGGACGCTCAATCCATTACCGAGGAATTTGCGACCAAGGAGGGCCTCTAAATGGCAACCGCTGCCCCAACACCTAAAGTGAACCACATTGGCCTTCCGGTCATTGAATACCGCGGCGGCAAGAGCACGCTCTGCGCCGGGTGCGGCCACAACGCTATCTCCGAGCGCATCGTCGATGCCATGTGGGAGATGGGCGTGCAACCCGAGCGGGTGATGAAGCTGAGCGGAATCGGCTGTTCGTCCAAGAGCCCCGCCTATTTCATGAGCCGGTCGCACTCCTTCAACAGCGTGCACGGGCGCATGGCCGCGGTGGCCACGGGCTCCATCCTGGCCAACCACACCATGACCGCGCTGGGCGTCTCCGGCGACGGAGATACGGCATCGATCGGCATGGGCGGATTCGTCCACCTGCTGCGCCGCAACCTGCCGATGATCTACATCATCGAGGACAACGGCGTCTACGGGCTTACCAAGGGCCAGTTCTCGGCCACGGCCGATATCGGCTCAAAGCTCAAGACCGGAGTGGTCAACGACCTGCCGGCTATCGACACCTGTGCCTTGGCCATTCAGTTGGGAGCGACGTTCGTCGGACGCTCGTTCTCCGGCGACAAGAAGCAGTTGCTCTCCATGCTGAAGGCGGCTATTGCCCATAAAGGCACGGTCATGCTCGACGTGATCAGCCCTTGCGTTACCTTCAACGATCACGAGGGCTCGACCAAGAGCTACAAGTTCATGCAGGAGAACGACGAGCCCATCAACGAGATCGGTTTTGTGGCCAGCTTCGACGAGATCGAGGTCGATTACGATTCCGGCCAGATTTACGAAGTGGAGATGCACGACGGCTCGAACCTGCGCCTGCGCAAGCTGCTCGAGGACTACGACCCAACCGATAAAGCCAATGCGGTGCGCACCCTGATGGAGGCCCAGGAGAAGGACGAAATTCTTACCGGCGTCTTCTACATCAACACCGAACAGCCGACCTTCATCGATCTGCTGAACGTGGTGGATGAGCCGCTGGCGACGCTGCCCGAATCGCTGACTCGGCCACCCAAGTCCGCGCTGGACAGCTTGATGGCGAACCTAGGATAACTGCTCTGGCAGAACAAGGAGCAAAAGAAAAGCCCCGCAGTTGCGGGGCTTTTCCTGTCTCTCAGGGGGCTTGATCTCTTACACAACCCACCGCATTTCTTGCGAAGGTTCAGAATGCAATTTGATCGTGCGGAACGACGCGAACCGAGTGAGGCCCCGCGCTCAATCCATCAAGCACGGCGTTGTGATGCTCGATGATTTGCTCGAAGGTGAGCGCGCCGGAGTCTTCCGTCATGTGCCCATCCGCAGCAAGCGTGACATCGTACCCCATGCTTACCGCCCTGCGCACGGTCGTGTCGATGCAGTACTGCGTCATGCAACCTGCCACAATCAGTTCGGAGATCTTGCGCGCTTGCAGCTCAGCAGACAGCGCGGTTTCGAAGAAGGAGTCGCACTCCGTCTTGTGAATGACCGGAACACTTGCTTTGGGAGCAATCTCGGGCCTGATTTGCCATCCGGGCGTATTCTTCTCTAGGCGGTGCCCCGGCGGGGCGTCGTGCTGCACGAAGAGGATCGAAACGCCGCGCTCTTGCGCTCGCTCAATCAGGATTGCAATGCGGGCAATCACCGCGTCGAGAGCTGCTCGGTTCTCAGCCTGCCGCCGGGTGGCGGCAGGCCTCAGAATGGCATTCTGAACGTCGATGATAAGCAGCGCCGGGTTGCGCATGTGCTCGCTGTCTCAGTGTCCCGCCGTGGGCTTGACGCCCATTCCGTTGAGCTTGGTGCGCGCCTGGGCCGCCTCGGGGGTCTGCGGATGGCGCTGGATGAGCTGGCGCAGCTCGTGAATGCCCGCGTCTTTCTTGTTCATCTGCAAGAGCGCCAAGCCTTTGCGCAGTTGCGCGGCGGGGGCCTTGGGATTGCCGCTGAAGCCTTCCAGCACGGCGTTGTAGGCCTTCACCGCTTCAGAGTAATTCTGCTGGCGATAGGCAATTTCGCCCAGATAAAACTGTGCGGTGCCGGCCAAGTCATCCAGCGGATAGTAGTGCAGAACGTCCTGGAATTCCCCGGCGGCTACCTCGTATTTGGCGGCGTTGTAGTCGCGCACGCCGGCCTGAAAGGTCTCCTGCAGCGGTGGCGCCTGGTTGGCTACAGGGCCGAGGGCCGGATTCCCAGGCTGGGGTGTAGTGCCACCGGGGCCTGGCGTCACGCCGGCCGGCGGCGTCTGGATGTTCTGCAACTGCGTCTGCATATCCTGGATTGCCTTATCCAGCTTGGCGATACGCGACTTTAACTCGTCCACGGAGTCGTTCAGCGACTGCACCTGGCCGGAGACGGTGTCCATCTTGCCGCTGCCTGCCTCGCTCTGTGCATTGATCTTCTGCTGCAACGCGTTCACGGCCGCCGACATCTGGGTGGCGTTATCCGCAGTCTGCTGCGCCAGGTTCTGGAGCACGCCGAAGCGGGTATCGAGCGTGGACTGGATGCGCTGCACCATGTCCAGCAACTGCTGCACCTGGGTTTGCAGCTCGATGATTTCCTTCGATGCGGCGTGGGCGGGCACGGAGGCCAAGAGCAGGGCGAACAACCCCGCGGCAAGAAGTCGATTCCGAAGTGCGTGTGCTTTCTGCATTCCTCACCTTTAGAGATCATGGAACAGGGATCGGGGATCAGGGAAGAGCAAAAGACTCTGACCCCCGATCCCTGACCTCTGACCCCTCTATTTTACCGGTCCATGGTGAAGCCGGCGCGCCGATTTTGCTGCCAGCATTCCTCGGTCGACTCGGAGCAGAAGGGCTTCTCCTTGCCGTAGCTGATGACGCGGATGCGGTTGGAGGCCACACCGGCCGTGACCAGGGCATTCTTGGCCGCGTCGGCGCGGTTCTGGCCCAGGGCCAGGTTGTACTCGTTGGAGCCGCGTTCGTCGCAATAGCCGCCAATGACGACCTTCACATCCGGATGGCTCACCAGATAGGAAGCATCGCGGGAGAGCGTGGCTTGCGCGTCGCTGCGGATATCGTAGGTGTCGTAGTCGAAGAAGGCATCCTGTACGTTTGCCTTGAATTCGTCTTCCGCGCTCATGGTGTTGGTGGGCACAACCACGGCGGGCGGAGCATTGACGACTACGCGAGCCGAGGCCTCGGCCGAGCCTCCCTCGCCGCGAGCCACCAGGTGATAGGTGGTCGAGACGGTGGGGGTCACGGTCTTCACGCCCGAGGTGGGCACATCGCCGATGCCGTCAATGGAGACATTGGTGGCATCCGTAGTGCGCCAGTTGAGCACGACCTGGTCTCCGGCCGAAACCACGGTGGGCGTTGCGTTGATTTGGGCGGTGGGCGCCGGGGCCACCACGGGGGGTGGG
>Ga0181520_10012544_pt1 | contig 10863 bp, 8 predicted proteins | sample PEATcosm2014_Bin_29_FD_132451 | JGI IMG/M metagenome (GOLD analysis project Ga0181520, IMG submission 132451) | Peatland microbial communities from MTU Mesocosm Facility, Houghton, MI, USA - PEATcosm2014_Bin02_30_metaG | ecosystem: Environmental > Terrestrial > Soil > Wetlands > Peat | place...
AGAAGCGGTGGAATGGCCAGGTAAAACGCGGGCCGCTGGGAGCCGTTGAGTTCTTTCCGCAGCGCCGCGAAGGTTGCAACATCGGAGTACTCTCCGCCCACGTAATGCAGCAACCCGCTCAGCTTCTCGAAGGCGGCAGCGTCGAGGCCGCCATTGTTCCGCAGGCTGTCCTGCGCCCGCGCCCGAAGCCGAGGCCCAGCAGCATCCGGCCTGGCAGCGTGTGCAACTGGCGCGCCACCCGAATCGCCCGCACTCCCTCGATTACATCGAGCGCATCTTCACCGGCGTCCAGGAGATCCATGGCGACCGCTTCTTCGCGGACGACCCCGCCATCGTCTCCGCCATGGCTCTCTTCGAGGGCCGCCCGGTCATGGTGGTGGCCGAACAGAAGGGCCGTAGCACCAAGCAGAAGCTGCACCGCAACTTTGGCATGCCCAAACCGGAGGGCTACCGCAAAGCCCTGCGCACCATGGAACTGGCCGCCAAGTTCGGCCGCCCGGTGATCACCTTCCTGGATACTCCGGGCGCCTACCCGGGCATTGACGCCGAGGAGCGCGGGCAGGCCGAAGCCATCGCCCGCAACCTTCGCGAGATGGCCCGCCTGGGCGTTCCCGTCATCGTCATCGTGATTGGCGAAGGCGGCAGCGGCGGAGCCTTGGCGCTGGGCGTGGGCAACGTTGTGCTCATGCTCGAAAATGCCGTTTATAGCGTGATTTCCCCGGAAAGCTGCGCCAGCATCATCTACCGCGATTCCGGCAAGGCCGAGCAGGCCGCCGGCTCCCTGCGGCTCATCGCGGAAGACCTTCTGTCGTTCGGGCTGATCGATGGCGTGGTGCCGGAACCCCCCGGTGGCGCGCAGGAAGATTGGGACTCGACCGCCGCTGGCATCAAGACCGAGATCCACAAGCGGCTCGAAGAGTTGGCTCCCCTCAACCCGCAGCAGTTGGTCGAGCACCGCTACGAGAAGTTCCGCCGTATGGGCAACTTCTTCGTCTAAACGCTAATCCAGCCTTCCCCGGGACGTCCCTCAAGCGAGGCCTTGGGGGCGGGTTCGACGGCCGAGTGGGTGTAAAATAACAATGAACTCCCGCCAGTCGATTAGCGTCTAAGTTCTTCGGAGATCGGGGAGACTTTCCGTCGTGAAGCCTAAGTGGAAGATAATCATTACTCTTGGGGCGCTACTGTTGGCCGGCGCCGGTGTCTATGCCAGCACCGTATATAGCAAACGCGGCGTGGTCACGGTGCAGTCCGGGCTTGTTGTACGCCAGGATCTGACCAGCATCGTCACCGCTTCGGGCGAGATTAAACCCAAGAACTACATCAACATCGGTGCCAACGCGATGGGCGATCTCACCGAATTGCTGGTGAAAGAAGGCGATCACGTCCAAAAAGGCCAGTTGCTGGCCAAAATCGAGGACGTGCAGCCGCAGGCCGATGTGAAGGCTCAGGAAGCTACCCTAGCCTCCGCCGAGGCCGATTCCAGCGCCGCTGAATACCAAGTCAAAGCCGCCGCTGACAACTTGGTCACCATGCAGGCCGGCGTAGAGCACGACAAAGCCGATCTGGAGCGCATGAAGGCCGACCTGGATCGCTCCGAATCCTTATTCAAAGAAGGACTTGGCCCCAAACAGGACTACGAGCTGAAGAAGTACACCTACGCCGCCCAAGTGGCCGCCATCCAGCAGTCCGAAGCCCGCGTCACGCAGGCCCGCGCCCAGCGCGAGGAGCAGGCCGCCAATCTCGCTTCCATGCAGCGGCGCATCGCCATGGCGCGCGCCAACCTGGTGCGCATCAATGACATATTGCACAAGCACAACTCCTACGCCCCGCTCGATGGGGTGGTCACCAATCTTCCGGTCCGCGTAGGCGAATCGGTCGTGCCAGGGCTGCAAAATCAAACCGGAACCCTCATCATGACCATCGCCGATATGTCCCTCATCACGGCCGAAGTCAAGGTGGATGAGACGGATATCGTCAACGTGCAACTCGGCCAGGTGGCCGAAATCTCGATCGATGCGATTCCCAACAAGACCTTCAAGGGGCACGTCACCGAAATCGGCAACACCGCCATCCTGCGCTCCACCGGCGTAGCCGCCTCGCAGAGCGCCATCTCCAGCCAGGAAGCCAAGGACTTCAAGGTGGTCGTCGCCATGGACAGTCCACCCGATGAAGTCCGCCCCGGACTTTCTTGCACCGCCAAGATAACCACAGCCACCCGTCAGAACGTCTTAACTATTCCGATCCAGGCACTGACCGTCCGGCAGAAGGGCGACCTGGAGCCGAAATCCTCCGGTTCGAGTTCTGGCGCACAAGCGGCCAGCAAGACGGATCCGGCAGCCGAGAAGGCTCGCAAGGAAGAAGTGCAAGGGGTCTTCGTAATCGGCAGCAACGGGCAGGCCGCTTTCCACAAAGTGGAGACGGGTATCACCGGCGCCACCGATATCGAGGTGCTGAGCGGGCTAAGGGAGAAGGATCAGATCATTACCGGCACGTACCAGGTGATCCGGACCATACGCAACGAAGCGCAGATCAAAGTGGATAACAAGAGTCCGGAGCAGCCCAAGAGCTAAACGGGACGGCTGAGAAGCGAGAAACCATCCGATGGCGGTTGCACAACAATCGAAACGGGAACTCCTCGAGCAGGGCGAGCAATTGAAGCGGGACGGCATCGTCATCCGCTCCTATAATCTCTGGAAAACCTATGTCATGGGCGATACCGAGATTAACGCCGTGTCCGGAGTGGATATCCAGATCAAGCGCGGCGAGTACGTCGCGATCATGGGACCTTCGGGATCGGGCAAATCGACCCTGATGAACCTGATCGGCTGCCTCGATACGCCGTCGAGCGGGCAGTACTACATCAACGGGAACCTGGTCAGCAACATGACGGATGACGAGCTGGCGCGCATCCGCAACAAGGAAATCGGCTTCGTTTTTCAGACCTTCAACCTGCTCCCCCGGGCCACCTCGCTGCACAACGTGGAGTTGCCGTTGATCTACGCGGGCCTCCCTTCGGATAAGCGCATGGAAATGGCTCGCAACGCCATGCGGCAAGTCGATCTCGAAGCCCGTATGTATCACAAGCCGAACGAGTTATCAGGTGGCCAGCGGCAACGCGTGGCGGTCGCGCGAGCGCTCGTCAACAACCCCTCGATCCTGCTGGCCGACGAGCCCACCGGGAACCTCGATACAGCCACCGGCAACGAGATCATGGCGCTGTTCGAGCGGCTCTACCAGCAGGGCAACACGATTATTCTGGTCACGCACGAGCCGGATATCGCCATGCACGCGCACCGCATCATCCACATCCGCGACGGCAAGATCGAGCGGGACGAGCAGATCAAGAAATAGGGCCCGAGCCTGCCCGCCATGTCCGACAAGCTGCAGCTTTCGCCCGAGGAGATCCGCGCCATGGGGCGCGCCGCCTTCGAGTGGGTAGCAGAATATTACCGCGGGCTGGAGGCTCGCCCGGTCGTGGCGCCCACGACTTCCGAGGCGCTGCGCGGCCTGCTCGAAGAACCCCTGCCGCAAACCGGTGCGGACTTTGCCACCCTGCTCGAAACCGTCAACGGCACCATTGCCGGCTTCACGCGCCATAACGCCCATCCGCGGGCCTTCGGCTACGTGGCGTCGCCGGGATCGCCGGTGGCCTCGGTGGCCGGGCTGCTGGCCTCGACTTTGGCCTCCAACGTAACGGGCTTTCGCTCGGCCGCGGCTCCCACCGAGCTCGAGCACGTGGTGATCAACTGGCTCAAGGAGATGCTGGGCTATCCGCGCGAGGCCGCCGGCCTGGTGGTGAGCGGCGGCTCCATGGCCAATTTCGCCGGCCTGGCCGCCGCCCGCAGCGCCAGGGCCCCCGGCAACGTGGTGCGCGACGGCCTGGCCGCCTGCGGCCGGCGCATGTGCGCCTACGTCTCCGAGGAGGGCCACTTCTCGCTCTCGAAGGCTGCTGGGATGCTGGGCCTGGGCGAAGCCAACGTGCGATCCGTGAAAACCGACGCCCGCTTCCGCATCGACCTCGACCACCTGGAGAGCCTGGTGCGCCAGGACCTGGATGCCGGCCATCTGCCCTTCTGCGTGGCGGCCAACGCGGGCACTACCGCCACCGGCGCCTTCGACCCGCTCGCGGAGGTGGCCGCCGTGGCGCGCCGCTACAACCTCTGGCTGCACGTGGATGCCGCCTATGGCGGTTTCGCGGCCCTGGCGCCCTCCGCCCGCCATTTTTTCGCGGGCATCGAGGCCGCCGATTCGGTGGCGCTCGATCCCCACAAGTGGCTCTACCTGCCGGTGGGATGCGGCTCGGTGCTATACAAGGACCCGGCTACGGCGCGCGCCGCCTTCTCCCACGCGGCCGAATACACCCGTCCGCTGGGCCTCGAACGCGATGAGGCGTTTGCGTTCTGGGATTACGGCCCGGAGCTTTCGCGCCCCTTCCGCGCCCTCGAGATCTGGATGCAGATCAAGTTCGCCGGAGCGCGCCGTCTGGGAGAGGCCGTGGAAGAGAACTTAGCCTGCGCGCGGTACTTTGAGGAGCTGATCCGCGCGACCGCCGATTTCGAGATGCTGGCGCCGGTGGAGCTTTCGGTCTTCTGCTTCCGCTATGCCCCAGCGGGCTACGCGGGCGATCTGGACGCCCTCAACGAGCGAATTCTGCTCGCGCTGCAGCGGGCCGGCGGAAGCTATCTCTCGAACGCCCGGGTGCGCGGCCGTTTCGCCCTGCGCGGCTGCGTGCTGAACTACCGCACGCGCCGGCGCGATATGGAAATCCTGCTCGAAGATGTGCGCCGGGCGGTAGAGGAAGTCCGGGCAAGCTAAGCATGCCCCACCTGCAGCAGCTTGCCCTGCGGACGCTCGCTACCGCTCCGTCACCGTCGCGGCTCGGTCCGAGCCGCGACGGTGACGGAGCGGTCTTCTACTCGATGGCCACCACTTCGTGATCCGAGATGGACTCGATGCGGAACATGGCCCAGCCTTGCGCCACGCTCGGCGCGGCGCTGCCGCCGGCCACCAGAAATCGCGCCTGCCGTGCTCCCACGCCCGTGGGCAGCCGCAGTTTAATGGTGAAAGGCCCCACGGGCAGCAATTCCTCGATCGGCCCGCGTGTGGCCGAGTTCGTGAGGTTCGCGGCGTGCAGAATCACGCGCCCCGGCTGCGTGTAGAGGTTGCAATCGATCAGGCCATGCCCGGAAACTTCCAGGGGGAGCGCGCCGGCGGCCGCCCAGCGCACCAGGTTCGCCAGCAGGTCGCCATGGTCCGGCCAGGCTTCGCGCGCGAAACGGCGGTCGATATCGGCCGCGAGATACGCTACCTTGCCCTTCAGCACCAGGCCCGGAATATCGGTCTTGGGCACGTGCATAAAAGACGTCTCCGGCGGCATGATGGGAAACGGCGGAACGAAGGTCAGCGGGACCACCGTCCCCGGGTCCAGCCGCAGGGATTCCAGCACGCCGCCGAAGGCCATCAGGTCCGTCTCGTCGAAGCCCCGGAGCACGGGATGGCGCTCGCCCGCAGCCGGCGGCTCGCCGGGAGCCTTGGGTCCCCAGACCTGCGCGCGCAACTCGGGAGCGAGGCGCAGATAGCTGTGAGCCGTCTCAGCCGCCCATTTCCGCTCGGGAGCCTCGGCCGTTCCCAGCTTGCCGCCCGCCAGGTGCGCTCCGAATAGATCCGCCAGCGCGAAATCGCGGCGCGCGTCGCCCCACTCGTCGTAGAGGCTGGTCACGCCGGTCGCGATCACCGCACCGCCCGCCGCGACGAAGCGGCGCACCGCCTGGCATTGCTCGTCAGACATGACTGCGAGATTCGGCAGCACCAGCACGGCCAGCGACGCGCCCTCGCGTGCAATGTGATCCGCATGCACCGGCACGTAGGGGATGCGCGCGCGCACCAGCGCCTGCATGAAGCCGTTGTAGGGATCCTCGGCCAGCGGCCCGCTATCGTTCTGGCCGTAGAAATCGATATTGCGCTGCGACCACACTAGTCCCACCGTCGCCAGCGGTTTGCGATTCACCAGGTATTGTTCGTTGGCCTTGTGCCACCGCATGATGGGCTCGGCCGTGTGGTACGCGCGGCGATCTTCCTGGTACGCGCCGATGTGATGCCACCACGGCTCGATCCCTCCGGCGAAGCCCTCGATCATCCACATGCGCGCTTCCGCCGCTGGCTTGGCGGACACGCGGAACTGGTAGCGCGCGTTCTGGTACATGGCCATGCTCTCGGGGATCAGCTTGTCCCAGCCGATCAGGCCGTGAATCAGCTTGCCCGCTTCGGCGTTCTGCTGGAAGCCCTGGGCGCCGCGCGACTGGTGATCGAGCATGATGATCTGGGCGCGCTCTCCGATGGCCCGCCAGTCGCGGAACGAGCGGCTCTGGCTGGCTACATTGCCGCTGTTCATGCCGATCCACAGGCAATCCGGCCCGCCAGCGGCCTTCGTAGCGCGGTTGTTGAGATCCCAAATTTCGATGCGCCGCGCGTAGCTCCACTCGATCCACTGGCGGTAAGCGGCCTCTTTCCAATCCTGCTTACGCGGCAGTTCGCGGCCCGTTTTGGCGCGAAATTTGCGCGCGCAGTTATCGCAATAGCAGATGCTCTCCCGCCCCAGGCCGCTCCAACTGTTGTCGGTGAAGCCCTCTGGATGCGAACGCTCGACGATCTCGGCCATCACCGCCGGCAGGTATTCGTCGTAGTAGAGGCTGTTGACGCAGGCGATGTACTTATCGGCGTTGCGGTAGGGCTGGCCCGCGGCATCGCGCGCGAACCAATCGGGATGCGCGCGGAAAAAATCCTCCGCCGCGCGGTTGGAATCCATGCGCGCCAGCACCACCAGGCCATCCGCATGGGCCGCCTGCGACAGCTCACCGAACAGGTCGCGATCGCCCAGGGTCTCGGCGCGATGCTGCAGCGGAAATTTGCTAGGATAATAGGCCACGATCCCGCCGGCATTCAGGATGACGCCCTGGACCGCGGTGCGCTTCCAGAACTCGCGCCACCACGGGATGTCGTAGCGTGCCGGGTCCGCCTCGGTGATGTTGGTTTGCCCCCAGCGGTAGGTGCGCCGGTACCAGGGCGCCGCCGCCGGCTGGGCCGCCAGAGGGGCCGCGGCCAGAGCCGCCGCCATGCTTTGTGCCAGGAATTCGCGCCGCGTTTCGGGCATTTATTTCTCCGGACTCACGCGATACAGGCCCGAGCCGTGCGGCTGGACCTCGAACGTGTACCCGCCCTCGATGGTTCCCATATCCTTGTGCTCCCACAAATCGCGCAGACGGCATTTGGCGGGCAGACGCAGGGCTGGCCAGTCGACGCGCACGTGCGCCGGTCCGCCATCGCCCACGCTAAACACGCCCACGTAACGATCCGGCGATCCCACGGCATCCGCGATCCACACGATGCTGTCGCCGGTTTCCGAAAGCACGCGTCCGTGGAGGCCTTTCTGATCGACCGCCAGGACTTCATCGTTGGAGATGAGCGCGCGCGTGAACTCGTCGTTCTCCGGCAGGTCGCCGCCGAACATGAGGGGCGATTGCGCGATGGACCAGAGGCTCATCACGGTGCGCTGCTCGACGGGCGTGAAATTGGTGCTGCGCGGTTCGCCCCGCTCGGCGCGCAGGCCCAGACGGCCCAGGGGAAGCATGTCGGCATCCGGCCATGCGCCCGGTATTCCCATGCCGCTCCAATGGGATAGCAGGGTGAAGTTCTGGCGCAGCAGCTTCCACTCGTCCCAGAAGTCGCCGGAAATGCGCCACATATTGGCGTTCTGGCGGAAAAAGTCGCGATCTTCGACCGCCGCCGGCCCGGGCGAAAGGCTGAGCACGATGGGCCGCCCGCTCTTGCCGATGGCCTGGTGCAGGGCGGCGATCTCCCCGTGGTGCGCGGGCCGCGCGATATCGTCGGCCTTAATGAAATCGACGCCCCACGCGGCGTACATTTTCACGATGGAATCGTAGTAATCCTGCGCGCCCGGGCGGCTCATATCGAGGCCGTACATGTCGGTGTTCCAGCGGCACAGCGAGTTGCGGTCGGCGATATCGGCGGCGCGGACCTTCGAATCCGCCACCGGCAGATTGGCCGCCACCGCGCGCCGCGGAATGCCGCGCATGATGTGGATGCCGAAGCGCAGGCCCAGTCCGTGGACGTAATCGGCCAGCGGCTTGAAGCCGTGCCCGCCGGCGGCCGAGGGGAAGCGGTTGGGCGCGGGCTGCAGCCGGCCATAATCGTCCATGACCAGGGTGGTGTTGGGGCGGTAGCCGTGCGTCTGCGGATTCGGCTCGGACCATTGAATATCCACCACCACGTATTGCCAGCCGTGCGGCTTGAGATATTTGGCCATGTAATCCGCGTTGGCCTTGACCTCGGCTTCGGTCACGGTGGTGCCGTAGCAATCCCAACTGTTCCAACCCATAGGCGGCGTGGCGGCCAGGGCAGGCGCCGCGGCCGTCTGGGCTGGCGCGGTGGTGAACAGGATAGCCGAAGCGGCGCATACCAGCGCGGCCCCGGCGGCAAGTCGCCAAGCGGCAGAGGGCTTCATGGAGATAACCGCCATTCTCGCACGTGGGGCATGCTTTAGCTTGCCCGGCGGGACGACGCGTATTGGCCCGGACTCGATCTTAAACTCTGCGCTGCCCGCCGCAATCGGAGAAGTCATACGAACGCGGATGGCTCGAGGCAGGCCGCGAGGTTCCGCGCGTCGGCGGCTTTCTTCCGTAGCGGGTGGCGATCCCGCACCGGGATTGGGGGATAATATGCTCATGGCCGCTGCTGACCGAGCCGATCTTTCCCGAATCACCGTTGTACCGGGTCAGCGCTCGGGCCAGCCGTGCATCCGCGGCCTCCGGATAACCGTATGGGACGTGCTCGATATGCTCGCGTCCGGCATGGCCGAGGACGAGATCCTGCGTGACTATCCGTACCTGGAGAAAGCCGATTTCCCTGCGATCTACGCCTACGCCTCCCAAGCCGGACGTGAGAGCGTTTCGCGTTGAAACTTCTATTTGACGCGAATCTCTCGCCGCGGCTCGTCGGCCGTATGGCGGAGCTCTTTCCCAATTCCGTCCACGTTTTCGACACAGGTCTCGCTCGGTTCACGTCGGACGAAACGATTTGGGAGTACGCAGGTGAGCACGGATTCACCATTGTTACGGCAGACTCCGACTTCATCGACCTCGCCGGATCCCGAGGCGCGCCGCCTAGGGTGGTCCACCTTGAAAACTGCAACTACCGGACGCCGCACGTTGAAGATCTGCTGCGCCGGCATGCAATTTTGATCGCGGAATTGGAACAATCCTCGCGCGCAACTCTCGTTATCCGAAACACGACCTGAGTCGGGACCACAACTCAGGTAAGGCGACTTTACGTCCAAGCGACCTAATTGCGGACAGCTCGCGAAGACAAACGTGGGATGATGAACTCGTCGAGGTTGGCCAATGAAACTCGAGCTGTGCTGTGACGCTGCTTCCAAGATCCTTCTGGCCGCGGAAGTCATTTTCGAAGAGGCCGACAGGACGTATACGTTCTCTCCCGGGACCGATGGCACATTGAGCAAAGTGAGTATTGCGGCGAGGATCAAACATCCTGACCGGTTCATACGAAGGTTTGTACCAGGGGGTTTCCTAGAGCAATTTGATGGCGAGCTTTACGACAGCCTGATTCGGGAGCTGCAGTACCTGGAATCCGTCCTTGCCTTTACTGGCGAACTGGAACATATTCGTTGGGATGCGCCGACGACCAATCTGATCTACGAAGCCGACGCCGAGCGTGCCAGCGTCGTCTCAGGATCGTTGCGTTTAGAGAAGAAGTGGCGCGTGGTGCCGATCAAATTCGCCGCGGACAAACTCCAAGCCCTCATACGCGACCGCCATATAATCGAAACCGCAATGGTCGTGCAAGGGTTTTTCCGGGAAGGGAAGAACGAGCTCCACCAATATCGCTTTATCAACGCCTTCTATAATTTTTTCTTCGTCTTGGAAGGTCTCTATGGAAACGGGAAGACGGGCACCGATAAACTACGCGACGAATTCTGGAGAAGCGCCGCTTTTAGCAAGGTCGTCAGTGAGTGCGGGGATTTCCTTTGTTCTGACGACGCGTCCGTGGCGAAGCAACTACTCGAGGAATTAACTGAGCGTGGAAAGGAGCATACCCTCAACAACGTGGTTGACTTGCTCATTGATACTCGCGGGAGTACGCATCACTTCTCGGTTAAGAGTACCAAGGAACAGGGTACGCCCTTCAGGCAGAGCGAGTACGAGGCGATCGCCTGCTTCTCTTACATCCTCGCAAGTAACGCTATTAACGAGGAAGTGCATCGCCTACACGCCACCTATGAAGCACAGCAAAGGGCAAACCTCCCTGCAAGCAATTTGGAACGCCCGGACACTAACGACCGTTCCGGTCCGGCACTCTGACGGAAAACGCTCTATCTGCGGATCTGCCCGTGTGGTCCGGATGACCATTCGGATGCCGAAAGCTCCGAACCTATGTCGCAGTGTCCGACAAATTGAACTCTCGTCCCCGTGCCCGCCAGGTTCAAGCCGACACAGCCTACGCTTCTTCCCAGTTCAGGATCACCTTGCCCGCGCAGCCCGAAGCCATCACTTCGAAGGCCCGCTCGAACTCGGTGTAGTGGCAGCGGTGCGTCACGATGGGGCCGATGTCCAGCCCGGATTGCAGCATCACCGTCATCTTGTACCAGGTCTCGTACATCTCGCGGCCGTAAATGCCCTTGATGGTGAGCATGTTGAAGATCACGGTGCGCCAGTCGATCGACATCTCGCGCGTGGGAATGCCGAGGATGGCGATCTTGGCGCCGTGGCTCATGTTGGCCAGCATGTCGCGCAGGCCCGCCTCGCTGCCGGACATCTGCAGGCCCACGTC
>Ga0181520_10012545_pt1 | contig 10862 bp, 7 predicted proteins | sample PEATcosm2014_Bin_29_FD_132451 | JGI IMG/M metagenome (GOLD analysis project Ga0181520, IMG submission 132451) | Peatland microbial communities from MTU Mesocosm Facility, Houghton, MI, USA - PEATcosm2014_Bin02_30_metaG | ecosystem: Environmental > Terrestrial > Soil > Wetlands > Peat | place...
CTGGCCCCCGGCCGCCTCTGGGTTGCCGACTCCGAGATGGTCAAACTCGAAGTCCAGCAATACTACCCCATCCCCGACGACCGCTTTTTCATCGCCCATTCCGGCGTGGACGCCCCGGCCCCGGACGCCGACCAAAGACGGGGCCGCTGGCGGGCCAAGCTCGGCCTCGACACCCAGGACGTGGCCGCCCTGTTCGTTGGGTCCGAATTCCGGAGGAAGGGCCTCGACGCCCTCATCGAGGCGCTCGGAATCCTGCGCGAGCGCGGACCGCGCCTGGTCGTCGTGGGCGGACAGGACCGCACACCCTATGAACGGCGCGCCGCCGAGTTGGGCATCGCCCAGCGCATCACCTGGGCCGGACGCGTCGATAATATCCAGGACTACTACGCCCTCGCTGACATCTTCGTCCTGCCGACCCTGTCCGACCCTTCCCCCCTCGCCCCTTTGGAAGCCATGGCTTATGGATGCGCTGCCATCGTGAGCTGCGGACGCTACAGCGGCGCCGCCGAGTTGGCCGCCAATGGCGAAGCCCTTTTGCTCCAGGACCCCAAGGACCCTTCTGAACTGGCCAAAGCCCTCGAATCGCTCATGGACCCTGCCGCACGAAAAGCCCTCTCCGAGCGCGGGCGCCTTTCCACGCGCCACTGCTCCTGGGACCGCACCGCCGCCGCGGTGCTCGCCGCCCTCGAAGAATCCGCCCGCCAACGCGGCCGGCTCTCGGAGCCGGACGCCAAAACCGTCTGCGCCTGAATTGCGCGACCTTGTTGCAGCCCCGGATGGCGGAGGCAGCCTACAACGAAGCCCCCACCCTGCCCCGATAGGTCTCAAGATCGGTGTCGGTGACATCTTTGGGTGCAACGAGCTTGTAATGTTTTTCGGAGGAGATGGCGACGCCGTTCTCGCCAGATTCAAACTCGAATAGCGCAATGGTTCCCTCCTCCAAAAACTGGGCTGCGATCGGTCTGCAAACCAGCAGCGGAAACTTCGCTGCACAAACAGCCAGATCTTGCTCGATTTGTACGACGTTAAGTTTGTCTTTGCCGCCCTTAGCTTGTACTGGAAACACATAGTGGGCGCCCTTCTTGTCCACACCGATGTAAAGCTCATCAGTCTCCACTTGACCCATTTCCGGGACCGCGGTGCGAAGATGGTTTTGGAGCGAATAGCAAGCGACGCCCGTGAATATGTCAACCAACCTGTTGTACCTTACTTTGGCCAGGAGCGCCTGCTCGTCGTTGAGTGCGTACTTGGCGACAATCCCTGGCGTAGCGTCAGGGACCTTCGTGACGGCCATAAGTGGATTCGGGAGAATCTGGGCATTCTTGACGAGAGCAAAGGTGTATTTGCCTCGCCCAGCCGGCCGGATGATCCAGATTTCCTGCTCGCCAGCAAGGGACGTAATTGTCTCCGGCAGCAGCGCCCGGTATCGAAAGCTGTAAATGAGATCGCCGAGGTTCTTGGGCAGCTTTACCTTCAGCTTGAGGGCGACCCTTTCAATCTCGTCCCTCTCGAAGGGCACCGCGCGCATGCCTTTTTGATACCTGGAGAAGAAGATCTTCTCTATGATGACAGAGTATCGGTTAGCTGCCTTGGAGGGCCTCTGAGAAGACTTTTCTCCCGTGCTTCTAATGGGTTGTTCCTCATTCATAGTCATCGCGCTCCAACTGGGTTCCTGGGACCAGCCGTTAATCTTCCCGGGGCCTGGCCAGCGGAGGATCAGAACCTCCTCGCGCAGTTGTTCCTTCGTGGCCGTCGCCAAACGGGTTCGGAATAAATCAATGCCGACAATTTCATATCCGGCAGACTTCGCCAGGTCAGCCAGGAGCCGCCCCGTTCGTATCATTACGCGCAGGTACGAAGCCTGGTCTCCTACGACATACGCCAGTTGCGCCCCAGGACGGAGCATTGGTCGGAGGTCCAGAAGGTGGCGCAGCATCCCGCCGAAGTACAACTTCGTGACACGCGCGTATAGCCGTTCGAATCCGGAGGTTTTGCCGAGGTCGATCCGGCGGCGCTCGATCGAGTCCGCGATCCTCTGGATCTCTTCGTGGCTTTCGACCAGACGGTCGTCGGTGTCGCTTTTGTAAACGCTGCGAGTGTTTGAGCGAACCAGCGTTTGTTTAAGCCGGCGCAGGTCGTCCTTATTCTTGATGAAACCGAGCACCACAGACTCCAGGCGCGTTGTTCGCGTGTAGTCCTTCTCGTTCGGGTAGGGCGGTGATGTGATGACGGCGTCGACCGAGCCGGGCCGGAGCAGCGATGCCAAATCCCTGGCGTCGGCTTGATAGACGGCTGCCGGAGTCGCCGCCTTTTGGCGGAGGCAGCCCAGATCGGCGGCAATGTGCTTGACCCCGCGGACCCATGGCCCTATGACGGCAGCGTCAGGCTTGATTGAGCCAACCCCAATTTCCGGACCAAAGTGCAGGTTGCTTATTTCGCTCACCAGGCTCTTAGCCAGGGCGAGGCGCTCGTGAGAAACCAGCCGCGGGTCCTTGTTCTCCTCGATTGTCTCCAAGAGAAGCAGGGTCTTGTGCAGAGGAAGCGGGCTGATGGAGCCGGCCAGGAGCAGCTTTAGGGCCTCGGGTGTGAGCGCCTTAAGCTGGAATGACGTTCTTTGCCTCGGCTCGAAAAGGGGCAGGTCCCCTTCGTCCTCGATCCCCTGCCCTGCGAGCTTCTCTGAGGCGAGGCTGGCGATCCGAGTCGCGTGCCGAATCAGGTCCTCCGGGTCGAGGTCCCAGTCGAGCTTCGTGCGGCTGGCGAACGAAGCCATCGGATTGGGCTCGATTCCGCAGCTTGGGATTCCAAGCTTCTTGCATTCCACCAACGTCGTTCCAGTGCCGCAAAAGGGGTCCAGGACCCTCTGGCTCGGCCCCAACCCAAAGCGGTCGATGTAGGTTCTGACCAAATGGGCCGGAAAGGACAAAACGAACCGGTACCAGTCATGGGCGGCACGATCCTCGATGCGAAGTTTGTTGTCTTCGCGAGGGACTTCCAGGACGTCGCGAGGATCCTCGCGAACCACCAGTTCGGCCGGGTTCATCATTGCCGATGAAACCATAGGAGGAACCGCCCGTTTCTGCCAGCCAATTGATCCTCGTCTGATCTTTGTCGCGTCAGCCTGGCTTCCGGGAAAGGCTCCTTCTAGCGGCTCGAGGCGTGCGCGCCGAGCATCCACTCGAAACTGACCTTGACCTCGTCACCGGTCTTGACGCCGAGGCCGTGGATTGCCTCCTCCACAGAGGCGGACGATTCTCCGACGATTCATAATCCAGGTCTCCGGTGGTTGTTGTTCAACCCATTGGACGCCGGGACGAGCACAGCCATTCGAGCAAGTTGCTTTTCAGCGCCTCAACCGTTTATTCAGGTTGAGCCGATCATTGCGCGACCTGATCTGTCGCATCGCTGATAATCCCACGATGCGAGTGGGCCAGCTTGAACGTGGAATAAACAGTCAGGCTCATGGGCGGCAGAGTGTCTGTGAAAGGCTCGCCGGCCTTCGGCACGATGACCCTGCGGAGCGGGTCGATTTCCAGCCCCGGTTGATCGCGTTGCGCGGCCGTGACGCGGTACTGATAGAGCGTCCGCGGAGGCGAGCCCTTCATCCCCAGGCGCGCGCCCCATGCCCGTGGCGCGTCGTTGACGATGATCCAGGTGAGGGCCCCGTTGGGGCTGCGCAACGCCGCGGCGAACACGCGGTTGGTCCCATCGACCTGCCCGCCGGTGCGTTCGCAGGCCAGCACGGTGGAATGCTTGGCAGTCAGGCGCGATATGAGGCCATAGACAAAATAGGCGTTCGGCTTGGGCATGAAGTCCCGGAGCAGTTTCCGCTGTCCTGCGTCCCAGGTCTGGATCATCTCCCAATGGCCGTCGAGATCGCCCCGGTTGATGAAGCTCCACCGGTTAAAGCCATCCACTCCGAGGTTCAGCCCGCGGACCACCAGCTCGGCGTCTTTGATCGCCGCCTCGAAAGTGGCGGGGCCGGGGTCGGCTCCGTTCCAGCCAAAAACCATGCTCCCCAATTCGGAGAGAAACAGAGGTTTGCCCCGGTCATGCGCCCACTTGGCCCATGCCGTCAGGCGCCTCTCGGCGGCGGCTAGGGGGTACCCGTTGCCGGCCTGCCAATCGAACCGGGCGAAGTAGGAGTGCAGATCGTAGGCCCCAATGAAAGGGTCGAAATCAATCTCGCGAGCCTCGAACTCGGGCAGGTCCGTCCGGTCCGGACCGCTCAAGGGCACCGAGAGCCCCTTGCCGTCGAGCGCCCGCCGCACCGCCGCCAGTCCGTCCCGCAGCGGCATCAGCTCATTGGGTGGCCGCTGCCACCACGACCAATCGTAGCCCGGCTCGTTGTTGATGCACAGCCAACGAATGCAGGTGTAGTGCCGGTCCTTGACCAAGTGCTCGACAAGTCCCGCCAGCCCGTCCGCGAAGTCCTCCATCGAGCACGGCCCGCTATGCACGCGTTTGACGGCATCGCCCCGGAACTCGGGCCAGGCGTTCCAATCCACATTGCCCCACATCTGTTGGAGGAACACATCCGCCCGGCGCCGCTCACACCAGTCCAGGATACGGTAGAGGATGCGCATCTCGGGGCTATCCCAGGTGAATTGGCCCCGCTCCGGCTCGTAAATCCGCTGCTCGAGTTCGACCCGGCAGAAGTCCAGACCGAGCCAGTCGGCATGGCGGTAAATCTGGCGCCAGGCTCGGCTGTCCTCGGCGGGCGGATACCCGCCCCACCCGCTGCCCCCGTGTGAGCGGCCGTCCACTACCGGGATAGGCGTCTCGATGGCGTGCCACGACGCGCCGATGCCTCCGCGCATCACGTGCCTCGCCTGGCCGCAGTCAACGGAAACCTCCACCTGAGCCTCGCCGGGCGAGGCCGCGGCAGCCGACGCCAGCGCCACAGACCAAAGGACCATGACCCGCCAGCAAGAAATAATTCCAGGTTCCGTTCTCATTTCCATGAAAGTGTGCGGCTCTCAGAAGGTCGGCCCCAGTTGCCACGGGGCGAATTCCTCGTCGCCCAGGCCGGCCAGTTCGCTCTTGGTCCTTTCGCCCCCTGCGACAGCGACGATCTTCTCGAAGAGGCGCATTCCCAGTTGTTCCACAGTCTCGGTCCCGTCGAGGATCGTGCCGGCGTTCAGGTCCATATCGTCCTCCATCGAGTTGTAGAGCGGAGTATGGGTGGCCACCTTGATGCACGGCGTCGGTTTGCAACCGTAAACGCTCCCGCGGCCGGTGGTGAACACGCCAATGTTACAACCGCCCGCAACCAGCCCCGTCATGCTCACCGGATCGAATCCCGGCGTGTCCATGAAGCAGAGGCCGGCGGAGACAATCCTCTCGGCGTACTGATAAACGGCGGTGAGCGGCGATAGTCCGCCCTTGGCCACCGCGCCGAGGCTCTTTTCCCAGATGTTCGTCAAGCCGCCCACCTTGTTCCCGTAAGAAGGATTGTTGTCGAGCGAACAATGGTGATCGAGCGCGTGCCGTTCCCACCACCGGACCCGTTCGAGCAGCCTCTCGGCCACCTCGCGCGACACCGCCCGCCGGGTCAGCAGGTGCTCCGCACCGTAAATCTCCGGCGTCTCTGCCAGCACGGAAGTCCCTCCATAGCGGACCAACTCATCGGACGCGACGCCCAGCGCCGGGTTGGCCGTGATGCCGCTGTTGGCATCCGACCCGCCGCAGTTCTCCGCGAGCACCAGTTTGCTGATCGGTTGCGGCGTACGGCGCTGGGCGTTGGCCGCCGGAAGCAACCGGCCTACCGCGGCGACGCCGGCCTCGACAGTCTTGCGGACGCCACCGGCCGATTGAATGTTCAGGAACACCGGCGGCGTCTCGCCGGGTCGAAGCGTCTCCAGTCCGGCGGCCCGGCGCATCGCTTCGAGGTGGTTGGTCTCGCAGCCCAGGCCAATGAGCACGCAGCCCGAGACGTTCACGTGCCGGGCGAAGCCGGCCAGCACTCGTTGCAGGACCCGCAGACCCTCGCCGGGATCGGCGGCGCACCCTGCCTTGTGCGTGAAGGCCACTACCCCGTCCACGTTCGGAAAATCGCGCTTGAATGCCTCCCCGCCGAAACTGTCTCGCACGTAACGCGAAACCGAGGCGGAACAGTTCACGCTCGAAATGACCGCGATGTAATTGCGCGTCCCTGCGCCCCCGCCGGAACGGGCGTAGCCCTGAAAATACCTCATTCGCTCCGGCGGATAATAGCGGACCGGACGCGCCTCGGCGCAGAATTGATAGTCGCGCCAAAACTCTCTCATGACCAGATTGTGCGTGTGGACGTGCTGGCCCGGGGCGATGCGGTCCAACGCAAAACCGATGACTTGGCCGTATTTTGTCACCGGGGCGTCGGCGGCAATTTCCCTGACCGCGATCTTGTGCCCAGGCCCGATGTCCTGCACGGCCCGCAGCGAGAACGAGCCGTTGACCAGTTCATCTCCGGCCTTCACCCGCTCCTTGAGCACAGCGACGCTGTCGCTCGGGTGGAGCAGGATGGCGATGTGATCGAATTTCAATCCCGGACAGTGGACAAGGTTTCGGTCCGACTGTCAATTTCACTGTCGGGCTTCCAGGAAAGCCTTCAAGTCGGCGGCCGCTCTGCCGCCGAGGCCGGGGACTTCCGCAATCTGCTCGATTGTCGCCATGCGGAGGCGCTGGACGGAACCGAATTTCTTGAGCAAGGCAGCCTTCCGGCGCTGGCCGATGTTGGGGAACTCATCGAGGATGCTCTCCGAAATCTTCCGCAAGCGGAGCTGGGCATTGTAGGTGTTGGCCAGGCGATGCGACTCGTCCCGCACGCGCTGGAGCAGCTTCAGGGCGCCGCTTTCCCGGGACAGCCGCAATGGCTCCTTCTCGCCGGGGCGATGAATCTCCTCGAATTCCTTGGCCAGCCCGATGATGGGGATGTGAAGCAGCCCCAGCTTCTCCAATTCGGCGCAGGCGGAGCCAAGCTGCCCCTGGCCGCCGTCAATCAGGATCAGGTCCGGCATGGGAAGAGGTGGGGAAGGAGGGGTGGATGCCGAGGGGAGAGGATCGGACGTGGAGGGTAGAGACTCGACGCCAGGGGCGGTGGCCTGTGGACCGCGGGCTGTGGACTCTCTCAGCAGCCTGGAGTACCGGCGCCTCACAACCTCGGCCATCGAGGCGAAGTCGTCCTGGCCTTCGACGGTCTTGATCTTGAACTTGCGATAGTTGGCGCGGTCGGGCCGGCCGTTGCGGAAGCTAACCAGGGAGGCCACTTTGAACGTGCCGCTGATGTTCGAGATGTCGAAGCCCTCGATGCGGCTTGGGGGCGCAGGAAGGCCAAGCACCTGCGCCAACTCGGCGAGGTCTCTCTCCGGGTCGATGGCCAGGGGCAGGCTATAGGGCAGCCGCTCAAAACGGTTCACCTTCTCCGTAGTGCGTCTCAGGTCGGCAAGCAGGTCGCGCAGTTCAGCGGCGCGCTCATATTCCTGGGCTGCGGCCGCCTTTTTCATCTCGTCGGTCAGTTGGGTCTGCATTTCCTGACAGTGCCCGCCCAGGAAATCGCAGGCGGCCTTGACCTGGTCGAGGTATTGCCCGGCAGTGACGTTCGCGATGCACGGCGCGGTGCAATACTTCAAGTGGGCATACAGGCAGTGCTTGTAGTCGCGCTCGTTGGGGGTGAGCGCGCGGCAACCGCGCAGGTGGAATTGGTGGCGGACCATGGCCAGGGTGCTCCGCAGGGCGCTGGAGTTTGGAAACGGGCCGAAGTAACGGGCGCCGTCGTCCTGTTTGAGCCGCGTGAGCGTAAAGCGCGGGATTGGGTCGTTCAGGTTGACCTTGAGCATGAGGAACCGCTTGTCATCCCGGAAGCTCACGTTGTAGCGGGGGTGAAACTCCTTGATGAGCTTGCCTTCCAGCAGGAGGGCCTCCGGCTCGCTGCGAACCACGTGAAAGTCGAAGTCGTGAATGGCCTCGGTGAGGGCCTGGAATTTCAAATCCCAGCCCATCCGCCGGGAGGGCTGGAAGTATTGGCTGACCCGCTTGCGTAAATCTCGCGCCTTCCCAACATAAATCACCGTGCTGAACCGGTCGCGCATCAGGTAAATGCCGGGCTTATGAGGCAGCGTGGCCAGCTTCTTGCGAATCGTATCCGGCACTAACATAACGGGTGTAAGCTTAACCGCCGATGCAGCGGGGGAAAACACGAAATCCGAAATCCGAAATCCGAAATCCGAAGGAAATCCGAAAACCGAAATCCGAAATCCGAAGAGCGGCTCATATCCTTGAGGCTACGCTATGGCCGTCTGCCATGCAATGCCCTGCGGCCTCAGTTCCGGGTGCCAACCCGCTGCCAGAAGCTCTTGCGATCTCGGCGTTCGGATTTCGGTTTTCGGATTTCCTTCGGTTTTCGGATTTCGGATTTCGGATTTCAACTCCCTGCCGGCATCGCCCCTAACCCCCACGCTAATGCCACCTCCTGATTTCCTCCCAAAGTGGTTCGAGATCCTCTTCTCCGAGGGCCATTTGCTTGATGTCGTTCTTCTCGCCGGCTTGGACGGCGCGCGCAAGCCAGGAGCGGGCCTCCTCCAGCCGGCGCATCTGGCAGGAGTAACAGGCGAGGTTAAAGGGGATTACCGGCTGATGTGGGAAGAGGTCAAGAGCCGGGCGCAAGGCATCCCAAGCTTGCTGGAGACCGCCGTTGTGGACGCGGCGCAGGGCGTAGGCCTGGAGAATCCGACCCGCGGGGCGTTCGGGCGCCTCTTTGATCAGGGCGCGGGCGGCCTCCAAAGCCGCGTCCCAGTTCTTTTCGTCCGAATAAACGGCCCATCGGGCTTCCAGCACGTCGGGATGATGCTGCCGGGAGGGTGAAATTGAGGCGAGCTCCGCCTTGGCTTCGGTTTGGTTCCCCAGTCCAAGCCAGCCAAGCGCGGCGGACAGGTAATGCGTGTCCGGGGGCTCCAGCGGTTGCATTGGCTAGAGGCTCAGCATCTCCTCCGGCGTCAGCAGCCGCAGGCCCTGCTGTTCGAGCACGGCGCGGGCCTTGGCCAAGTCGGGGGTTTCGATGATGAGGATGGCGCGATGGTTGGCAACGAAGCCGGAACAGTTGGCGAGGTTGATGCCGTGCTGCGCCAAGCAGTCCGCGACGGCCTGAAGAGAGCCGGGCTGGTTGGGCGCCTCGATGGCCAGCACCTCGAGCCGGGACACCATGAGGCCCTTTTCCTGCAGGCTCAGAACGGCCTGATCGGGGTTGTTCACGAGAAACTTCATGACGCCGAAACTGCCGCTGTGGGCGATCGTGACCCAGCAGATGTTCACGTGGGCGTCGGCGAGGACCTTGGTGATGCGGGCGGTTTGGCCGGGCTTGTTTTCGACAAAGACGGCAACCAGGTTCATTGGGCTCATCTTGAATGCGAATTTGAGTTAGAGAGAACGTCTATCGATCACCCGCTTGGCCTTGCCTTCGGTTACGGGCAGAGACCCGGCGGGCACCAACTCCACCTTGGGCCGGACGTAGAGTTCAGTCTTGAATTTCTCGGCAAGCTGGTGCCGCAGCCCGGACAAATGCTCGACTTGACCGTCGAAACCGGCGGACGCCAACTCGACCTGGATCGCCATGTCGTCCAGCCCCTCGAGGACAATCAAATAGTTTGGGCCAACCTGCGGCGTGGACATGAGGATACGCTCGATCTGCTGGGGGAAAATGTTGACCCCGCGCACGATGAGCATGTCGTCCGCCCGGCCGACAATGCGGTTGAGGCGACGATGGGTGCGGCCGCAGGCACAGGGCTCCGGAATGATGGAGGTAATGTCGTGTGTCCGATACCGGAGCAGCGGCATAGCCTCGCGTCTCAGCGTGGTCAGGACCAACTCGCCCCGTTCGCCTTCGGGCAAAGGCTGGCCGCTGACGGGGTCGACGATCTCGATGAGGAAATGGTCCTCCCAGAGATGGAGTCCGGCTTTGTGCTCGCACTCGAAGCCGATGCCGGGGCCGTTCATCTCGGTCAGGCCGTAAGAGTTATAGACATCGATGCCGTAGGCCTCCTCGATTCTCCGCCGCGTTTCCTCCGTGTGGGGTTCCGCGCCGACGAATGCCTTGCGCAACTTCAGGTCCTTGCGCGGGTTGACGCCGCGCTGCTCCAGGAACCGGGCGAAGTAGAGCGCGTAGCTGGGCAGGATATGGACGGCGGTGGTGTGAAAGTCCTGCATCAGCATCAGTTGGCGCTCGGAAGTCCCCGGCCCGGCGGGGATCACCAGGCATCCGACTCTTTCGGCGCCATAGTGCATGACGAGGCCGCCCGTGAAGAGCCCGTAGCTCATCATGTTCTGCAGCACGTCCTTGTGGGTTACGCCCGTCATCACCAGGGAGCGCGCCATAAGTTCGGCCGAGTTATTGATGTCGTTGCGCGAGAAGAAAACCGCCTTGGGTTTGCCGGTGGTGCCGCTCGACGTGTGGAGGCGCACCGGCTCATCGGCCGCGACCGCCAGGAGGCCGTCGGGGTAAGCGGCGAATAGGTCCGCGCTTGCGGTGAAAGGCAGGCGCCGCGCGTCCTCAAGCGACTTGATATCTTCCGGTTTGATGCCCAGTTCGGCAAATTTCCGCTGGTAAAAGGGCACGCGCTGCGCTACGCGCCGGACGGTCTCCTGCAATTGTCCCAGTTGGAACCGTTCGAGTGCGGGGCGTGCCAGGGTTTCAGATTCTCGATCCCAAAACATAGATAGTTTCAAAACACTGCTCAACAAGCGGGCCAGCCCGGACGGGCCGGCCGTTTAAGCCATTGGTTAAGTTCCGGATAATTGGCGACCTTCATGTTGGGGCCGTCCCATTGTATCTTGCGCCCGGCGCCGGCGTACTGGGCGAGGTTGCCCAGGAGGACGAATTCGGTAAGCTGCGC
>Ga0181520_10012546_pt1 | contig 10862 bp, 10 predicted proteins | sample PEATcosm2014_Bin_29_FD_132451 | JGI IMG/M metagenome (GOLD analysis project Ga0181520, IMG submission 132451) | Peatland microbial communities from MTU Mesocosm Facility, Houghton, MI, USA - PEATcosm2014_Bin02_30_metaG | ecosystem: Environmental > Terrestrial > Soil > Wetlands > Peat | place...
GTACTTCAATTTGCTCACAGACGAAAGATGCCCTATTCTGCCGGAGAACTAATCACATGCAGAAAGTGCGGAGCATAAACCCATCTCCTAGTGAATACAATACGCCAGGCTGATGCCTTATTTTGCTTCCTGGAGCTGATCTGAAACATTGAGCTCGAAAAGGAAAGCTTGGTGCACACTAGTCACGACCAACAAAAGTATATATCTCTTGATATGTGTAAGATATGTAGACCAAGATGAACCAGAACAATGGCGCGGTTATAGTGATAAAAAGAAAAAGGACGAATTAAGATAAAGAATTATTCGAGAAAACTTACAATGATATAACCATAAAACCTATTCGGAAGAATGATAAAAGTGATAAAATGGAAGGTATGTTTTTATTAAAGATTATGGTCATACCCATTGCCATTATTATCGTGCTTATTGCCACATTTTTATATCCCTCTAACCTGCCCTCTTCATTTCCGCAAAACGTCCCAGCTAAATACGGGCAGGAATTCGATATTGGGCAGCAAATATCTTTAACAGCTAATATGTTCAGTTCCGGTTCAGGCGGAGAACAATTTCAATGGTATAATAGCAGTAACCTGATTCCAGGGCAGACTAACTTCACATACCAGGCAATTGCAGGCAAAACAGGCACATTCCATTACAGTCTGGTTTATACCAACCGCAAAGGTCAGAATTCAACATTATACTTTAACGTGACTGTAAATCCTAAACTTTCGGCTGGCATTCCCACCTTTTATATGTCCGGTAAGAATATAACCTTAAAAGCAAACGTATCTGGCGGTACGCCGCCGTATGTCTATCAATGGACTAGCGGAAGTTCGCCCAATTGCTCCACTGACCTGGCTCCACTGGGTCCTATATTCCTGCAAATTGAACCTTCGACCTATACTATAAAATCCAGTTCAAACACATATTATTGTTATGCGGTTGGGGATTTTCCTAAGACCCAGGCAAGCATGATAATTGTCTCTTCGGCTGCCATCTCACCAACCATCTCTCCTTCAACCTAACCAAAAACTGACGCGCTATATAAAATTGGAGAAACGCACAAACTAATTCTTATAGGTTACCGTGATTTTAAGATTTTATCCGTTTTTTTATCGAGTATGTATATATACAACCCAACTCCAATTCCTCTTGATTTACATGGGGAAACAAATATCTGAAAATGGGGGGAAAAACACATACAGAACAAATGTAATCACATATTCCATAATAACATTCTTCGTAGCATTTATGCTATGCCTCGGCACGGCTTCAGCTGCAGGCAATCTAAATACTAGCAACGTGAGTGTGGCTGGAGGTTACAGAGTAGCTCAAGCTTCAGCTGCAGGTTTCAACGTTGTTTCAACTACGAGTAATATGGGCACCGAAGTCGGATGGGCTGGAGCCGGAGGTTACGGTGCATTTCCAGCACTTATTGCAAGTGCCTCAGTCTCTCCGCCTTACTATATTGGCACGGGCCTTGAAGAGACATGCTCTCCTTACACCCTAGTACAAGTCTTCGGCGCACCACTAGGCACTCCGAATGCTAATAACTGGCCTTGCTTAGCTGAAATCACAGGAGCCACAACCTCATTTAATCTCTCAACTATCACTCCAGATCACGAAGTAGCAGTATCATTATACACCTTACAAGACTTCAATTATGGGACTACAATTACATTCCAGTGGTATAATCCTCAAAACCAACTTATGTATAATGGCGCGATAAATATTCCATCTCCTTCATCGGAAGGCTATCCATACTGGTCATGGTACTACGTGTATGGTTACATAGGCTATCTAAACAACGGGCAGGTTAACCAGCAAGGTCTGCCGGAGATTGAAGCAGATGGCAATTACTATGTCGTAATTACAAATTCAGCAACAGGACAGTCTCAGACTATACCATTCACTGTCACGGGCATACCACTAACAGTCGGAATCACTCCCGCAAGTCCAACGGTAAGTTCAGGCCAAACAGAAGTGCTTACCGCAAATCCATCCGGAGGCAGCGGCATCTATTCCTACCAATGGTATGCAGGAGGTTCATGCTCCGGGACTGTGGTCGGAACGCAGTCCACATATACGACCCCTGCATTGACTTCAACCACAACCTACTGCATAAGGTTGACTGATTCGTTGGGCAATGGGGCAACAGCCACTGATACAGTTACAGTCAATTCGTTACTAACACTTTCAGTAAATCCTTCACCTTACATAATAGGTTCAGAAGCAACTTTCACAGTGTCTGGAACTGGATTCCCAGCAGATACAGCAATAACATTGAAGATAAATCCAACATTAGGCGGGAGCGGGACCCTTGCGGCACAACAAACAACAACTTCAACAGGAACATTTACAACCTCATGGCCAGGAGGCAGCAATGGATGGCTCATGGGTACACTTAACAGTGCCTCACCTGGAACAGTTACAATCACTGCAAGCGGAGGAGGAGCTTCGGCTTCAAAATCCTTCACCTTAGCCGCAGCAACTCAGCTAATAGTCTCAGTCTCTCCAGCATCGCAGTCAGTCGACGCAGGCCAGACAATAACACTAACAGCAATCCCGACCGGCGGCGGTGGCACCTATTCGTACCAATGGTACTCTAACTCCGCATGCACAACAGCGATCAATGGTGCCACTTCATCCACATACACAACTCCCGCATTGATATCAACCACCACCTACTGCGTAAGGGCGACCGACTCACTTGGCGATATGGCAACGGCAACAGATACGGTAACGGTTGTCGCACTTCCAACAATCTCAATATCTCCAGCATCTCAGAACGTAATCGTTGGCCAGACAATAACAATCACCGCAACAGTGGGCAATCCTGGTTCAGGGGGTGACACCTATCAATGGTACAATAGCTCAACGCCGATAAATGGCCAGACAGGCCTCATATATACTGCAACCGCAATTTCAAGCGGAGCAACATTCTCCTATCACACTGTAGTGACCGATTCAAGAGGCTCCACAGGAACCTCAAACATAGCAACCGTGACAGTCAGCCAACCGGGATTTTCACTTAATGCATGTGAAACCTCGCTCGCAAACCAGATTGAGAGCATTGACCCGACCTCTCTACCTGATGCACCAAGTGCTGCTTCAGGACTCGCTTCAAGTTGCGCACTTTCTGGCACCGGAGTAGATTCTACTATAAATTCTACCCTACAAAATTTTGTTCTAACTCTTGCAAATAAATATATAGGAGGAGCCGGAGGATATGTAGCTGGAGAAACAGTTAGCGGAACAGTAGTCGGAGGAGTTGAATCTGGAATCACTTCAGTTCCTGGAATCTTTGTCATCTGTGTTTACGGAGCAGCCGCTGGTCCAGGAGACATCGCTATCTGTGGCACTGCAACAATCGCAGCTGGGGGAAGCGCTACTTTATCTGGTGCTGTTACGGGAGGCTACACAAGTTATTTAGCTGCAGCGGAAGGAGTAGAGGGAATTTCTGGTTTCGCACCTTTTGCAGCTTACATACCGTACTTCACCGCAAGTCCTACAATAGACTCGGGACAGACCGCTACCCTCTCTGTAGCTGAATTGGGAGCAAGTGGCACGTATACCTATCAGTGGTATTTAGGAAGCTCATGCTCTGGAACTGTATTAGGAACATCGGCTACATACACGACTCCTGAACTTAATTCTACAACAATTTACTGTGCAAAGGTCATCAATTCACAGAGCATCAAGTCAACAACCACCATGATGGTGATTGTTAATCCACCACTTACAGTTTCAATTACACCTTCAAATTCAACAGTGAATCTGGGAGAGAGTGAAACGCTTATGGCTAACCCCATTGGTGGCTCTGGTCCTACCACAACTGATTACTCATTTCAGTGGTACTCGGGAAGCTCCTGCTCCGGAAACATCCTAGCTTCATCGGGCTTATATAGTTTATTTTTAGCAAATATGTACAGTACCCCTGCGCTTAGCTCTACAACAACCTATTGTGTAAAAGTAGTCGACCCTCTTGGTACTATTGCGACCGCGAGGACGACAGTCACTGTCAAACCATCTCAATCATGATAAAATGGCAAAAACCGGAAACAAGGAAAAAACATTAAAGAAGCCAAAAGCAATATTCCTATTAATTCTTCTTGGCAGTATATTTCTATTGATAAGTTCGGTAATAATTCTTGGTACAATTATAATTACTCGACAAAAACCATCATATATGGATATAGTTCCTGTACCCGAAGCTATAGTAGTATTAGCTTCAGCCATCATTGCATATGGTGGTGGCAGGCAAACAATAATGAAATGCTGCAGTATCATTTTTGTCTTAAGCATTGCAGTTCCTTTATCCTGGCCTGGTCTAGGAGGTACTTTTGGATTTCTGGGAGCCTTACTTGGAATTATAGGAAGCGTAATGGGGCTAAGGTTCTCTAAATCTCTCCCTTGAAATAGAAAATCCTGAAATTGGACTATACTGTAACATCCGCTACGTATTCGGTTACCATCTAATACGAGGCCTAAGTTCTTCCTAAGAACGGCGCTGGACGTATACATTCATTAATACGCCAGGGCTGGGATTTTCATAGCTTCTTGGATGACCTTACAAGAAGACATTTTGAACCCAGAAAGCCCGAAGGCCATACGCTTGCAGGAAATTTTTCCAGGCGTACGCGTTGACCGGATTCTGCCACCCTGGCATGAGTAGAAGTATGTATAATATAATATAAAAAGACGATTATCCGTCCTTTTTCTGCTTTGCTTCCTGCCTGTTCTCTGGCCTTACTGCGGGGAAAGCGATTACCTCCTTTAGGGATACATTGTTGGTCAGGATCATGGCCAATCTATCTATCGCGATTCCAAGTCCTGCCATCGGCGGCATTCCAAATTCCACTGCCTCAAGGAAATCCTCATCAAAAAGAGGCGCTTCGTCGTCTCCCCTCTTCCTTACCGCTTCCTGCTCCTCAAACTTTCTTCTCTGTTCTACCGGATCAGTTAGCTCAGAATACGAATTCGCTTCCTCGTAGCCTGCTATGAAAAGCTCGAATCTTTCGCTAAGTTTCTTGTTTCCTCTCTTATCCTTAGTAAGCGGGCACATGTAAGCCGGGAAGTCCAACACGAAGGAAGGATTCTGCAATTCTGGTTTAATGTATTTGTCAAAAAGCGCATCGGCCACATGGTAATTGTTCTTCACTCGGACCTCTAACTTCTCTTTCTCCGCTATCTTCTTCGCCTCGGCATCTGTAAGCTCCGAGACATCTATCCCGCTTTTCTTCTTCAGCTCCTCAACCCAGTAAACTCTCTTGAAAGGCGGAGCAAAATCTATCTTCTTGCCCTGGTATTCCACCACATGTGAACCAAAGAGCTTCTTCACTATGCCGCTCAGCATCTCCTCAACCATCTTCATGTAGTCCTCGTAATCCTTGTAGGCCTCATAGCATTCTATCTGCGTGAATTCGGGATTATGCGTCGAGTCTATGTCCTCGTTCCTGAAATCCTTCGAAACCTCATAGACCTTTTCGAAGCCACCTACCATGAGCCTCTTCAGGTAAAGCTCATCCGAGATTCTCAGAAAGACATCGGTTTCCAGGGCATTATAGTACGTCTTGAATGGCTTCGCGTTCGCACCACCATAGACTGCCTGGAGGACAGGTGTTTCAAATTCGAAATACCCTCTGCTGTCAAGGAAATCCCTCATGCCTTTGAGTATTTTTGCTCTCACCACGAAGAACTTCCTTCCTTCTGGATTGATTATCAAATCGAGATATCTTTTTCTGTACCTGAGCTCTGTATCCTTCAGTCCGTGGAATTTCTCCGGAAGGGTTCTCAGCGACTTGGACAGGATGTCCATTTCCTTGGCTTCAATGCTTATCTCGCCCCTCTGCGATTTTATTACGACACCATTGACACCAATTATGTCTCCAATGTCTGTCAGTTTGAGCAGTTCAATTGCCTCAGGCAGTGCATGGTCATTTCTTGCGATTATCTGTATCTTTCCCGAAAAATCGAGCAGGTCAATGAAATAAAGGCTGCCCATCCTCCGCATGCCTATTATCCTTCCGGCAACCGTTACCTCCTTTCCACTGTACTTATCAAAATCAGATGTTATCTCCAGTGCATGGTCTTTCTGGCCGTATGAATAGGGATAAGGGTTCACTCCCTTTTCGAGCATTTTCTTGAGCTTGTCAAGCTTTGCCTCATCGACCATAAAGTTCACTCTCAACAGTCAACTACTGCTGTATTTCACTATTTATAACTATTCCCGATTGGAATAATTCAGCAGAAACGGGCCCGGTGGGATTTGAACCCACGACTTAAAGGTTAAAAGCCTTCCACTCTAGCCAAGCTGAGTTACGGACCCAATTTACTTCTTGATCGTCTTGACCCACTTTGAGAACTCATTATGGGGCGAGTATGTGCTTGCGTTTATGATTCTTACCTTAGCTCCCTTGAAATCCCCTTCCTCGAGCTCGATGTATTCCTTGTACTTCGGAAGCTCGGCGTAGTACGCCTCATGCCAGTGCTCGTTTCCCTTGATATAATCTGCAGCGATCTCGTCGCCCATTATTGGAGAGACCTGCTCGAAAAGGAAGAGGATTCCCTCACTCCAGAAGAGCTGCTTCTGACCCTGGTACCTCGACAGGCATTCCTTCGCCAGGTCATTTTCACTCATTTTATAGAGATGGTGAACGTTAAGCTGCTTAGTCTCAGCATATTTGATGTCCATATACAGCACCAGAATATTTTTATGGCACGCTAGATATAAATACGTGCCAGATGAGAATTGTTTATAAAATCTGATTTTAAAGCAATCCATAGACAGAAGGAATGTGAATAGGATACGATAATCCTCTCAAACTTTCGAAAGCCATAAAACTTAAATATTAGACAGATGAATTAAGTATGGGCGACACAGCACGGAAAAGAGTCTTAGGATAATAAGAATAGGCGCACTCCTAGCGGCATTGTTGATAGGAATTGCATACGCAGGCAGCACTCTACAGCCTATGATCGGGTCGCAATGGGCCGTATACGAACAAGTGGCACTTCCAAATGGCAACCTGCACTTCTATCCGGCAGCTCACGCCATAACCAATCCCAGTGGTGGAGTAGAATTTTCAATGCCAAATGCTACTACATCAAGCCCAGCCTACGCCAACTATCTGCTAAACGCCTACACGGCATCGCTCTCCTACTCTGACACCATAACAGCCAAAATAAACATAGTGCCAAGCTCAGCGGCGACTACCTTTGTAGGTAATCCTGATGGGCATAACAGCGCGATGTCCTTCGTAAGGCTTTTCATTCAATCAAATCTTCCGCATGGCACGTACGCAGATTGTATTGCGACAGGAAATAGCAATTACTGGTGGGCAACTCCAACAGACGGCTCAACGGGCTCCTATACCTTCGGCACCGAAAACTATTCTGCCACATTATCCGTCACACTGAATCCGACAGATTGGTCCAATGTATGTGGACTTCCAGCAAACTACAACTCCAGTACCCTCTCCAGTTTCTATGCGTCGATAGCCAACATCAAATACTTCGGATTGTCATTTGGGAGCGGAGGCTTCCTTGCTAACGGTGTAGGGGTAAACGGAACTACCGGGATGGCAATCTTCCAGCTGGAAAACTACACAATCAAATGACAAAGTAAGATGGCAGACTTTCCCGATGCGCCTGATGTCGCTTTTTGGTCCCTTCTTCCAAGGAAATTAAATCCCTAGGTTCTTTTTGTAAGGAAAAATCATCCGCAAGAAGGATGACCAGTAGAAAACTCTTTATCCCTTTCTTCCCATTAACTACCCGATCACATGGCCTCTCCCTATCTCGGTTACGCACTGCTTGCAGTCGGTCTAATCATGCTGGTATTCACCTTCCTTCTCGGCTATGGGATATACCAGAATGCCATATCCGGAGGCATGACTCCTTCAACCGGGAACATCTCCGGAAACAACATAACCGCGGTTGTGGGAAGCGCCCTCCAGAGTGTGACCTCCCCACTCAATTCAACAATATACATTGCGATCTCAATAGCAATTCTCTTTCTCTTCGCAAACATAGGCTACAAGATGGCGATGATTGGGATAAAAATACTTGATTCTAACGGGAAAGAAGAAAAGCGGGAAAAATAATCAGGAGTCCTGAAACCGAAACTGCAATTACAAATTCCCTGATTCCTTCAGGCTGCTTCTCTCAGCCAGATACATCTCGGCAAGCTTCTCTACCCCCTTGCAGAACGGTGAGCCCCTGTTTATCAGATACGCAGGTTTGTGTGCCTCCACGCTGTCCGGCACCAACCTATCCTCGGGAAGCTCAAGCCTCGGAAGCTTTCCAAACATGGTCAATAGCTCCTCTTTCGGTATCCTGGGCTTATCCGGGCTTACCCTGTTCAGAACCAGGCTGTTTTTTATGCCCAAGCTGTCGAGCATCCTGGTGAACATCAGATTTGCCTGGATCGAAAGCTCATCAGGCGTTGTCATTATGAGGGCGTCATTGTAGTACAGGTCCAGCTGGGGCACGAAGAAGCCCGCAACAGTGTCCGTCAGTATGAAATCGTATTTCAAGTCGGCAAACTGGTCGCCGAAGCGCGTAACCTGCTCATTGGTGGGCGCGAAAATGCCGACAAAACCCTTGCTGGGTATCACGTCCAGGTTTGCCGCTTCGTATTTTACAACAACATCCTTAACCGTCATCCCTTCATAAATCGCGTCTTTGAAATCTGGCAAATCAGGATTCAGGCCCAGATATATGCTGACCCCCGCGTCGTTCGCATCGCCGTCCATGAGCAATACCTTGTTTCCGGTTCTGCTGAGCGCAGTTGCAAGATTCACGACCGTAACGGTCTTTCCGACACCCCCCTTCTGAGACGCCATCCTTATGATAAAAGGTCTTTCCATAATCAATCACCCACAAATCTGGTAAGATTATGAAGAGCGCACTAATATATAAAGGATGATTGCAGGAGAAAGTCTGACACTTGCAAGTTAGGCATTGGCAGAATCGGGTCACTTGCCCCCGCATCTGTTCTTGAACGAGAGGAGTTCGCTGCTCACGCTCTCGAGCTGTATCCTTCCGACGTCCTGCTTCTTCCTGAAGTCCATGATCAGCGAGCTGCTGAACCTGAGCGGAAGAAGCGAATCGTGTATCTCTACCATGAAATTGTAGTATTCCTCTGCGGTCTCCGAGTCATCCTTCCGCAGTTTCTCCATGACCTCCCGCTTCAGTTCGCCCATCACGTCGAGCAGCCCCAGAAGGTAGGGGATGCACTCGACTCCCAGTTCCTTGTCGGTCGGTATCTTGCGCTTCCCGAGTATCGAGTAAAGAACCGCAGCCTCAACGTATTCCTGATAGGCCTGCTGTGAGTTGTATTCGAAGCCGGCATCATCCTTCTCCAACTTTTTGACCATGAGCGAGACTTCCTTCAGCATCTTCCCTGCAGCTTTCATGTCTCCGGTGTGCATCATGGTTATGCATTTTCCAGTCAGCCTGATCAGCTCCCTTGAAACGTTCATCACATTGTCCTTCCTGTCCTGGAGGCCGAGTATCTCCTTCTCTATCTCATTTATACCAGGAAGCATCAAACCTAACCCTTCAGCCTTGCGTTGTGGAATAGGTATTGCTGGGCGTATCCGGCATACCCTCCCCATTTATTGTAAGCGAAATCATGGATCTCCTTTAGGCTTTTCCTTTTGCCATCGAAGTAGAGGTTTTCCATCGCCCTCTTCACCCAGACGTCTATGGGGAATGCGTCGAGCTTCTTGTAGCCCATGAGCAGTATGCAGTCTGCGACCTTGTCGCCTATGCCGTCCATCTTCATGAGCGCGTCCTTCGCTTCACGGTAATCCATCTTGCCCAGGCTACCGAGGTCCATCCCCCCGGATACCGCCGTCGCTATGCTTTTTATGTATTTGGCCCTGAAGCCCAGTCCGCACTCGCGGAGTTCCTCCACGCTGGCGTTGGCGATGGTTTCGGGATCCGGAAAGAGCCTTGTCAAATGTTGTGCGGTCTCCATCTCCCTGCCGTACCTATTCACAAGGTTCCTCACTATCCTCTCGGTCCTCTTGATGTTGTTGAATTGCGAGATTACGAAGCAGAGGGTTGTCTCCCACGGCTCGTTCTCGGTGACTCTCATGCCGTAGTGCTCGCGTATCGCGTCATTCATGTGCTTGTCGGTGTTTATCCTCTTGTATATCAGCGCCATGTCGTCATCAAGGCCGAGCCTCTTCCTGACCTCCAGCCCAGCGGACGCCGCGGTGTAGTCGCCATGGTGCCTGTATCTCAGCGCGGTCACCGGGTTTCCCTCGGGATACTGGATCTCGATGGCCCCTTTTCTGGTGACGTAGCTTACGTGGGCCATGCCGTCGTTTATCTTGTAAACAGAGTGGAAGGTGAGGGGCTGCCCGCTCTCTATGCTTGCCATCATATTAATCGGAAATCCTGTTTTTATCGGAATCCAACCGCCCTCTTTCAAAAAACCCGGTTGATCATTTTTCTTGTTGGTCGCCATGAAATCCCATTTTAAGCAAATAATCATATGTTGCCAATATTCATATAATTATCCACACCAATTATAATCCGGTGTTTCATTGAAGGAGAGCAGAGACGAGAAGAGAAAAAGGCTGATTGCGCAGTCAAGGGCCACCGTGAGCGAGGCCTATTCGTCAATGGATCATCCGATTATGCAGGCGATAAACACCTACAAGGAGATAGACAAGATCAAGGGCATAATATACGAGAGGATGGAGGAATGGTACGGAATCTATTTCCCGGAGGTCAAGACAACCAACCAGGACAGCTATGCCGATATAATCGCGGTAATGAAAAGCCAGGAGGACGCAAGCGAGGAGACTATAAACAAGATTCTCGGAGACGAGGGCAAGAAGGTAGTA
>Ga0181520_10012550_pt1 | contig 10859 bp, 7 predicted proteins | sample PEATcosm2014_Bin_29_FD_132451 | JGI IMG/M metagenome (GOLD analysis project Ga0181520, IMG submission 132451) | Peatland microbial communities from MTU Mesocosm Facility, Houghton, MI, USA - PEATcosm2014_Bin02_30_metaG | ecosystem: Environmental > Terrestrial > Soil > Wetlands > Peat | place...
GCAGGTTCTGGAAGGCTGGGAGTTGCATCAACTCCAATATGGAGTCGGGGTTGCCGGGGATGGTGCTCGATGCGTCGATGGGAGTCATGTCGTTCCTCCTGATTCAGTGTAGCGAAGGATTCGGATTCCCGGAAGGTGCCGGACAGCTCCGGGAACAGGGACTGCTGCATTGGGCGAACTTGTGGCATTTCCACCTCCTCCAAGTGAGGGTCCACCCAGTATATTATATTTATGTGCGTCGTTGTGTAGTCTTTCCTGTCTATTTCGACACTTGTCGCTCAGTGCAACAGGCGTTTAAGAAGGGCGACTGCTCTGGGCGGCTAATAGCCGAGCATGACGAAGGTGTGCGTGCCGCTATTGTTGCCTGGCGCTGTGTCGTTGTGTCGATGAGATGGATAAGGGCAGTGCTCCCCAGCCAGGGTTTCTAAAGAACGGTGCGGGCAGGAACGGGCCTACGCGGGTGGAGCGTATACTGGCGACGGTGAACTTTTGCGAACACTAGCGGCTTCTTAGCAGTACAGGAGAGGGTCTAGTGATGTCGTTCAACTCACAAATGTGCCGCCTGCTGATCGCCTCGCCGTCGCCGAGACGAGACAGGAGATCTCATGCCACAAGCCGCTGACTATATCATCAAAGGTTTTCTGTATCAGTTCAATAAGACGTTGCTCGAAATCCTCAAATCTCAGGAGGACAGCATCATCACGGTGGAAGGCATCGTCGAGGATGTGGAGATCGTGACGTCAGCCATGATGACGGCGATCCAGTGTAAGTATCACGAAGCAAATGAAAGATTCACACCGAGTAATATTTTTAAGCCTTTGCTCCAGATGATGGATCATTTCCATGCAAATGTAGGCGCAAATATCCGTTACATACTGTTCGCTCACTATCCGAATGTGAGCGGTGTGACTCAGCCAAACGTCGGAAAAGTTGAGCTTCAGGCCGCGCTTGATTCTAAGAACAAGGACTTCGAGGCGCACGTTGCGAGATTGCGCGGCACGGTCAACCTTGATGCGTTCCTTGCAAGATTCTCTATGGAATTCGGTGCGACGTTTGACGATCTTGTGACTCAGGTCAATACCGCGCTCAGGATGAACGGTATTCCTGATGGGGATATAGACACTCTCGCGTATCCCAATGCACTGAATATGATTGCCGGACTCAGTGTGAGGCACGATCCGACTGAACGCGCAATTACAAAGCGGCAATTCCTTGAGGCCCTGAAGAGCATTCGCAAGACAGCCATCTCACGTTGGACAATGGCACTTCGTACTCGCAAACAGTTGCTTGATGCCAGACGCAAACAGATGAAAACACAGCTCGATAAAAACTCTCGTCTTCGATATTTTGTGGTTGACGCCAAGACCTTGAATGACTACGAAGAGGAAATCGTTCTTTTTGTAGCTGATTATCTCGACAAATATCACTTCAAGACTGCGCACATCAGTACGCCCGTGCTGTGTCTTTGCACTTCAAAAGAGGATTATTTAAGCGTTCAGTATCGTCTATTCACGAAGGGAATCATTTCAACAGACGGTTACATTGGCGAGCACTTCGAGGAATCGAGGTTCTTCCGAGACCCATTTACCAGCAAGGGGGCCGGTGGCGCGGTTAAACGCGAATTCTCGCTTCGAATGCTTCGCTGGGAAGACCACGGCGCAGTGCTTAACAATCGCAAATGCGATGACCTTTTCATGTTAGGGGAACCTGGTTGTGATTCCATCAATACAGTGGACGTGAATGTCGAGCATCTCGCATCAACATCACTCAAGGAAGTCAAATACGTCATGGGAGTTAGCAATGTCTACGAATAGAATCGGTCAGGTTTTGTCCTGTTCGCCCGAAGCCATCGTCGTTGTTGTTGACGACTTGAAAACATTCGAGGAGCACAAGGGGAGCCTCCAAGTAGGTCGCTATCTCCGGATAGCGCAAGGTAACAACGACGAAACAGTGGCGTCGATTCGTAATGTTCGAGGAGTAATTACACAGGATAAGGAAGGCAGTCCTGTATGGCAGTTTCAGATAGAGTGCCAAGCCGTTGGAACTTTGGTTGGGGGCAAGGTATTTGAGCGAGCAAGCGTGCTCTTACCCGTCCCAACTGAGCCTGCCTTTGCGGCAGACAAAGACACACTCGACAAGCTATTTGCAGAGGATGCCAATTACCAGTTTCCGCTCGGACAACTATCACTCAACAAAGGCATCGCAGTGAAGGTCCACGGAGATCGCTTCTTTAGCAAACACGTCGCCATCGTGGGATCAACAGGATCTGGTAAGTCATGCACCGTGGCGCGAATTCTTCAAGATGTCGTTGGCATTGCCGTTAAAAAGAACAAGAACCTCGGAAAGCAAAACAATTCGCATATAGTCATATTCGACATTCACGATGAGTACAGTGCGGCATTTGCGCTTCCAAAAGACGAATCATTCACTTTGAACAGGCTCGACATAGACACTCTCAGTCTCCCGTATTGGCTAATGAACTCAGAGGAACTGGAAAGCATGTTCATCGAGAGCAATGAAGAGAATTCACATAATCAGGTCAGCCAGTTTAAGCTGGCTGTCATTCTGAACAAGGAACGGCACAACCCGGCGATAAAGGAGATGACTTACGATACGCCAGTCTACTTTTCTATCGAGGAGGTGCATCGGTACATTGAGAATATGAATAGGGAGATCATCGGGCGTCTTGAGAATGAGAACTTGCCGAAATTGGCAGATAATACACTCGTCACAGATCGGAATGTGTACTTTGACAAGGTCCACTCATTCGTCATTCCGTCTACAGCAAAAGCGGACAAGGCAACTAACGGTCCGTTTAACGGCGAATTCAACCGGTTTGTGTCGCGCTTGGAGACGAAGTTGGCAGACAAGCGTTTGCGCTTCCTGCTTCATTCATCGAAATCCGACGGCACCGCTTTTATGACGGGCGATTTCGAAGAGATAATGAAGCAGTTCCTTGGATATCTGAACAAGGCGAACGTAACCATTGTTGACCTCAGCGGCATTCCGTTTGAGGTGCTGAGTATCACTGTAAGTCTTGTCTCACGTCTAATATTCGACTTTTGCTTCCACTATTCCAAAATGCGCCACGCGAAGGATGTCCTTAATGATGTGCCCGTCATGATTGTCTGCGAGGAAGCCCATAACTACATTCCGCAGAGGGACGACGCAGCTTATCGCTCATCCAGAAAATCACTGGAGCGTGTGGCCAAGGAGGGGAGAAAATATGGCCTCAGCCTCATGGTCGTGAGTCAGAGACCGTCAGAGGTTTCGGAGACCATCTTTGCGCAATGCAACAACTTTCTTGCTCTGCGGCTAACTAATCATGCTGACCAAAATTATGTGAAGAAACTGTTTCCTGACAACTCAAACGGCATTACAGAGATCTTACCGAACCTCGCACCGGGTGAATGCGTGGTCGTTGGCGACGCCGTGTTGCTTCCAGCGGTGGTACAAATGCCGCTGCCTAATCCAGAGCCGCATTCGAAGAGCGTTCGGGTTCATCAAGAATGGAAGGAACCCTGGCGAGATATAACCTTTGCAGATGTCATCGGACGTTGGAGGAAGGAATAGTGAACTTGCTGGGATGGACATGGAGGGACAGGGGATGCAGCTGCCGCTTTTGGAATCGACGATGATAAGCCAGTCTCGGGCGTCTGCTTCTGAATCGATAAAGGAGAGAACTGATGGTTAGAATCTTGCATACGGCGGACTGGCAACTCGGTAAGCAGTTCGAGAACCTTGGGGCTCCGTCGGATAAGCTGGCCTTTCTTCGTCAGGGCCGCATTGATGTTGTCCGGCGGATTGGTCAACTCGCCGTTGATCGCACAGTGGATGCGATTTTGGTTGCTGGCGATGTGTTTGAACGCAACGAAGTGGGCGACCTGCTGCTCCGCGAGGCTCTCGCCGTCATGCGACAGGTAAATATTCCGTGGATTCTATTGCCTGGCAACCACGATCCGGCGGGGCCAGCCAGCGTCTGGGATCGGATCAAGAGAATCGGGTGCCCAGAACATGTCCATGTCCTGCTTTCCACGGAACCGATACTGATGGCTGGCGGCAAGCTGGCTGTTCTTCCGGCGCCGTTGACCAGGAAGCATCAGTTTGCCGATCCGACAGAGAGCTTTGGTCAACAAGCGAAAAGCGATACGGCTGTGAGAGTCGGGCTCGCACATGGTTCCTTACGGAATAGGCTCGCTCCAGCAGCGGAGCAGCACAACATGATCTCCGATACGCGCGCTGATGACGCGAGTTTGGATTACCTGGCGCTAGGTGATTGGCATAGCTGCAAAGAAGTGGCTCCACGGACATACTACGCGGGCACTCCTGAGCAGGATGACTTCGATCAGGACTCCGGTGCCGTTCTTATTGTCGAACTCAGTGGTCCTGGGGTTGCGCCGAAGGTTGAAAGAGTCTCGGTCGGTCACTATCAGTGGTACAGCCTGAGCGCCCAGCTCCAAAGCCCAGGAGCGGTTGAACAACTGAGGGCGCATCTCTCGACCGTCAAGCAACCTTTGGCATCGGCGGTCGTTCATCTGGAGGTTCGGGGAGCGGTGAGCCTTTCTGAGCGCGCCGCAATCGATGAAGAAATCGCCAACTTTGAGGCCACAGTGCAGGTTCTGCGGGCTCGGACAATTGACTTGGTTCCATCCCCGACAGAAGAGGATCTTAATGATTTAGGCCGACAAGGCTTTGTGGCGATCGTAGTTGAGAGGTTACGAAGCCTCAAAGGAGACGCGGCGAATCCGGACTCAGCGTTCGCTGGAGCAGCATTGCAAAGGCTCTATGTTGAGCAGGTGCTTCGTGAGGGACGGCAATGAGAATCCGTAGTATCGAAGTTCGGGACTTCTGCAAGCTCCGCCGTGTGATGGTATCCGGTCTCAAAGATGGCGTGAACATCATCACAGGCGAGAATGAGACTGGCAAATCAACCCTGTTGGCGGCAGTGCAGGCCGCCTTGTTCCAGCGGCATAACGTCACCGGCAAGGTTCTGGATGATATGCAGCCATATGGTTGTGCCGTCCGGCCACAGGTGAAGCTGGACTTTGAGCTTGATGAGGGTATCTACCAGCTTCAGAAGACGTTCGGAGGCTCCGGTGGCTCCGCAGAACTTGCAGACCCTGGCGGCAGGAGGTTCTCTAACCACGACGCCGACCATAAGTTGGAAGAATTGCTGAACTTTCAGGCGGCATCCAGAGGCGGCACCAAGTTTCACGAGCTTGGGATTTGGCCCCTTTTCTGGGTCGAGCAGGGCACCACGTTTCAGGCATTGAGTATAAATGCCGGTGTCAGGGCCACGGTGCAATCCAGTCTGCGGAAGGAAGTCGGCGACATTCTGGTGGGTGAGAGCGGTAGTCGCCTTAAGAACCGTTTCGCCGAGCTTTATTGCCGGTTCTTTACACCGAAGACTGGTGTTCCAACTGGAGAGTTAAGCGCGGCGAGGAAGGATTCATCTGGCCTTGAGGCGCTTCTAAAGGAAAAACGATCTGAGCTTTCGCAACTGGATCACGAGGTGGTCGCACTTGAGACTGCGATATCGAGGCGTGATAAGCTCACAGACCCGGCGATGAGGGAACGATTCGAGAAGGCTAAGTCGGAAGCTCTCATGGAGGCTCGCAACTTGGAGGTTCTCGATCAACAGCGGACCCAGGCTGACAATGATCTCCGTCTCAAGCGAGCGCTCTTCAAGAATGCCCAAGGAGCCCGGCAGCAGCGCCTCGCCCTGGAAAATGAAGTGTCTCGACTAGAGCACAAACTCAGCGAGAGCGAAATTGCTGATGGGGGTGCCAAGAAGAATCTTGAGCAGCGCGAAGCTGAGCTTCAGGCCCTAATCGAACAGCTTGATGCTGCACGATGCGCCGCGAAGACAGCAACGGACCAGCGGGTCCAGATGAGTCGGGTACTCGAACTCGTCAAGGCCAGCTCTTCTCATGCCGGGGTTGTCCAACGTCTTACCGATGCCATTTCGGCAGCCGACAAGGAGGCTGAGGCGAGAAAGATCGCTGCAGCCATCCGGGTTACTGCGAAAGATGTTGAACGCCTTCGGAAGTTAGAGCAGGTGTTGTTCCAGTCGGAGGCGAACCTCAAGGCCGCCGCCACTCGGATCGATTTCGCGGTTCTGGAGCCATCAAAATTGACTGTGAACGGTGACCCAGTCCCGGCGACACGAGAGATGATGGCAACGGATGTCGTCTCGATTTCGATTGAGGCAATTGGACAAATCCACGTGAGTCCGGGAGGCGAAGGTCTGGACAGCCGTCGCCAGCAGTATGTGGCGGCGCAGGACAAGCTGGCATCCGCCTTGAAGGAATTGGGAGTTGAATCTGTTCAGTCGCTTCTTGAACTTGACCAGAATCGCCGAGAAGCTGAATCGGCAATCAATACCCACAAGTTGGTTGTTCAAGCGTTGGTGCCAAACGGATTGGACGCCTTGCGCCAGGAAGCCAGCACCCAAGAGGGTCAGATCCAAACCTTGCGTCAAATACTCGGTGATATCGAATTGCCCGTACTCGATTCAGCTACCGCTGCCGTTGCAATCGCCGAAGGCCAGGAAAAGCACTGCCGGTCTGAGGTAGAGCGTCTCGACGCAGGGGTGGGCGATGTCCGAACGAAGCGAGATGGTGCGCGTACGCAGAAGACTGCCAAAGAGACTGAGCTGCGCACCACGACCGAAGACTTGGGTCGAGGCCGTGAGGCACTCGCGTCGGCCAGAGCCATTAAAGCAGATGAGGCGGTCATCCGCGAAGCCGCCAGCGCTGAGCTTGACGAGCACTCCGCAGAAGAGGCTTACACAGGGCTGGAAGCCCTGTACAAGTCCGAAGATCCTGAGGGAATCGCACTTCGGGTCACTACCACATCGGCTGCTCTGACTTCCCTGGAAGAACAGATTGCCGAAGCAGAGCGCTCGATTAACAAGCTTCGTATCACTCTTGACGTGCTTGGCCAGAAGGGATTGGGCGAAGAGTGCGCGGCAATCGAGTCCGATTTGAACGCAACCCGCATTCGCTCGGCGGCTCTTGAACAGGAGGCCAATGCGGTCCGCGTGGCGTACAACATGATCGTGCAGGTTGAGAAAGAGGCCAATACTCAGTTTCTCCAGCCAGTAGTTCGCCGAGTCCAGCCCTACTTGAACCGAGTTCTCCCTGGTTCTCAGATCCGGCTCGGAACAGACATGACGATCGAAGGTCTCCAGCGAGGGACAATTACTGAGCCTTTCGATTGTCTGAGTGTCGGCGCTCGTGAGCAACTTTCAGTGATTACGCGCATCGCCTTCGCCGACCTTTTGGCCGATGAAGGGGTTTATGCTCCGATCATCCTGGACGATGCTTTAGTCTATGCTGACGATGGACGCTTCGCCGACGCCTTGGCGACTCTGGCATTTGCAGCCAAGCGGCACCAGATCATCATCCTGACTTGCCATGAGCACAAATACTTTGGCCTGACAGGCCCGGTAATCCGATTGGAAGAGCAGGAAGAAGTTCAAGCATCACATGGGAATTGAGATAGTCGAGGCCCTTTGCGCTGGTAGTAGGACAATGTTTGCGTAATGTAAAGCACTCGTTAGTATTCGAATGTGAGCACAGGAGAAAAATGAGCAATCCCGGACCAACACAAGAAAAGGCCATCACTGCGAAAGACTTCACCCAAGAATGGCTTAGCGATGTCCAAGCAGGCAAACCGTCCACTGTCGAACTTGGGCGAAGATTCGCGCAAAAACTGGTGACACAATGGCTAGATGTATCGGAGAACAGCGATGATCTTGTGTATTGCGACGGAGCGGGCGACGGCGGGATTGATGTCGCTTTTCTAAATCGTGGCGAGACCGTCGAGGGAGAGGAACTCGCCGTTCAGGGGGATACGTGGTACTTGGTTCAGAGCAAATACGGCAAAGCGTTTCAAGGAATTGGGACGGTGCTTGCTGAGGGTCAAAAAGTAATCGATACACTTGATGGTAAGCGCACAAAGTTGTCGTCTTTGGCGGAAGGGTTGCTCGACCGGCTCAAGACGTTTCGAGGAAGTGCGTCCGAACGTGACCGACTAGTTCTCGTCTTCGCCACCGAATCTCCGCTGACCGAGGATGAAAAACGGGCGATGGGCGATTTGCGAGCAATGGGCAGGAATCGCCTGGGCAGCTTCTTTGATGTAGAAAGCGTTTCTATCGAGACGATCTACCAGCGGACGCTGGAAATACTCGAACAGGCGCGTATCCGCGTCGTGCTCAAGTCGAACCTTGCAGATTCTGGCACCGAATTGCTTGTTGGTTCAACTTCGCTCATTGCGCTATACAATTTTATGAAGGAGTACCGTTCAAAAACGGAAGATCTGGATCGACTCTACGAAAAGAACGTGCGTAAATTTCTTGGAATGCGTGGTCGCGTCAACAAAGCAATCCAGGATACTCTGGAGCGAATTCCAGATAGTTTCGGACTCTATAACAATGGCATAACCATAGTGGTTGAGAATTTTGAGACCGATAAGAACGGTGAGGTGACACTGACAGAGCCGTTTATAGTGAATGGATGCCAAACGACGCGGACGATTTGGGAGGTGTTTCACCGACGTTTGGAAGCCGGTGGCACCGGCAATGATGAAGCATTGAAGGACTGGCAAACCCGAGCTGGTCACGGTGTGGTCGTAACAAAGGTTGTCAAGGTAGGCATCGAAGGCGAGCAGTTGCTCGAACAGATAACCCGACACACCAACACACAGAATGCTATCCGCGAGAAGGACTTCCTTGCACTCACCTCTGATTTCAGGGCTTGGGCACGAGCCATGGAAGATGCACACGATATTTATTTGGAGATTCAGCGTGGTGGATGGGATTCGCGTCGCGCATTGCAGAAGCAAAAGCCGGGCCTCAAGCAGTTCAAGGAAGCCGCCAATGCTTTCGATCTTCTGAAGGTTTACGGCGCGGGGTGGCTGGGCGAGGCGGGTCTAGCTTTCGGAAAGAATCCTCCGTTTCTCCCTAACGGTACAATCTTCAAGAAGATCATGAATGATGCCGTTGTTGGCGAGGATGCGTTCGGTGTAGATGACTTGCTTGCCGCGTACCGACTCCAGCGCGAAGCTGACGGATTTCGCTTTGGTCGAGGCGCTCCCGAGCCATCACGGAGACAGACTCGATTCTTGTTTTATATGGTTGTAATCGATCTTCTCCGTGATGTTATGACGCGCTCCAAAATTGACACTTCACGGAATAAGTTCTCTACGGCCTTGTTAAAACTTTTTGCGCCTGAGAACGAGCAAGCCAAAAACGCTCTGATGGGGGCAGCGATCGAGGCGATTGACAGCTATCTCACGAACGGGACAGACAATAGCCTCTTCGATGAGCCGGTCTTCGTTAGCAAAATGAACAACGATCTCAACGCTTTTATGAAATGGGAGAAACTGGGGAAGAGTGAAGCTGATTCTCCAAGATTTCGACAATTACTGGCGGTCACGAAACAAGCCATGGCACAGCATATTGGTGGACAGCCATCTGCGCGTGAGCAGATCGCGAATGCGATAAGAGGCTAGACTCGCTCGGAGCCAAGCATCTTCCGCGCCACCGAATTCTTAAGAGTCTGCCTGGCAAGCCGCCAAAGTTTTCGCCGGACAACGGAGAGGCGTATCTTAATCAGGAGGAAGTATGACGGATGGCAAGAATAGCAGTCTCCCCATTGGCGAGATTCATTCCGAAGATGGCGCCCAGGAACTTGTTCGTTCCGAAAGGATGAAGCCGTATCTCGCTATCTTGAAGGCACAGATAGCTGGGCAGGATACCGAACCGTATTTGGAAGCGTTGGCTGCGCTGCCTCTGGAAGAGAGATATATATGGCGAGTGATTTCTGCCTTGAAGTGGGCTTTCTGTGATCTTGAGACGGAGAGCGCGATTGCCGATTTCCGCACTCTGTCTGAAGAGGATCGCGTGAGGGTGGCGGAACCGCTGACATTGAGAGCAACTCAATTCTGCTTGTTTGTCAACGCGCTGCTTGGGGAGGAAGCCACGGAGCGAATCATGCAACACGCGCTGCGGTGCGCAAAGGAATCGTCCGGGCCGGCTTCGGGCGAGTAGCTGGCCGCGCTGCTTGCTGTGTTGCTTGCTGTGTTGATAGATGGAAGCAAGCAGACGTTGTGCTATCTCGCCCTTTTTCTGGAGCCGGTTAGTTGCAGAACCCCATGTTGAGTCTTTCGCAAAGTTCGTCGATCTCGCCGGGGCCAAGTGGAGAATCCTCCTCGTCGCAGAAGTGGTCGCAGGAGTTTGGTTCACTCAATTCCAGAGGATCGTGGAGGCCGATGGATGTGCAGCCGTGCATCTGCGGTTCCCATTGCTCTTGCATAAGGCGCAAGCCGTGGAGGACGCTGGCGAGTTCGCGGCGCGTGATGTGCTTGCCGTCGTCTGCTGACGAAGGGATGGTCGGCACGTCAATCTTGTGCTGGTCCACGCTGTAGGTATTCAGCGGCTCGATCACTTCCTCGTGAATCCACTCGTCCAGCCCATCGAAGTCTTCGGTTTCCATAAATGCCTCGGCCTTTGCCACGTCGTCCTTGTTGTCGGCATCGACGGTCAATTGAATCAAGCGCCGGTATGCGGCGCTCTCCGTTTCGTGGACGCTTGCATAAGTGCCGTTGTCGTCGTCCGCTGCCACGCTCCAAACTGTGATTTGCATAATTTCCTTTCCGTGTTGCGCATCTCAGGAACGCGCGGGGTTGGGGCCAGTTCCGTAGAGCATGGCGGAGAGATTTTCGGCGTAGATGGTGTGTCCAGCCTGGCGCTGTATCTCGATGGCTTCGGCCATGCCGGGCTGGGCGGTGGTTCCGTCGGGCAACTTGGGTCCGGTGGCGGAGATGTTGTCGCGGTGGAGGCGATAGTGCGGGAA
>Ga0181520_10012552_pt1 | contig 10859 bp, 8 predicted proteins | sample PEATcosm2014_Bin_29_FD_132451 | JGI IMG/M metagenome (GOLD analysis project Ga0181520, IMG submission 132451) | Peatland microbial communities from MTU Mesocosm Facility, Houghton, MI, USA - PEATcosm2014_Bin02_30_metaG | ecosystem: Environmental > Terrestrial > Soil > Wetlands > Peat | place...
CCGCGTGTCGGCGCTGCGTGGCAGCCCGGATTCTTCCACAACAAGGTAGTCATCCGCGCGGGCGGCGGCATGTACTACGACCGCGGCGAGCTGTTCAGCTACTTCTCTCCGGGCTATGCCATCGGCACAGTAACCGGTGGGCCTTTCGGCGTGAATCAGCAGCTTCCCTTCGTCAATGCTTCGAGTTGTCCCGTCGCGACGCAGTATCTCTATGAGGGCTATATCCCGACCTGCGGCGGAACGGACGCACAAGGCAACCTCGAGAACCCTTATGGCACTGCGCTGCTGGCCCCTCCCAACAACCCGAAGGCTTCGGACCTGAATAACTATCTTCCGAATGCCGGCACGATTGTAAACGACTTCGGCCAACCCATTTCACTCGGTGTTTACGACCGAGCCAACAAACTTCCCTACACCATGAACTACACCCTGGATTTGCAGTGGCAGCCGCGGAACGACCTCGCCATTGAAATGGGCTATGTAGGGAATCTGGGCAGGCACCAGGTCATTCCGGTGCCTTTCAATCAACCGACCATTGCTTCGCCATCCAGCCCCACGCTATCGGGCGGAGCCTATCAGCAGAACTACAGCTACGGCTATAACGTTGGCGGCGCCGTCCTCAACGACGGCACACCCTACCTTGCCAACTACGAAGGCGGCAACGTCGACCTGCGCGTTCCGTACATCGGGTACGCCGCCGAGTCGATCTCCTACGTTGCGGCCGGCGTCGATGCTTACAATGCGCTGCAGGTTCATGTCGACAAGCGGATGAGCCACGGCGTACAGGTTGGCGCCTCGTACACCTATTCGCACGCACTCGATGAGCAAAGCGGTCTTGGTCTCTTCTACAACGGGAACAATCCCCTCAACCTGCGCGAGGCATACGGATCGGCGGACTTCGATCGCACACATGTGCTCAATTTGAATTACGTCTTCCGTGCTCCCGATTTCGCGCGCAAGAGCTCCCTGGAAGGCGCTTTCGTCAACGGATGGTCGCTGATGGGCCTTATGGTTCTGCAAAGCGGGCAGCCCTACAGCGTCATCGACTTTTCCGGAGCCGTCGGCAGCATCTACTACTCCACAGCAGATGGAATCACCAATCCGATCGTTCCTCTTGCGCCCGGGTGCACTGCCAAGAAAGCGACGACCGGAGCCTCGGGAGCCTGGTTCCAGGCGACTGGAAAAACCGCTCTCGATCCGGCCTGCTTCACCATTCCGTTGCTCCCAGCGGGCGGACTCGGCGGAGCCATTCCCTCTTCCGATCCATTTGAAACCGGCTTTACGAGCGGCCAGCGCAACATCTTCCGGCAGTCCTTTCAGAAACGCGCGGATGCTTCGCTCGAAAAGATCTTCAACATCAAGGAAAACTACACCCTGAAATACACCTTCGATGTTTACAACCTCACCAACACAACCAGCTTCGATGTGCCCGGCAACGAAGTATCGCAGAACCAGTACTACGATGCGTTCCCAGTGGCGGGCACCACGCCTGCGCCAACCGGCTGCGCGCCCGACGGCTCGCAGACGAACGACAGTTTCTACAATTGCCCCGGCGGCCTGGGCATCATCACCCACACCATCGGCAGCCCTCGTCAGATTCAGATGTCGCTTGCGTTCAATTTCTGATCTGAAGTCGGTTCAACGGAAAGGGGCGGCTCTCGACGGAGCCGCCCTTTTTCATGCTCATCGCTCGTCGATCGAAACTATTGCGTTAACGTAACCGACAGCTTCTTCTCCTCTGCTCTGGAGAACGCTGCATCCAGCGCCGCCGATGTGCTGAAGACCTTGCCCTCAACATGGCGCGCCGGAAATTCGAAGCGCAAGTCTGGCTCAGCAAATGGCCACGGCGTAAGGCGGAAATGCCGTAAACCAATGGGTAGCACGCGCACTTCCCAAGTTTTGCCGTCATTCAATGGCAGCGGGTGCAGCAGATGTGCGGGTGAAGCATATGCGACACACGTGAGCAGCGAGAGATTGTCGCAGGCCTGCAGCAATCGAAAATGCTCCGCAATTGTTTGATCCTCTTTTGCAGACGACGCGAGCGATCGATCCTCGCGAATCGCCGCACGCAGTTCATCCTGATAGGCGCTTTGCGTTTCGAGGAAGGCATCGAGGATCATAAGCCCCTCCGGAGAAATCGTCGACCGGTCCGCATGCGCCGTTAACAGATTGTATGTATGCATTGAAATCAGCAGGGCAGCATATGGATCCTTCTCCGCCATGATGCGCACGGCCCGATCGCGCACGGCGAGATACTCCTCCAGATCGATCTCTTCAAACGCCGAGTACTTCCCCACCAGTTCAATCGAGAAAGCCGACGGCTTCCCTTGCCGCGTGACGACCGGGTGCGCATCGCGCACCGTCCATCCATCATCGTGCCGCGCGATGCCAAGCAGAACACGTTCCCGCGGCTCGGGTTTGCGAAACATCGCGTTGCCCCATTCCGCAGCGAAAGCGCCTGCCAAGTTCGCGTGATCGGGATGCTTGATGAGCCACCAGCCCGTTTCCGTTTCCATGCGCAACATCGCTCGTGCGCCTCCTATTCCGATATTTGTGGCAGGCTCGACTCGTGCCAATTGTGCAGGAAGAGCCACTCGAAGAACATCACCACAAAAAAGAAGCCGAATCCCAGCACGGTGGCCGCAAAAACCAGCGCGAACATGTAGCTGGTCTCCATCTGATTATTGGCATAGATGATCGCATAACCCAACCCACCCTCGCCTACGCGCGTTGAACCCGCGAATAACTCGCCGGTAAGGGCGCCGATTACGCTGATGCCAGCTGAAATGCGAATGCCGGTGAAAAGATTGGGCGTCGCATTGGGTAATCGCAGTTTGAACAGAATCTGGGCTGGCGTCGCCTTGTGCATCACGAATAAGTGGATCAGATTCTCGTCCACACTGATTAGTCCTTGCGTGGTGTTGGCGATGATTGGCGCAAGACAGATGATGAATGTCACCACCGTGACAGCAAGGATTCCGGCTCCAGCCCAAAGGATGATTGGCGGCGCGATCGCCACGATGGGCACCGTCTGAAGCAGGATGGTGTAGGGGTAAAGCGTCTGCCGCAGCCATCGCCATTGCGCAAAAATCATCGCCGTCGCCACTCCCACGACAATGCTGCCCGCCAATCCGCCGGCTGCTTCCTCGGTCGTAATCCAAAGAGAATTCAAGAGCGACAGATATCGATCATGGAGTGCCAATGCCACGAGTTTTGGTCCGGGCAGGATATAAGGTGGCAGGTGATTGAGACCCACCACGGCCTGCCACAACCCAACCAAGCAAAGGAACACAACGATGGCATTGATTGCGAGCATCCCTTGGCGCTTCATGCCGCTGACACTCCACGCAAAAGGCGTGACGTGTGCAGCACGATCGCTTCAAACGCGGTTGATTCGCGCGTCTCGCCGGTGCGCGGCCACTGCAAATCCACTTTGACTTCGTGTGCGATCCGCCCCGGATGGGCTGCCAGGATCACGATGCGCGAAGACAGAAATACCGCTTCGGCCACCGAATGTGTGACAAACAGAACGGTCCACTTTTGTTCGGCATAGAGCCTCAGTAGTTCTTCGTTCAGACGATCGCGCGCCATCTCATCGAGGGCGGCGAATGGCTCGTCCAGCAGCAATATCCTTGGACGGCTCACAAGCGCGCGTGCGATCGAAACGCGCATTTTCATTCCACCCGAGAGCTGACGTGGATAGCGTTGCGCCACATTGCCAAGGCTCACAAGAGCCAACATCTGCGCTACCCGTTCTTTCCGCAGAGCGCGCGCGGCATATTCGAGTTCGAGCCCGAGTCCAACATTCTGTTCTACGGTGCGCCACGGCAAGAGCGTCGCATCCTGAAAGATGAAGCTCATCATCTCACGCGCGTTTTCAGGTGTCATTCCGTTCACCTGGACCGCTCCGGCACTCACCGGGCTGAGGCCCGAAATGAGCTTCAGCAGCGTAGATTTGCCGCAGCCTGACGGTCCAAGAAAGGTCACGAATTCCCCGCGTTCGACGGTAAGCGAAATATCCTCAAGCGCGACGGCCCCGTTTCTGTAGCGCTTCGTGACACCCTCCAATGCGATCTCAGGAACCGTATCCGATGCGTGCCTCACCGTCCGGGCGCTCCTTTGATGGGGAGATAGAGCGCCGAAGTATGCTCTGACGTATGCAAGATTTGCTGCGTCGAACGTGCCCAGTTCCAATTGTCCGCGCGCTGCGGCGGGATATCTGTAGAGGGATTGCGATCATAGAGAGGAAATGCGGAGCTGGAGATCTCAAGGCGCAGCCGCTCCCCGGCAACGAGCACAAACGCGATGGGCTCGAGCGTAAACTCCCACGCGTGGATTTTGTCGGCCGAATATTCCGTGTCGCGAAATAACCAGGAGCTGCGTGCGATTCCGATACAGAGGAATTCAGCTCGATCATTCGCTGACACCCGCACGAGCTTAGCGATAAAATCCGCGTGGGCCGCAGAGGTGGCGGCGCACAACTTGATCCGCGGCTGGCCGAAGATCTCCGTTGGTTCCTGGACTGGATCAGACGTGTAGACGAGCAGATTGTTTCCCATCTCCGGTGCGGACTGATCGAAGGGCCCGTTTAAGGCTTGCGGTCCGCCGGGCGCCGTTACAGGCACTTCCGGATCATAGACAAACACGTCGCGCGGCTCTTCACTATCCGGTGTGTTGGGAGAGAGGTGACCGTCCCCTTCGCGTGAATTCGCGTTGCCCGCACTATGCAGATAGAGCGTGTGCGTCTCCTCATTCCAATCATGGGCGCCACGCCAGTTGTTGATACCCAGCCGGAAATAGCGGATGTGGGCATCGATCGAGAATTCAGACGAGTCTTTCAGCCAATGGCTGAACCAGCGAAGCAGAATTTCGTTGGTGTTGAGATTTGCTGCCTCACCCAAGTTGGCGTCGCCGACACGATCTCCCCAGGGGATGTGCACCCACGGGCCGACAAACAGGTATTGATGCTCACGTGCGAACTCCGTACCGGCGCCTTTGCGCAGCGCAAGGTACCCGGCGATGGAGCCCTCGAGATAGGTGTCGTACCAGCCCGCGATGTGGAGTGCCGGGACTTGGACGCTATCGATGCGTGTACTGATATCCTGCGATGTCCAATACTCACCCGGCTCGCGATGCGCAAACCAATCGCGCACGTAGCTGGGTAACGCCGGATCGGCGATCGCTGGATGTTCGGCATACGGAACGTATGCCGCCTGCGCGCGAATGTTGGCCCACGCGGCCTCCAACTTGTTGCTCGCCTCCCGCAATCCTTTGCGCCGCGCATCTTCGCGCAGCATCTGGATACCCCATCCGAGCGCCGAACTTAGCCGCAATGCGCCCTGATGGTAAAACCAGCCGTGATACAAATCCGTCGCGGTCATGTGCGGGGCAATGCACTGGAGTCCATCCGGCTGCTCCACCGCGGCCAGCAGTTGCGTTGCGCCCTGATAAGAGAATCCATACATGCCGATGCGCCCGTTGCACGCCACATGCCCGCGCAGCCAAGCGATTGTCTCGGCGCCATCGCGACCCTCGTGTCGAAACGGATAGAACTCCCCTTCCGATTCGCCGCGGCCGCGCACGTCTTGAATGACTACATGAAAGCCATTCCGCGCGAACCATACCGGATGCGCGTAGACCACCGTCGATGCTATATCGCGGCCATACGGTTGGCGCATCAATAAGGTCGGCCATGGCCCCGCGCCCTCTGGATAGTAATGATCTGAGAGCAGCGTGACACCATCTCCGAGTTTGCAACCAACCCCTCGCTCAAGGCGGACTCCATTGCCGCAATCGACAAGAGTCATCGTTTATACCCCGTACCTTGGCTCAAAGTTGTACATCGCGACAAGAATCTCGGCAATCCGCGCGGCTGCCTCGTTGGCCCAGCGCTCGCCGTTCTCGGCAGTAGCTGCGGTTGGATCGCCGAGCACTCCGCTCGGCGCAATGTCTCTGGTAAGCCACGCGAAGTTTGCCGCCGAACCCTCGGGCTTGAGCAACTCCGGCTCATCGAGACGCGCAATGTAGTTTTTCGTATATTCCTCGGGATGGACAAGCTCAGGCGTTCCGTACAGCAGGTATGCGGTTTCAATCTCGCCGGCGTGGAATCCGTAGGTGCGTTCTTGCTTGCTCACGCCCTCGAACATCGCTCCTGGCGAACCGAAGAGCGAAAAGGTCCGCAAGCCAAATTCTGCGCGCAGATCGCGCGCCAGCACATCGACGAGCGACGTATTACCGCCGTGCGTATTGTAGAGAACAACCTTCTTGAATCCACTGGCTGCGATGCTCGCGCCCAGATCGCGCACCACCGCGAGAAACGTCTGCGCACTTACCGAGAGCGTCCCGGGGAATCCCAGATGCTCGTTGCTCTTTCCAAAGCAAACGGGTGGCAACGCATAGATCGACAGCTCCGCTGGCACCAACTCCAACGCCTTGCCGAGCAGCAGATTGTTGATTAGCGTGTCTGTCGCGAGCGGCAGGTGGTGGCCGTGCTGCTCTATCGCGGCCGTGGGCAGCACCAGCAGCGTGCTCTCGCGCGGCAACGTGTCGACCTGCTTCCAGGTGAGATAAGTAAAATTGCGTTCGTCGGGAATCCAGGTTTTCACGGCGCGACCGCCTGTTTTTGGAAGCTAATCATCTTGCCCGGATTGAGCAGGCCTCGCGGATCGTACTTCTGCTTGGCCAGCAATTGGATGTTGTCCTGACGAAAACGCCCGCCGTCTTCGAGGTAATTTACGTGTGGGTTTGCTACAAACACGCCGATCGACCGACAATACGAGATCATTTCATTTAAACGTTCCTCTGTTGTGAAGCGGACCACCGGAATCGCCCCCGGAATCACAACTCCCTCACCGTTCTTCATGAATTCGATGTGAAACAGAATTTCGTTGCCGTAGCGCTCGCGGAGCCTGCGGAATTGTTCCCGGCATTCGGTCGGCGAGAAACCGCATTGCAGATAGGTATACGCCGGGTCTGCCTTCATCGCCCAAAGTGTGGTGTGGTTCCACGTGTAATCGCTCAGCAACGGCTGTGTGCGTGGTCCATCGAAGGGTCCGGTAAACGTTACTTCGCCTCCGGACGCTTCGGCCGCCGCGGCCAGAGCATCTAACTGCGCGGCTGCAATCATGATTAGCGCCATCGATTTTCCGTCGCGCACCAGTGTTTTGATCGGCGTGAAAAACGAGGGGATCGGCCACTCGAAGACCGTCGCCAGGCGCTTCGTCCACTTCGCATCGGTCGCGATCGATTCGGTAAATGTGAAGGCCTGTTCGTACGTTTCGAAAACGACAGTGAATTGGGTCCACTGTTCTGCCTTCGCCATCGCGAACCAAATCCGCGTCAGCACACCGTTGGTTCCCCAAGCATGCAGGATTTCGTGCACCGCAGCGCCTTCATGCAGCACCACACGCGGTTCCTCCTCCATTGTGACAACCTCAAACGCGCGCACCGTGTCGAAGTCGCGCAGACCGCCATGCGCTACTGAGCCGATGCCGCCTGACCCTCCTGCGAGAAATCCCCCGACCGATGCCTTCACCAGCGTTGACGGGTACATGCGGAGCTCCCAACCCTGCTTGCGCGCTTCAGTCTCCAGCACACCGAGCCGCAGCCCAGGCTGACATACAGCGACTCCATCGGATGTAATCTCTTCGAGCTTGTCCATCAGCGAGACATCGAGCACAATGCCGCCATGCAACGGTACGCACTGCCCGTAGTTGCCGGTCCCTGCGCCGCGCACCGTAACAGGAATTTCGCTCTGGCCCGCGAAGCGAAGCACTGCCAATACTTCGTCCACATTCACTGGCAGTATGGCGATGTCCCCTTTCTTGCTTGCCAACTTTGGGCGCAGAACTGGCGAGTACCAATAGAAGTCGTGTGACAATCGCTCAAGCACGGCAGGCGCGGTCAGCACGCGCGCGGGGTCCGTAATGATTGCCGACAATCCTTCTGCAAGCTTGTCATGCATGGGAAAAGACCTCTTCAGCAAAAGGCGCTTGCGTGTGGTCCATCATTTGCGCTTGCGATTCGACGAGCGACGAATCGCGCGCTGCATCTTGGGGTGGGTAAAGAGAGCATAGCAATCGTCTCGCAGAAATGGCCCATCGATCACGCAATTCATATCGCTGCGCGCTGCGACCTCCTCTGCGGGTATCTGAATCTGGTTGAAGTGCCGGTTTGCGTCTTCGATGGTTGCGCCGTACACCACTCGATCGACACCCGCCCAGAGCGCCGTACTCATGCACATGGGGCACGGTTCGCAGGTGGTATAGAGCGTGTAGCCTGCGAGGGAAAGTTGTTTGAGTCGCTTGGTGGCGAGGCGAATGGCTCGCACTTCAGCATGAGCGCTTGGATCGAACTCCTGCGCCACATTGTTGAGTGCTTGTAGAAGCGTTTTGCGGGATTTTGTCTGAACAATCGATGCACCGAATGGGCGTGGCCTGTCTGTACGCAAAGAGCGAGCTGTGAAGGCGATGAGCGCTTTCATGCGCTCCGTGTCCTCAATCAAATTTCGCGGAGGCCGCTTGGTCACCGGGCGTGCGGCCATCAAAGCAACTCCCATACTCGAACTTAGCATGTCGTCCCGAGGGAGCAGGGCAGAAAAAGCCATCTCTTATGCGGTCTTTATGCGAAGCAATCGCGTACCCGATCCGGGGCCCGCGGTCAGCACCTACAATCGCTCTATGACCGCGCTCCCATGGACGCTTCGCAGTCTCCGCACCGCTCTCGGGCAAGGAAACGTCCGGCCTTCCGAACTGGCCGAACAGGCACTAGCCTGCGCGAATCGAAATGCGGGACACAATACGTATCTCTGGCGAGATCCTGAGTGGACAAGGGTAGAGGCCAAACGCGTTGAGTTGATGAAGAAGGGCGAGGGGGGTGCGTTCGGCGATGGGCGCAATGCGCTGTGGGGCCTTCCCATTTCCGTGAAGGATTGCTTCGATCTGGCCGGCGCGCCGACAACTTGCGGCGTGGAATTCTATCGCGACCTGAATGGAAATGCGGCGGAGGATTCGTGGCTGGTTGAAAGGCTGCGCGCGGTTGGAGCCGTCATTACGGGCAAGACGCACCTACATCCGCTGGCCTACGGGATCACCGGCGAGAATCCAGAATTCGGCGATTGTGTGCAGCCCGGAAATCCTGGAGCGCTGACCGGTGGCTCATCTTCCGGCGCTGCGGCCAGCATGCTTGAGGGCTCGGCCGTCGCTGCCATTGGAACCGACACCGGAGGTTCTGTGCGCGCGCCTGCGTCGCTGTGCGGATTAGCGGGCTATCGGGCGTCCCTCGGACGTGGCGACTGGCGCGGCGGTGCGCATCTGGCGCAATCGTTCGACACGATTGGTTGGCTTTTTCGCGATCTCGAAGATGCGCCGCTGCTGGATCAGTTGTTCGCGCCTGCGCACATCGAACTACGCGCGCCCTTCACTCATTTTGCCGTGATAGACGATGGTTTTCTGCGCGACTGTGAGCCGGAGATTGTGGAGTCACTGCATGCTGCTTCCGCCGAACTTGAAGGGCTTGGCCTCCGAAAATCCGAATTCGATCCTGACTTTTGGAACGGGGCTTTCGAGATCTTTGCGCCGATCCAGGCGTGGGAAGCCGCGCGGATTCACGCCGGCCACTTCGATCAGTTCCAGCCCGCCATTCGTGACCGGCTGGAGTGGGGGTCGCGGATCAGCGAAGGCGAAATTCTTACGCTGCGCCAGCGTCACGCTGACTTCAATTCACGCATGGACGAACTTTTCGCTACGCAGGAATTGCTTCTGATGCCTGCCACACCTGTTGCGCGTCTCGCTGTCGGCGAGGATCACAGTGAAACTCGCGCACGGCTGCTTCGTTACACCACACCGTTCAGCCTCACCGGCATGCCGGTCGTCACGATTCCCTGCAAGACGGGCGGCATGCAATTAGCTGCGGCTCGGGAGTCCGATGAGCCGCTTCTGCAACTCGCAGCACAACTCGGCGCGCAGAGAAAGAGTGTGGCTCAGCGACCGTTTGCGTGATAGGTTTCATTTCAAGCCCTACTTCCTTTGAGGTCCAGCAGTGAGATACCTACGATTTCTCTCGGCCGCATCGACTGCAATCTTCGCCCTGGCGCTGCTTCTCGCCGGCTGCCGCTCGCAACAATCGCCAACGAACAACGGCCTCACACCGGTGCGTCTGCAGCTTGACTGGTATCCGCAGCCAGAGCATGGAGGCTTCTTCACCGCCGCGCTGCAGGGCTACTACAAGGCCGAGGGCCTCGACGTGACTTTGTTGCCGTTGCCGCAATATGGCAGCGTGGCCCAATTGGTTTCGACGGGAAAAGCAGACTTCGGCCTCGGCTCTAGCGACCAAATTCTGGAATGGGATTCGAATGGGCTGCCTCTTATCGCGGTGGCCGCGACCATGCAGCACGATCCGCAGGCTGTCATGGTGCACAAAGATTCACCGGTGCATGACTTCAAGGATCTCGAAGGCCACACCATCGCAGCCCAGACGGGCGCCACGTGGCTCAAATACGTTGTTTCGCGTTATAACCTGCACGAAGTACGCCAGATTCAATCCACGCTGTCAATTGCTAATTTTCTCGCCGATCCCGACTACATCCAGCAGATCTTCATCACCAGCGAGCCGTTTTTCGCCAAGCAGGCCGGCGCCGATGTCCGCACATTTCTCATCAGTTCATCCGGTTACGATCCTTATCGCGTTCAATTCACAAAGCAGGATTTCGTCGCGCAACATTCCGATGTTGTCACCAGATTTGTGCGTGCGAGCGTTCGTGGATGGCAGGAATATCTGCGCAATCCGGGCCCGACGAATGAGTATCTGCTCAAGCTGAATCCGGCATTGAATCCCACGCAGGAGGCTTACACCGCGCAGAC
>Ga0181520_10012553_pt1 | contig 10858 bp, 1 predicted proteins | sample PEATcosm2014_Bin_29_FD_132451 | JGI IMG/M metagenome (GOLD analysis project Ga0181520, IMG submission 132451) | Peatland microbial communities from MTU Mesocosm Facility, Houghton, MI, USA - PEATcosm2014_Bin02_30_metaG | ecosystem: Environmental > Terrestrial > Soil > Wetlands > Peat | place...
CCCCCGCCCCCGCCTCCGCCTGCTACAACTAAAGCTTGAACGCTGCCACTAACACCACTGGCAGTGTTATTGAATATCACATTATAGAATGACAAGGTACCTGAGAACGTCTGTGTTGATGTGCCGTTAAAAGTGACTGTGCCGGTGCCCGGAGTAAAGGTGCCGCCATTTATGGTCCAGTTGCCGGATACATAAATATTAGAGGATGTGCCCGCGTTAAAAATGCCGTTATTTTGGGTCCAGTTGCCGGATACGGTCAGGGTATTGGAATTAAGCGAAATGGTATTTGTATAGTTGCTGTTAATCAATATCCCCGCGGCAGCCGCGGAGCTTAGGTCAATATTGCAGGGGTTGTTGTATGAGCCGTCAAAGGTGGCTACGGTTGTGCTTGAAGGAACAGCACCGGATAACCAGTTAGCGGAATTGCTCCAGGCGCTTGAGGTTGTGCCCAGCCAGAAGTCGGCAGGAGCTGACCAGTTGACGTTGTGGCCGCCACTGACAAAATTTGTCGCGGTTACAAGCGTCGTAGCATTTGAGTCCGTGACATTAACATAATTCGCGCTAACAGTTGAGCCGGAGACGTTGTTTAAATACCAGTAAGTGCCGGATCCTGAGCTTACTAAGGTAACCATTGCGCTTCTGGAAGTGCCGTTAAAATTAATCCCCGCCCCGCTGGCCACAGTAATGCCGTTGGCTATGGAGCCGTCGGTTATTGTATAAGTATAGCCTGCGGCAAGGGTCAATGTGCCTGAGGCGATATTAAGGCCGGTGATAGTGCTTGGCCCGTATAAGGTCGATCCTGTAGTACCCGCGTTGAAGGTGCTTGTGCTGTCCTGGGTCCAGTTGCCTGTGGCTGAAAGAGTGCCGGCCCCGCCGATTACTACAGTCGGAGCGGAGGTATAACCGCTCCCGCCGTTTAATAGCGTAATACTAGTAATAGATCCTACTGTTGTTTTTGCTAATGCAAGTGCTCCGGAACCGCCACCTCCGGTAAACGTAACAAGATACTCACTTGCTGTATACCCTGAACCGCCAATTAAACTTGTAAATGTTGATGTGACCGCTCCTGATGAAACACTTGCTATGGCAGAGGCGCCAGTACCGCCGTCGATGGTAAGGTTGGCTGCATTGGAAAGCTTAATTGAACCAACAGTGGTATTGATGGTCGTGCTTGAGATGTCAGTGGCAACATTAGTTGTATTTTCAGTACCGGTAACAATACTGTTATTGTTTATAAACAGCGTGCCTTGGCCTGCTGTCTGCGCCGCGGTCTGCTCATAGACCGTACCAGCGGCACCATGGTCGCTGGTGCTTGCGCTTCCGCCATAAGCAGTAGCCGTCGGGAAGGTTGTCCCTGAAGAGGTGAGAATAATGGCAATGCGGCCGCCGCCGCCGTCGCCGTAGGTTGTACCGGCGCCATTGCCTCCGGTAGCGGTGATTGTGCCGCTACCGCTAATTGTCCCTGTGGTAATATATACACTGCCGCCACTGCCTCCTCCGGCGGTCCCTACACCACCATTGGCGCTTATGGTACCATTATCTGTAAACGCTCCAGTAATATTCAGGATAACAGCGCCTCCGCCGAGGCCTCCGGTACCGCCGACACCGCCGCTACCTATATTAACAGGAGCGGTTATTGAGCCATAAGTTGCGCCGGCAGGACTTGTGGAAACTCCGCCCATCCCTCCGTAGCTTCCTCCGCTACTGGTCCCACCGTAGCCACCAGGGCCATTAGATACAGCATATCCTTTGCCGGTAACGTTGATAGTGGCACTTGAGCCAAGGGTGAAGTTGCCGCCGACACTCATATTGAGTTTGTATAGTTCTCCAAGAGCTGTAGTAGTGTTAGCGGTATGGGTAAGATTAGAGGTGCTGGTCATATTAACATTGCCGCTAACAGTGAGATTGGTACTTGCCCCGCTATACTGCATAGTCAGGGTGGAAGTGCCGTCCATAGTCAATCCCCCAATCGTTACCGGGCCGGTCGTTGAGGAAATAATAGGCCAATAGGTGGGAGAACCGCTGCCAATCAACACTGTGTCGCTCGTGCCAGGCAGGGCGCTGACCGTACCCCCGCTTGTTGTCTGCCAGTTTGCCAAGGTGCCCCAGTCAGTGCTCGTCGTTCCTTTCCAAACCTTTATCGAGCCGACCGCTCCGGAACCAATTATCCAGTTGATATTATTACCTGAATCCACGGAATAGTTGGCTACTATCACAGTCCCGGCTAAGGCGTTAGAGTCCTCAACGTCAACATAGTTGACCGCGGATGAACCATTCACAGTAATATTATACTGGGAGTTCGTTGTCGAGCTTCTGAGCTTTAATAGCTGGCCGGCTGCTCCGTTTAAGGTAAGCGTGCCGCCGATTGTTTGCGTCGAGCCTGCGGCAAAGGTCAGGGTGTCGGCAGTGGTCACGGATTTGGTTAAATTATAAAAAGTGCTCGAGCCTGAGATGGACTGGCCTGTGCCGTTAAAAGTGACTGTGCCGGTGCTCGGAGTAAAGGTAGCATTATTAGTCCAGCTTCCTCCTACGGTGATATTGTTGCCGTTCGTATAGAGGTTGCCAGCCGTAATAGTTAAGTTATTAGCCACGGACATAGTGCCCTGCAAAGAAAGGGAAGGAGCTGAAACGGTAAGTGTACCACTTGAAGTAAACTTGTTGACGGTGTAACTTCCATTTGTTGTTACTGTTCCGCCCGTAGCAGACAAAGATCCAGTTAAATAGCTTATAATTACAATACCTGAACCGCCAGCCGCACCGTTGTTCGTATAACCCCCACCGCCACCGCCTCCTCCTGTGTTAGCTGTTCCAGCTGTTGCAGCTGTTGACGGGTTATAGAGACCCCCCGCACCTCCGCCTCCACTCCCACCAGCACCACCACCATAATACCCACCTCCACCTCCGCCTCCAGCATAATAGGTTGCGGTACCTATTATATTCTCGGATAGACCAACGCCTCCTGCTCCTCCATCATAGATAGTACCAGCGGTTCCTACTGCTCCAGCCCCACCGCCGCCTCCACCAGCATCCACGGCTGAAGCACCGCCAGCGTACCCTTGTGCAGAAGTTCCTCCAGCGCCATAAGTGGCTCCTCCATTTCCACCAATAGCAGTCAATGTGCTAAAAGAAGAACTACCGCCGTTTCCTCCGGTTGATGTTGTCGCTGCCCCACCTGCACCAACTGTAACAGTATTTGCCCCCGCGCTTACAAAATAATTATTGTTATAAATTACACCACCTGCGCCACCACCACCACCGAAATTATACCCGCCCGCACCTCCACCAGCTACAAGTAAAACTTGAGCGGTGCCACTGCCGGTGGTGCCGGTACTGGTGTTGTTGAATGTCACATTATAGAATGACAAATTGCCCGATAGCGTCTGTGCCGCTGAGCCGTTAAAAGTGACTGTGCCTGTACCCGTAAAAGTGCCGCCATTTTGGGCCCAGTTGCCGTATACACTGATATTAGAGGATGTGCCCGCGTTAAAGGTGCCGTTATTTTGGGTCCAGTTGCCGTATACGGTCAGGGTGGTATTGGAATTAAGCGAAATGGTATTTGTATAGGAGCTGTCAATCAATATACTCCCGGCAGAGAAGCCTAGGCTAATATTGCAGGGGTTGTTGTATGAGCCGTCAAAGGTAACCGCGCTTGTGCTTGAAGGGATATTACCGCCTAACCAGTTAGCGGAATTGCCCCAGGCGCTTGAGGTTGTGCCCAGCCACAAGAAGCTGGTAGGAAATGTCCAGTTGACGGTGCGTAAACCAACTGAATTTGTCGCTGTCACGGAATTCGTGGCAGTCGAGTCTGTGACATTAACATAATTCGCGCTAACAGTTGAGCCGGAGAGGTTATTTAAATACCAGGCAGTGCCGGATGATGAGCTTACTAAGGTAACTATGCTGCTCGAAGTGCCGTTAAAATTAATCCCCGCCCCGCCAGCCACAGTAATGCCGTTGGCTATGGAGCCATCGGTTATTGTGTAGGTATAGCCTGGGGCAACGGTTAATGTGCCTGAGGCGATGTTAAGGCCTGTGATGGCACTTGGTCCGGTTAAGGTAGCGCCCGTGGTGCCCGCGTTGAAGGTGCTGGTGCTGTCCTGGGTCCAGTTGCCTGTGGCCAAAAGAGTCCCAACCCCGCCGATGACTACCGTTGGAGCGGAAGTATAACCGCTCCCGCCGTTTAATAGCGTAATACTACTAATCGCTCCTGATGTCGCTTTCGCTACTGCAAGGGCCCCGGAACCGCCGCCTCCGGTAAACGTAACAAGATACTCGCTTGCCGTATATCCTGAACCGCCAAACAAATTTGTAAATGTTGATGTGACAGCTCCTGATGACACGCTTGCTATGGCAGAGGCGCCAGTACCGCCGTCAATGGTAAGGTTAGCCGCATTGGAAAGCGCGATTGAACCAACGGTAGTACCAGTGATCGCACTTGAGATATCAGTCACAACATTAACTGTATTTTCAATGCCGGTAACAATACTGTTATTGTTTATAATCAGCGTGCCTGTCGGCCCTGTGCTCTGCGCCGCGGTCTGCTCATAGACTGTACCGGCGGCGCCGTGATTGCTGGTGCTTGTGCTGCCACCGTAAGCAGTAGCCGTCGGGAAAGTTGTCCCTGAAGAGGTGAGAATAATGGCAATGCGGCCGCCTCCTCCATCAGCATAAGTAGTATTGTAACCAGCTCCTCCGGTAGCCGTGATGGTGCCGCTGCCGCTGATTGTCCCTGTTGTAATATACACACTGCCGCCACTGCCTCCTGATCCGGTGGTCCCTCCTGAAGCGCCATTGGCGGTTATGGCACCATTCTCTGTAAATGCTCCGGTAATATTCAGGATAACAGCGCCTCCGCCCAAGCCTGTGGTACCACTGACACCGCCGCTACCTATATTAACAGGAGCGGTTATTGAGCCGTAGGTCGCACCGGCAGGACTTGTAATAACTCCCCCCATCCCTCCGTAACTTCCTCCGTTAGCGCTCCCACCGTAGCCGCCAGGGCCATTGGCTACAGCATAGCCATCGCCGATGACGTTGATAGTGGCACTTGAACCAAGGGTGAAACTCCCACCAACGCTCATATTGAGTTTGTATTGTTCTCCAAGAGCTGTAGTAGAGTTAGCGGCATGGGTAATGTTAGAGGTGCCGCCCATGTCAACATTGCCGGTAACAATAAGATTAGGAGTTGTGCCGCTATACTGCATCGTCAGGGTGGAAGCGCCTGACATGGTCAATGACGTAATGGTCACCGCGCCGGTGGTTGAAGAAATAACAGGCTGGTTGGTGGCAGTGCCAATCAGCACTCCGTCGGTTGAGACAGGCACGGCGGCCGGCGACCAGTTTGCCGCGGTGCCCCAGTCGGTGCTCGTCGCGCCTGTCCAGACCTTTACCGAGTTAAGCACTCCGGAATTGATCATCCAGTTGAAATTATTACCTGAATCTACGGAATAGTTGGCTACTATCAGACTCCCTGCTGAGGCGTTAGAATCCTCAACATCGCAATATTGGACCGCGGATGAACCGTTTAAAGTGATATTGTACTGCGTGCCTGTCGTCGAGCTTCTGAGCCTTAATAACTGACCGCTTGCTCCTCTTAAAGTAAGCGTGCCGCCTGAGGCGATTGTTTGCGTCGAGCCTGCGGCAAAGGTCAGGGTGTCGGCAGTACTCACGGATTTGGTTAAATTATAAAAGGTGCTCGATCCTGAGATAGATTGGCCTGTGCCGTTAAAAGTGACTGTGCCGGTGCCCGGAGTAAAGGTGCCGTTATTAGTCCAGTTGCCTCCTACGGTGATATTGTTGCCAGCCGCAGAGAGGCCGTTGTTAACCGCAATAGTTAGGTTATTAGCCACGGACATAGCACTCTGCAGAGAAATTGTAGTCTCAGCACTAACAGTGAATGTGCCGCTTGAAGTAAACTTATTGACTGTGTAATTTCCATTTGTTGTTACTGTTCCGCCCGTAGCAGTTATAGTTGCACTTAAATAGCTTATTATGACAACGCCTGAACCGCCAGCACCGGAGGCGCAGCCGTTGGAAGTGCCGCCGCCGCCTCCTCCTGTGTTAGCTGTTCCAACTCCTCCCCCATATGATCCTCCCGCACCTCCGCCTCCATTTCCACCAGCACCATAAGAATAACCACCGCCGCCTCCAGCATAATAGGTTGCGGTGCCTGTTATATTCTCGGATAGGCCAATGCCTCCTGCTCCTACGCCATTGCCTCCTACTGCTCCCGCCCCTCCGCCTCCGGCTCCGGCGAAAGAATTTCCCGTACCGCCAGCGTACCCTTGTCCGGAAGTTCCAGCGCCACCTGCTTGGGCAACATTAGTATCAGAACCCCCGCCTCCAGAACCGCCAGCCTTTGCCGCAACTCCTGATCCCCCAGCTGACTCTCCCCCACCGCCACCACCTATAGCAGTAAATGTCCCAAAAACAGAATTACCGCCGTTGTTTCCACCGGCCGTTGAGGCTGCCCCGCCTGCGCCAACTGTAACAGTATATGATCCAAGACCTATATTATAACTACTATTATAAATTAAACCACCTGCACCACCACCACCACCATAACCACCACCACCACCACCCGAACCTCCGCCTGCCACAACTAAAACAGTAGTGGCGCTACTAGAGTTATTGAATATCACATTATAAAATGTCAAGTTTCCCGATAGCGCCTGTGCCGCTGTACCATTAAAAGTGACTGTGCCTGTGCCCGGAGTAAAGGTGCCGCTATTGGTCCAATTGCCGCCAACATAGAGGTTGGAGACGCTAGCCGCGCTTGGATTAAAGATGCCGCTATTGAGCCAATTGCCGGTAACATAGATATTGGAGACGCTAGCCGCACTTGGAGTAAAGGTGCCGCTATTGGTCCAATTGCCGCCAACATAGAGGTTGGAGTCGCTAGCCGCGTTTAAGGTTGCCCCTGAGTTGATCGTTAAGTGGTAAAAAGTCTCTGAAGCAGTTGAGCCGTTAAACGTCTGGGTGGTGTTTCCGTTAAAAACAACGGTGCTGGTGTTGCAATTAAAGGTGCCGTTGTTTTGGGTCCAGTTGCCAGATACGCTTAGTGTCCCTGTGCCCGCGTTAAAGGTGCCGCCTTGCAAAGCGAAATTGTTGGTGCTTACGTTTACTGTGGAAGTAAAAGTGCCTGCCTCTTGCACGAAGGCGCTGGCTAAAGTAAGGCTATAAGAACTGTTAGAAATTGTCCCGCTGTAGCCGGACAGGATATTCATTGACGCCACCGCAACCGCGGAAGAAGTAGGCAAGGAGCAACTAGTAGATGCTCCGGTCCCTCCGTTAAATATTACGATACTATTTGTGCCCGGAACAGCGTTGGTATTCCAATTGGCGGCAGTAGACCAGCTTGTGCTGCTGGCGCTTATCCATATAAAGCCGAACTGACAGGCGCCGATACTCCACCCCGGCCCTGATGATGCTGTTGAACGGTTAACGCCCTGCACGTCATCAGGAAAGATCGCTGACAAATCCACGCCACCGCTTTTGGCCCCGCTTGCGTCGGCATACGCGAGATGTAGGTCCGGCGGGCTGCTGGTGGAAATAAACGTAACAGTCTTTGACTGGTCTGTCGCGCCATCAGGAGAAGTCGTGTCAGAAGAATAATCTTCATTGGCGGCCACAGGCGAATTAAAAGTGCCCGAGTAACATGTTGTATTAGAGATGCTTAAATTATTCTTTAGGTTCACTGTCCCGGCTGCCTGGACAATGCCGTAATAATTATCATAAACAGTGTTGTTATAAACGTTGTAGGTGCCAAGTGACGAACTGCCCACATTTATCCCGTAAAAACCAGCGACCGCGGAAGAACCATAAACAATATTATTATAAAGATTAATCACGGCCGAGCTGTCATTATCAGCCGCGTAAATGCCTGCGCCGGTGTTGCCTGAGCCCGCGGCGACAGTAGTGTTTATGATGTTCTTTTGTAAAGTTATGGCGGCGGCCCCGGAAAGGCTGCCTATGGAAAGGGCATAACAGTTGGTATAGGCGGTACTAGCGCCGTTATTTATTAAACTGATCTGTAAGCCGGTCACATACACATAGTTTACCGCTATGTTTAAAGCGTAAGCATTAGACGCTGCCGCCGTCACCGTAAGGTTGTAAGCGGTTGATGTCCATTTGCCTTGATGCATTGAGGTGTTGATAGTATAAATTTTTATATAGTTAGTGGCGCTCGTATTCCAGGGGCTGGCAATACTTACAGGGGCAGTGTCAGAGGCGGCCCACGTCCCGCTTATTTGGGCCGTGGCAATAACGGAATCGCCGGTAGTGGTGTCGGTAAAATAATCCACCGTTGGATTAGAGGTAAGCTTCCAGACGTCCCCGACAACAGGGCTATATCCGGAAAGGCTTATATTCTTTAAGAGAAGCAGGGTGCCGTTGTAATGGGCTACTGTCGCCGTACCCTCAGCCGTGCTGCCATGATAAAGCGTAACAGCCGCTGCGTCAGCCAGGGCCCCTGTCATGGTCCCTGCAAAAACTTTCGTTGTCCCTGTGGTCTGGGTCAAATCGCAAGCTACTGCCGAATTCCAGGAGCTAAGAGTGGAGTAATCGCCGCCGCTTGAGGCGATAACAGAAACAAATTCCGTCACAGCCCACGCGCTCTTGAGGCCGCTCAGAGCCAGGAAAAGAAATAAGGGAATTATTATTTTAAAATTACGCATAAGTTTCTGTGTCATCCCCGAATGTTTTAATCGGGGATCCGTTTTCTAGATTCCCGCTTTCGCGGGAATGACAAATCTTTTTCAATTGACAATAAATCAAACTATGTTACAATTATATCAAATTTAACGCCCCGGTAGCTTAATTGGATAAAGCTCTTCTGTGACGAAGGAGATGATGCCGGTTCGAATCCGGCCCAGGGCGTTGAAGGTCTTGAGTTCGATCTCACAGAAGCGTTCTCAAGACCAACACCAAAATTTAAGTCTTCCTTGACAAAGCTATAACCAGCGTGTATATTTAAGACATCTTCTTCGTCACAGGAAGTGCTCATTGGGCTGCGATATTTTTGCAGCCCTTTGTTTTTATTGGACATATTGACACTCAATTATTGCCCCTTGTCTTGTATCGAGTCGACTGCCACTAGTGGCAAAGTGCTTGATGAACCTTGTCTCGCCTGCCAGTTTTTATTCAGCAGCCCTTTTCCCATCAAATCAACCATATATCTTCTCGGACTTATTTCCCGCGTTGACGTGCTGCCTTTACTGTCCTTACTCACAATCACATGAGGACTCTCGAACTTACTGACCTCGCTATCAAAAAGATATGCCTGGACAATCACAAAGCTGGAGCGCTCTGTCTTTGACCAATTGTGGCCGGCAGGAGCTATCGCCACTATGTCCCCTTGCTTATAAGCGCCCGTAGAGGCAACGGTGTCTCCCGGGACGGAATCTCCCACTTTAAGCAATATTTCATAAAGCTTTACGTCACCGGGACGCTTCACTTGGGAGTTGATTATCTGTTGGTTCAAAGCGGTTTCAGCCGGTGTCATCGGAGATGAAGTTTCCTGGATCGCGCCATTAGATGAAACAATGAAAAAATAACCTGTTGACTCGCCATAAACGGTATTATCAAGAGAATCCATGACCTTGATTTGGGCTGTTTGCGTAAGCACTGAGGGGACCTGCCATAACGAACTGCCCGAGTTGGACACTCCCTGAGCTATTACCTGATAGGTATTGCCCCCGTCAGAGGAATAGGCAATATCCATCTTATAGGAGGGTTCATAATCAAGCGCGCTCCATAAAATATTGAAACTGGATCCCTCCTGCACGTTTTCATTTAATGTGGGAGCAACTATAGAAATGGTCCCCGGCCGAAAATCAAGGCTAAACTGCGTAAGCCGCGGACTCAAAGAAGACGCGCTTTGCCTGGAAAATTTCACCCTGAAACCTAAAATCTGGCCCGGCGTAAAATCCTTCCGGGAAGCGTAATAATAAGTGCCGTTAAGGCAATTCTGGTCATAAACCGCTGTGTCTGCTGTCGCGCTTATGTCGACATTAAGCGGGGAGGTTGTGTTTGTGCTTGTTTCCCATTCCGGAATCATGACGCGCACCGGTTGCGTTGGATAGATAAAACTTGGGGTGTATGTGCCTTGTACCTGGTCTTTGGCTAACACGACATCTCCATTAGGGGCAAGCGTGACACCTTGAAATCCCGGAAGATTCGGTACTTCTTCCGCGAAGCTTGCTGTCTTGACCGCGTCAGGCCAAGGCATTACTTTCGCCGTTTTACGCTGCCTTACCCAGGCAAAACCCGTGCCTGTTTTGAAAAAAGCAATAATCGCGTCTGTGGTGGTCAGTGTTGTCCTGTCCACTATATTTATAGTATCATCTGAAGTAAGCTTATATTCAATAATGCCTGTGCTTAAATTGGCCGCCTGCCATTTGGCGTCATTAAAAACAGCGTCCTTAAAATCATAATAAAACTCAAATGTCTTTTCAGGGTTTGACAGGTCAGAACTGTTTGGCTTCCCATAGAACATATATATAGGGAAGCCGCCTTTGGGTATCTGGGGTATTTTTACCCAGAAGCGCGCTGTCTGGGCGCCGGCTGGGCCGCTTATACTTTCCCTATCAAAAAATAAAGGCGTTTGTCCGTCGGCTAAGGTAAAATAAATATCGTCAAAGTCCGATTGCAAAACGCCCTTTAGGGTCACATCACTTGTTTTAGATTTAGCAGACTGGCCCACATTAATCGGGACCTGAAAAAGATAATGGTCCACCGTGCCGCCTTTTATCCATATGGTTTTCTGAAAATTAAAACCGGTGAGTTCGGGATTGCCGAAGCTTCCGGCAACACCCGTGGCATCCGCGTAAGATATCCTTACTTGGGTAAGCCTGCTTCC
>Ga0181520_10012554_pt1 | contig 10858 bp, 12 predicted proteins | sample PEATcosm2014_Bin_29_FD_132451 | JGI IMG/M metagenome (GOLD analysis project Ga0181520, IMG submission 132451) | Peatland microbial communities from MTU Mesocosm Facility, Houghton, MI, USA - PEATcosm2014_Bin02_30_metaG | ecosystem: Environmental > Terrestrial > Soil > Wetlands > Peat | place...
CTAATTTTAATCGTAGCATGATGGAGTTTTATCCTAACCTTTTAGTATTTGGTATTTCTACAATAGCGACGGAAGAAAGTGAGAAGTTGAAAGTAAGGTATACGCCTATTCCCGTCGAGCAAGCGATTATTGAAGAAGATGCAGATGGTTATATTTGTGCGACTTACCGACCTTTTAAATTTACCGCTATTCAGCTTAAAATGAAATTTGGGAATAATATTCCCGATTCTGTTAAGAAAGCGATAAAAGACGGGGATTATTACAAGACTACAGATTGTCTTCATTATTCAGCAAGTAGAGACCGCCGTGATGTGAGTAAAAAAGATAGCGTTAATATGGAGTGGAGTTCTGTTTGGATTGCCATTGACGATGAGTTTCTTCTTAATGAGAGTGGCTTTATGGAGAATCCATACGCCACCGCTCGATGGTGGAAGGACACGATGAACGGAAGCCCCCGAGCTTACTCGCCGACGATGAATGTATTGGGGTCTATCAAACTTGCCAATGCCCAAAAGAGGACGCTCATTAGGGTATCAATGAAACAGGCCGACCCCGCATACGCATCGCCCTATAAGTTCTGGATTGCTCCCCTTAATTTAAATCCTTCCGCTATGAACTATTACGATGCCTCTAAATTCCGTCTTGAGCAGTTTGCTCAAATGGAAAATAAAGGTCAGATTCCTATTACCATTGATGTTATGAAATTAGAACAAGACCTGATTGATGCGGGCCTCTTTGTCAATCTCTTTGAGAACCTGATGAATGTTACGAAGCAGATGACAGTTCCAGAAGTTCAGAAGAGAATTGCAGAGGCTCTCAACCTTATCAGTCCGTACATAGGTCATGTATTAGATGAAGGCATTACCCCTATATTACTTCGTACCCGCGGGATACTTGAACGCCAGTTAATGTTCCCACCTCCCCCAAAAGAAATACAAGGTGCAGATATGAGCATTGTCTATCTGTCTCCTCTTGCTAAGGCACAGCGTTCCGCAGAATTTAATGGACTATCTGCTTGGACAGCATATATTGGCGGACTTGTCGAGGCCGGATTCGCCGATGCTAAATACATTCTTAATGTTGATAAGATTGGCAGAAGCTCTGCTGACTTACTTGGTGTCAGTCCAGACAACGTGGCTGACCAGAAGGATATGGATGCTCGTCGTAAACAAGACCAGCAAATGCAACAGCAGATGCTTCAGTTAAAAATGGCTGAAGAAAAAGCCAAAATTGCAAAAACAGCGGCAGGGGCGCATCACGACATACAGGAAGCAAAGACCTTTAAATAATTATGTCATTATCCCGCAAAACTCCCAATGAGATATTGTTTGCTCAAGCGTCTCCCGACAAGGTAATGCCGATATTTTATCTTTGGCGGGGAATTTGGCGTTTTATTTTCGACGAGAAAGGATGCCCTTTTGGATTTAGAAAAGAATTGGAAACAGAAATTCTTAAATGGGATAGGATTATTAAATACCAAAAGAAGATTAGGCATGAAAAGTATGGGCCTACTCCAAGCGATAATGCCCCGGTTGGAAAGAAGGGAAACGTAATAGATGAATTTGAGTATCAGATTGGTTTAATGTGTAAACATCTTGTTGATAATGAGGCGGGATATTGGGATTATCACAAGGACACCCTTCGTATTCACAACATTGATTACCGAAAATCTATCCACTGTCAGAACTGGTTCCCTGAATTTGAGATTGATTTTAAAAAAGGACAGGCGGCTTTAGAACAGGCAAAGAGGGATAATCCTCAAGATTATTTGGAGAATGGAAATGCAGATATTACTGGGAGAATCTGACGCTTTTCTTCATACGGACAAACAGGCCCGTATGATTATTATTCATGTTACTTTTAATAGTGGTAAGAAGGTTCAATTTCCATATCCTGCGGATAAACCCATATCGGCAATTTATGATTCTGTATCACAAATTAGTGATGAAAATATTTTAGTTCCAGTTGTTGCCCCTGTTATTAGTAGCCATGCGGCAGAGGCAACTCCATCGGGGGCGGTGGTTCCCCTTGTCTCCACCGCTCCCGCTTCTTCTATTCCCGCTCCTTCATTAACAGGAAGGGAAGACATCGGGAGAGAAGATTTTGTTAAATGTATCAAGGTTGAACCTCGTGGAGAGGGAGCAACCGTTGATATTGAAGTTGGTAAGATTTATCGGGTATTAAAAGTTCATGGTCCCGTATTGCCCGTTGGCGGTAAGATGCAAAAGATTATAGATGCTTTTGATATTGTTGATGATAATTCTGACACTCCTCGTCGGATATATGCCTTACCAAGTGAAGTTGAATTTTATGCGAAACGGAAACCTGCCCCCGTAAAAACTGTTGGTAAATTTGAAAGCACTTTTGTTTGCCCTAATTGTCAGCAGAGAATGGTGGCCTATAAAGAACAAGATGGCAAATATCACGGCGAGTGTATGAATTGCCTACAAACATCGGAGCATGAATTAAATGCAAAACCCTCAACTGGAACAAGTGTTACGAATGAACCGTCAGGAGTTGGAGCTTCTGTATCAACGGGTATTTGAAACGGCGGACGCTAAATTAGTGTTAGAAGATTTAAAGGGCAGATTCTTCTTCTATGCCCCTGTAAATAATTTGACCGACGTAGGGTCGGAAAACGTGGTGAAGCATATAAACAATATGATAAACCCAATACCAGAGGAGATTGACAATGGACAACACAGTAGGGATTAATGACATTGTTTTAACAAAGGACGGACAGCAGTTGAGGATTTTGTCCGTGCAAAAGACGGGGAATGATATTCAACGTCTTTGGGGGATTGATGATAATGCTCCAACGCCGATGAGAACTCCTATTCTCAAGGATAATTTCCAAAGGATAATGAGAAAATCTCCTTGGAAGTATGACGCTAAAACAGGAGAAAAAGTTGATGCAGTTACGGGCAAGCCGTGGATTATTCAGGAGGTATCCAAATGATTGAATTTACAGATACAACATTGACGGAGCCACTAAAGACATTTGAATCCCCGGACGCACTTGGCAAGGCATACCTTGAATTGCACGGTAGGGCAAGTAGTGGAGATATTTCTTTATTACCAGAGGACATACGCAAAGACCCGACTTTGGCTAATTTCAAAAACGTAACTGATGTTGCCAAAAGTTTTATTGAGACTAAGAAGCTCGTCGGAACCATCAAACACGCTCCTGCAAAGGCAGAGGAATATAAGTTTACAGAACTTAAAGACCTTCACCCCGGAGTCGCTAAGGGAGTGGCTGGTACTCGTCAATTTTTAGCCGGACAGTTTCACGCTCTTGACATTGACAATGAACGGGCGGATAAGATGCAACAGGCGATATTAACAGGGCTTCATAACGCCATGGTTGCCCAAGATAAAGCCAATGCAGAAAAGTCAAAAGAAGTGGAAACAAAGTTACGAAGTGATTGGGGCGGTGATTATGATAAAAATAAATCCAATGTTGACCTTTCTCTAAAGAAGATGGGAATGAATAAACTTGCTGCCATGGCACAGGGGGACGTTGAGGTTCTTAAAGAAGTGCATAAACTGACTTCTGTGTTATCAGAAGATACTATTGGCAAGTTGGGAGAAGGAAGTCAAAGTAGCATTGATACCAGCACAAAGGAAGGCGCAAAGAAGGCGTTAGACGAAATGATGGCAGGTATTGTAAAACAGGGGAAAAGCCATCCTTTCTACGATGAGAAACACGCCGACCATCAGAAGATACTTGATAAATATAATGAATTAACAACAAAGGCTTTTGGATAAAAATATGAAAGAAGACTTGACTAAAAATAATTCTGGTGGTAATAATAAACTAACAGATTTTGATGTGTGTGAACTATTTATCAGTTGCCACAAAGTTTTTGCGGAAACTGCTTCTAAATTAGATTTTGATAAAGAAGTTGTTTTTTCAAATGGTTTAAAGTTATGGAAGGAAACGATTAGGAATCTCGAAGAGTATCGTAAGGGACAATCGAAAGACCCCAACCGATAATAAATCGACCCTAACTTCCTTCAAGGCATATCGGGACTATCTCGCCATAGAGACCCCATTTTAGTTAGCAGACCCTTTCAGGACTATCTGCCCCACAGATAATTTTAAAAGGAGACTAAGATGGCCTCACCAACGACAGTCCAAATCCAGCAATACGCAAATACGATTTATTTGCTCGCTCAACAGATGGATACCCGTCTGCGGGGCGCAGTTCGTGTTGATACAAATTGGGTTGGTAATACCAAATTTTATGACCAATACAATCAAGATGTGATGGTTGAGTTGGTTACTCGCTATGCTACAACCCCTGTTCAGTTGCCCGACTTTAGACGCAGGGCTGTTTCTCCCCGTTATTTCGTGTCTGCCACTTTGGAAGACCCGAAGGATGCTCTCCAAATGATTGTTGACCCTAAGTCAACCATGATGGAAGCAAAAATTGCCGCCGCTAACCGTACCACAGACGATTTAATTATCGCCGCCATGGGTGGCACGGCCTATACCGGGCAAACAGGCGGAACAGCTGTTACCTTCCCGGCAGCACAGCAAATTGTTTATACTCAGTTCTCTCAAGCCGGAAACGGTATGTCTAAGGCGAAAGTCTTGGCTGCCAAACGCTTGCTTGATGTGAACGAAGTTCAATCTGATGACCGATTTTTGGTTACAGGTTCCGCACAAATTGAGGACTTGTTAAACACCACGGAAGTTACTTCAAGCGATTACAACGTGGTTAAGTCCCTTGTTCAAGGTGAAATTAATACTTGGGTAGGATTCAGCTTCATCCGCTCTGAGCGTCTGCTGACCGATACAAACAGCAGTAGGGATTGTTATGCGTTTCAGAGATGGGCGTTGCAACTGGCCATCCAAAAGGACATAGAAGGTCGGCTTGATGAGCGTGTTGATTTGAACATGGCTTGGCAGGTCTATTTACGTATGTGTATGAATGCCACGAGGTTAGAAGAAGTTAGAATCGTGCAAGTGGCTTGTGCGGAGAACGCATTTTAGCGACGGAGAAATAATCTTTGTCGACGGATAATGGCAACGAAAACAACGTGCTTCTGTAGTTCAGCAAGCGGAAGCATTAACACAAGGAGTCTAATATGTCAGCAACAATCTCAAATCGTGGCGTAATGAACAACGCCGTTTATGTCGGTGGTAGTTCTAACTGGCAAACGCCCGGATATATCCGAGGCAACGTAAGGGTTATGATTGATTATTATGTTGCTTTAGGGACAGAAACGGCAGGAACAGTTCTAGCTTTATTCCCTACGCTTGAAGCAGGTTCAGTTATCATGGCCATTATTCTCTCTGCCACTGTTGGCCAATCTTCTTTGACCTTCTCTCTTGGCGACCAGAATAGTGCCACAAGGTATATCACCACAGGACAGACTACCCTTCAGTCGGCTTCGACGGGTGTTCTTATTTATTCCCCGTTTGCGTCTGCCACAACTGGCCCATATGTTATTGGAACCAATCCAACGACAAACGGTGTTTGGAGTCCAACGTCAACCAATACCGACGCTCAGATTATTCTGACAACTGCTGGTGCTACAATGACCGCAGGTGTTATCGGGGCTATTATGCTGTACACTATCGACTAAACGCAAATTAAGGAGAATAGTATGAAAAAATTATTACTGTTTTTAGCGGCGTTAGTTTTAGCCACTCCTGCCTTTGCGTCAGTCGGGGCCGTTAATCAGAATCAGTCAGGGTCAGAAGGCATAGCAACAGATATGCTTTACAACTGCCCGTCTGGTACGCAGTTGTCATGGAACAATTCCCAGTTCTATCTGAATTGCGGAAACCTGATGAACGCAGGTACGGCAGGTGGTGGACTTACTTCTTTGGCCACTATTGATACTGGTATCCCTACTTCTTATGATATTGTTAAGAAGGCCATTAGTAACTTAGGGACAGCTACGGATACATTGGCTAATGGGGTTCCCGGTCAAATGTTGACTATAAACATTACTACCGTTACTGGTTCTGGTACGTGGGTTGTTACCCCTACCACAAGAACTGGATTTGGGTCTATTACTTTTAATACAGCCAATCAAACTGTTGTTCTATTATATCTGAACAATACTAATGGCTGGATTATTCATAGTGTTTACGGTTCAACTTTACCGACGATTACACAGGCAAATTAAGGATTGGGGGCGGGAGAACAAAACCTCCCGCCCTTTTTCTATGAAACCTTATACTGCTCTATCCATAGCGTTTCTTGCAGGACTTTGCTTACTTCCCCCCATAGATTTTTTTGTCAGGAATCCAATGAACGATAAATGGTTCTGGATGATTTGTGTTGCAGGATTTTTTGGCATACTTACTTTATTTATAAAGACAAATTGGTTTCTAAGAATTATAGCGGTTGGTGGATTTATAAACTGTTTCTTTAGTTGCGCCCCGTATCTTTCTTTTTCTGCTTATGTTTTATTAGTTATTGCTTGTTATTTTTATATCATAGCTTCTCGAATTGAAAATTGGACATTGATTATAAATTGTATCAAGAGTATTCTTATTCTCAATGGAATTATAATGGTTATGCAGATTACGGGACATGACCATCTTCTTAATTTTGGGGTTGGAAGTATTCTACCACAGTCGGATACCGGTGCAGTTAGGGTGGGCATAATAGGTCAGCATATGCAAATGGCGAGTTTCTCGGTCATCCTGACGTCATTATTGGTTCATTCAAGTCCGTTTTTCTTAGCTTTTCCTGTTATTGTGTCTTATTTGGGTCATTCTTCTTGGGGATTAGTGGCTTCATTTGCAGGTGTAATAACATATTTATTTTATAAAAGTTGGAAGATTGCATTAGGGACAATTATTATTTTATCTTTAATAGCTTCTGTTTTTATTATTAAGGAAGGTAAAATTGATGCCTTTTTTGGTAACGGCGGACGGTATGCCACATGGAAACGCACAATAGAATTATCCAATGAACATCCCATTGTGGGATGGGGAATAGGAACATTTAAAAGCGTTTTTCCGGCAATATCTGGATTAAAATGTATTCCATATGGAGAAGCGCATAACTGTTGGCTTCAATTCGCTTTTGAAATAGGATATCTTGGGATGGCTCTGTGGATATTAATGTTTTTTATTCTTGGACTTAGATTATTTCTTGTAGGTGGTTATAGTCTATTAGCTGGACTTGTAATGATTGCAGTAGACATGATTGGACACTTTCCGACGAGGATTATTAATTGCGTCCCATTACTTATTTTATTCGCCGCTTACTCTACGGCAGAGTTGAGGAAATATGAACGCACAGCAGAATAAAACAGCACTTGCGAATTATGCCTTATCTAAGATTGGCGGTAAGATATTTAATTTTGGAGATGGTACTACATCTGATATTGTCATGTCAGCTATTTATGACCAATGTCGGAGATATTGCTTGGAACAATGTCCATGGTCATTTGCGGTACAAACCTTAGCATTAACCCAACTTAACGCAACGCTTACCGTTTTTGGCGATAATGCCGAAATCGCTTATGCCCTTCCTGATAATTTCTTAAAACCTTATCTTATAAATTTTCCTTATGCTCTTACTCGTTTTGAAGTTCTTAATACTGCACAGGGAGTCTCTGGAAATACCTATGCCTTACTTTCTGATACATCTGGTTTGATTGTAAAATATGTATTTGACAATGATGACCCTACCATGTATTCATCAAAATTTTATGAATACCTTGCACTTAAATTAGCAAGAGAGGCGTGTTTTAAATTAGTAGAGGCCGTGAAATATGCCTCAGTAATTAAAGGTGAAATGGAGTCAGCCTTCTTAGAAGCGGCGGCGGAAGATGGACAGATAAGCTCACCAGACCAGATAGAGCAAAATGAGTGGGATTTTTCCCGCCTTGCAGGGTCAAGCGGGTTCGTATATTATCCGTCGGGCAACATTGGGTTCTACCCATGGTATCCTGTAAGTCCTTAATATGCCAAATTCAACGATTGAAAAAAATTCATTTACACTTGGCGAGATTAGTCCAAGGACATTAGGAAGATTCGATGAATCAAAGCCTATCTTTCGAGATGGCGTTTCTATCCTCGAGAACTTTCTAATTCTTCAACATGGGCCTACCTTTTATAGACCCGGTACTCAATATGTTGCTACTGCCGGACAGGTAGCCCCTGTTCGTCTTGATACGTTTCAATATTCTCTTCTTCAAGAATATGTACTTGAGTTTGGGAATCAATATTTACAGTTTTATGCAAATAGCGGACAGCTTATGTCTGGTGGCAATCCTGTGAATATTGCAACGCCATACCTTCAAGCAGATTTATTTCAACTTCAACTAGCCAATAAAAATGACGTTTGTTATATAGCTCATAAAAATTATCCTCCTTATAAACTTATCAGGACTTCTGCAACGAGTTTTTTAATACAGCAAGTTCAATTTATTGGTGGGCCTTTTAGGGATAGTAATGTGGGAAATGTTACATTAACGGCTTCTGCCGCTACGGGGACAATAACGCTTACTGCCACAATTCCTGCATGGCTTACAGCAACGCAATATCTTCCCGGCGATTATGTTACAAATGGTGGAACAACATACCTTTGTCAATTAACTCATACGTCTGGAACTTTTGCTACAGATTTGGCCGCTGGAAACTGGATAGTTCAGAATTTCTTTGTGGCTGGTCATTTAGGAAGCCTATGGTCTGTAGGGGCGGGGACTACCGGGCCTCCAATAGAGCCAGCGGGAACTTTTGTATGTACAGGAGTTACAAGCTCAACAGTTCTTGCGGGATATGTTCAAGTAAATCCAGATGGTACAGCAGGGAACATCAGCACGACAAGCGCAACTACAGTTTGGGCAGAAGGCGCATGGTCAACTTATAGGGGATGGCCTGTTTCTGTTTGCTTCCATGAGGGACGACTTGTTTTTGGTGGAAATGTTAGTCAGCCTCAAACAGGTTGGGCGTCAGCAGTTGGTTCTTATGAAGATTTTTCTCCCGGTTCCGCATCAGATGATGATGCTTGGAATTTTACTTCTACACAGGGCGACGCTATTCAATGGATGAAGTCGATGATGTATAACAGCGGTACAGCTTTGCGCATGGGAACATTGGGAGGTTGTCTTGTATGGGTTGATGGTTCTACTTCTGGAATAACTCCATCGTCTCCTCCTACGATAATTATGGGGCCGGACTATCAAGTGCAGTACACTCAACCAAAAGCAATATCCTCCTATGCTTATTACATGCAGGGAAACTCTTATCAACTAAGACAATTAATTTATGATTATTTAACAGGTACGGATAAGTCAGAAGACATGACTTTACTTGCTGACCATATATTGAGAGATGGGGGCGGGGTAAGTAAGATAGCTCGTCAAGAATCTCCCAACGACAGACTTTGGTGTGTAAGAAATGATAATCAAATAGCTGTTTTAACTAGAAATGTAGAGCAGCAAATCATGGCTTGGTGCAGAATAATCCCTGGTTCTACTTCTGGTGGAGCAGGAATATTTAATGATATTGCCATTACTCCAGTTCAGGGAAATGATGACCAAGTGTGGGTATCCGTTAATAGAATGGTCAACGGAAGCCTTGTTCAGTTTATTGAGATTTTTACAAGTGAGATATTTCAAAATCCGTGGGAGCCGTGCCGACTTGACGCTTCTCTTAGTATAAACAATCCTATTACTATTACGGGAATGACTAATGCGAATCCTTGTGTGGTTACTGCTCCCGGCCATGGGTTAAGCAACGGACAGAGAATTAGGATAGATAATGTTACGGGGATGAATTATACAACTACCAATCCTGTTAGCGGTCTACCTCAAACTACATCAATAAATGGATTTCCGTATTTAATTGTTTATATAGATGCGAATACTTTTTCTCTTACTAATGAATTGGGAGTTGCAATAAATAGCACTTCTTATACCGCTTTTCAAACAGGAGCAAATGGGCCATCAACAACTCCTCAAGTAAGGGCTATGAATACTACGTTTAGTGGCCTTTCTTATCTTAATGGAGAAACTGTTTCGGTAACTGCTGATGGTGGACTTCCTGCGGCACAGCAGACCTTTGTTGTGTCCGGCGGTTCTATTACCTTGCCTAATCCTGCCGCTGTTGTCCATATTGGCTTACCTTATACGGGGACAATTAGATTTCTTCCTATGGGAGAAAATTCCGGCCATGGAACTTCTCAAACAAAGATGAGAAAAATATTTAAAGTTGTTGCCCGTGTGTGGAATAGTTTAGGTGCGACCTTTGGGGATAATCTTAATAATATGTTTAAACAGATTTACTCAACACAAAATCCTAACGCAATACCGGGGTACTCGCCACCTTTATATACAGGAGACATTGAGCTTGACTTTGAATCTTTCTTTTCAAATAATTGGCAACCGTACTTAGTACAGAATCAACCGTTGCCTTATATGCTTCTTGCCTTGGTCATAGATTCTGACGTACAAGTGGGGAAAAGTGAATGAACTTAATTTGGGGAAGACATCCTTTATCGCAAACAAATTTTGATTATTTAGATGACAAGCTTCCTGATTTTTCTAATGTGGGATTGCCGGACAATGGAGTTGTTTTTGTTCCCCCCGCATCAGCAGCGGCTCCGACAACAGCGGCTTCTTCGGGTGGTTCTACCGCTATGGGTCAAGCTGGATTAATAATGGGTGGCATTGGTGATATTACTAAAGGCGTTGGCGGGTATATGCAAGGCGAGGAAGAGGCCAAGGCTGATGACTATAACGCACAGTTAGCCTTGATTCAGGGGCAGTTTAATGTTGAACAAATTGGGACGCAAGAAGAAGAAACTCTTTCAACTCAAAAGGCTATGTACTCAAGGGCGGGTGTTGAGCTTTCGGGGAGTCCCCTTGACGTTGCTTTAAA
>Ga0181520_10012556_pt1 | contig 10857 bp, 5 predicted proteins | sample PEATcosm2014_Bin_29_FD_132451 | JGI IMG/M metagenome (GOLD analysis project Ga0181520, IMG submission 132451) | Peatland microbial communities from MTU Mesocosm Facility, Houghton, MI, USA - PEATcosm2014_Bin02_30_metaG | ecosystem: Environmental > Terrestrial > Soil > Wetlands > Peat | place...
GGTCGCCAACCGTCTCGCCCATTGCAGCCACGACGCCGAAGCGGCTCAGCCACTCTTCAGGCAACAGGCCGAAGGAGCCATCATCCAGTGTCACCATGGTCTCGCCGCGCTTCAGGGCCTGCAAAAGGTGCGGCAAGCGCGCCGTGGCGCCGCCATAGTCAACCTCACCATGCAGTTCGAACCAATCCACTCCACTGGTCACTCCGGCGCGCGTTGAAGAGGGATGACGAAAAGCCTTGCCCTCGGCAACGATGTGCCAACCGGACCCGGCCAGCGTGCGCACCACATGCGGCAGTTTCTTGGGTGGCAGATTCCAGCCGGCTTCGTTGTTCCAGGAAGAGGGAATGAATCGCAATCCCAATTCGGATAAGACTGCTGTTGCGGCCTTCTCCGCCAGGAGATCGCGACGGATAAATCGCCTCGCGGAAGCCTCGAAAATGCCCTGCACGGAAGATAACTCAGAGATCGACCGGCCTTCGTAGTCGAATGTCAACTCGGCCGACATGCGATCGGAGCCGTACTTGATCCCCGGTTTGGAGATCTTCAGGCACGGGCGAGGCTGGAGATTAACTTCCTCGAATTGCAACTCCTTGGGAAGATCGAGAGGCGGCAGGATGGGCGATGTGAGAAGACTGGCGAGGAATTCGTCTTTATCTTCTTCGGGAACGGTGATCCGTTTGCATTTTCGAAGATTGGCGATCCAGGGGAAGGCCTCATCCTCGGCGAGCCGCGCCACGCGTTCTGAAGAAAAGAGGAAGCCGCCTGGAGTCACGAGCCTTGGCAAAGCCACTTCCATCTTATCCGCGCCGCGACAGAATTTACCCGTCAATTCCCAAGCTTGAAGAGAAGCCCTGCTCATCTCCAGGCAAAACTTCCAAGGTTCACCGTCGTCCCATGCAAGAGGAACCAGCTCTGCGGCATCCTTTTCATGCGGCAGGAAGCAGCGTCCCGTCCGCACCACCTTGGGCAAGACGGCATTCGCAAGCACTGGAGACACAGAGTAAGCTTGAGAAAGCTGCTCATAAGAGTCGTAGCTGCCGAAGCCGTAGTCTTTTCCTCCACCCATAAGCATTGCCAGAATTTCGCGGTCCTCTGCCACCGGGAGAGACGCAACCATTGAGCGCCTCAGAGAGAGCGGTCTGGCATTTTTCCATTCGCCGTTCTTCTTCGGCTCGCGGGATTCGAGCGACAGCACCAGGTTGGCCGAAGCCAAGCTTCTGGCAATCTCCACGATATAGAGAATCTCCGCACCGGCACGCCATGGAGTTTCCCGTCCCAGAGAGCTGGGAGACGTGATGATGCCGCTCAGCTGCGCCTTCCAGGCAGCGGGCTTGGGCGGCTCCTTGAAGACCGGACTCGGCCTCCGCAGTGGGGCAGCCGCGATTACCGCAAGTGCAGCGTCCTGCTCGGCGAATTTCTCCAGGAGCGCATCGGCATCCATCTTCAGGCTGCGGGACGACGTCGCATCGGAGAGGTAATTCTGCGCATCGGCGGCCAGGACTGTCGCCCACAGATGCTTGCATGGCTGGTCCTCGTCTATGAAGAAGGGACAATCGCACAAGAGGTCAAGTTGGCTTCCCGTCCACTGCATCATTACCTGATAGAGTTGCGATCCCCGCACCCGCGCGCCAACTTCCGCAGCGGACCCGTGTAGCATCGTGACGCGCTGCTGGAGAAAATACTGAAGGCCGCGCTCCCTAGTTCTGGAGCCGAAGCGATTGGCAAGGATTGTAGCAAGCGGCATGGGGTCGCACCATTCGATAGATTCCATTCCATCTTATTCGGTGATGCTGCGCATTCCTGGTGCCCGAGAGGAAGACGCGGAGGCTCTATCGATTGGCCTGCCTTCACAATCAGACGTATCAAATCAACCTGAGTTCGCAATGGTGTGACGAGTTCCGACTAACCTCAAGGCAGTAGCTCGGTCGTTAGGGGACAATGTTCGGCCGGTAGCTAAAATGTGGGAACTTCCTATGACAACACGAATGGTCATACAGGCCGCAGCTCATGTTCAGACTTGGGCACCCAGCCTCTCGTTGCATTCATCCCAGGAAATTACTTACTGTCGGCTTGCGTGCTCTTGATGAATGCCGCGACTCGGTCGTGCAGTTGCTTGAGGCTCTCTTCGCGGACGTATACCATGTGGCCTGACTCGTACCAGTCGTATTCGATGTTCTTGGCCAGCGACTGGGGAATGGGCAGGTGCTTCTCTTCGTAGACGGCGGCAAAGAATGGCGTGGCCAGGTCGTAATAGCCGCCATTCACCATCACTTTCAAGCGCGGATTGGTCTTGAGGGCCTCGGCCAGGTCGGCGCTTACGTTGAGACTGACAGGGTTGCCGTGGTGCACCAAGTCCCATTGGGCGGCGCCGAAAAGCGCCTCGGGCAGATAGGTTTGGCCTTCGCCGTACTTCAGGTCGTGGCGCACGTAGTCGTTGAAGAGCGAGACGTAAGCCGAAGAGATGGCGGAGCTCTGCGGATCGTAGTCTGCCTGCTCGCTCAACGGGTTGATGGTGGGCCCGGAGAAGCGCGTATCGAGACGGCCAGTGGTCAAGTCCTGATCGTCCTGGAGGGTCTTTTCAAACTCGCCGCCGCTGACGCGCAGGTTGGCCTTGAGCAGATAGGCCACGGGCAAGCCGATAAACCCGTGCAGCTTCTCGGCGACCTGCTGCTTCTCTTCCATGGTGATGTCGGTGCCCAGCGCCAGAGCGTGCGCGTAGGGCCCCATGGCGAAATCCTCCGCGTCCTTTATGAAGGGCTCGAGCACCGCCGGCTGCTGGGGCAGTTTCTTGTGGTACCAGGCCGTGGCGGCATAGGTGGGCAACGCCAGCACATAGGGCAGGTCCACGCCGGGATTGCCGCTGGGCGAGTCAATGTCGGTGGTGAAGTTGAAGATTTGCGAGAGCAGGATGACGCCGTTGATGTCGATGCTTTTGCGATTTTCAAGGATATTGGCCAGCACGGCCGAGCGCGTGGTGCCGTAGCTCTCGCCAAAGATGTACTTGGGGGAGTTCCAGCGGTTGTACTTGGTGATGAAGCGGGCGATGAAGCGGGCAAAGGCGTTGGCGTCCTCATCGACGCCCCAGAAGGCCTTTTCCGCGTCCTTCCCGGTAAGCCGGCCAAAGCCGGTGCCCGGCATATCGATAAAGACCAGGTCGCTTGTGTCCAGCAGCGAGTACGCATTGTCCACCATCTTGTACGGGGCGGCGGGCAGATGCTGGTCACCGCTTGTGACCACGTGCTTGGGACCCAGCGACCCCATGTGCAGCCATACGGTGGAAGCGCCCGGACCGCCGTTGTAAAAGAAGGTCACAGGCCGATCCTCGGCCTTGGCATCCTTCTTGAAGTAAGCCACATAAAACATACGGGCGACGGGAGTTGCGTCCTTTGGCTCCTTGGGCTCGGCTAGCAAGAGCTGGCTGCCGGGCTGGGGTTTGCCGTCCATGCCGAGTTGCGCATCCTGCGTGTCGGTCGAACCGACAGGGATGGTTCCGGCGACGGCAGTGTAGGCAATGTGCTTCCCGGCGACATCAATTGCGCCCTGGGTGGTAACGTCTGCGGGCGGAGCTTTCTCCGGGGTCTTGTCGGCAGACTTGTCAGCTGTCGCGGGCTTAGACGTGTCGTCCTCGGCGCAGGTCACGCCGGGCAGAATAAGCAGGGAAACAGCAAGCAAGGCAACATCAAAGTGAAATCTGGAACGCATCATTACTTCTCCATTGGGGGAAATCAGGCGAAAGGTCAGTATAGGTCCTGAGGCTTGGTCACAATTCCGCGTCCTGCACCTCGCCAATCGGGACGGCCAAAATCACATCGGGAGAAGCGGTAACGGTGCCGTTTCCTCGAGCCCTACTTCTGCCATTCGTTGAACGGCTGCTTGTCAGTGATGCGGGGGCGGTCTTCGGCTTGCAATTCTTTGGCCACTGCTTCAACTTCGCGGAAGACGCGCAGCAGGTTGCCGCCGAGAATCTTGCGGCAGTCTTCAGCCGAGTAACCGCGGGCCATCAGCGCTGCGGTGATCTTGGGCAGATCGGCGGCGGAATCAAGGCCTTCAGGCAACTGGCCGCTCACCCCGTCAAAGTCCGAGCCCAGGCCCACGTGGTCCACTCCAGCAACTTTGGCAATGTGGTCGATATGGTCGATGAGGACGGAAAGCGGTGGACGCGGAATCTGGTCGGCATAGGAGCGCTGGATCTTTTCGATCTCGCCTGGAGTGACCTCTTTGCCTTCGGCCTTGGCCTTGTCTTTGAGCTCCTGGACAGCCTTGTCGGCCTTCGGCTGAATTGCCTTGAGAGCATCGCGGTACGGCTGCGAGAGGAAGCCGGAGAAGAAGTTGACCTGGACCACGCCGCCCTTGGAGTTGGGTCCTCCAGAGTTGGCCACGGCCACCAACATGGCGTCGGTCATGTTGCGCGGAGCGTCGCAAAGGGCGCGGGCCGAAGAGTGCGAGGCGATGACCGGCGCGCGCGTGATGACCAGGGTGCGGAAGAAGGTGCGGTCGGAGACGTGACTGATGTCGACCATCATGCCCAGGCGGTTCATCTCGTAGACCACGTCTTTGCCAAATTCGGTCAGTCCTTCCTTGGTGTGAGGGATGGATTTGTCGTCGATGTCGCCTGAAGAGTCGGCCCAGCCATTGGAGTTGGACCAGGTGAGGGTCATGTAGCGCACGCCCAAGGCGTAATACTGGCGCAGCAGGGGAATGGAATCCTCGATAGAGTGGCCGCCTTCAATGCCCATCAGCGCGGCAAACTTGTGGGTCCGATGGGCGTACTCGATACCGTCGGGTGTGGCCACGAACATCATTTCTTTGGGGTGCTTGGCCACCTGCTGCTTGACGGAGTCAATCAACTCAAGCGTGCGCCGGGCATATTGGCCCTTGTAAAAGATGGGCTCGACCCAGATAGAGAAGAACTCGGCGCCCAGGTTGCCCTCGTGCGCGGACTCCAGGTTCAGATTGCCGCCACTTAGAGGATCGCTGAGGTCAAAGTGTTCATCCACAAAGCGTTGCGGAGTGTCAGCGTGGGTGTCGATGACCAGAGAGGAACGATGAACGCCCTCCGGGCTTTGGCTTTTTGGAGTTGTTTTGTGCAAGGTATTCACCGGGGTTTGGGCGCAAAGCAGGACAGGGGCGGAGAGCAGGACGGGGGCAAGCAAGATAAAGGCACGCATAGGCTTGGGATGAGTTTATACCCGGCCAACGGGCATCTTCTGCTGGAGAAAAGGAAAATCAAAGACAGGCGGGCCACTCCTCTGCTACAAACACTCTCTAATCAAACGGAGGAGAAGATGCGTTTATCGGAAGACCAATTGAAGCAATACGATGCAGACGGGTTTCTCATCGTCCGTAATGTGTTTCAACCCCGGGAACTGGAGCCGCTGCAGCGGGAGATCGATGGGCTTGTCGACGACCTGGCGCACCGATTGCAGCGGGCCGGAAAGATCACGAATCTGCACGAGGATAAGGGTTTCTATCACCGGTTGACCGCGCTGGAGCGCGATTTTCCTGGCGCGGCGGTGCTGATCCATATTGGCGGCATTCTTAAACCGCAACTGGCGGCGCTGTGGTCCTCGCCCAAGCTGCTGGAAATGATCGAGCAGATTCTGGGACCGGATATCGTGGGTCACCCGGTGTTGAAGTTACGATCAAAAGCTCCAGCGCACGATTTGTCGACGGTACCGTGGCATCAGGATACGGCCTACCTGGCCGCGGGCGCCGAGCATACGTTTCAGCCCACGGCCTGGATTCCGCTGATCGACGCCGACAGCCAGAATGGGACGATACAAGTGCTGAAGGGCGGGCACAAATTCGGCAAAGTCTTCCAGCATCAACTGGAGAACAGGAAGGCCAACAAGGCCTCCTGGTATCTCTATATCGAAGATGCCGATTTGCCGCCGGGTGAGGTGGTTACGTGCGAAATGCCTATGGGATCGGTGTTGCTACTGAACCAGCTTGTGCCGCATCGCAGTACGGCCAATCTCTCCGACCGGATTCGCTGGAGTGTGGATTTGCGCTGGCAGCGGCCGGGAGAGCCGCACGGCATGGAAGGCGTGAAGGACCCGATCCTGATGCGCACGGCCCAAGACCCTTCGTACCAGATCGACTGGGAGGTCTGGGCAAATACCAGCCGGAACGCCATCGAGATTGGAAGGGCGGAAAAGGCAATTGAAATGAAAGACGAGTTCAACGCCATGGTCTCAGGTCCGTGGATGGACCGGTGGATGTGACGAAGTGGACCTGCGCCGCAAATTGGCGATGGTGAGGGCCGACCGCTTGGCAGATTGCTGTGCTGCAGATCTGGGGGAGCTTGCACGAGCAGGTCAGAGTAGCTCAGTAATGCGTATTGTGGCGGGCGATACTTGGGCATGAAAAAAGCCTTGCTCGGACTCGTGCTCCTCTTCTGCTTCGCGGTGCCTTTCGCGTCGCAGGCGCAGGTTGTAGTGGTCGTACATCCCCATCATCGCCATCACCACCATCATCATCACGACGATCATCCCCGTTTCAACCAGTAATCTGGTTTGCCGGTGGACAATGATGATCATTTCGATCCCACCCTTGCCGCTGTTCTTCGATTAGAAGAAGAGACGACAAGGATGGGAGATCTGTGCTTGTGGTGTAGATGAAAGAAGAGGACGGCCCCGACCGCAATGATCAGAAGGTCCATGCCGGGAGCTCTTATTTACGATTCGCGTAGCAGGACGCTTAAGGACCACTCGCAGCCAGTTTTCTTGATCTGGCTCAGGTACACCTCCAGCCGGTCGATGCGAAACTCTTTGTGCGCATGATTCGCGGTGAAAGGCGCTTGAATTCGACGCCATCCTTTTCGATCGCCGCTGCATCGTAATCGCCAGTTTCTTGTCCGGCGGATGCCGGGCAGCCGGGAGGGAAGAACAATGTCCAATCCCAAGAAGTGCGCCAATCCTGTTTGTAGTTGCATTCCCCCTGAAAAGGCCAAGTATTGCAGCGCATACTGCGAGGGAACCGCAGGGCAGACGGTGGTCGTTTGCCGGTGCGGTCACGACAATTGCGCCGGGAACGCGACCAAAGGCTGAATGCGATTTCAACTGACACATTGATCGCTTGCTCGCGCTAGACAAGTTGAGACGCACGAGGGCGATTTCCTTGCCAGCCGGTCGCGTTGGGGCGGATCGGCTAAGGGGCGGGCATCGGTGGCGAGGTGTTTTCCGTCGTGTTTTCCATGCCGGGAGAGGGAAGGTTTCGAGGGGTGGTGGTTGCGTTTGTCGTAGCCTACCCTTCGCCAGAAACGAGGCGATGGATGAGCACCCGGCTTCTTGCCAGAGATGCAGCGACTCTCTTGGAAAAGTAGTATGAAGCCAAGGAATCCGGGTCAGTTTGTCGTCTCGCGGCGGATGAGACAAAGGAGTCGAATATCACCAGGCAGATTCGACAGCATGGCTCAGTTCAATTTGCCCGAGTGAATTCGGGTGCAGAGAGTCAGCCATTTCGTTCGTTGTGCCAAGCATATACTTGCGCGTGTCGAAGAGGCGAACATCCAGCCCGTCGCCGGCAAAGAGGTTGACGTCCGCCTCAATGTCGGCGATGTACTGTTGACACGGCGCATCATTGTAAGAACATGGGCCTGTTCCGCCGCGAAGCTGATAGGGAACTGTTCCTACGAGCACGGTGGGCATTTGCCCGGTCGCGGTCCCTGAAGGAACCGCAATTCCCAAGACTCCCACGCCGCTTGATCCGTTATTCGTTTGGGTAAACGTAACCGTGTGAGTCCCGGCGGGAACATTTGCAAGGCGCAGGAGAGACAATGAATCGCTTGTTCCATTTTGTGTAGCGATGTGTGGGGTTGTCTGTGCGGCGGCCGAACCCATCATCATCCCGTCAAGGGCATAGCTATAAGTGGCCGGGGAAGTGTCGCTAATCCTTACCCAGGCGTAGATCGGTCCGATTTGGGTGGAAGTTATCCGGAAGCTAACCGATGCGCCTCGAGCCTCGGTAACCCAGGCATTCCAGTGATTCGAAGCGTCCAACGCCCCTGACCCGATGGCAGTGACGGCACTGCTGGAGGCCAGTATCTTTTTGGATGCAGGTATTGCCAGCCAGGCAATCGCCGCCTGATGGCAGAGTAAAAAAACGCTCTCATAGGCGCCGACACCCTTGACGTCGGCGTCGTTGGTGCCAATCAGGACAGAGGAAACGTGATGCGGAGAAGTCGCCGGGTCATCGCTATTTGGGAAAATCTGCTGTGTTGGAATATCGCATGCCTGGTCCCCACTTCGCGCAAACTTGGAGAAGTTATCAGTGGCAATTCCCTCATAGGCCTGAACTAAAGCAGGGTAGGCCTGAGTCGCCGGATCAGAGAGCGTTGCGCCATAGGTGATGGAATCGCCGAAGGCGTGGTAAACATCGGCCGCGGCTCCAACGCCTGGAGGCGCGAGGGGCGAGTTGGAGGAGATGAACAACGCGTTGCATCCAATCATTCCAATGAGTGCAATCGATGCGCAAAGGGCTAAAGGCAGGATGACGACGCTCTTGGTCATTTTGCCCCTCCAACCCATTCTAAAGGTTGCTCATCTCACCTCTGGGATAGCGGCAATCGACGCCAAAGTCGATAAAAGTGAGGTATCCTTTACGGCAATCCTAGCGCGGTTCCACAATTCATGTGCCCTTTCCACCGTCGTGCAAGGTGGCATTCTCTTGAGGAAATTGCCACTTGAGGGCCGTGGCTTTGGGGTACTGCAATTGTGGAGCCACTGTAGCCGGCCGGCAAGACTGTCTTATCACGATGTGGCGATGCAAGCGCTGCGTAGCGGATGGAGCGCCTTTGCCGACGCTTTGATTGACGCCCTCGGCGCCTGGGCTGGCTGCGGCAGCACGCTCACCTTCGACAAGAAAGCCCTGCGCCTGCCGGGATTTGAGCTTCCGCGATGGGGGTTCGCGCGGGACCTACAGGCTGGAAGGGCGCCGGTAGGGATGTTTACCCAGGGTGTCAAGCTCCCACCCCACGGACGAAAACCTGTCCGCGGGGACCTCGGCCTAGGCTATTTTCGTCTTCTCCCTGCCGGGAGAAGGAAGGCTCCGGGGGCGGTGGTTGGTGTTCGTGGTTTCCGACCCTTCGCCCGAGAAGAGGCGAAGGATGAGGCCCCAGCTGATTTGGCGCGGGTAAGAATGAAAACGGGAAGTGGGGCCATCTGCCCGGTGAGAGTTCGGTCTACGACTTTTTCCTCAACCGGTCGGGATTTCAACCGGCTTTCTGCTGGGATGCGGAGAGCGCCTGGCGGCTAGAATCAGACTAGCCATGGCTGAATTTACGCATCTGCATTTGCATACGGAATACTCCCTCCTCGACGGCGCTTGCGACGTCACCAAGCTCGTGGACCGCGTTGCGGCGCTGGGGCAGAAGTCGGTCGCGATGACCGACCACGGGAACATCTACGGAGCTGTCCACTTTTTCAATGCGGCCAAGGAAAAAGGCATCAAGCCCATCCTGGGGTGCGAGTTGTATGTGTGCAAGGCCGAGGACCATCGCGCCGACGTTGTCCGACAGCCCAGCGACAAGGATTCGCAGCAGGGAAATGCGCGCGTCTCGGAGTACAACCACCTGCTGGTGCTGGCAGAGAGCGAGGAAGGGTACCGGAATCTGATTCGGCTCACCTCTGAAGCTTCACTTCACGGTTTCTACCGCAAGCCGCGCGTGAGCAAGCGTTTCCTGGCCGAGAATTCCCAAGGGTTGATCGGGCTTTCGGGGTGTTTGAGCGGAGAATTGTGCGAAGCGCTGGATCAGGGGCAGTATTCGAAGGCTGTATCCAGCGCACTGCAGTATCAGGACATATTCGGCAAAGGCAATTTCTATCTTGAAGTTCAGGACCAGGGGCTGGAGCAGGAGAAGAAGATTCAGGCGGACCTGTTCCGGTTGGAGCGGGAGCTGGGGATTCCGCTGGTGGCCACCAACGATTCGCACTACCTATGCGGCGAAGACTCGCATGCGCATGACGTGATGCTGTGCGTGCAAACGGGCGCCAAGATTCACGATGCGGAGCGGTTTCGCTTTGACAGCGACCAGTTCTTTGTGAAGAGTGCCGACGAGATGGGACGGCTGTTTCCGGATACGCCCGGGGTGCTCGAACGGACGATGGAGATTGCCGAGCGTTGCCAGTTCAAACTGCACGAGGTCGAAAATCCGTTTCCCGAATTTGCCGTGCCGCCCGGACACACCATCGACAGCTACTTTGAAGAAATTTGCAGGAAGGGCTTCAAGAAGAGGCTGGAGACCGGCGTGCGCCAGCTGGAGGCGCGTGGTTTGCGGCGCGCCAGCATTGCAGAGTACGAGGCGCGGCTGGAACGCGAGATCGGCATCATCAAGCAGATGAAGTATTCGGGATACTTCCTGATTGTGTGGGACTTCATCAAGTATGCGCGCGACAACGACATTCCAGTGGGTCCGGGGCGCGGATCGGCGGCGGGATCGCTGGTGGCGTACGCGATGGAGATTACCAATATCGACCCGCTGCAAAACGCGCTGCTGTTTGAGCGCTTCCTGAATCCTGAGCGCGTGTCCATGCCCGATATCGACGTGGACTTTTGCCAGAACCGGCGCGGGGAAGTGATCGAGTATGTGACGCGCAAGTACGGGCGCGAACAGGTGGCACAGATTATCACTTTCAACACCATGGCGGCCAAGGCGGCGATCAAGGATTGCGGCCGCGCGATGGATATGCCCTACGGGGATGTGGACCGAATCGCGAAGATGATTCCAATGACGATTGGAATGACCATTGATACGGCCCTCGAAGAAGTGCCCGATCTGCGCAAGGTGTATGACAACGACGCGCAGATTCGTGAGCTGATCGATACGGCCAAAAAGCTTGAGGGGCTGGTGCGCGGACA